>Ga0136846_1219445_pt1 | contig 13266 bp, 14 predicted proteins | sample HopSoiMetagenom2_FD_96841 | JGI IMG/M metagenome (GOLD analysis project Ga0136846, IMG submission 96841) | Grasslands soil microbial communities from Hopland, California, USA - 2 Assembly 2016 (version 4) | ecosystem: Environmental > Terrestrial > Soil > Grasslands | place: USA: Hopland... | reverse complement strand
GCCGCCCCCGCCGCCCCCGCCGCCCCCGCCGCCTCCGCCCTCAGGCGCGCAGGTATTGATCGGCGCCGGCAACATCGCCAGCTGCTCGAGCGATGCGCAGGCCCGAGCCAGGGCGACTGCGGCGTTGATGGATACGGTTACGGGGACGGTGTTCACCGCGGGCGACAACGCGTTTGAGAACGGCACGCTGTCCGACTATCAGAACTGTTATGAGCCCAGCTGGGGGCACCTCAAAGGGCGCACTCGGGCGACGCTGGGGAACCACGAGTATTACGGCAGCAGCAGCGCGACCGGGTCGTTCGACTATTGGGGCGATCGTGTGGGCCCGCGCGGACTCGGCTATTACAGCTACGATCTGGGCGATTGGCACGTCATCCATCTCAATGACAACATCGCGTTCAGCTCGGGCTCCGCGCAGGATCAGTGGCTCGTCGCGGATCTCGCCCGGACCACGAAGGCGTGCGTGATCGCGATCTGGCATAACCCGCGGTTCTTGTCGTCGAACGTCGCGGGGTGGACCAGCAACGGCAGCGCCAAGATCCTCTGGGATCGCCTTTATGCGGCAGGAGCGGACGTCGTGGTCAACGGGCAGCAGCATGACTACGAGCGCTTCGCCCCAATGCGCCCCGACGGGACGCCCGACGCCCAGTACGGGATCCGCCAATTCAACGTGGGGACCGGTGGCGAGAGCACGTTCCGACCGACCGTGGCTATTCATCCCTCGAGCCAGGCGATCGGGTCGGATTTCGGCGTGCTGAAGCTCACCCTGGGGGCGGGGACCTATTCGTGGAAGTTCATGCCCATTCCCGGCCGGTCGTTCACCGATGCGGGGAGCGGGAGCTGTCACGGAGCACCGTAGCTCCAAATCTTACTGGCCGAACCGCACCCGCCGAGTTTCCTGCTCCTCCCCCGTCGGCCGCGTCAGCCCATCGTACAGCTCGGGCCGCCGCGCCCTGAGCCAGCGTCGCCCCGATGACGTCGGCAACACGGATGCGTCGAGATCCGCCATGACCATGTCGTCACCCAGCGCCCGCGACTCCGCGATGATCTCACCATAGGGATCGATCACCATCGCGTTGCCGGTGCGGATCTCATCGTCGTCAGGCCCAATGCCGTTACTGAACAACAGGAACATGCCGTTGTCGTGCGCCCGGCTCGGCAGCCAGCGCATCAGCCACGCCCGGCCTTTAGGGCCACACAGCTCCGCCGCGCACGCCGCTGGATCCTCGTGGCGAGCGGCCCAGACCGCGGGGTCGATCGGCTTCACGCCGCGCGGACTCACCGAGTTGCACCCGCCCGTCTGGTGCGGCGCAAGCAAGATCTCGGCGCCCAGCAGGGCGGTGGCGCGCGCGTTCTCGACGATGTTGTTGTCGTAACAGATCAACACACCCACGCGGCATCCGTGCGGCGTGTCGAACACAGTGTAGCGGTTCCCGGCGCAAATGTTCGGATGCTCGAAGACGTGCAGTTTGCGGTGCACTGCCCATGTCCCATCCGGCATGGCGATGACATAGGCGTTGTAGACGCCATCGGGCGTTCGCTCCAGCAATCCCGCACCGATCGTCATCACGTGTTCGCGCGACAGCTCCAGCAGGCGACGCGTCGATGGCCCCCCGGGCACCGGCTCGGCCAAGTCCTCGAACGCCGAGCGCGAGAGTTTGCGCACGTGCCAGTAGCCCGTGAGGCACATCTCCGGGAACGCCATCAGCTCGACACGCTCGCGCGCAGCCTTGGTCACGAAGTGAACGATGCGGCCGACATTGTATTCCTTGTCGCCCGCCGCGTGCTGGAACTGGACCGTCGCCACCCGGATGTCGCGCATGAAGCAGGGAATCTATCGGTCGGGAAGAGCCTCGTGCAGCAGCATCCACGACGTGCCGAACCGGTCGCGCAGCATCGCGAACCGATCGGCGAAGAAGGTCTGCTCCATCTTCATGAAAATCTGTCCGCCTTCGGCGAGCAGCGCATAGATGCGTTCCGCTTCTTTCGCGCTATCGACCCGCAGCGTCAGATAGGCGCTGCGCATCGGCTCGGCGCCCGGAATATCGGCGCCCATGAGCACGCTGCCGCCGATCTCGAGTCGCGCGTGGAGCACGGCCTTCTTCCAGTTGGCGGGGACGTTGGACTGATTGGGCTGCTCGTCGTGCCGCGTCAGCAATGTGATCTTGCCGCCCAGCTCCCGTTCGTAGAAGCGAAATGCCTCGTCACAGGTCCCGGGATAATTGACATACATGTCGAGCTTCACTGGTGTTCTCATCCTGATGGGTCGCTTGGTTAGGGCGCCGGGCTGTGAGGCTCGAACGTCGCGGTCATCACCGCGAACAGGAAGCCGCCGCCGGTGCTGTCTGGAGTCGTGAATACGAAATAGAGGTCGTGGACTCCGCTCGCGGGCTCGAGCGCGACGTGTCGAGCAACCGGCGCTTCATCGGGGGCGGGCAGAATCGGCTCGCTCTTGCCCAGCAACGTGCCCGTCGGGGAATCGAGATACACGCCGATCGTCCCACCCTTCGCCTGGTACGACGCCGGCGCGATCACCATGAACGTGACGCCCCCGATACCCGTCAGGTCGATTTGCCGCAGCGCTATCGAACCCGGTTTGTTCGCGACCGCGAACGGCACCGGCACGCGGTCGTCGGTCTGCTTCGACACGCCGTCCGACATGTCCCCGTTCGCCACGATCACCGTCGCCGAGCGCAGCTCGAGCATCTTCTCGGTGGTGATCGCCGGCATGCCGTTCGCACCCCGATCCGTGTACGCGGCGCGCAGCCGCACCACCCCTTGCGCCGCCTCACCCGACGCTGCGGGAGGCGTGAACGCCCCACTGACGGGCAGGCCGCCCCCCGCGGCGCGTGCGGTCGTGTCGCCGAGACTCATGATGTACGCCACCATCGCGGCCGCCTGCTCCTCACTGAGCGCGGGATGCGCCGGCATCGCGACCGGCCCCCACACACCCGATCCCCCTTCGCGGATCTTCTTGCTGAGTCGCGCGGCCGCTGTCGTGTCGGCCTGATACTTCCGCGCGACGTCGCTGTAGGCAGGTCCGATCGATTTGCGATTCAGCTGATGGCACGAGAGACAATCATTCGCCGCCACCAGCTGCCGCCCCTGATCGACGGGACTCTCGGCTCCTTCCTTTAGATACTGCCCGCTGACCGCGACGCGCGTGGCGGGGATGCGACCGCTCTTCAGCGCCCCGTCTTCGCGATCGGTCACACTGACCGCGTAGCGCACCGGCACACCGGGGAAGAAGAACGTGCTGTTGCTGCCGGCGAGATCGATCGCGACCGTTGGCGGCTGATTGCCCGCGACGAGCTCGATCGGCGCCGAGCTGGCCGACAGTCCATTGGAGTCCGTCACCGTCAGCGTTGCCGTGTAGGTTCCAGCCTGGCTGAACGTCATGCCGGGGTTCGGCGTCGTCGCCCGCGTCACGACTTTCCCGTGCTGCGTGATCCGCCACTCATATCGGAGCGAGTCTTCGTCGAGATCGACCGTACCCGCCGACGAGAATTGAACCCGTAGCGGGAGCGCGCCTTTCGGCTGATCGACCGTGGCCGCGACGATCGGCTTGCGGTTGCCGGCGTTGTATTCGATGCGCACGAGTCGCGCGTCATCGTTGCCCTGGAACCAGATGGTGCCGTACTCGAGGACGTACATATCGCCACTCGGCGCAAACTCCATCTCGATCGGCGCGGCGAAATTCGCGCTCGGCATGAAGCGCTCGATCGAGACCAGATCGCCGCGCGTATTCATGGTGACGGCCATGATCCAATGCCGCATGAATTCATAGATGAACAGCTTGCCGTCGTAGTACGCCGGAAAGGCCCTCGCCGCGTTCCTGAAGTCCGATCGATAAAAGACCGGCCCGGCCTCGGCGGTCCTCCCACCGGTGCCGACGATGGGGAAATCGGTCGACGGCCCATACGGATACCAGATGAAGGCGCCCCGCGCGGGCGGCAGCGTGTTGAGACCGGTGTTGTTCGGTGACTTGTTGACCACGAACGCGGGATTGAATTCCGGACCCGTCTCCGTCAGAATCGAATCGAGAAAGCGCGTGTGGTTGTAGGCGCGGTTGCTCGCAATGAAATACGGCCATCCGTAATTCCCGGCACTGCGCGCCTGATTGATCTCATCGTAGCCGCGCGGCCCCTGACCGGCCGAGTCGCCGTCGGCGTCGGGACCGACCTCGCCCCAGTACAGGAATCCGGTGTGCTTGTCTACCGAGATCCTGTACGGATTGCGATGGCCCATCGTGTAGATCTCGGGACTGGTCTTCGCCATGCCTTTCGGGAAGAGATTGCCTTCCGGAATCGTGTACGTCCCGTCCGCCTCGGGATGGATGCGGATGATCTTCCCGCGCAGATCGTTCGTGTTCGCGGACGATTTCTGCGCGTCCCAGGGGTCGCGGCCCGGGCGTTCATCGAGCGGAGCGTACTTCGTGGCGAACGGATTACTGTTGTCGCCCGTGGAGAGGTAGAGGTTACCGCTCGCATCGAACGTGATCGAGCCGCCGGTGTGACAGCACGCCCGCCGTTGCGTCGGGATCTCGAGCAGCACTTTCTGCGTCGCGAGATCGAGTGAGTCTCCCACCAGCGTGAAGCGCGCGAGCACGTTCTTCGCATCCGGTCCGGCCGGCGAGAAGTACATGTAGAGCCAGCCGTTGGTCGCAAAGTTGGGATCGGCAGCGAGGCCAAGCAGCCCGTCTTCCGCCTGGCTCGAGTCGGCGTATTTGGTGCTGACCGGAATCGTCGCGATGCGGCGGACCCCACCCCCTGACGGCTTGTAAAGATTGACGTAGCCGTGGCGCTCGATGAACAGCACGCGCTCGTCCGGCAGCACCGCGAGCTCGATCGGCTCATCGAGCTTGTCGGCGAGCACGACCCGGGTAAAGCGATTCTCTTCGGGCCGCGCGCGGCCGAAGTCGACTTTCCCCGTGCCGATCGCGTACTGGAGTCCGCCGAGCAGATGTTGCAGGAACAGCGGCTCGGTGTACGTCGCTTCGGTATGTCCCATGTTGGTGTACCACGCACGACCGCCGTCGAAATCGTGGTACCAGCTCATGGGGTGGTGCGTGCCGTTCGTCCCGCCTTCGTAACTCGTTTCATCGATCTCGACGAGCACGTGGATGGTCGGATCGATCGATTTGAAGTTGTAGAACTCGTCCTCGCGCTCGAAGCTCGGGGGGAAGCCCTTCGTCGACACATGCGTGCTGTCGAGCGTGCGGTAGCGACCCTTGCGCACGTTGGGATTGCCGGGATGTCCGTTGAAGTACGCGCCGGCCAGTCGCCCGTACCACGCCCAGTCGTACTCGGTGTCGGTGGCGGAATGCACGCCGACGTATCCGCCGCCGGCCTGGATGTAGCGCTCGAACACATCCTGCTGCATCGCGTTCAGGACGTCGCCAGTGGTACTCAGGAAGACGACGGCCGCGTAACGCGCCAGGTTTTTCTGCGTGAACCCGCCGGCATCCTCAGTCGTATCGACCGCGAAGCCATGCTCCTGTCCCAGCTTGCGTATGGCGGCGATGCCCTTGGGGATGGAGCTATGGCGATACCCGGCGGTCTTGGAAAAGACGAGCACGCGCGGTTGTTGTGCTGGTGCAGCATGGCTTGCGAGCGCGGCAACCAGCGCGAGGAGGACGAGGAGTCGAGCCATTGCTTTGCACCACCTTGCGAGCAGGATCGTGTTGGCGCCGCGCTTCATGGCCTTCAGTATCCGCGCGAGTGACGGGCGACGCTAGAGTATCAATACACAAACGGAATCAGCCGCCGCCGCGTGCTGATGAATTGCCGATACGGCTCGCCGACCACCGCCAGCAGCGCGCGCTCCTCCACCGCGATCCGATAGCGGTACATGGCGAACACCGCGAGCGTGAGTAACGCGAGGCTGACCCAGTTACCCAGCGTGAGACCAAAGCCGATGTTCAGGAGCCAGCCGGCAGTGTAGGAGGGGTGACGCAGCAGCCGGTACGCGCCGGTCGTGACGATGCGTTGATCCGGTGCGGCGCGGACATCGCCCGTGAACGATGCCCCCAGCATCCGGAAGCAGTGACGCCGCAACAGACCGGCCAGCACGATGACGACGAGTCCGAGCGCGAAGGCAATCACCCTGACTGCGCCGGACATGTGCAGGAACGGCATCCAGCCCAGCGCCGCCGCAACGCCGCCCGCATACACGATCACGTGAAGGGACCCGGCATCTGCCGAGCCGGCAGCTTTAACAGCTTTCTGCGCTCCGCGGACGATCTTGAACTCGGGCAGGTACGCCCAAACGACCACGGCCGCAAACACGGGCCAGTAGGGCCAGCTAAACGCTGTCGGCGTCATCGCACCCCGGTTGCGGGTACGTTCACGTCACCGCTCCGTGTGGGCATGCAGATCATGAGCAGGATGGCACTGAGCGCCGTAACGCCCGCCGCGAACAGCAGCCCCCCGCGCTGAGCCGGCAGCTGAAACGCCATCACCAGCATGATCGCGGCATGCGCAAAGCTCGACCATACAGCGAACACGATCAGGCTGCGATGCGCGGCTGGGTCTCGCGCTGCCAGGACCAGGAAGATTCCCAACGTCGCGAGCACCGAGTTGAGCATAGGCCCGGCGGTGCCACGCGGCGCGTGCAGCATGCTCTGGACGACCGGTATGATCGCGAACACGAAGATCAGAAAGCCCACCAGGGCCAATCCGACCATCCGCGCGCGTTCTCGATTAAATGCTGGGGCCATCGGTCCGCTCCGCGACGCCTTTGATGAGTAACCAGAGTCCTGTAGGGACTTCGAACGCGAGCATCGGCAACCACATCACCGCCGTAAAGGCACCCCGCACAAATCCCGCGAACTGAAGTGGAATAGCCACCACCACGAGTGCCGACGCGAACAGGCCGATCCACGCGAGTGCCGCGGGAACGAGTCGCCCGCGCAGCAGCAGATAGGAGAAGATCAAACTGCCCACCGCGAAGAACGCCGCGCCAATCGCGGTGCTCTGGGCCGGCATCAGGATGTACGCGGCGATCGCATTTGCGCTGGCGGCATCAGGGACTCCCGCACCCGCCGTCGCGAGCCATAGCAACCCTTGCGTATTGGGAATGCCGATCGCCCCCAGCACGCCCTCTGCCAGACGAAACGCCAGGATCAGCATCGCCAGCTCGTGATCCACGGCGCGCGTGATACCATACAACGTCACCGCCAGCACGATGGCCGAGAAGCAGCTGAGCAAGGTAAGGATGATGGTGATCCGCACATCGGACGTATGTTGGGCGACGCTGGCGAGCTGCGCGGCTGTGCCTTCGCCGCTGGTCGCGCGCGTCATCAGGATCATGCTGGGAAAGGCAACCGCGATATAAAAGAGGAAGGTGAAGCCGGCGATTCTTGCGCTCGTCGAGCGTGTCATTGGGCGTACAAATCCCCCGCCAGATATTTGAGTCCGCTGTCCACCGCCACGGTCACTACGGTGTGACCGGCGCCGAGTTCCCGCGCAAGCTGCAGTGCAGCGACGACGTTGAGCCCGGTCGAAGTGCCGGCAAACAATCCTTCCTGTCGCGCCAGCATCCCCGCCATTTTCCGGGCCTCCGCTTCGTCGATCGCGCGTGTCTCGCTGACGAGCGCGCGATCGAACTGGGGCGGCACGAATCCCGGTGCCACGCCCTCCACGCCATGCCGACCTGGCGTGGCGCCTGACAGCACCGCCGACGTCGCCGGCTCGAGCGCCACGATGCGGATCTTCGGATCGGCGCGGCGGAGCACGCGCGAGGTCCCCATCAGCATCCCCGACGTGCCGACCGCGCCACAAAACGCGTGAATCGGCCCGCGCACCTGCTTCAGCAGCTCGTCGCCGAGTGACTGGTAGCCGGCCACCATGTCGGGATTGCGCATCTGGTCGGTCGCATAGCTTGGCCCTTCGGCCGCGATCTCGCGCGCGCGCGCCATCATCCGCGGGACGAGATCCGGTGTGAGCTTGCCGCCCTCGCTCTTCAGCACCTCGAGCTCCGCGCCGAACACCTCCATACTGCGCAGCTTCTCACGGGCGACGGCATCGTTGCACACGATGCGGCAGCGATATCCCTTCACCGCGCACACGAACGCGAGCGAAATGCCGGTGCTTCCGCCCGTGTACTCGACGACCGTCATCCCCTTTTTCAGGGCGCCGCGCTTCTCGGCGCGTTCGATCATCGAAAGCGCCATGCGATCTTTGTACGAGCCGGTCGGATTGTAGTACTCGAGCTTGACCCAGACGTCAGCCGCGCCCTTGGGGACGATCCGCGCCAGGCGCACCAGCGGCGTATTCCCGATCGCGCTCAGCATGTCTGTGTTCACGAGCACCTTCTCCATGCTCCCGGCGTGAACCCGAACTGCCGCACGAACGCGCGCGTCATGTGACTCTGATCGGCGAAGCCGGCCTGGTTCGCCGCCGCCGCCAGCGTCGCCCCTCCGCGAATCAAGACTCGCGCGCGCTCCGCGCGCATGCGCAGAAGCCATTGGTGGGGTGGCAGTCCGCACACCTTCTGGAAGCGGCGCATCACCTGATAGCGGCTCAGCCCCACGAGCCGGCCCAGCTCGTCGAGGGTCGGAACGCTCTGCATGTCATCGCTGAGTCGCTCGCGCACGGCGCGGACATCACGGTCCGGGACGCGCGCCTCGAACGGCGTGCTGCCGTGCCGCGCCATCAGACGGGTGCACGTCGCCGCCAGTGATTCCTCACAGGCGAGCGCGTCGACGCCGCTGCGTGAAGCATTCCACTGCTCGAGCAGCCCGAAGAGCCGCGCGAAGGCCGCGAACAGCGGCGGGTCCGGGATGACGGGTCGAGCAATGGCCGCGCCACTCGCGGCCGGAAGGAAGGGCTGCAGCGTCGACACGTCCATGTAAATGATACGCCACCGGCGCGTCTCGGCGCCGAGCGGTTGCCCGTCGTGGATCTCGCCGGGATTCAGCGTGATCACGTCGCCGGCGTAGCCGCGCACCTGGCCGCGGCCGCTGCACCAGCTCTGCGCGCCGCGCTCGAGGATTCCCATCCCGAACGTGTCGTGCCAGTGCTTGCCGAACTGCAGCGCGCTGTCGAGGTGTGTGGCGTACGCGCCGGTCCACGGCGTCGCGAACACACGCGCGAGATGAAACCCGGGACGGTCGTCTGCAATAGGATTCAAGACTCCTCCCAATGCGCCAGCACAATGTGAGCGTACTATGAGATCAGAGCCTTCGCCACATGCCGTAATGAGACCGCAAGCACGTGTCCTGTGGGAAAGCTTGGAGTTCCGCACGCCGGCCCTGATGCACGCGACGGAACGGCTCTCGGATGAGGATCTGCGGTGGCAGCCGCCCAACGACGGCAACCCGATTGCGTGGCTGCTGTGGCACATCGCGGAAGTCGAGGACAATTGGGTGCGCGACCGGCTGCTCACGCTTCCAAAGCGCTACCCATTCGGTACATCGGTCAAGGCCAACAGGGACCGCATCTGGCCGACCAAGACGGCGCTGCTCTCCTACTTCCATGAGGTACGTACCCTGTCCAAAGCCCGACTCGATCAGACGACCGAGGCGGAGTTCGATCGGCGGATCGACGACGAACACTTTGGATCGATTACGGTTCGCCAACTGTGGGGCGGAGTGGTGACGAGCTGCGCCTGGCACGGTGGGCAGATCGTTCTCATTGCCAACCGACTGCTGCCGAAGGGGGACAGACCATGAAGACTCATACCATGCTGACCGTGACGTCGCTGCTCTCGATCCTGCTCCTGACGGTACACCTGGCGGACGACATCGTCCGCGGCTATTCGCCGGGCGGCGTCGCCAACATGATCGGCTTGGCTGTCGTCGCCGGCTGGCTGTACGCAACACTGGTGCTCGCCGGACGACGCTCGGGATACATCATCAACCTCGTGTTCTCGCTGGTGGCGACTGGCGTTCCCGTCATTCACATGACCGGTCTCGGACTCGGCCAGGGCAGGTCCACGGGTGCCTTCTTCTTTGTCTGGACACTCCTCGCACTCGGCGTGATCACGATGGGCTCCGTCATGCTCGCGGTGCACGGACTGTGGGGCCTGCGATCAGGCCACACTGCGTGACGACACGCCGCCAGACCGCACGACTCGCCGGCGCGCTTTATCTGGCGATGGGCGTGGCCTCCGGTCTCGCCCTCAGCTATTTCCCGGCGCGGTTCCTCGTGGCTGGCGACGCGGCCGCGACGGCGGCCCGGATCGCTGCCGCTCCGATGCTCTACAGGCTCTGGATGGTGAGTGATCTGGCGACCGAGGTCGGATACGTCTATCTGGCGATCACGCTCTACGCATTGTTCAGGGACGTCGACCGGAACCAGGCTCGAGTGCTGATCGCGATGATCCTCGTCCAGGTCCCGATGTGGTCGATCTTTACGGTTCTCAAACTCGTGCCGCGAGTGTTATCGAACGGCAGCGGCTACCTGTCGGTAATCGACAAACCGCAGCTCGACGCTTTGGCAATGGCATCTCTGGTTTTGTTGGACCGGAGCGTGGGTGCGTTGAGCGCCTATTGGGGGCTCTGGCTCGTGCCGTTTGGCCTGCTCGTGTATCGATCTGGTTTCATTCCACGGCTGTTAGGCGTTGTCGTGCTCGCCGCCGCCGGCGCCTACCTACTCAGCGCGGCCACGTATTTTTTCTTCCCGGCCTACTACGCCACTGTGTTTTGGGCCGCGGCCCCGTTCTACGGCCTGGGGGAGCTCGGGATCATCGGCTGGCTGTTGATCAAGGGCGCGCGAGAAAGTTGAGCAGTTGAACTACATCCACGGCTACGGCGCGAGCGAAGCGGAACGCCTTCACGACCAGGCGACGTCGGTGCGAGATCTCCTGCACGCCGACACGCGCTATCCCGCCGGAAGCGTCGTGCTCGAAGTGGGTTGCGGCACTGGCGAGCAGACGGTGAGCCTCGCGGGCAACAGCCCTGGGGCTCGGATCGTCGCATTCGATCGCGAAACCCGATCGCTCACACGCGCCCGCGCGCGCGTCGCAGCCGCCGGATTGACGAACGTCGAGTTTCATCGCGCCGAGCTGTTTGCGTTGCCGTTCCGGCGGGCAAGCTTCGATCACCTGTTCGTGTGCTTCGTGCTCGAGCATCTCCCACGTCCGCTCGACGCCCTCGTGTTATTGAAGGACTTCCTGCGCCCCGGTGGCACGATCACCGTCTTCGAGGGGGATCACGGCTCGCCGTTCTTCCATCCCGATAGCGAGACCGCGTATCGTGCCATTTGGTGTCAGGTGGAGCTGCAGCGGCGGGTGGGCACTAACGCCTATATCGGGCGCCAGCTCTATCCCCTCCTGAGGGGCGCGGGGTACACCAACGTGGTTGTCACGCCGCGCAACGTCTATGTCGACGGCAGTCGCCCCGCGCTGATCGAATCATTCACGAAAGGCACTTTCACGGCGATGGTCGAGGCCGTACGGTCGGAGGCGCTTGCGCAACAGCTCATCGATGCGGAAACATTCGATCAGGGCATTGCGGATCTCTATCGCACTGCCAGCCCGGACGGCGTCTTCTTTTATACGTTCTTCAAGGGGACGGCGACACTCGCCTGATCATGGCCACGGCCTTCAAGACACAAGCGCAATTCAGGAAGTGGCTGGAAAAGCATCACGACTCAGCCAGCGAGCTGACGCTGCGCCTGTACAAAGTTCACGCGCTGCACAAAGGCATCGGCTATCGGCAGGCATTGGAGGAGGCGCTCTGCTGGGGATGGATCGACGGCGTGGTGCGCTCGCTCGATGCCGACAGCTTCGAGCAGCGCTACTCGCCGCGCAAGACAAAGAGCAATTGGAGTCGGATCAACATCGAGCGGATGAAGCAGCTTATCGGTGCGGGAAAGGCGAGGCCCCCGGGGATCGCCGCGTTCGAGCGCCGCGCCAGGATCGCGGCGGCTCCCTACTCGTTCGAGAACCGCGGCGGCAGGCTCTCGGCCGCGTTCCTGAAACGGCTCAAGGCCAATCGAAAGGCGTGGGAATTTTTTCAGTCGGAGCCGCCGGGGTATCGCCACATTACCACGTTCTGGGTGATGCAGGCGAAGAAAGAGGAGACGCGCGAACGGCGCTTTCGCACCATGCTCGCCCACATGGCGAGGGGCGAGCGCATGGGCATTCTTCCGAAGAAACCGGCTGCTACAGCCGTATCCGCACGCTCTGCCGCCGGACGAGGTAGGAATCGAGCAGGATAAACGCCGCAAACAGCTCGGCCAGAATGATGAACGTCAGAAACAGCGCGATTCCGGTCCGGCCGAGACCCCAAGCCGCGGCAGTCAGCAGCACCACCCTCCACACCCGGAACGCGATCGGCGCGAGCAACGCCCACCGCGCCCACTCCTGACCCCGATACAACGCCGTGCATAGCACCAGCACTGCCGCGAGCGGCAGCAGCCGGACCAGCGTGGCAAACGGGCCAACAATGAAGAAGAAAGTGAAGAACAGGGTCGCCTCCGCGAGCAGCAGCACAGCGATTGCGGCAGTTACGTCGGTCCGCGTCGGAGCAACCGGGCTCATCGTCGACGTCATCGGTACCCCTGGCCTCGGGAGGGCTCTACTGTAACCATTGCCGGGGGCCCTGAGAGTGACGAGGCTCACCTGCTGCTTGTGGAGATTGCCCCCAAGCCGTACTTCCATATTTGCCATGTCGCACATCGTTTTTCTCGACGAGCCGGCCGTCCAGCAGCGGCTGCGGTATCAGGACCTCATTCCCACCATCGCGGACGCGCTCGCGGCGCTGTCATCGGGCAAGGTCGTGCAGCCGGTGCGCACCGTCGTTCCCATCGCTGCGCATCACGGCTTCTTCGCCGTCATGCCGGCGTACACCGGCGCGCTCGGCGCCAAACTCGTAACGTTCTATCCGGAAAACGTCGGGGTCCACACCCATCACGCAGTCATCGTGATGCTCAAGCCCGAGACCGGCGAGCCGCTTGCGGTCATGGACGGCAGGCTCATCACCGAGATGCGGACCGCCGCGGCGTCCGCGGTTGCGACCCGGCTCCTCGCCAGAAAAGATGCGTCGGTGCTGGGGATTCTCGGCCCCGGCGTCCAGGCAAAGAGCCACCTTGCCGCGCTGCGACACGTCCGGTCGTTCAAGGAGGTCCGCGTGTGGAGTCCCCGCAACGCGCCGGCGTTCGCAGAGCAGCATGGCGTGAAGGACGTGGCGAGCGCCGCGGATGCTGTGCGCGGCGCGGATGTCGTGGTTGTGGCGGTGAGTGCCACGACCCCCGTGCTGCGCGGCACCTGGCTTGCTCCAGGCACCCATGTCAATGCGATCGGCGCGACCCGCCCCAACTG
>Ga0136846_1216931_pt1 | contig 13266 bp, 18 predicted proteins | sample HopSoiMetagenom2_FD_96841 | JGI IMG/M metagenome (GOLD analysis project Ga0136846, IMG submission 96841) | Grasslands soil microbial communities from Hopland, California, USA - 2 Assembly 2016 (version 4) | ecosystem: Environmental > Terrestrial > Soil > Grasslands | place: USA: Hopland... | reverse complement strand
CGAACGCGGCTGGCTCAAGATGCACGAATCCGGGACCTTCGTAACCTTCACGCCTGCCGGCGCTGAGCTGTTCGCCTGACGAGCAAAGAAAGTCGGTTACTGCTTCCTCTGTAGCAGGTCGGCCAAGTCCATCTCGAATATGAGCTGCGTCACCTTGAACGTTTCAAGAAGATCAGCTGCTTGCGGAAGTCCACGGCGGGCAACAAGCACGCGCTGACGCTCAATGATGCGCTGTCCACTTTCGACGTGGCGCTGAGCCTGAGCGATTTTCTCGTCCAATGTCATGGCGACCGCCTTACGCGGTCTTTGGCGTATTCACGGCTCGCTCAACTTCATCCGCAAGCTGATCTAAGTGACGGTGCAAGAGGTCGAAGAAGTCCTGTTTGGCCTTGTCCGTAGCGAGATCCCGGATCAGCGCGGCGTCGGCCGCGTCCTTCCGCAGACGTTCGAGTGCCGCCAGATAATCCTGCATATCGTAGCGGCCTGCCTACTTCTGATCGGTCAGCAAGTTTGCCAAAGCCGTTGGAGGCTGCAGCCCCGGTGACGTTAGCCATTCATTGATATGAGATGCAGTCTCAGCTTGCCGCGCTCGCCGTAAAAGTAGGTATCGGGCATGGCTGCCGGAAGGCAGCTTTTCTGCAGCCTCTTTAAATCGCTGAGCCTCTTCAGCTAGACGTTCCTGGAAGGTCTTTTCGTGCTTGATGCGGCGTCGCTGCTGCGGCATGCCGCTGCTCCATTCCCTTAGAGGAAGGCGGGAGCGCTACCGGCGTTCTCATCACAGATGAAAGCCACGATCCGGACTGTGATGCCATATTCTGCGTCGCAACTCGGGACATAGGCGAGTCCAATATGTTCCGCATTCGAAACTTTCAATGAGAACGGGCAGCGACCGTGACCTATTCGTGAGTTCCCGCAAGCCCAACTGCAGGAACCCCTCCTACGTCGGTATGTTAACGTTTATCACCGCACGGTCATACGGCAGCTATCGGTGATGAGAACGCCCGTCGCGCTCCCGCCTTCCTCTAGTGGAAAGGAGCAGCGATGATGATGCATCGTCGTTCCAATGAAACCCAGTCGCTCGAAGAACATCTAGCCGATGAAGCCAAGCGCTTGCATGAGCAAGCCGAATTGCTTCCGCCCGGCGCTTTGCGAGACGCCGTCGAAAGCAAAGCACGCCAGGCGGAGACGGGCTCTCGGATTAGCGAATGGTTACGATCACCCGGACTGCAGCCTCCCACGTGAGCGTTGTGTGATGCACACACCGATTCTGAACGCGCGAAGGGCCTCAAGCGGCACCGCTGAGGCCCTTCCTGGACTTAGGTGTCGCATCCGGAGGAGATGCGACATCGCTTCAATCCACCACCTTGAACCGCGTTCCTAACGTCCGAGCCGGCGTTCGACCCGCTTGCGACTGCTGCCCACTTTCTTGACCGCCTTCTTCACCGCGCCTGCGGACTTCTTGGTCTTCTTCGCCGTGTAGCGCACCTCTTAATCCTGCCCGCCGGCGACCCGCGCCCGGTCCTGCTTGCGCCCGCGGCTTGATTGCTTCTTTGCCTTTGCCATCCTGCAATACCTCCCGTTGCAAGCGGCAACGCGCCATTATAGGTCGGGTTCCTGTTCTTGCCGCCGGAACGATCCAGGCCGCGTAAAATTAATTCCGCATTGCGTGGAGTTCATAATGAGTAAGTCTAGTTGGACTCGATAGTCCCGACCGACGACGATGAGACGGTCTATTTAGTGGCGGATGATTTCGGTCGATTAGGCCGCGCCTGGCGCGAAGCCGATTACGAAGCCAACGATCTCGAGACGGTCGTTCAAGACCTGTTGACCGGCCAATATAGCAACCCCATCCGCGTCGTCGCCTTTAATACTGCCGAGCGCTGGTCGGAAGATGTTTCCGAAGATGTTGCTCGTGAATTGCGCCGGCGCTGCGATCTACAGATGCGCGAGCTTCCCTTTACGATTTCTGATTTTGTCGAAAGGCGCGAGGATCGCGACCGGCGTCAGTTGACCCTTCAGCTGGTCTGATTCGGACTCGCATTTGCTTGTGGTTACCTATTTATCCCGCATCTGAAAAGCGAATTTTCAATGGCGTGAGTTTTGGCGTGGCATTTCAGCGCAAGAAGGCAACGGCGACCGGCGTAAAGGCGCCCTTCCCCGGATTCGTCGAGCCAGCGTTGGCAACATCAGTTGACAAAGTGCCGGCCGGCGATCGCTGGATCCACGAGATCAAGTTCGACGGCTATCGCGTCCAGGTTCACCTGGTGAACGAAGCCGTCAAGGTTTTCACCCGCCGCGGTCACGATTGGACTCAGCATTTCAGGAAGGTCGCCGACGACGCCTGGCACATCGGCGCCGGCTCGGCCATCATCGACGGAGAGATCGTCGTTCCCGCCGCTGATGGCACGACAAATTTTTCGGTGCTTCAGAATGAGCTGAACGGAAAGTCGACAAAGATCGTTCTGGTCGCTTTCGACCTGCTGTATGTCAATGGCTATGATCTTCGAAAGCTCCCGCTGATCGAGCGCAAGAAGCATCTGAAGAAGATCATCGACGGGAGCGACATCCAGTTCAGCGAAAGCTTTGAGGTCGACGGCAAGGAGATGTTCGCCCACGCCTGCAAAGTGGGGCTCGAGGGCGTCGTCTCCAAGGTGCGTGACAGCCACTATCCTTTCGGGCGCGGCCGCGACTGGGTCAAGAAAACCTGCGCCCAGCGCGAGACATTGACCATCGCCGGCTTTGCGCTGGAAGGCAACGACTGGGACGGGATCTATCTCGGCCGCCGAAAGGGCGATGACCTGATGTATGCCGGCAAAGTCGATCACGGCTTCGACAGGAAATCATCCGCCGACCTGCGCCAGCGCCTGACGCCGCTGATCCGAAAAACGCAGCCTTACACCAAGCGGATCGCGCACAAGGGCATCTGGGTGGAGCCGGAGCTCCTCGCGGGAATCGAGTACCGCGCCAAGTCGGCCGAGGGGAAGGTCCGCCATCCCTTTTTCAAAGGTCTGCGGGAGGATCTATGAGCACAACCGTCTGGGCCTATGTCGACACCAGCAAGCAGGTTGGCGACCCCGATCACCTCAAGGTATTCGCCACCACGGACGCCGCGGAAACCTGGTTCGAGGAAAACGACCCCGAAGGCGTGCGTTTGAACATGAGGTTCTCGAATAAAAGTGGCGTCAACTGACGCGGGCCTTACTATCTTCCACGTCGTTGCCGTTCGGCATCGTCTGCTAACTGCATCCATTCACCTGCCATCCGTAGCCAAGCTTGCTTGTCGGTGTCTCTTGCCGATTACTCGGCTTGACGACGGCACTCTTCAGCTTGCGCTCGAAACCTTGAATGTCTGCGTCCGACATGGCGGCGAGGTAATCGTCGTCGTATCAATACTCACGTCGGCGTCCGCAGCCCGGGCGAAGAAAGCCACGCGCTCATGTGTGTGGCCGTCTCCAATTGCCGAGCTTTGCGAATTGCCGCCTCATGCACCGGTTCCTGGTGAGAGCAGGTTGGCAGACTCGCGTAAGCGCTGGGCCTGGTCGGAACACCGTTGTTCAAGCCTGTTTGGTTGTTTGAAACTACGCCCCATCTGCATGGCGCGCTCCTTTCCATTAGAGGAAGGCGGGAGCGCTACCGGGCGTTCTCATCACAGATGAAGGTCACATACAGGGCTGTGATGGGTTGCACGTCGGGCATATGATTGATGGTCAATATTGCCACTCAGAAAAGTTAGCGAATTAGGCCACTAGGGGTCAAAACAGGTCAGTCCGATATTCCGCAGGACAGACCGCGAAATCAGAACGAAACAGGCCCGCCGGTTCGCGGATGGCGATCAACCTACCCTGAGGTTTTCAGCAGAGTCTTTCCCGCGGTTGGCTACAATTTCGTAGCTTACCGTCGCGCCCTCGTTCAAACCGCTCAGACCCGCCTTCTCGACGGCAGAGATGTGAACGAACACGTCCTTGCCGCCATTCGCGGGCTGAATGAATCCATAGCCCTTCGCCGGATTGAACCACTTCACTGTACCTGTCGCCACGCCGTTTCTCCCCTAGATTTGAGACGTTAGGATGATGACAGAAATCCTGCGAAAGAAAAGGGCTCGCCAGCGAGAACCGGCGGGGCCCGCCCCTCATCCCTTTAGGAACGGGCGGTCGCCAGGCACGTCGAGAGATATGCCAACCATCGTCGCCCCCTGATTTGGCGCATTGGAATGGCGGCCCCAGCGCCGCATCATGCATCACCGGGCGTTCTGCTGCGCGCAGCGGGGTCATCTAGCGAAAGGGGCGAAGCAAAGGAGAAGAAGCATGAAACGCACCCAAGCCATTTGCTATTGATGACCAGGCGGCAAAGGTCCGAGTTCTGCTTGACGAGAGCTGAAGGATCACCAAATGCGGACCTTGAATGCTGAAACGGTGGATTATCGTTGTGAATAAGCGCCCGAGAGTGACCCCTCCACCGCAAATTGGATCAATACTTAACGTGCCGATCGGCGTCGGGACCCGCGCCGATTCACAACTTCGGCTTGAAGTGCACGTCATTAGTAGTCCCGATCTTCGTGACAAGCTTGGTGCCCGGTTCCGAATGATCACGGATGACAACCTGATCGGCATTGCCCTTAAACCCTTGAACAGGAACTGCTGACAAAGATCTGCTTAGGGGTCCGCGGGCGTACGGTAGCTTCCGGTCGGCGCGGAGCCGCGCGATGGCGGGCAACGCTGCGATATTTGGAGTCTCCGCGCCGGGCGCCATCGGTCATGCCCGATCCTGCGGCGTATCCTGCGAGATGGTGGGCGCATCTATCGCCCGTTCCACAGCGAATGCCTCCTTGCCCTTTGCGGCCCAGAGCGCTCGGGCCTGTTCGCCTTGATTGCTTTTGAGCTTGTCTGCCATCCAGAGCAGCGCGCCGAGGATGATGGCGCGATCATCGCCGGTCAGGTCCACGACACGAGCCTTGACGACCAGACCGCCTAGTTCGATCAGGTGCCGCGTGCGCTTGCGGCGCTCGACCTGCCATGTGCGCATGTTATGTCGCGCCCTTGCGGTTTGATGCCGGTTGCGCGCCGCTCGGCTGCGCAGGAGCGCCGTCCGTATTGCGTTCAGTTGCCGGTGCAGTTCGCCGTGACCGGCTTTGAAAGAACGCAGCCCCGCGCCTGGCCCATGCCTCCCTCTTTCCAGCATCTTTGGCATCAGTCAGCACGATCAGCGCGCCTGCCAGTTCATCGGCGCTGAGGTTATCTGCCCCGGTGGCGATGACCAGTTCGCCGAGCTGCTGCACCTTGCGGCTCTTGAGGTCGCGCGCCTTGTCCTGAAGCGCTTTCAGTTCCCCGTCGAAATCCCGTGGCTTGCGCATCACGTTCTCCAGCGATGTTGATGAGGGGATGATAGCTGAGCCCTGGGCATAATGCTGTGAGCTCGTCAGGACGGCCTGGGACGCGGTAATCCTGCCCGAGAATTTTTCGAGGGAGGGCGCGCTTATACGTCGTTCCGACGTGCGCTTTGCCGTGCCACTGATCCGGTCGCGATGGCGATCTATCATCTTCACATCAAGGTCATTGGCCGCAAGTCCGGCTCAAGCGCGGTGGCGTCGGCCGCCTACCGCTCGGGCTCGCGGCTGCGCGACGAGCGCCTGGACCGCAGCCACGACTTTTCCGCCAAGCGCGGCGTCGTGCATTCCGAGGTGATGCTGCCGGAGAACGCGCCGGAGGCATGGAGCGACCGCGAACGGCTGTGGAACGATATCGAGTCGTTCGAAGTCCGCAAGGACGCGCAGCTTGCCCGCGAGGTCGAATTCGCCATCCCGCGCGAGATGACACAGGCTCAAGGGATTGAGCTCGCCCGCGACTTCGTTCGGGGCGAGTTCGTGGCTCGGGGCATGATTGCCGATGTCAATGTGCACTGGGACATCGCTGAAGACGGCATGCCCAAGCCCCATGCCCATGTCATGTTGACCATGCGCACGGTGGAAAGGAACGGTTTTGGCCAGAAGGTGCGGGAGTGGAACCGCACCGAGATGGTCGCGCGCTGGCGTGAGCGCTGGGCCGAGCTTGCCAATGAGCGGCTGGCCGAACTCGATATTGACGCGCGGATCGACCATCGCAGCCTCGAAGCGCAGGGCATCGCCCTGGAGCCGCAAAGCCAGATCGGCGCGCCCGCCAAACGCATAGAGGATCGGGGCATCGAGGGTGAAGGGACCGAAGCCGACCGCGCCGAGATGCACCGCGAGATCGCGCGCGGTAATGGCGCGCGGATCATCGCCGATCCTGCCGTCGGGTTGGATGCGATCACGCATCAGCAATCGACCTTCACGCGACGCGATATGGCGAAGTTTGCGCATCGTCACAGCGACGGGCTCGACCAGTTCAACGCTGTGATGGGCGCGATGAGGGGCTCGCCTGATCTCATCGAACTTGGCAAGGACGTTCGCGGTGAAGACCGCTTCACTACCCGCGAGATGATCGAGGCGGAACAGCGCTTGCATCGTGCTGCCGAGGTGATGGCGGAACGGGAACGGCATGGGGTGCGTGACGCGGAGTGCAGAGCCGCTTGGGTACACGCAGAAGCGCGCGGTCTTGTGCTTTCGGGCGAGCAGGTCGACGCGCTGGCGCATGTCACGGATGGGCACGATCTCGGAATCGTGGTCGGCCATGCCGGTACCGGAAAGAGCGCTATGCTGGGGGTTGCGCGGGAGGCCTGGGAAGCCACGGGCTACGAGGTCCGGGGCGTGGCCCTGTCCGGCATCGCGGCAGAAAACCTCGAAAGCGGATCGGGCATTGCCTCGCGCACCATCGCCAGCATGGAGCATGGTTGGAAACAAGGCCGCGACGTGCTTACAACCCGCAATGTGCTTGTGATCGACGAGGCGGGTATGGTCGGCACGCGCCAGCTGGAGCGGGTGCTATCCCATGCGGCAGAGGCCGGCGCCAAGGTGGTGCTGGTCGGAGATCCGGCGCAGTTGCAAGCCATCGAAGCCGGCGCGGCGTTCCGGTCGATCCATGACCGTCACGGCGGCCGAGAAATCGGCGAAGTGCGCCGCCAACGGGATGACTGGCAGCGGGACGCCACGCGCGATCTGGCGACCGGCAGGACCGGCCTTGCGCTTGAAGCCTACTGCTCCAAAGGCATGGTGCATGAGGCGGCAACACGCGAGCAGGCGCGCGGCGATCTGATCGATCGCTGGGACCGCGACCGGCAGGTAGCGCCTGAGCGCAGCCGGATCATCCTTACCCACACCAACGGCGAGGTGCGCGCCCTCAATGAGGCTGCCCGGGAGCGGATGCGGGCAGCAGGCGATCTTGGGGATGACGTGCGCCTCGCGGTCGAACGCGGCGAGCGCCACGTCGCCAACGGAGACCGCGTCATGTTCCTGCAAAACGAGCGTGGGCTCGGCGTAAAGAACGGCACGCTCGGCACCGTCGAGCAGGTCAGCGAGCAAAGCATGGCCGTGCGCACTGACGACGGCCGATGCGTGCAGTTCCACCTGATGGACTACAACAAGATCGACCACGGCTATGCGGCGACCATCCACAAGGCTCAGGGCATGACGGTAAACCGCACCCATGTGCTGGCAACGCCAGGCATGGACGCCCATGGCAGCTATGTCGCCTTGTCGCGGCACCGCGACGGCGTAGACCTGCACTATGGCCGTGACGATTTTGCCGGTCAGGACCGGCTTGTCCGCACCCTCTCGCGCGACCGGGCCAAGGACATGGCTTCGGATTACGAACGCGCCGATCCGGCCCAAAACTATGCCAAGCGGCGCGGGATCACCTTCCGCGAGCGTGTGGCCCAGATTGTGCGCAAGGTCGTGCCCGAGAGGGTGCGCAACATGTTCGATGGCCTGCGCCCATCTGCCAAAGCTGTGCCTGGCACTGGCAGTGCGCGGAGGCCGCAATTGGAAGTGCCGGAAAGCAAGGTGGTGGAAGACCCCGAAGCGGCGCTGCGTAGGGCCCGCACGAGGGCTCTCATCCGTCATGCCCGGACCGTGAATGCGATCTTCGATATGCAGCAGCAGGGCGGCAAGGCCAGCCCGGGGCAGATGAAGGAGTTGCAGGAGGCCCGCAAGGTCTTCGAGGAGGTGCGGCCCTATGGCTCGCATGATGCCGAAGCGGCCTACAAGAAGAACCCGGAACTTGCCCTCGAAGCCGCTTCGGGCAACTCCGCCCGCGCCATCCGCGCACTGCAGCTCGAAACCGAACTGCGCACCGATCCGAGCCACCGCGCCGACCGTTTCGTGGAGCGCTGGAAGAAGCTCGATCAGACAAGGCAGCGCCAGTATCAGACCGGCAACATGTCCGGCTACAAGGCCACGCGCTCGGCCATGGGCGACATGGCGAAAAGCCTCGAACGCGATCCGCAACTGGAATCCATCCTCGCCAACCGCAAGAGAGAACTCGGTATCGCGTTCGAATCAGGCCACCGGCTCGGCCAGGAATTGGCCCTCACCCACGGTATCGACATTGGCAGAGGTCGGGGCATCGGAATTTAATTCATCCATCCGCCGCCGTCTCTTCGCCAGGCTACGACGAGTCGAGCGCCCCTCTTTCCGCCTGCAGCTGCTTGTCCTGTCTAGTTTCAGAAGCCATCAGGAACAGCCAACAGGAGGCAGCGCGGCCATGCGCGAACCAGACCGGATCATCCGTTTGAAAACCGTCCTCGCCAGGACCGGGCTGTCCCGCTCCACCATCTATCGCAAGATTGCCGAGCGCACGTTCCCGCCGCAGATCAGGATCAGCGTCAACGGTAGCGGCTGGCATGAGTCCGACATTGACCGCTGGATCGCAGATCCCGCCGCTTGGCGCCCGAAGCGCGAGTTCGATGCGGCCAGTTGAGGCCTGTGGTCGCTTGCTGCTGGCGACAGTGAACCGGATCAGCGTCAGTCCGTAAAGGCTGGCGCTGTCGCGCCCCCGCTTCGCGGCTGCGGCCTTGACGGCCTGACGCCGCCCCAGTTTGGGCTGTCCAAGCAGGCAAAGGCGGATTGGGAGCGGTCGCGCTTCGGCAATCGAGGAACATAGACATGAAAGTGAGCAACAGTCAAAAATCCGACAAGACAGACGATGGTGTCTCTCGCGACACTTCGAGAAAAACAAGGCGAAGCCAAGCATCCTGAGGCAGGCAAGGACGCAGGTAGACAGGCAGAGGATTAGAATTGATCGCCGGGATACGTCGCCTCCGAGACGGATTTGAAGGCAAGGCATCCTGATCATCCTCTAGCCTCTGAGGGCGAAAGTAGCCGGGATCGTGCAACCCATAACGCGTCTACGGTCAAGGCGCAGACCGGTTGTAAGTTACTGTGCCGAAGCGCCCTCCGTAGCCTTTCCGACATACTGCTGGCTCGACCTTACCCGGCGCTCGTGTGCTTTCCACCAGGCGGCTACCGCCGCGATAACCTCGTCCCACAGCGAGGTTGGCAAATCGGCGGCTGCGATCCTGACCACGTAGCGATCGCGGATCCTGTCTTTTGACCACTCCGCTGCCCCAAAATCGAACCCGAAGCTGCCCGCGTGGCGTAGAGCCAAGCCGCTCCGTCTCAAGTCCGCACAGAGTTCTGCGACGACGTCCCGTGCCTTGTTCTCATCGAGCGTTCCTGCAGGGGCCAAAGTGACGTACAGACCGTGTGCGAAATGGAGTTCGGCATATAATCCCGCAAGCGCCGTGGAGAAATGGCGCGTTGTCCGTCGGTTATTTCGCAGCATTGCGGCGATCCGCTTGTTGGTTAGCGAGCGGTAGGCCGGAGCGTCTACGTAAGGCGGGAAGTGCGCCGGCAACGCCGCGCCACCGAATAGTCTGACGGCGTTTCGCGTCTCTGTCAGGAGCGTTTGTAGGAACTGCTGCTTAGCTCCGCTGGCGTGCGACCAGTGGACAAAGACAGCCGATCCAAGTCGTCCGTATTCGATGCCGAGAGAGTCGAGCTTGGTATGACTACGGAGCAGCACAATCGGAATTGTTGCACTCCGGGCCCAGCTCAAAGCTCGGGCGATCCGGCCTGAGCCGCTGGAAAAACAGGTCGTATCGAACACAATCAAATCGAGCTGCGGTTGAGCGCATTTGAGGATCGTCTCGAACGCGCCCGCCGAGGCACAGGAGTCCAGCAACAAAATCCGGGGCCGCGATCCGCGAAACTTCGTGATTTCAGCAAGTGATTTGCCGAGTTCGACCCGTCTGAGATGCTTCCCATGACCATCGATCAGCTCGGTCGTCTCACCATAGGAATTCGGCATGGTGACGATGTCGGCTTTGGAGAAAACGGGAGCCGTGGCCATCAGCAGTGCCGAAATGGCGGCCATGCCCGACGCCGTGTAGACGGTCTCGCTGCCCAGTTGCTTCCCAAGTGCGTAGAATGATGGACCTTCCACTTCTAGATCGGCCCGTTGATAATCGTATTTGAATTGAAACGGACCCGATCTCGGCCGAGTTGAATGCGTCCAGGCTGTTTCCGTCGAGGCCCAATCATGAAGCACGTGTTCGGCTTTGAGCGCTGCGGCGAGGTGAAATTTCTGTTCGATCACCTCGGCTACCGATCTGGGAAGCCGAATGGGTAAGGGATCGCTGAGAAGGCTGTTCAGCAGCTCGAGTTCTTGCTTCTTCCTAGCCAGGTATGCTTCGACGGTTTCCATGACGGCCTCTCAACCGTCACATTAACGCGACTAGCAAGAGTTGGGTCCTAAAGAGAAATGCCCTCTAACGTTTCTCGGGGCTCATATAGTTGGGAACGCGGACAGTAAACCCACGTTTTACTGCCATGGCAAGAAAAACACAGAAAACCGTGGACACGTTCCTCGGCGTCCCGGCCTGCGACGTCTCGCATATGAACGGGAGGATTGACGTCGTGATAATGGGCGCCTCACACGCCACGCCACTCAGTCCCGACGGGGCCAGCCATGCTCAGGAAGCGCCGGATGCCATACGACGTAGCATGAAGGAGGCAGCGAGTGATACGACACGATGGGACTTCGATCAAGACGGACCGCTGCTGCCAGCAGGCATCGATGTCCGTGACGCGGGCAATCTGGCGACGAAACAATCAACCCCTGGCCGCAATCGCGACCTGATTAGAGAAACCGCGCGCGTGATTCTCAACGCGTCGGCAGTACCGGTGCTTCTCGGTGGTGACGATTCGGTTCCCATTCCCTTCTTCGAGGCGTTTGAGACGCACGGACCGCTCACGATCATTCAGGTGGATGCACACCTCGACTGGCGAGAGGAACGAAACGGCTCGCGTCACACGTTTTCCAGCCCGATGCGGCGCGCAAGTGAAATGCCTTGGATAGAGCGTATTATCCAAGTGGGCATGCGCGGGATTGGCGGGTCGCGGAAAAAGGACCTCGACGATGCACTGCGCTGGGGCGTACGGATCATTCCGGCCGCTGATGTGCGCCGGCATGGCATTGGCCCAGTGGTTGACTGCGTTCCAGATGGCGCGCGCTGCGTTGTAACAATCGATTGTGATGGCCTCGACCCATCTGTCATTCCCGCAGTGTTAGTGCCGCAACCAGGCGGCTTGAATTTTATCGATGTCATGGAGTTGTTCGACGGGTTGGCCGCAAAGGCCTGGATCGAAGGAATCGACGTGGTTGAACTCGTTCCCTCGCGGGATGTCAATGGCATCGGGGCACTTACCGCAGCGAGATTCATCTGCAAGGCCATCGGCTGCGTTGCGTCTCAGCGCAGACGCCGCGACGTTACTTCATCATGATCAGACTTTTCGTGTACGGCACGCTCAAAAGTGGATTTCCGCTTCATACGGTGGGGCTCACCGGGCAGCAATTCGTCGGTGCATATCGAACCGTCATCAGCTATCCGATGGTTGTCGCTGGGCCATGGTTCACGCCAATGATGCTGAATGAGCCGGGCCTCGGGTTGCGAGTATTTCGAGCTTTATGAAGTTGAGAATATTAGGATGGCCACGCTCGATAAAATCGAGGGTACTGGCGAGCGTGGCAGTTACCGCGCGTCAATCGACGTCGAGCCTACCGGCTGCGGAGCACACTATCTGGCTAATGTTTATTTCAAGGCACGCGAACTCGCCTCTCCCATCTACACGACATACCTAGAAGATTACCAAGATCGTCGTTTCATCCCTCCTTGGTCGAGGTAGGCAGGCCGGTGAAGGGGCGTCGCTTGCAGGCTGATGGATTAAAGGCGCTGCGTTCCTGACAATGAGAACCCCAACATCCTCGTCAGAGGTTTCATTGACGAAAATGTGCAATGGCCACTGAAGTCCGAGTTGATTCTCCGCTTGTACCCGGAGGGAAAAATTCGCAGAGGCACAGTGGGGGCATACAAAATTCGGTAAGGCCAGCTATGGGCCACGATGACCGCGTATGGCAAGAAATCCCTGCAATGCAGGGGCTTTTTGCAATTTTCCATGGCTAGATTAGCTTTGCTATGGTCTACGATTCTCGCGGGAAAGTGCTGATGAGCGCCGAAGCGAAGCGCAGGCAGGAGAAAAGAGGCAGCCACAGGAGCGTCAGCGTAGCGCCGACGCTCGAACCGCGGCGGGACGCGGGGCCAATTGCAGTCGCGAGACCGGTCATCTGGATCAATTGGTCGGTGGTCGTGCCCATGGCGGAGACGATTGCTACGACACGATGACCACAGCCATGCAGGTGGGCGAGACTGCGCGCAACCGCACGAATTTTCGCCGGTGTTTCAAGGCAGACACCGCCATATTTTTGCACGATGACGGGATGGTTGCGCATCTAACCGCGGTGAGAAGCCTCGCCCGTCGAACTTATACCGGCTATCCATGTGCCGACGACTTCAAAGTTCGGATTGAAGGCGACCAGGTCCGCGCGGTATCCGGGCGCGATCCGTCCAAGCTCGGACTCAAGGCCCAGAAATGCCGCGGGCGTCCGGGAGGCCATAATGAGGGCATCGACAAGCGAGATCCCGAGCAGCGCAACAGCGTTGCGCACCGCCTCCATCATGGTGAGGTGGGCGCCCGCGAGCGTGCCATCGGGGCCAGTCAGGCGATTTTCGTGCAATGTGATCCGCCTTCCCTGCAGCATGAATTGCCGGTCGTTCGTGCCCGCCAACGGCATGGCATCGGTGACCAGCATCAGACGATCGCGTCCCTTGCTGCGGAAGGCAACACGCAAACCGGCGCGGTCGACGTGGATGCCGTCGCAGATGATCCCTGCAAACAGCCGGTCATCCCCGAGCGCGGCGCCCACCAGGCCCGGCTCCCGGGCGTTCAACTGCGACATGGCATTGAACAGATGGGTCACCCCTGAGACACCGCGGTCGACCGCCCGCCCGAGTTCAGCT
>Ga0136846_1214443_pt1 | contig 13266 bp, 11 predicted proteins | sample HopSoiMetagenom2_FD_96841 | JGI IMG/M metagenome (GOLD analysis project Ga0136846, IMG submission 96841) | Grasslands soil microbial communities from Hopland, California, USA - 2 Assembly 2016 (version 4) | ecosystem: Environmental > Terrestrial > Soil > Grasslands | place: USA: Hopland... | reverse complement strand
CCTCGCCGGTCACGCTGCGGACGACGTCCGGGCCGGTGATGAAGACCCGCCCGGCGGGAGCCATGATGATGATGTCGGTGAGGGCCGGGCCGTACGCGGCCGCGCCGGCGGCGGGGCCGACCACCACCGAGATCTGCGGCACCCGGCCGGAGGCCCGGGTCATGGCGGTGAACATCCGCCCGACCGCGTCCATGGACTCGACGCCGTCGGCGAGCTTCGCGCCGCCCGAATGCCACACGCCGACCACGGGGCACCCGCGGCGCACCGCGATCTCGATCGCCTCGACGATGCGCGTGGTCCCGGCCATGCCGAGCGCGCCGCCCATCTTCGTGGCGTCGGTGCAGTACGCGACCACCGGGGCGCCGTCGATCCGGCCGGCGGCCGTCAGTACCTCGATGTCACCGGCCGGGTGCAGCAGCTCGCAGTCGTTCCCGTCGAAGAGCTGCGTCAGCCGCAGCAGGGGGGCACGCAGGTCAATGCCGGCCACGTCGAGGCGCGGCTGGGCGGTCGCCAGTACGGTCATCTGATCTCCCTGCGCGAGGATGGACGGGTTAGCAGCCCGGCTACCGGGATTCGAGCAGGTCCAGGACGGCCCGGGCGACGGCTTCCGACCGCAGCAGGTCGGCATGGCCCACGTCGACGGGGATCATCCGGCCGACCAGGCCGGGCCCGTCGCCGGCCGGCCGGGGCCGGGCCGGCAGCGCGGCGTAGGCCGACGACGCTATCCCGGTCGAGCGTTCCCAGGCCGAACTCGGGTCGATCAGGCCCGCCGCGCACAACCACGAGATATACGACTCGAACGAACGGGTGAACTTCTCGTCCCGGGCATCGCCGAGACCCGCTCGCTCGAACGCGGGGGTGACCGTCTCCAGGTAGCTGCCGACCATTTCGGCGGCCGCGCCGGCCACGTCCGGGCCGGCCGCCAGGGCAATTTCAGCCACCAGCTTCATGGCCCGCTCGATCTCGTCGTCTCCGAGGAGCGAGCTGATGGAGCTGATCTCCCGCTGGAATTCGAGGCAGAGCAGCTCGGCACTGGAGAGTTGCGGGTCGAACAATATTATTTTCGGCATCGGCTGCCATTGCGCGATGCCCTCGGCAATGGCCGCTGCGTAGACGCTGCCGACACGATGGCCGAGCACGGCGAGCACGTGCGGCCGGGTCGCCTTGATGCCCTCGAGCCACGGGCCGACATAGGCGGCGTCAGCCGGCCGCGGCTGGCAGCGGACGGCCGGCGGCCGCGTCTGCAGGAACCGGTAGCCCGTGCCGATCTTGCTGGCCAGATCGGGGAACCCGGCTTCGCCGCGCCGCCGGCCCGGGAAGTCGGCACCGAGCACGACCGGGCCGGAGTCGTCCCGCGAAGCCCCGGAAATGACATCCCATGAGCGTGGGTCCGTCATTACTGATCCCCCGATCGGTCCTTGCAGGAAAAGTCATCGGTGATGAACTCCGGGCACTTTATATTCAATCCGCCATGACAGCAGGGAAGATACCCCTAAACAGCCCCTACATAAGGCCACGGCCACCTCGGTGCGACCGGATCCCAAGGGCGGCGAACAAGGGTGAGATTAGGGGTTACGGGAGGCCGGGGATATCTATTTGATAGGAGCGAGAACGGCAAGCGAAAACGATCCCGGAGAGGAGGTCGCGATGGATGATCTGGCCACGGGCACGATGGAAATTAATTCGGTCCAGGCTATCCTCCAAGGCGGGCCGGAGACCATACCGGCTGCGTCGCGCAGGCAGGAGGTCAGCCCGCTGGCGGAGAAGGTCAAGCTCCCGCACTACGGCGGCTACGAGCACTTCGAGCGGATGGCGAGCCTGGTCGAGGACACCTCATGCCGGGAAGTCATTTACCGCTGGACCATGCGGACCGAGCAGGCCGAGTAGCCAGGCGGAGAACTGGCCTGGTGGCGAGCAGCCCATCCGTTCGGTCGCAAAGAACGGGTGGGCTGCCGCACGTGCGGGCGGACCCCAGGTGATTACGGAGCTGACGCCCCGGTGAACTGGCTGTTGTACAGGTCGTGATAGGCGCCGTGGCGGCCCAGGAGCTCGTCGTGGCTGCCCTGCTCGACGACCCGGCCGGCGTCCATCACCACGATCGTGTCCGCGTCGCGCACGGTGGACAGCCGGTGGGCGATCACGAAGCTGGTCCGGCGGGACCGCAGCCGCGTCATCGCGTCCTGGATCATCACCTCGGTCCGGGTGTCGACGTTGCTGGTGGCCTCGTCGAGGATCAGGATGCCCGGATTAGCCAGGAAGGCGCGGGCGATGGTCAGCAGCTGCTTCTGGCCCGCCGACAGGCTGGACGCCTCCCCGTCCAGGACGGTGGCGTAACCGTCGGGCAAGGTGGCGATGAAGTCGTCCGCGTGCGCGGCCCGGGCGGCGGCAATGATCTCCTCGTCGCAGGCGCCCTGCCTGCCGTACCCGATGTTGTCCCGGATCGTGCCGGCGAACAGCCAGGTGTCCTGCAGGACCATGCCGAAGCGGCGGCGCACCTGGTCGCGGCTGAGGTCCCGGTAGTCCGCGCCGTCCAGCAGGATCTGGCCGCCGTCGATTTCGTAGAAGCGCATGAGCAGGTTCACGACGGTGGTCTTGCCCGCCCCGGTCGGGCCGACGATTGCCACCGTATGGCCGGGGGCCGCCGTCAGCGTGAAGTCCTCGATCAGCGGGCGGTCCGGGGCGTAGCGGAAGGACACGTGCCGGAGCTGGACGCCGAGGGCCGCCGGGACCGGCTCGTCCGGGGTGCCGCCGGCCGCTCCGTCGCCGGCCGGGTCCGCGCCCCCGATGACCGCCTCCTCGGGCTCGTCGAGGAAGTCGAGCACCCGCCCGGCCGACGCCAGCCCGGACTGGATCATGTTCACCTGGCCGGCGATCTGCAGCAGCGGGATCGTGAACCGCCGTGAGTACTGGATGAACGCCTGCACCGCGCCGAACGAGATCACGCCGCTGGCCACCTGGAACCCGCCGAGCGCCGCGATGGCCACGAAGTTCAGGTTGCCGACGAACTGGACGGCCGGCAAGATCACGCCGGACAGGAACTGAGCCCGGAAGCTCGCCTGGTACAGCTGCTCGTTCTGGCGGCCGAACTCCGCCGTCATCCGCTCCCCCTGGCCGAACGCCTGGACCACGGCATGACCGGTGTGGGTCTCCTCGACCAGCCCGTTCAGCTGGCCGGTGCGCTCCCACTGGATGTCGAACTCGACCTTGGACCGGCGCGCGATGACGGAGGTGAGCACGATGGCCAGCGGGATGGTGACCAGCGAGACCGCGGCGAGGAGCGGGGAGATCCAGAACATCACGCCCAGGATCCCGATCACCGTGAACACCGAGGTGAGCAGCGGGGTCAGCCCCTCCTGCAGGCTGTTGTAGACGTTGTCGACGTCGTTGGTGACCCGGCTGAGGATGTCGCCGCGCGGGTGGCTGTCGAAGTACTGCAGGGGCAGCCGGTCCAGCTTGGCGGAAACCGCCTGGCGCAGCCGGTACACGATGCGCTGTACCAGCCCGGCCATGAGGTACCCCTGAGCCCAGCTGAACCCCACGCTCAGCCCGTACAGCAGGGCGGTCAGGCCAAGCAGCCGGCCGAGCCCGTTGAAGTCCACGCCGGTACCCGGGATGAAGTTCACCGTGCCGAACGTCCTGGCCAGCTGCCCCTGGCCATGGGCCCGCAGCCCGGCGATGACCTGGGCCCTGGTTTCCCCGGCCGGGAAATGATCGCCGATGATGCCGGCGAACAGCACGTTGGTGGCGTCGCCGAGAAGCTGGGGGCCCGCGGTGAGCAGGGTGACCGAGATCGCGCCGAGGATGGTGACCGTCGCCAGCCGGGACCGCTCCGGCCGGAACCACGGACGCAGCCGCGGCAGCGTGGCCGGGCGGGTCCCGGGCGGCTCGGCCGGCTGCTCTTCGGATGGCGCCGGCGCGCCGGAGTCCGCCCCGGCGGCCTGGGTCCGTTCCAGGGTCATGCGGCCGCCCCCTCGCCGAGCTGGGACATGACAATCTCCCGGTAGGGCTGGCAGCCGGCCAGCAGCTGGGCATGGGTACCGAGGCCGGCCACGCGCCCGGCGTCCAGCACGATGATCTGGTCGGCGTGCATGATCGTGCTGACCCGCTGGGCCACGATGACCACCGCCGCGTCCCGGGTTCCTTCCCGCAGCGACCCGCGCAGGCGGGCGTCGGTGGCCGCGTCCAGGGCCGAGAAGCAGTCGTCGAGCAGGTACAGGCGAGGCTGCCTGACCAGGGCCCGGGCGATGCACAGGCGCTGGCGCTGGCCGCCGGAGACATTCGCGCCGCCCTGGTCGATCGGGGCGTCGAGCTGACCCGGCATGCTGGCCACGAAATCGCGGGCCTGCGCGATCTCGAGCGCGTGCCACAGCTCCGCGTCGGTGGCGTCCGGCCCGCCGAACCGCAGGTTGCTGGCCACCGTGCCGCTGAACAGGAAAGCCGTCTGCGGGACCAGGCCGATCGCAGACCAGAGCCGGCCGGCCGACTGGGCCCGCACGTCAGTGCCGTTGACGAGCACCGTCCCGCTGGTGGCGTCCAGGAACCGCGGGATGAGGCTGAGCAGGGTGGTCTTGCCGCTGCCGGTACCGCCGATGATCGCGCTGACCTGGCCGGGGAACAAGGTGAAGGTCAGGTCGTTCAGGATCGGACGTTCGCTGCCCGGGTAGCCGAAGGTGACGGTGCGGAACTCGACGGCGCCGGTGACGGCGGGGGCCGCCGGGGCGGCCGGATCGGCGACGGCCGCTACGGTCCCGAGGACCTGGGTGATCCGCTCCGCGCTGGCCACCGCGCGGGGTGCCAGGATCAGCACCGTCACGGCCACCAGGACGTACAGCAGGATCTGCAGGATGTAGATGAGGAACGCGGTCAGGTTGCCGATCGGCATGGCCCCCTCGCTGACCAGCCGGCCGCCGAACCACACGATGCCCACGCTGGACAGGTTGAGGACGCCGACCAGGATGGGCAGGGCCACCGCGAAGATCCGGGCGATGCGCAGCCCGGTCCCGGTGATGTCGGCGTTGGCCTCGGTGAACCGCTCCTGCTCCGAGCGGGACCGGCCGAAGGCCCGGATCACCCGGACGCCGGTGATCTGCTCCCGCATCAGCTGGTTGATCCGGTCCACCTTGACCTGCAGGGACCGGAACAGCGGGAGCGAGACGGCCAGCGTCACGCCGATGACCACCGCCATGGCCGGGATGGTGACCAGGAGCAGCAGGGACAGCGCGGGGCCCTCGTGGACCGCCATGACCAGGCCGCCGAGGCACATGATGATGGCGATGACGAGCTGGGTCAGCGCCGACTGGACGAAGAGCTCGACCTGCTCGACGTCGTTGGTGTTGCGGGTGATCAGGGACGGGATGCCGAACTGGTTCATCTCCCGGCCCGAGAAGGCCTGCACCCGCCGGAAGATCGCGGCGCGGATGCCGGCCGCGGCGCCCAGCGAGGCGCGCGAGGCCTGGTAGGTCGTCACGACGGAGACCACCCCGAGGGCCAGGACGATGCCCAGCATGATGGCGCCGGTCCGCCAGATGTAGCCGATGTCACCGGTGATGACGCCGTGATTGATGATGTCGGCGTTGAGCACCGGCAGGTAGAGGACCCCGGCGGCCTGGACGACCAGCAGGATGTTGACCGCGATCACCTGGCCGGCGTAGGGCCGCAGGAAGACCCGGAGCAGGGTGCGCAGGGCGGCCCAGCCGCGGGCGGGGGCTAGGTGTTCCATGGCGGTGCGCTCCGTGCCAGTGCTTTTCATGCCGGTGTTTTCCATGGCGCGGCCAGGCAGGCCGTTACCGGACCGGTACCCGGCCGGCCGTCAGGTCGGGCGCGGTCAGCCGCATGGTCGTCGGGCCGGGCCGCGGGGCCGCTGCCAGGTGCAGGCACTGCACGCCGTCGCGCTCGCCCGCGCTGGCCGTGCTGGCCGTGCTGGCCGGGGAGGTGCTGGTCAGGCAGGCGCAGGGGTCCTCGGCGAAGCCGGCGAACCGGTAGGCGATGTCCATCATCCGGTTGCGGTCGGTGCGGCGGAAGTCGGCGGCCAGGTGCACGCCGGCCCGGGCGGCCTGGTCGATCAGCCAGTTGAGGATCACCGTCCCCGCGCCGAACGACACCACCCGGCAGGAGGTCGCGAGCAGCTTCAGGTGCCACACCCCGGGGCGGTACTCCAGCAGCATGACGCCGACCGCGCCGTGCGGACCGAATCGGTCGGACAGCGTCACGGTCAGGACCTCGTGACCGGGATCGGCCAGCAGCCCGCGCAGCGCGGCATCGGAGTAGTGCACGCCGGTGGCGTTCATCTGGCTGGTACGCAGGGTGAGCTCCTCGACCCGGGACAGGTCCTCCTCGTCGGCTCGCTTGATGGCCATCACCAGCTCGAGCGAGCGCAGGAAATCCTCGTCGGGCCCGGCGAAGGACTCCCTTTCCGCGTCGCGGCGGAAGCTGGCCTGGTACATCTGGCGGCGCCGGCGGGCGTCGACGGTCACCACGTCCGGGCGGAACTCGGGCCGGCCGGGCAGCGACGCCGCCTGCTCGGCCGGGTAGCAGCGGACCTCGGCCGCGCGGAAGCTGACCTCGGCCCGCTCACTGGGCAGGTCGTCGATGAAGGCGATGGTGTTCATCGCGAAGTTGAGCTCGTCCGCGATGCCGCACACCGAATCCGACTTGCGGCCCCAGCCGATCCGGGGGTGCACGAAGTACTCGGCGATGCCGAGGTCCTCGAGCCGCTGCCAGGCGAGGTCATGATCGTTCTTGCTCGCGATCGACTGCAGGATGCCGCGGGCATCCAGCGTGATGATCACGTCACGGATCTCGTCGGGCAGCCTGACGCCGGGATCCTCCAGCAGGGTGCCCTGCCACAGGGTGTTGTCCAAGTCCCAGATCAGGCACTTCACCAGCGTTGGCGCGTCTGGCACCAGGTCCTCCTCGTTCGTTCCAGCCTGGGGCCGGCCAGCGTAGGTCAGCCGGGTCCGGCGGTAGTCAGCGCGTGCTGGGCCAGGAGCAGCTGGCAGATCTCGTTGCTGCCCTCGATGATTTCCATCAGCTTCGCGTCCCGGTAAGCCCGGGCCACGACGTGGCCGTCCTGCGCGCCGGCCGAGGCCAGCACCTGGACGGCCGTGCTGGCGCTGCGCGCGGCGTGGCCGGCGCTGACGTGCTTAGCCAGCACCGCCGCCATGACCATGTCCGGGGACGTGTCCTGCCAGCACCGGCTGGCGTGCTCGCAGACCCGGGTCGATACCTGTTCGGCGGTCAGCAGCTCGGCCAGGTGCCTCGCGACGAGCTGATGCTGGGCGATCGGCCGGCCCGACTGCTCGCGCCGCCTGGCGTGCCGGACCGCCGCGGCCAGGCAGGCACGGATGATGCCGACGCAGCCCCAGGCGACCGAGATCCGGCCGTAGGACAGCGCCGTGGTGAAGAGCAGCGGCAGCGACTGGCCGCCGCCGCCGAGCACGCTCGAGGCGGGCAGCGTGACCTGGTCCAGGCGGACATGCGAGTGCCCGGCGGCACGGCAGCCCACCGGGTCGGCTACCGGCTCCAGGCGCACGCCCGGCGCGGAGGCCGGCACCACGGCGAAGGCCGCGCCGTCGCCGTGCCGGGCCAGCACGACCAGCAGGTCGGCGTAGCGCGCCCCGGTGACCCACATCTTCTCGCCGTCCAGGACCACCGAGTCGCCCGCGGGCGAGGTCCGGGTCTGCAGCGCGGACAGGTCGCTGCCCGCGCCGGGCTCGCTGAACGCGACGGCCGCCAGCTGGCCGCTGGTCAGGTCGGCGAGGTACCGGCGCCGCTGCTCGCGGTCGCCGAGCCGCTGTATCGTCCAGGCCGCCATGCCCTGCGAGGTCATGATGCTGCGCAGGGAGCTGCACAGGCTGCCCGCGTGGGCGGTCAGCTCGCCGCTGGGCCGGCTGGCCGCGCCGAGGCCGCCGTAGGCGGCCGGCACCTCCGCGCACAGCACTCCGTGGGCGCCGAGCTTGCGGAGCAGCCCGGCGGGCAGTTCCCCGGCCAGGTCCCAGGGGCCGGCCTGGTCGCCGACGAGCTCGGAGACCAGGGCCCGCTCGCCGGCCAGCTCGGGAGCCAGCCCGGCCACCTGCTCAGCCATCGCGGAGCCGCAGCACCAGCGCGGTCATGGCCTGGACGGTGCGGAAATTGTCCAGCTTCAGCTCGGGGCCGATGATGGCGATGTCGTAGGTCTCCTCCAGGTGCACGACCAGCTGCATCGCGAACATGGAGGAAGCCAGGCCGGAGGCGAACAGGTCCTGGTCCGGCGCTACCTCGGTCTTGATGCGCTCGGCGAGGAAGGCCGTCAGCGCCTCGCTGACTGCCTCGGCGGTGACGGCCTCGGCGGTGACCGGGGTGATCGCCTGGCCGGTGGTCATGACGCCACCTTTCCGTAGTCGTAAAAGCCCCGGCCGGTCTTACGGCCGAGGTCTCCGTCCCGCACCTTGGCGAGCAGCAGCTCACAGGGCCGGCAGCTCTCGTCCCCGCGCCGCTCGTACAGCACGTTGAGGGAGTCCACCAGGTTGTCCAGGCCGATCAGGTCGCCGGTGCGCAGCGGGCCGGTGGCATGCCCCAGGCAGCCCTCGAGCAGGCCGTCCACCACCTCGGCGGTGGCGACGCCCTCCTCCACGAGCATCGCGGCGGTGTTGATCAGCGGGTGCAGCAGCCGGTTGATCACGAACCCCGGGGAGTCCCTGATGACGAGCGCCTCCCGGCCCAGTGCCGTCAGCAGGCCGGTGACCGCGGCCATGGTGGCCTCGCCGGTGCGCGGGCCGCGGATAACCTCCACCATCTTGATCAGGTACGACGGGTTCATGAAGTGCACGCCGACCAGCTCGCCGGGGCGCACCACCCAGTCGGCCATCTCGTCGACGGGAATGCAGGAGGTGTTGGAGATCAGCGTGGTGCCCGGCTGGACGACCGCCGAGACCCCGGCCAGGACCTTGGCCTTGGTCTCGGGCAGCTCGGTGACCGCCTCGATGACCGTGGTCGCGCCGGCGGCGTCGTCGAGCGACGTGCTGGTGGTCAGCGTGCCGTGCGGCCGGCCCGGGGGCAGCACGCCCATCAGCTGAGCGTGCCGCAGCTTGCCCGCGATGGCCGTGCGCGCCCGGTCCAGCACCGCGTCGGCGACGTCCACCAGGACGACCGGCACGCCGTGGCCGGTAGCCAGCGTCGCGATGTTCGTTCCCATCACGCCGGCCCCCACGATGGCGAGCCGGTGATCTGGCAGGTCGGTACCCATGAACAGCTCCCATGCATCCAGGGCGTCAGGCCGGGGCGGCGCCGGCCTCCACCGGGTCCTTGGCCTCGGCGGCCACCTCGCCACTGGGCGCCTTCTTGGCCCTGGGCTTCCTGGCGGCCGGCTTCTTCGCGGCCGGCTTGGCCGGCTCGAGCTTCTCCTCGGCCAGTACTTCCGGCTTCTCCCCGGCGACGACGGACGGCTTGTCCGCGTCCACCGGGCCGGCCGGCTGAGCCGGGACGGTCAGGCCGGGAATGCCGAGCTCCGGTACTTTCTTCACCGCGTCGAGGCCGGCCTGGATCGCCTCGGCGAGCGTCGGGGACACCGTGTCATCGACATCCATCTTCGTGACCGGGATCTCGGCGTTGGTCGGGAGCGTGTCCGCCCCGAATACGGCTTCGGCGCAGCCTGGGCTGGCCTCCCGCAGAATCGCCGATTCGTCGTCAGTGATCTCGCGGCTGAGAACCAGCGTGTACTTATACCCCACGGCCCGTCACCTTTCGATGTCGTCACGTATTTCCGGGAACGCGCAGCTGAGAACCGTGAATGAGAATCCGCCCAGCCGATGAAAACGGTAACCAGTTCCGGCTGGGCCGTGCAAGCTCAGCGACGCGGGCGTCGTACGCGCAGGTCAACGGCCTGCGTGGCACTCTCGTTCAACTGCGTGATTCGCGCAGTTGAACGGTTGACCGCACCGGCCCGGCTGGTACGCGCGCGCCAGAATACCGGCCCTTGCCGAATTTAAGATATTCGCTATAGCATCGTGCCGCATAAACACTGGCCGGCCAAATTCGGTGGGAGTGACATGTCTCATTCTGCGGGCGACGATAACGCGTGGTGCCGCCGCTACCGTCCCGCCCGGGACGCGGCCGCCCGGCTGGTATGCCTGCCGCACGCCGGCGGCTCGGCCCCCTTCTTCCTTCCGGTCGCCGCGGCGCTCAGCCCCGGCGTCGACGTGGTGGCCATCCAGTATCCCGGCCGCCAGGACCGCCGCGCCGAGACGCCGATCAGCGACATGACGGTGCTCGCCGACCGGATCCACGCCGTCCTGCGGCGCCAGCCCGAGCTGCCGGTGACCTTGTTCGGCCACAGCCTGGGCGCCGTGATCGGCTTCGAGGTGACCCGCCGCCTGGAGGCCGACGGCTGCGGGCCGGTCCGGCTGTTCGTTTCCGGGCGCCGCGGGCCGTCCACCCACCGGGACGAGAAGGTGCACCTGCTCGACGACGCCGGCATCCTGGCCGAGCTGCGCCGGATGAACGGCACCGCCTCGGCCGTGCTCGGTGACGACGAGATGATGCGCGCCGTCCTTCCGGCCCTGCGCGCCGACTACAAGGTGGCGGAGACCTACAGCTGCCCGGCGGACGTCACCGTCAGCTGCCCGATCTCCGCGCTCACCGGCAGCGACGACCCCAAGACCACGCCGGAAGAGGCGCAGGCCTGGGCCCGGCACACCACCGGGCCGTTCGGCCTGCAGGTCTTCGCGGGCGGCCACTTCTTCCTGACCGATCACGTGGACGAGATCACCGGCCTGCTGGCCCGGCATCTCCAGTCCGACCGGATCGGCTCGACCGCGTAGCTCCCGGCCGCCGTTCCCGCCGATGCCGGCCCGTTGCTGCCTGCCCGCCGCCGATCGCCGCCGCCGCGCCGTTGCCGCGGGTGCCCCGGCTTCTGGCCGGGACTAGAGATTGATCTATCAATATGATATCACTTTGATAGGCAAGCACGTACGGACGGAAGAGGACCTTGCCGCGGAGCCGGAGGAACGAGATGGCGCTCAAAACGGAGCAGGTGGCCAGCAGCACGCAGACCGCCCCGGCCGCGCGTGCGGTCGGCTTGCGCAAGACGTACGGGACCGGCGAGGCGGTCGTGCACGCCCTGGCCGGCATCGACGTAACCTTCGAACGGGGCCGGTTCACCGCGGTGATGGGGCCGTCGGGCTCGGGGAAGTCCACGCTGATGCACTGCATGGCCGGGCTGGACCGGCCGACGTCGGGGCAGGCGTTCGTGGGCGGCCAGGACGTCGGCACGCTCGATGACGCCGGCCTCACCCGGCTGCGCCGGGACAAGATCGGCTTCATCTTCCAGTCCTTCAACCTCATCCCGACGCTGACCGCGGCCGATAACATCTCCCTGCCCGCCGACCTGGCCGGCGCCAAGGTCGACCGGGACTGGCTGACGGACCTGGCCGGCCAGCTGGGCATCGGCGACCGGCTCACGCACCGGCCGGGCGAGCTGTCCGGCGGTCAGCAGCAGCGGGTGGCGTGCGCCCGGGCGCTGATCAACAAGCCCGATCTCGTCTTCGCCGACGAGCCCACCGGCAACCTCGATTCCAACGCCTCGGCGGAGGTGCTCGGGTTCCTGCGGAAGTCGGTCAGCGAGCTCGGCCAGTCGGTCGTGATGGTGACGCACGACCCGCGCGGCGCGGCCTACGCGGACCGGGTGGTGTTCCTGGCCGACGGGGCGCTGGTGAGCGAGCTGGAACAGCCGACCGCCGACTCGGTCCTGGAGCGGATGCGGACGCTGGGAGCCTGAGATGCGCAATGTCACGCTCAAGGGCCTGCTGGCCCACAAGCTGCGGCTGGCGCTGACCGCGCTCGCCATCGTGCTCGGGGTCACCTTCGTCTCCGGGACCTTCGTCCTCACCGACACCCTGCACAACACCTTCACGACGCTGTTCGGCAGCATCTACCAGAAAATAGATTTCCAGGTCCGCGGGGTGGCCCAGCTCGGCTCGGGCGCGGACGCGACCCGCAACGAGTTGCCCGAGTCGCTGCTGGCCACGGTGCGCCGTGTCCCGGGCGTCGCGGCCGCCGCGGGCGACGTGACGGGGTACGCCCAGTTCGTGGCGCGGGACGGCACGCCGATCAAGAGCGGTACGGCCTCCACCCTCGGTCTCAGCTTCGACCCGGACCAGCGGCTTTCCAGCCTGCACCTGATCACGGGCGCCGCGCCGGCCACGCCAGACGACGTGGTGATGGACGCCGGCACGGCGCAGAAGTACCACTTCAGCGTCGGCCAGCAGGTCCGGATCTTGTCCGCCGGGGCGCCGCGGACCTTCACCATTACCGGCATCGCCCAGTACGGCACGGCCAGCAACCTGGCGGGAACGACGATAGCCGCGTTCACGCTGCCGGTCGCGCAGGCCATCGCCCAGGAGCCCGGCCAAGTCGACGACATCAACGTGGTGACGGCGCCGGGCGCCAGCAAGGCCGCCGTGCAGCGGGCCATCGCCGCCGCCCTGCCGTCCGGCGTCCAGGTCGTGACCGGGCAGACCGTGGTCAACGAGAGCACCACCGCGGTGAACCAGGCGCTGTCCTTCTTCTCCACCGCGCTGCTCGTGTTCGCGTTCATCTCCCTGTTCGTCGGGGCGTTCACCATCTACAACACGTTCTCCATCACCGTCGGGCAGCGGACCCGCGAGCTGGCCCTGCTCCGCATCGTCGGGGCCAGCCGCCGCCAGATCTTCGGCTCCGTGCTGGCCGAGGCGGCTATCACCGGCCTCGTCGCCTCCGTCATCGGCCTGGGCCTGGGGATCCTGACCGCGCTCGGGCTGCAGGCGCTGCTACGCGGGTTCGGGATCTCCCTGCCACCCGGTTCCCTGGTCTTCGCGCCGCGGACGGTGCTGGTCGGGCTGGCCGTCGGCATCGGCGTGACCGTGCTGTCCGCGATCGCTCCCGCGCGGAACGCGGTGCGCATCCCCCCGGTCGTGGCGCTCGACGACCGCCAGTCGGCCGTCGGCACCTCGCCGCGGCGCCGGCTCATCTGGGGCGCCGCCCTGACCCTGGCCGGCGTGGCCCTGCTGGCCGCCGGGCTAGCCAAGCCGGCCGTCCAGCTGGTGGGCCTGGGCGCGGTCGGCGTCTTCCTCGGGGTCGCCCTGCTCTCCGCGGCGATCGCGCGGCCGCTGGCCAGCGTGATCGGCCGCCCGCTGGCCCGGCTCCTGGGTGAACCCGCCAAGCTCGGCCGGGAGAACGCGATGCGCAGCCCGCGGCGCACCGCCCAGACCGCGTCGGCCCTTACGGTCGGGCTGGCCCTGGTGGCCGCGATGG
>Ga0136846_1241203_pt1 | contig 13267 bp, 10 predicted proteins | sample HopSoiMetagenom2_FD_96841 | JGI IMG/M metagenome (GOLD analysis project Ga0136846, IMG submission 96841) | Grasslands soil microbial communities from Hopland, California, USA - 2 Assembly 2016 (version 4) | ecosystem: Environmental > Terrestrial > Soil > Grasslands | place: USA: Hopland... | reverse complement strand
TGCGCACGAAGGTCGTCCAGGGCGTGCTCACGGCCGACCAGGCCGACGTCATGGCGTCGATCGCGGCGGACTTCGGCCGGGGCGTCATCGACTGCACGACCCGCCAGTGCTTCCAGATCCACTGGATCACCCTCGACAACGTCCCGGAGATCTTCAGCCGCCTGGAGCGCGTCGGGCTCACGACGTCGGGCGCGTGCGGCGACATCACGCGCAACGTCGTCGGCTGCACGGTGGCCGGCATCGCGCACGACCAGGTCGTCGACGGCCACGCCGTCGCCGAGGCCACGCACGAGTTCTTCCTCGACAACAAGCTCTACTCGAACCTCCCGCGCAAGTACAAGATCTCGATCACCGGCTGCCGCGAGGACTGCGCGCGCGGGCTCATCAACGACGTCGCCCTCTCCGGCGCGATCCACGAGGACGGCACCCGCGGCTTCAACCTGCGCGTCGGCGGCGGGCTCTCGAGCAGCCCCCACTTCGCGCGCGCGCTCGACGTGTTCGTGACGCCCGACGAGGCGCCCGAGGTCGTCGCCGGCGTCACCGCGATCTTCCGCGACAGCGAGGAGAACCGCCAGAAGCGCGGTCGCGCGCGCCTGAAGTTCCTCGTCGACGACATGGGCCCCGAGGCGTTCCGCGCCGAGCTCGTGCGCCGCGTCGGCCGCGAGCTGCGCCCCGCCGCCCACGCACAGCCCGACCTGCTCGGGCACGACCACCTGGGGGTCACGCCCCAGTCCGACGGCCGCCACAGCACGGTCGGCTTCTGCGTCCCGGTCGGGCGCCTGAAGGCCACGCAGCTCTTCGAGCTCGTCCGCCTGGCGCGCGAGTACGGCACGACGCCCGAGGTCCGGCTCACCCACCAGCAGAACGTCCTGCTCTCGTGGGTCCCGAACGAGCGCGTCGACGAGCTGCTCGCCGAGCCGCTGGGCGCCGAGCTCTCGCCGAGGCCGACGATGTTCGACCGCGGGCTGCAGACCTGCACGGGCAAGGAGTTCTGCGGGCTGGCCAAGGTCCACACGAAGGGGCCCGGCGGCGGCCGGGCCGCCGAGATCGCCGCCTTCCTCGACGCGCACGTCGGCGTCGACGAGTCGCATCCCTACGGTGAGGACTTCCGGCTGCACTTCGCGGGCTGCTCCTCCAGCTGCGCGCAGCACCAGATCGGCGACATCGGGATCGAGGGCGTCCTGAAGAAGGTCGACGGCGAGTTCGTCGAGGCCATGGACATCCGCATCGGCGGCCGGCTGGGCCCCGACGCGCGCTTCGGCGACGTGGTGCTCAAGAAGGTCCCGCACTGGGAGCTCAACGAGACGCTGCTGCAGATCTTCACGCTCTACGAGACCAACCACGGGCCGGGCGAGTCGTTCCGGGCGTTCGCGGCGCGCACGGCGGCCGAATGGTGGACGCAGGAGCTGACGCCGGCATCGGAGGAGCTCGTTGCATAGCGTCGGAGCAACCGCCTCTCCTGGGTATGCTCCGGCGCGTCCCATGACTGCCGAGGAGGTACTCGAGCAGGCCGTCGCCCGTCACGGCGACCGCCTCGTGCTGCTGTGCTCCTTCCAGAAGGAGGAGAGCGTCCTGGTCGACGCCCTGATGCGCGTCCCGGGCGGTCGCGACGTCCGGATCGTCACGATCGACACCGGCGTGCTGTTCCCGGAGACCCTCGCGACGTGGCGAGCCTTCGAGCAGCGCTTCGGCGTCCACGTCGACGTCGAGGACGCGTTCCCGACGGAGGGAACGTGGAGCGCGCAGCGCTGCTGCAGCGACGTGAAGGTCGCTGCGCTCGAGCGCGCGCTCGGAGGGGCGGAGGGCTGGATCACCGGCATCCGGCGCGAGCAGGCGCCGACGCGCGCCGCCGCCCAACCGGTCGAGTGGGACGAGCGCCGTCGGGTGTGGAAGTACAATCGGCTCGTCGTGTGGACGGATCGCGACATCTGGGCGCGCATCCACGAGCGCGGGCTGCCCTATCACCCCCTCCACGACCGCGGTTACGACTCGATCGGATGCGCGACATGCACGCAGCCGGGCGAGGGCCGCGAAGGACGCTGGGCGGGATCCCAGAAGACCGAGTGCGGGCTCCACGTCGCCTGAGGACGCGATGGACCCGCTCGTCGTCCTCTTCGGCCTGGGCGTAGGCATCCTCGTCGGGCTCACCGGCATCGGCGGCGGCTCGCTCATGACGCCGCTGCTCGTCCTCTTCGCGGGCATCCACCCGGTCGTCGCGATCGGCACCGACCTGGCCTACGGCGCGGTCACCAAGACCGTCGGTGGCTGGCGACTGCTGCGGCGCGGCACCGTCGACGTCGGGGTCTCGACCTGGCTGGCCGCCGGCAGCGTCCCGGGCTCGCTGCTCGGCGTCTGGCTCATCGACGTCCTGCACCGCGCCGTCGGCGAGAAGCTGGACAGGATCCTGCTGGTCGCCATCGCGGTCGCCCTCGTCGTGGTCGCCGTCTCGATCCTGTTCCGCGCGCTGTTCCTGCCCTCGCTCGTCGCCCGCGAGCGCCACGCGGTCGCGCTGACCGCGCGCTCGAAGGCGATGGCGGTCGTGCTGGGGCTGGTGCTCGGCCTGCTGGTCGGCATGACGTCCGTCGGGTCGGGCGCGCTCATCGGCCTCGTCCTGATCCTCGTGTTCCGGCTCACTCCGCACCGCGTCGTCGGCACGGACGTGTTCCACGCCGCCATCCTGCTGTGGGCCGCGGGCCTGGCGCACTGGGTCAGCGGCAACGTCGACTTCGGCCTGATGGCCAACATCCTCGTCGGGTCGCTGCCCGGTATCTGGATCGGCACCGCGCTGCTCACCCGGGTCCCGGCGCACGGGCTGCGGCCGGCGCTGGGCTGCGTCCTGCTGGGTTCGGCACTCGGCGTGCTGAGCAAGGCCGGCGCCGACATCCCGGCCTGGGCAATCGCCGGGGCGCCGACCGTCACCGGCCTCGCCGCCTACGTCGTGCACCGTCTCCGTCCACCCGCCCCGAGCCCGGCTTCCGCGGAGGTCGTTCCCGCATGACCCCCATCTCCCATCTGAGGGCCCTCGAGGCCGAAGCGATCCACATCATGCGCGAGGTCGTCGGCGAGCGCGAGCGGCCGGCGCTGCTGTTCAGCGGCGGCAAGGACTCGATCGTCCTGCTGCGCCTGGCCGAGAAGGCGTTCCGTCCCGCGCGCTTCCCGTTCCCGCTGCTGCACGTGGACACCGGGCACAACTTCCCCGAGGTCATCGAGTTCCGGGACCGCCGGGTGGCGGAGCTGGGCGAGCGGCTGATCGTGGCGTCGGTGCAGGCGTCGATCGACGCCGGCCGTGTCGTCGAGGAGAGCGGGCCGCGCGCCTCGCGCAACCGCCTCCAGACGACGACGCTGCTCGACGCGATCGCCGAGCACGGCTTCGACGCGCTGTTCGGCGGCGCGCGCCGCGACGAGGAGCGCGCTCGCGCCAAGGAGCGCGTGGCCTCGCTGCGCGACGACTTCGGCGGCTGGGACCCGCGCCGCCAGCGTCCCGAGCCGTGGGCGCTCTACAACACCCGCGTCCGCGCCGGCGAGCACGTGCGCGTCTTCCCGCTGAGCAACTGGACCGAGCTGGACGTCTGGCAGTACATCGCGCAGGAGCGCCTGGAGGTCCCGCCCATCTATTTCGCCCACGAGCGCGACGTCTTCCGGCGCGACGGCATGCTGCTGGCCGTCTCGCCCTTCGTCGAGCTGCTGCCCGACGAGCGGCCCTTCCGCGAGAGCGTGCGCTACCGGACGGTGGGCGACATGAGCTGCACGGGCGCCGTCGCCTCGCGCGCCACCGCGCTCCCCGACGTCGTGCGTGAGATCGCCTCCACGCGGGTCACCGAGCGCGGCGAGACGCGCGCGGACGACCGCGCCTCCGAGGCCTCGATGGAAGACCGCAAGGTCGCCGGCTACTTCTGAGGACCACACGATGACCGATCTCCTGCGCCTCGCCACGGCGGGCTCCGTCGACGATGGCAAGTCCACGCTCATCGGCCGGCTCCTGCTCGACGCCAAGGCGGTCCTCTCCGATCAGCTCGAGCACGTCGAGCAGGCCTCGCGCCGCAAGGGCGCGACGGAGCCCGACCTCGCGCTGTTCACCGACGGGCTGCGCGCCGAGCGCGAGCAGGGCATCACGATCGACGTCGCCTACCGCTACTTCGCCACGACCCGCCGGCGCTTCGTCCTGGCCGACACGCCGGGGCACGTCCAGTACACGCGCAACATGATCACCGGCGCGTCGACGGCCGACGTGGCGATCGTCCTGGTCGACGCGCGCCACGGCGTCGTCGAGCAGACGCGACGGCACGCGTCGATCGCCTCCCTGCTGCGCGTCCCGCACCTCGTCGTGGCCGTCAACAAGATGGACCTCGTCGACTGGTCGGAGGACGTCTTCGACCACATCGTGCGCGACTTCTGGGGCTTCCGCAACCGCCTGCCGGGCGTGGCCGACGTGCGCTTCCTGCCGCTGAGCGCGCTGCACGGCGACAACGTCGTCAGCCGCTCCGACGCGGCGCCGTGGTACGCCGGGCCGCCGCTGCTGGAGCACCTCGAGACGGTCGAGCTCTCGGCCGAGCACGCGGGCGTCCCCGACCGTCCGCTGCGCTTCCCGGTCCAACTCGTGCTCCGCGACCAGGGCAGCGACTTCCGCGGCTACGCGGGGCAGATCGCCGGCGGGTCGCTGCAGCCGGGGGACGCGGTCGTCGTCCTGCCCGCGGGCACGCCGGCGACGGTGGCCTCGGTGGAGACGGTCGACGGGCCGCTCGACGACGCGCCCGCGCCGCTCTCGGTCACCGTGCGCCTCGAGGAGGACGTCGATGTCGCGCGGGGCGACCTGCTCGCCACTCCCGCGGCCGCGCCTGTCGTCACGCGCGAACTGGAGGCCGACGTGTGCTGGATGGCCGACGCGCCGCTGCGCCCGGGCGCGCGCCTGCTGCTCAAGCACACGACGAGCACCGTGCGCGCGATCGTGGACGGCGTGCACGCGCGGCTCGACGTCGAGACGCTCGCCGAGGTCGCCGCCCCGGACGGGCTGCACCTCAACGATCTCGGGCACATCCGCGTGCGCACCTCGCGCCCGCTCGCGGTCGACCCCTACGCGGAGAACCGGACGACCGGCGCCTTCGTGCTCATCGACGAGGGCACGAACGACACCGTCGCCGCCGCGATGATCCGCTGAGGGCGCGCAAGACGCTTTCGAACGCCGCGGCGCCGGGTTCGCGGCGGTCTTGCCATCATGCCCGCCGTGCTCAAGGGAGACGCTGACATCACCCGCGCGGTGGCCGACCTCGCCAGCCGCGTTCCCGAGCCGCTCGCGCCGCTGGCCGGGATCGCCTACGACTACCGCTGGTCGTGGAGGCCGGGCGCCGACCGGCTGTTCATCGAGATCGACCCGGCGCGGTGGGAGCTGTGCGCGCACAACCCCGTGCGCCTCCTCCAGGAGGCCTCGGTCGCCGGCCTGGAGCGCGCCGCCGGCGACGCCGGCTTCCTCGCTCGGGCCACCGAGGTCGAGGAGGCGCTGCGGGCCGAGCGGGACGCCCCCGCGCGCGAGGTCGGACCGGTCACGGCCGAGCGTCCGATCGCCTTCTTCTGCGCCGAGTACGGGATCCACGGGTCGCTCCCGATCTACTCCGGCGGCCTCGGCGCTCTGGCCGGCGACATCCTCAAGGAAGCGGCCGACCGCGCGCTCCCGATGGTGGCCGTCGGCCTTCTGTACCGCCAGGGCTACTTCCGCCAGCGCGTCGACGGGACGGGCTGGCAGCACGAGTACTGGGTGCCGACCGACCCTGACCGCGCACCGGCCGCGCTCGTGACGGGCGACGACGGCGAGCCGCTGACCGTCAGCGTCCCGATCGGCGACCGTGACGTGGTCGCGCAGCTGTGGCGCGTGGACGTCGGGCGCGTGCCGCTGTTCCTGCTCGACAGCGAGCGCCCGGAGAACGACGGGATCACGCGCTGGCTGACCGCGCGGCTCTACGACGGCGACCCCATCACGCGCCTCGGCCAGTACGCGCTGCTGGGCATCGGCGGCGTCCGCGCGCTGGCCGCGGTCGGCGTCGACCCGGGCGTGCTGCACCTCAACGAGGGCCACGCGTCTTTTGCGAGCCTCGAGCTCATCCACACCGAGCAGGCCCGCGGCGCGAGCCTCGAGGAGGCGATCGAGGCGGCCCGGCGGCGCACCATCTTCACGACCCACACGCCCGTCCCGGCGGGCAACGACACGTACCCCGGAGAGGTCGTGGCCGGCGTGCTCGGGCGCGCCGCGCGCGAGGTCGGCCTCGACCCGTGGGATCTCGTGCGGATGGGCCGCACGCACGCCGACGATCAGAGCGAGCCGTTCGGCGTGACGCAGTTCGCGCTGCACACGACGCGCGCCGCCAACGCGGTCAGTCGTCGGCACGGCGAGGTCGCGCGCTCGATGTGGCACGGTCTGTGGCCGGAGCGCGCGGTCGACGAGGTGCCGATCACCCACGTGACGAACGGCGTCCACGAGCCGAGCTGGCTGGGGGCAGGCATGCGCGCCCTGCTCGACCGCCACCTGGGCGAGGACTGGCTGCGCCGCTCGGAGGACCCGGCGACGTGGGAGGCCGTGGACGCGATCGGCGACGAAGAGCTCTGGGACGTGCGGCGCGAGCAGCGCGCCGCGCTCGTGGAGTACGTGCGTGAGCGCAGCGTCCTGGACCGCCTGGCCCGCGGCGACACGCGCGAGTACGTGCAGGCCGCCGCGCACGCGTTCGACCCCGAGGTCCTGACGATCGGCTTCGCGCGGCGCGTGGCCACCTACAAGCGGCTGCACCTGCTGCTGCAGGACCGCGAGCGCAGCCTCGCCATGTTCGCCGACGGGCGTCCCGTGCAGCTGATCATCGCGGGCAAGGCACACCCGCGTGACGAGGAGGCCAAGCGCCTCGTCCAGCACCTCTTCACGGCCAAGGACTCGCCGGCCATCGCCTCGCGCGTCGTGTTCCTCGACGACTACGACCTCGGCGTGGCCCGCCGCCTCGTCCAGGGCTGCGACGTGTGGCTGAACCTCCCGCGTCCGCCGCTGGAGGCCAGCGGCACGAGCGGGATGAAGAACGCGGTCAACGGCGGGCTGCACCTCAGCGTCCTGGACGGCTGGTGGTGGGAGGGCTTCGACGGCACGAACGGCTGGGCGCTGCCGGGCGAGGTCGACCCGGACCACGGCGCGCAGGACCACCGCGACGCGGCCGAGTTCGCGCGGGTGCTCGCCGAGGAGGTCGTCCCGGAGTTCTACGATCGCGACACTGCCGGCATCCCGCGCGACTGGATGGCCCGCGTCCGCGCGTCGCTGAAGACGCTCGGCCCGCAGTTCAGCGCCGGGCGCATGCTCGAGGACTACGAGCGGCGCCTGTACGAGGGCGCGGGCGTCGCCGCGCCGCGCTGACCGACGTCAGCTGCGCGCGGCGCTCGGTTCCAAGCGCCGCGCGCGAGACGTTCCGTCAGCCCCGCGGCGTGAGCGGTCCGCCGCAGTGCGGGCACGTTGACCGCAGTGCGACGCGCCCGGCGGGCCAGAGCCGCAGGCACTTCGAACACAGGAAGCGCATCGCTTCCCCTCCTTTCTGCGGGCGCGATCCCTGCCTGCCCGCGCGTGACACTCTAGTGATCGGCGAGGGCGCGGTCGGCGATCAGGTCCAGCGCCGCACGCACGACGTCCTGGATCTCGACGTCGGCGACGAACGAGGCGTCGTGCTCGCAGGAATCGCGCATGCAGTCCGCTCCGCACACCGGGCAATGGACGCGAAACGACGCGAGCGGCCGGTGGTCGGCCCGCCACGGCGGCGCGCCGTTGACGAGATTGCCGCCCCAGTAGATGCCGACCGTCGGCGTCCCGACAGCGGTTGCGATGTGCAGCGGGCCCGTGTCGTTGGACACGACGAGGCGCGCGTGCTCGAGCACGCCGACGAGCGCGGGCAACGAGAGCTCCAGCAGCGGCCGGGCCGGCGCGCCCATCGCCGCGACGACCGACTCGACCAGCGCGCGCTCGGAGGCGGTCCCCGTGATCGCGATCGCCAGCCCGCTCGCCGCGAGCGCGTCGCCGACGGCGGCGAAGCGCGTGGGCGGCCAGCGGCGGCGGCCGTCGCTCGCGCCCGGGTGCAGCACGGCCAGCGGCGCGCCGTCGGGGTCGCCGTCGAGCGCGAGCGCGGCCTCCGCACGGTCCTGCTCGGTGACGGCCAGCGCGGGCGCGGTGATCGTCCGGTCGGCCCCGACCAGCGCGACGACCTCGACGTAGCGCGCGATCTCGGGCTGGAAGTAGACGTAGCGCACCCAGCGGTCCAGCGGTAGCGCGTCGGGCGTGCGCAGGCCGGCGGTCAGTCGCGCGCCGAGCCGGCGCACAAACGGGTTCGACGTGCGGCCGCCCCCGTGCAGCTGCAGGGCGATGTCGTAGCCGACGCGCTGTTGGGCCGCGAAGAACGCCTCCACCTGCTGCGGATCGCGCACGACGGACGTCGGCTCGGGCACGCCGTCGGCCTCGGGCACGACGACCACGCGGTCGACCGGCGCGGGGCGCGAGAGCAGCAGCTCGGCGTGCAACCGGCGCCCGAGCAGGGTGATCTCGGCCTGCGGGTAGGCGGCGCGCAGCGCGTCGAGCGCGGGCAGGGCGAACACGAGGTCGCCGAGCGCGTTGGCGCGCAGGACCGCGATCCGCTCGACACCTTTCTCCCGGCCATTCGCGCGCGCGGGGGTCGGCGTGCGCCGAGGGTCGGCGTCAGGCGACGGCACGGACCGGCGCTTCGCGGTCGTCGAGCAGCGGCAGCACCAGCGGCGCGTCGACCCGGCGGTCGACCACGGTCGTCGGCAGCTCCTGGTGGTAGGCGCCGGAGGGGAAGATCCCGCAGCCGCCGAAGCGCGCCATGACCCGCAGCTGGACGAGGACATCCTCGCCGGCGCTCTCGGGCGGCAGCTGGTCCCAGAACCCGAAGCCGCCGACCGCGCGCAGCGCCGCGCAGTCATAGAGGACGCAACCGCCGACCCAGGCGACGCGGTAGACGCGGCTGGCGCCGGGCGGCAGGGCCAGGCGCTGGGCCACGTGCAAGAGGTTCGCCGCGCTGTGCAGGTGGTGGCGCTCCCACTCCGCCGACCCCGGCCGGACGACCTCGGGCTCGACCCGCCCCTCCCAGAACTCGATCGCCTGCTGATCGGGTCGCACGTCGTCGCGGAAGGTCAGCCCGATCAGGCCGCAGCCGACGAACCCGCAGCGCTCCTCGTCCATGTGCGCCTGCAGCCGCTGTACGAGGTCGCGCTCGAGGATCACGTCGTCGTCGAGGAACAGCACGCGCGGCGCACGCGCCTGTTCGAGCAGGAACTGCCGGTTCTCGGCGACCCCGCGCCGCGGCAGGTGGCGGTGCAGCTCGACCGCGTGGCCCTGGAGCTCCAGCAGCCGGACGACCGCGGCGAGCTCGAGCGACCCGGCGCACTCGTCGCCGGGCGCACCCTGATCGGAGACCACGACGCGAAACGGCCGGTAGGTCTGGGCGGCGAGGCTGGTCAGGAGCACGGCGAGCGCGGCGGGCCGCCCGCAGGTCGGGATCAAGACGTCGAGCGCGGCCGTCATCCGCGCGACCGGGCTCGCCGGAAGCGGTCCCCGCCGTCATGGGGCTCGCGGATCCGCTCGACCAGGCGCGTCGTGGAGCGACCCGACACCTCCGAGACGATCTCGACGCGTCCGCCCAGCTGCTCGACCAGCGCCGCCTCGGGCACGGTCGCCCGCGTGTAGTCGCCCCCCTTCGCCAGGACGTCGGGGCGGATCGCCTCGATCAGCCGCGTCGGACGGTCCTCGTCGAAGGAGACCACGTGGTCCACGCAGCCCAGGGCGGCGATCACCTCGACGCGATCCTCGAGCGGGGTCAGCGGGCGGTCCGGGCCCTTCAGCCGGCGCACGCTCTCGTCGCCGTTGAGTGCGACGATCAGCACGTCGCCCAGCTCCGCGGCCTGCTCGAGGTAGGTGACGTGACCGCGGTGCAGCAGGTCGAAGCAGCCGTTGGTCAGCACGATCCGCCGCCCCGCGCGTCGATGGCGATGCGCGATGCGGGTCACCTCGGCCAGCCCGACGACCCACTTGCCCCGCAGCCCGAAGGCGCGCCGCAGCTCCTCGTGCGGGCAGCCCGCCGTCCCGTCCGCGGCGACCGCGATCGCCGCCGCGGCCGATGCGACCTCGGCGGCCAGCTCGGCGGGCGCGCCGGCGGCGAGCGCCAGCGTCAGCGCGGCGGCGAAGGTGTCCCCGGCGCCCGTGGCGCAGGCCGCCCGGACCGGCCGTGGCGCGGTGAGGATCGCGGGCTGGCCGTCCTGCACCACGAGCGCCCCGTCGCGGTCGAGGGTCACCGCGACCATGCCGGCCCCGGTGCGGCGCAGCAACTCGGCGGCGTGCGGCTGCAGCGCGGCGGCGCGGTCGCCGCGCGGCACGTCGGCGTCGAGCCCGAGCAGCGCGCAGGCCTCGGCGTAGTTGGGCGTCACCGCCGTGGAGCGCAGTGCGTGCAGGCGGCGCGGGCGCCGTCCGTCGACGACCACCACCTTGCCGTCGCACAGCCGCTGCAGCTCCGTCAGCACGGCGGGCGCGAGCACTCCCGCCAGGTAGTCGGAGACGACGACCGCGTCGGCGCGCGGCAGCTCGTCGCGCAGGAACTCGAGCAGGCGGGTCTCCGCCTCGGGCGCCGGCGGCGCGCCGTCGCCCTGGTCGAAGCGCACGAGCGTCTGTCCGTCGGCCACGACGCGCGACTTGGCCTCCGTGCGCCGACCGGCGTCGCGGACCACGGCGCGGGTGTCGACGCCGCGCGCCGCGAGCAGCGCGAGCAGGCGGTCGCCTTCCGCGTCGCGGCCGACCAGCGAGGCCAGCGTCGCGCGCGCGCCGAGGGTGGCGACGTTCGCGGCGGTGTTCGCCGCCCCGCCCGGCGCGTCGCGCCGCTCGGACAACGCGACGACCGGCACCGGGGCCTCGCGCGAGAGGCGCCGCGCCGAGCCCGCGAGATAGGAGTCGAGGATCGCGTCGCCGACGACCAGCACGCGCAGGCCGGCGAGGCGGTCGATGACCGCGACGGGGCTGACCGGACCGTCCTGGGGGCGTGCAGCGTCCTTGCGCGAGCGGTCCGGCACGCTGCTCCTTCTTCCACCGCGCCCCGGCGGCGAAACGGGCGCCCGTCGCCGAACGACCGCTCGCAGCCCGGCTACGCGTGCTCGGACCGGTGCTCGTGGGCGTGGGCGAAGGCCCACAGCCGGTTGCCCGCGAAGTTCACGGGCGCCGCGACGGCCGCGGCGATCGCCTCGGCCGGCAGCTTCGCCACCTCGGCCGCGGACACCAGCGCGACGAGCACCACGAGGTTGGTGGCGAAGCCGGCGAGGTTGACGAGCGCGTAGCGCCCGAACTGGCGTGCCGGGTCGCCGTCGCCGGCGGCGAACGTGAAGTGGCGGTTCAGCGCGAAGGTCGTCGTGAGCGCGACGGCGAAGGACGCGGCGGCCGCGGCCCGGAAGTCGATCCCAAGGCCGTGGGCGGCGGCGGCGAAGACCGCGAGGTTCACGACGTAGCCGACGGCGCCGACGGCCAGGAAGCGGGCGAACTGGAGCACCGTCGCGCGCTGCGCCGGGGCCAGGCGCGCGCGTGCCGCGCGGGCCGCCACCGCGCTGATCTCGCCCGTGGTCGCCATCACCGAGATGGTCGCAAGCGGAGGCGGCTGTCAAACGCGCCGGGGCCCAGCTCTAACGGCTCCTAACATGGTCCGACCGATGCCTTCCGAGTCCCCGCTTCACATTGCCATCGTCGGCGCGGGCCCAGCCGGCTTCTACGCCGCGGCCCACCTGCTGGCCTCCGAGACACCGGTGCAGGTCGACATGTTCGACCGCCTGCCGACCCCGTTCGGGCTCGTGCGCGCCGGCGTGGCCCCCGACCATCCGAAGATCAAGTCGGTCGTGCGCGTCTTCGAGAAGACGGCGCGCAAGGACGGCTTTCGCTTCCTCGGCGGCGTCGAGCTGGGTCGCGACGTTCACCGCTCGGAGCTGCGCGCGCGCTACCACGCGGTCCTCTACTCGATCGGGGCGGCGACCGACCGGCGGCTCGGCATCCCGGGCGAGGGCCTGCCCGGCAGCGAGGCCGCGACGGCCTTCGTCGGCTGGTACAACGGCCACCCCGATCACCCCGACCGCGAGTTCGACCTGGACGTCGAGCGCGCCGTGGTGATCGGCAACGGCAACGTCGCGCTGGACTGCGCGCGCATGCTCGCGCTCGGCGCCGAGGAGCTGCAGGCGTCGGACACCGCCGAGCACGCGCTCGACGTGCTCGCCGGCTCGGCGGTTCGCGAGATCGTCGTCGCCGGCCGCCGCGGCCCCGCCCAGGCCTCGTTCACCAACCCGGAGCTGCTGGAGCTCGGCGAGCTCGAGCTGGCCGGCGTGGACGTCGACCCGGCCGACCTCGAGCTCGACGAGGCCTCGCAGGCCTGGCTGGACTCCGACGCCGCTGACGGGACCGCGCGGCGCAACGTCGAGATCCTGCGCGGCTACGCGGCCCGGCCGCCGTCCGGCAAGCCGCGCACGATCGCCCTGCGGTTCTGCCTCTCACCGGTCGAGATCCGGGGCGAGGGCCGCGTCGAGGAGATCGTGCTGGAGCGCAACCGGCTCGAGCGCGCCGACGACGGGCGGATCGTCGCCCGCGCGACCGGGCAGCGCGAGACGCTGGCCTGCGGCCTCGTGCTGCGCTCGATCGGCTACCTCGCCGTGGCGATCCCCGAGGTCCCGTTCGACGCCCGGCGCGGAATCGTGCCCAACGTCGCCGGGCGCGTCGTCGACGGCGAGCAGCACCTCACCGGCGAGTACGTGGCGGGCTGGATCCGGCGCGGTCCCACCGGCGTCATCGGGACCAACAAGAAGTGCGGGCAGGAGGCGGCTGCGAGCCTGCTCGAGGACGGCGCCGCCGGGCTGCTCGCGGCGCCGACCGAAGCGGGCGACATCGCCGAGGTCCTGGCCGAGCGGGGGGTCGAGCCCGTCGGCTGGGAGGGCTGGCGCCGCATCGACGAGCACGAGACCGAGCGCGGCGCGCTGGCCGGCCGCCCCCGCGTCAAGCTTGCCCGCTACGAGGAGCTCGACGAGATCGCGCGCGGCACCGCCGTGCGGTAGCGCCCGCCCCGCGGACCGTCACCCGCCGCCCAGGATCCGCCGCAGGACGGCCAGCGCCCGCTCGCGGTGGGCGTCGAGCTCGAGCACGAGGCGGTCGGCGTCGCGCGCGCGGATCGCCTCGAGGATGCGCTCGTGCGCTTCGACGGCCGCGTTGCGCTCGTCGCCGGAGTTGTAG
>Ga0136846_1236499_pt1 | contig 13267 bp, 10 predicted proteins | sample HopSoiMetagenom2_FD_96841 | JGI IMG/M metagenome (GOLD analysis project Ga0136846, IMG submission 96841) | Grasslands soil microbial communities from Hopland, California, USA - 2 Assembly 2016 (version 4) | ecosystem: Environmental > Terrestrial > Soil > Grasslands | place: USA: Hopland... | reverse complement strand
TCTCTAATTCTAAAAGAAAATGCCCAACAAAACATAGGCAATTACTAATATTGGAGCGGGTATTCGTGAGAATAGCAGGAAGAGAACCGTACTTAGTACTACCATCAGGTTCATCAATCCCATCCACCTCGGCTCCATCCAGGAAATATCTTTCATGATATAAAATGTTGACCCGATCATTATTCCCATTACAGCCGCATTGATTCCTTCCAGGGATCGATATACAGCTGCATACTTTTTCAGATTATTCCAGATGGGATAGAAGAATAATACCAGCAAGGCACTTGGTAAAAAAATTCCAATAGAGCCTATTAAACATCCTAACACCTGCCATGTGGGACCTTTGTCCTTTAATGCCATTCCTCCAGCGAATGACGCAATAGAAAAAACGGGTCCCGGGATTCCGCGAACAATGCCCATACCGGTGTACATATCTTCTTCATCAACCTGAACCACTCCGTTATACTTGTCGTCCACATTTACCTGTCCAAGTGCCTGATTTTTGGCACGTACAGCCTCTGGGCGAACACTGAATTGCTCATACATGATTGGCATCAGTACCTGGCCGCCGCCAAATACCAGGCTACCCATCCGGTAAGTATTTTCAAAAAGATTGATGGGTTTTCTATTGGGCCATTTATGAATTCTTGCTCTTTCAGAAATGATACCGGCAGCAATAAATATGATACCGAATAACCAAAAGTTCCACCATCTTATCTTTCTTGGTTTTTCTTCCACCTGCGGGATCCTCTTACGGCTCAGATTGGTGGCAATGCCTCCAATAACAATCAGCGCAGGAAAAATAGCCGGCGCTTTAAAGAAGAAATAAGTGAGAACAGTACAAATGATCATGATGATCCAGGTAATGGTATTCTTCACCGAATAAGGAAATGCATTGATGCACGCATATACCAGGAAACCCGCGGCCATCGGGGGAATGAATTTGAATATATCAGTATGCAAGGCCTTTTTATCAAAATAATGAACCAGGAAAGAAAGAGCACCCATTAATATGCAGGCTGGCAGAATCCAGATGATCAGCGTGAGAACTGCCAATGGAACTCCACCTCGTTTATAACCGATGAGTGTAACTGTTTGAGTAGAGGAAGCGCCGGGTAATAACTGGCAAAACGCATTATATTCCATCAACTCCTTTTCGGTGATATAGGGTTTTTGTCGAACAAAGGTCCGCATCATCATAGCGATATGTCCCTGTGGTCCGCCAAATGCAGTGAGACTATAAAAGAAGACAGTTCTTAAGAAAGGTGCGTGGCGAAGCAGCATCTCTGATAAATATAAATTTTCAGGAAAGTAGCTGGTACAATAATTCAGTCCCGGTTTTGAAAGTTAGCTAATAAAAAGGCTTTTTAGTTAAATTCATAAAATTTTTTGAATGAAAAAATCACAGGGATTAATTACTGCCTTGATGATCTCTGCCACACTCAATGCGCAGATGACCGAGAAAATAACTGCTGCTGCTGATAAGATTGAAGCGAAATGTATTGCCTGGCGAAAAGATATTCATCAAAACCCTGAATTGGGTAACCGTGAATTCCGGACCGCCAAACTGGTTGCAGACCATTTAAGGCAATTGGGCCTGGAAGTAAAAGAAGGCGTTGCAAAAACGGGAGTAGTTGCCATTCTTCGGGGAGGAAAGCCCGGTCCCTGTATTGCACTACGAGCTGATATGGATGCTTTACCAATTGTAGAGAACGACAATCTGCGCTATGCTTCAAAAGTAAAAGCTATGTACAATGGCCAGCAAGTGGGAGTAATGCATGCCTGCGGTCATGATACCCATGTGGCCATTTTAATGAGCGTAGCTGAAATTTTGAACGGATTAAAAAAAGACATAAAGGGCACTGTTAAATTCATATTCCAGCCTTCTGAAGAAGGTCCGCCGGAGGGTGAAGAAGGCGGTGGTTATTTGATGGTGAAAGAAGGAGTAATGGACAATCCAAAAGTGGATGCCGTATTCGGGCTACATATTGAATCTGATATTGAAACCGGGCATATTGAATACAAACCAGGGGCATTCATGGCATCGTCTGACTGGTTCCACATAAAAGTAACAGGAAAAGGAAGTCATGGCTCACAACCCTGGCTGGGCATTGATCCGATTGCCATATCTGCGCAGATCATTGAAGGTTTACAACAGATTGTAAGCAGGCAATCCATGTTAACCAAAGCCCCGGTAGTAATAACTGTTGGAAAGATCCAGGGTGGTGTCAGAAATAATATTATTCCCGATTCCTGTATACTGGATGGTACCATCCGCACGCTGGATAGTAAGATGCAGGAAGAGACGCATGAAAGGATCAGGAATACGGTTACAAAAATTGCTGAGGCTGGTGGCGCAACTGCAGAGATATCCATAGATGGGAAAACTTTAGTGACTTATAATACACCGGAGCTGGTTAAAAGAATGGTTCCCTCACTGGAAGCAGCTGCGGGAGCAGCAAATGTGAAAGAAAGGGATTGGGTTACCGGAGCAGAAGATTTTTCTTATTATGGAACCAAAGCACCATCGTTCTTTTTCTATCTGGGTGGAATGCCAAGAGGAAACGATCCTGCCAAGGCGCCACCTCATCATACTTCTTCTTTCTTTGTGGATGATGCCGGCATGAAAACAGGGATTAAAGCTTTTTGCCAGATTGTATTTGATTACCTGAAATAACTTATTTCAATAGCTGGTAGGCGATCAGGCTCATGATATAGGCCAGGCCCGTCATGTAAGCTAGCTGAATAAGCGGCCATTTCCAGCTACGGGTTTCACGTTTCACAATAGCGAGGGTACTCATGCATTGCATGGCGAAGAGATAGAATAGCATAAGTGATACGCCGGTAGCCAATGTATATACAGGAGTTCCATCGTTCCTTACTGCCTTGCGCATTTTCTCTTTAAGCGGATCGCTGTTCTGTTCATCACCCACACTATACAATGTTGCCATCGTTCCTACAAATACTTCACGTGCTGCAAAAGAAGTGATCAATGCAATGCCGATCTTCCAATCGTAACCCAGTGGTTCAATAACCGGCTCTATCTTTTTTCCCAATATGCCAGCATAGGAGTTCTCCAGCTTTCTGGCGTTATATTCTTTTTTAGCCAGATCCTTATTGCTATCGGGATTAGAAACAGCAGCTGCATATTCAGCCTTCGCCTGTTCCATTTTACGCGAAGGGCCAAATGAACTCAGCGCCCAAAGGATAAGACTGATGATCATGATCACCTTACCTGCATCTGTTACAAATACTCTTGCCTTGATCCACATGGTCCTGGCTACATTCTTCCATCTGGGCGACCTATAAACCGGCAGCTCAAGGATAAAGAAACTTTTTTCTTTGATCTTAATGAACCATTTGGCGACATAGGAAACGATCAACGCCATTACAACACCCAGTAAATAAAGACCCAGCATCACCAATCCCTGCACTCCAATAAATCCAAAAATGTAATTGGCAGGGATCACTAACCCGATCAGGATCGTATATACTGGCAAACGGGCTGAACAACTCATCAGCGGTGTGATCAATATTGTCAATAATCTTTCCTTTCTGTTTTCAATTGCCCGGGCACTCATCACAGCCGGAATGGCACAGGCAAACCCGCTGATCATCGGCATTACACTTTTTCCATTCAGTCCCACACTCCTCATCAGTCTATCCGTTAAGAAACTGATCCGGGCCATATAGCCGGTGTCTTCCAGAATGGTGATCAGCCCAAATAATATGGCGATCTGCGGAATGAATATCACGATTCCACCAAGTCCCGCAACAATACCATTTGTCAATAGATCAGTCCAGTGATTATCCGGCAGGGAAGCAGATAGCGATCCTCTCAAAGAAGCAAAGGCAGTATCTATCCAGTCCATTGGAAAGCTGGCCAGCCAGAATACACTTTGAAACAGCAGGAACAATACAGCCAGTAAAATCAGGTATCCCCAACGGCGATGCAGGAGGATATCATCCAGCTTCTCTGTAAATAATGATTTTTGCCGGGGATCGGGTTCCGAAACCGCCTGTTGCATGATATGCTTAATGCGGCCATAGCGTTGCAGAATTTCTTCTGCCTGGGTTTTTGTAGGATTAAACCCATTTCGCCGTTCAATTGATTCTATGGTTTGCTGTTTTCTTTCATCCAGCAAAAAGGATTCATGATTAATGAGATAATGAATGGCGGCATAATCACTGAGTGCAGGCAGGAGCTTTTTTACTTCTGCAACGGGTGCGGGTGCCAATGCCTTTGAATCAATAAAGTCCGTTACCGGTATTTTATATAATCCCTGGGCAGTTTGTTCCACCGCTTTCTTTAATTGAGGCCCACCTTTCTGTTTCCGCGGATTAACAGCTATAACCGGTACACCCAATTCTCTTTCCAGTTCAGTGATATCTATCTTGATTCCCTTTTTAGAAGCAATATCCATCATGGTCAGCGCTATGACCACAGGTATCTTGAGATCTATGAGCTGAGTGCAAAAAAGAAGATTCCGCTTGAGGCTGCTCGCGTCTGCCACAGCAATTATGACATCCGGTTTGATCTCCGGATCCTGGCCCAGCAATACTTTATAGCTAACCCATTCATCCAGTCGCCGGGGGTATAAACTATAGGTTCCAGGCAGGTCAGTGACCTCAGCTTCCCCAATAGACAGGCGGGTGCTGCCAGACTTTTTATCTACTGTAACGCCCGGGAAATTTCCAACCTTCTGGTTCAGCCCGGTGAGATAATTGAAAAGGGAGCTCTTGCCACTATTGGGATTACCCACCAACGCAATATGTATTCTTTGTTTTTCCAAATTCAAGAGGCTGCAAAATTAACCTGTTGTAACCTAACCAGTTTACGAAAGCCGATTTTATGACGATCCCGGATGTTAAAAGTTTTTACCCGTTGCGGACAGAATTAACGGCTTTACGGGAAGGAAAATAAAACAGCCTCAATACCTTTGTGGCTCAATGCAATCACTATGAACCGAGTCCGGACTATTTTCATTTTTCTTTCATTTTTCTTATCCGCTACCGCATTTTCACAAAAACCCAGCAAAACCGATAAGGCAGTTATTGCCAATCTCAAGGCACATATATATTACCTGGCTGATGACAAACTGGAAGGAAGAAGGGCAGGAACCCAGGGAGAAAAACTTGCCAGTGAATATATTATCACTCAATTCCGTAATATCGGTATTGTCCCCAAAGGAACAGACGGTTACCTGCAGGCTTTTGAAATAAATGATGGCAAACAGATCGGCGAAAGCAGCTATTTCTCCGTCAACGGCAAAAATCTGGAAGTTGGCAAAGAATTCTTTCCTCTACCCTTCAGCGCGCGTAAGACCCTGGAAGCGGCTCCCGCCATTGCCATCCAGGAGCCGGATATGCCCTGGTTCATTGACCTGAAGGAAATACTGACGGATAACAGCGGCAATCCTCACTTTGATATCTATGAATATTTAAAGAACAATACTAAAAAAGCGTTCGACAAGGGAGCCTCTGCAATAATATTATATAATACCTCTACCGCAGATGATAACGTGGTGTTCAATGCCAAGGATAAAACGGAAACTTCTCCAATTCCAGTTATCTATGTTACAAAGGACGCAGCGAAGAAATATTTTAGTGATGTAACCGCTACCATGAACCTTAAGCTGAAGATCGATATTATTGAAAAGAAGAGAACCGGTCATAATGTGGTTGGCTATATTGATAATGGCGCTCCAACCACCGTAGTGCTCGGAGCACATTTTGATCATCTGGGTTATGGCGAGGATGGAAATTCCATGCTGCGTACCGGTGAGAAGCTGATCCATAATGGAGCCGATGATAATGCCAGTGGAACATCCGCATTGATTGAACTTTCCCGAATACTGAAAAAATCGAAGGCCAGGAACCATAATTATCTGTTCCTTGCTTTTTCAGGAGAGGAATTAGGGTTATTCGGATCAAAATATTTTGTGGATAATCCTACTATTGATCTTTCAACCGTAAGCTATATGATCAATATGGATATGGTTGGGAGACTGAATGATAGTACAAAGGCACTTGCAGTGGGTGGATATGGCACTTCACCCGCATGGGCTTCTGTTATTAATGCAGCCGATAAAAAATTACCTTTCGTTATCAAGATAGATTCGAGTGGTTCAGGACCCAGTGATCATACTTCTTTTTATCGCAAAGACATACCTGTTTTGTTTTTCTTTACCGGGCAGCATAAGGATTACCATCGGCCTTCTGATGATGCAGACAAGATCAATTATGAGGGTGAGCTGAATGTGATCAGGTATATTGATAAAATAATCAACGATCTTAATAATGATACCCACAAACTCGCCTTTTTGAAAACAAGAGAGTCTCAGCAATCTGTAAGTTCTTTCAAGGTAACAATGGGTATAATGCCTGATTATACTTACTCAGGTGTAGGTATACGTGCCGATGGCGTTTCAGAGGGAAGGCCTGCAGCAAAGGCGGGGTTAAAATCAGGGGATGTTATTATCCAGCTGGGCGATAATAATATCAATAATATGGATAGTTATATGCAGGCGCTGAACAAATTCAATAAAGGGGATAGGACAAAAGTAAAATTCAAGAGGGGTAATGAGGTTGTGGAGGCAGATGTACAGTTTTAACCATCAAATAATCCAGCTTGTCAGAACGGACCTTCAAATTATCACTGAATAACCAGGACCTGGCGGAGGCCTTCTTTGAAGAAACCCGATTGCTGGGAATAGTGTCTACGCTAAAGGATTACCAGTTTTGCTGGCAACTGAATAATCTGCTGGGTATGGATTTTCGCGTGAACCATGATATCGAAATAAAACTGAATAAAAAGCGCAGGAATTATTTCTTCTCCGTATTTCAGTATCAGCTTCCATTGGGCTCATTAAATCATTACCTATATAACAATGAGTTTGACGGGGAATACCTTCTGCCTGAATTCAAGCACCTGGATTATCTATGGCTAATGAAGGATGATGTGGTTGATAATGGGACGCTTTCACAAATGATAAGTTCCATTCGTTCCATTTCTGGCGTGCAATTGGTAGTAGAATTGACTAATGAAAAGATAAAGAACAAGGAACATCTGGTATTTTAATTTGTTCTTTCAAAATTCAAAACCTCCAGTATGTGGAAAGAAGAAAACAATAAACTATACAGGAAATTCCAGTTTAAGGATTTTAGCCAGGCATTTTCTTTCATGACAAGAGTAGCTCTTGAAGCTGAAAAGATGGACCACCATCCAGAATGGAAGAATGTATATAATACGGTGGAAATATGGCTGAGTACCCATGATGCGGGAGATATTGTCACCGAAAAAGACAAGAAACTGGCCGGTAAAATTGATGCCCTCTAGCGCTATTTCTTTCTTCGGAAAATTACAGACGCATTCTGCTGAAGGTCGGCACTGAAGCGTATTTGATATCTGTCGTCTCCATCATACACTACCAATAATCCTGTATTGGGAGGATATTTTCCCAGGTTCTCGGCGTAGAGGACCAGGGTTATCTCATCAGTTCCAGGTTTGACATAGATTGTTTTCCTGATTGCAGAAGTTTTTAATCCCTGCTTGGCAAGGATGATGTCACCATTCATTAGAACACTCACGGTATCTCCATCTACTTCCCCATTATCATACAAGGCAAGCTCCAGGCTGTCTGATTTAAAATTCACTTCCTGTGGAGGAGCCGTCTTTCTTTCTTTTACCAATGCGGCAGCAATAGGTAATTTGATCTCTGGCTGAGTGGATATAGTAGCAGGAACTGTTTTCTTAGTTTCTGCAATGGTGGTTTCAGTGGGTTTATTCTCTTTAGGAACTACAGCGACGGTAATTGCAGGCTGGTCCGGTTTCTTATTAACTGCTACAGGTTCAGTTTTCTTTTCTTCTGTCCCGATAGTCACCGGGATTTTCTTTTCTTCAACTGGTTTATTGATAGCCACTACAGGGTCCGTCTTTTTGGGTTCCGTCCCAGTAGTCATCGGGATCTTCTTTTCTTCTGAAGGATTATTGGAAGCAATGGCTTCAGCCTGTTTCCTGGTTTCTTTTATAGCTTTCTTTTCTTCCTGGGCCTGTGCTTTTTGCTGGGCTTTGGTTGCAGCCATATCTGCCTGTTTATCTTTTTTGTTAGCTACAGGAGCAGTGGTAGCCAATGTTTTCTCAGCCTGTTTTTGTTGCTCCTGTTTTTTTGCTTCAGCATAGAAAGGAACATCATTAGCCAGCTTCAACTCTTCAAGGTGAGGGAATATCTTTGATTTCTCCATATCCGGTTCTTCTTTCAGTTCAACCTTTCCGGTAAGGGCATAGAATTTTTTGGTTTGATTGGTTTTCCATTCTCCATCCAGGTGCCAGGAACTATCCAGTTTATTCATTCGGAAAGTAGTAGTGACTTTAACACCTTTATCGAGCCTGCCACGGAAATTGTATGAAATAATATCATCGTCTTTTACCTCACAAACATCTCCAGCTATAGTTCCCTTCACCCTTTTCATGATGTAATAAAGGGTATCATTAACGATGAAGGTGGCGCGGGAATAACCATATACTTTGCCTCTATATTCGGTAAGGGCAATTTCGAAAGACTGGTCCTGTCTTACCGTGAGGCTGTCGTTAGACAATTTACCTGTCCAAAGGCCGGTAAGGGTTTTCTGTGCATTGAGGAAAGAGACGGGGATAAAAAGCAGCAGGAAAAGCAGGCGCAGGGTCTTCATGGTATTGGTTTTCATAATATTGGAACAAATCCGGTTTCCTAATAACGAATATCAGGGAATTAGATTGTGCCCGGGAAGGCCCAACTGCTGCTGTTGTAGTAAATTTTCCTGGTTACCTGTTCATGGAAGCGAGAAACTCCTCGTTACTCTTGGTACCGCGCATACGTTTGAGCAATTCATTCATGGATTCCTCGGTGTTCATATCTGTAAGATAAACCCTCAGAAGGTTCATGCGCTGGAGCACATCTTTATCCAGAAGGAGGTCATCCCTGCGGGTAGAAGATGCTGTAAGATCGATGGCTGGGTAGATGCGTTTATTGGCAAGGCGACGATCCAGTTGCAATTCCATATTACCGGTTCCCTTGAATTCTTCAAAGATCACCTCATCCATCTTGCTACCTGTGTCAACCAGGGCAGTGGCAATGATGGTAAGTGAACCCCCGTGTTCAATTTTACGGGCTGCACCGAAGAATTGTTTAGGTTTTTGCATGGCATTCGCTTCCACACCACCGGATAATACTTTTCCGGATGCAGGAGCTACGGTATTATGGGCTCTGGCGAGACGGGTAATGGAATCCAGGAGGATTATTACATCATGTCCGCACTCAACCAGGCGTTTTGCCTTTTGCAGGGCGATTGTGGAAACCTTTACGTGCTTTTCAGCAGGCTCATCAAAGGTGGAAGCAATTACTTCTGCCTTCACGCTTCTTTCCATATCGGTAACCTCCTCAGGGCGCTCATCTACCAGTACAACCATCAGGTAACAGTCAGGATGGTTTTCAGCAATTGCATTGGCAACTGCTTTCAACAACATGGTCTTACCTGTTTTTGGCTGTGCTACGATCAAACCACGCTGACCTTTACCAATGGGGGTAAACAGGTCCATGATACGTGTGGAATAATCATTGGGAGTAGTAAAAAGATTTAATTTTTCGAAGGGGAATAATGGTGTGAGATAATCAAACGGCACACGGTCACGTACTTCTTCAGGACTTTTATTATTGATGGCGTCAACCTTCAATAAGGCAAAGTATTTTTCACCTTCTTTAGGAGGCCTGACAGCTCCTGCAACAGTATCTCCGGTTTTTAATCCGAATAATTTTATCTGTGAAGGAGAAACATATACATCATCAGGAGAAGATAAATAGTTGTAATCAGAAGAACGAAGGAATCCATATCCATCAGGCATCATTTCCAGTACGCCTTCAGAGAGAATTACTCCATCAAATTCTATATTGAAATTCTGTTCCCTGCGTTGAGGGTAAACTTTATTTTGTGCAGGCGTTTCCGGAGTTGCCATTCCAGTTTCATTATTAGACCCATCCATATTAGACCCATCCATCTCTGTTTCTTCATTTTCATTCTCTTCATTATTGGGTTCTGCTATTTCTTCAGTTTGTTCTATTGCGGGTTCATGATGTTCTTTGTCTTCTATCTTCTTGCGGGTTCTTTTTACCGGGCCTTTATCATCTTTTTTTGCGGGCATAGGAATATGTTTTTTGGGAGACTTTTTCTCATTGTTGTTTTCTTCTACAACAGCTTCTTCTGTAGTAATGCCGGTAGAGGCTTTTATGATTCTTTTGCGTTTGTTTTTATCATCAGTTGCTGCACCTGTTTTGGCGCCGGCAATAGCCTGACTATCCAGGATCTTATAGACCAGTTCCTGTTTGTCCATCTTCTTGGCATTGGGTATATTCAGCTGTTCTGCTATATCAAGCAGTTCGGGAACGAGCATCTCGTTCAATTGTAAAATGTCATACATACAAAAATCTTGTGGTTATCACGACTTGGAAGGCCAATCTTAGCGCTGAAAAAAATTGAATATTTTGAATGGAAAACTCTGGGTAACTGACGAGCGGTTATTGGGAGACTATTACTAATCAGTTTCTTATCAAATGCAATTATACGGTAAAAATCATAAAAAACAAAAATTTTGATCCCTGCCGGCAAGGTGAAACTTTGATAAATCGCTGAAAATCTGTTATAAACCTACCATAAACCTATCCAATCGCGGGAATCTGTGGTTATATTTGCCGCCCTAAACTGCTCCTCGGCAGGATACAATTTACCGTTATGTTTAACAAACGCATTAAAATAAAAGAACTTCTGGCAACAGAGCCCCAAAACCAGCAGGCAACCGTGATGGGCTGGGTGCGTACGTTCCGGAACAACCAGTTCATTGCGCTCAATGATGGATCTACCAATAACAATCTGCAGGTAGTGGTTGAGCTCGGTAAATTCCCGGAAGAGCTGTTAAGGCGAATTACAACTTCTGCATCGCTTAAAGTGAGTGGAACTGTGGTGCCATCACTGGGAAAAGGGCAAAAAATGGACCTGAAAGCAGATTCTATTGAAATTTTAGGAGATAGCGATGCTGAGAAATATCCATTACAACCCAAAAAACACAGCCTGGAGTTTCTTCGTGAAATAGCGCACCTGCGTTTCAGGACCAATACATTTGGTGCCATATTCAGGGTGCGCCATGCACTGGCATTTGCGGTGCATAAATTCTTTCATGAAAAGGGATTTGTGTATATGCATACGCCGATCATTACTGCGAGTGATGCAGAGGGCGCTGGTGAAATGTTCCGCGTTAGCACATTGCCATTTGATAATCCACCAAGAAATGAGGATGGCAGCATTGATTTCAAAGAAGATTTTTTCGGTCGCCCTACCAATCTTACAGTAAGTGGACAATTGGAAGGAGAGTTAGGTGCAACTGCCTTTGGCGACATATATACCTTTGGTCCAACATTCAGGGCAGAGAATAGTAATACTGCCAGGCATCTTGCCGAATTCTGGATGATAGAGCCCGAAATGGCATTCTATGACCTGGAAGATAATGCCAACCTTGCTGAAGAGTTTATCCGTTATATAATACAATTTGCCCTGGACAATAACAGGGAAGACCTTGAGTTCCTTGATCAACGCCTTGCGGAGGAAGAGAAACAATTACCGCAGGATAAACGCAGTGAAATGGGATTGATTGAAAAACTGAATTTTGTATTGGAGAACAGTTTTCAGCGGCTCACCTATACAGAGGCGATAGATATATTGCGCGACAGCAATCACAATAAGAAGAAAAAATTTCAATACCCAATCACAGGTTGGGGAATGGATCTGCAAAGTGAACATGAACGCTACCTGGTAGAAAAACATTTTAAGAAGCCGGTGATACTGATGAACTATCCTAAAGAGATCAAGGCGTTTTACATGCGCCAGAATGATGACGGCAAAACTGTAGCAGCTATGGATATTCTTGCACCTGGCATTGGTGAAATTGTAGGTGGATCACAACGGGAAGAGAGACAGGATAAACTGGAACAGCGAATGAAGGAAATGCATATTCCTGCTGAAGAATTATGGTGGTACCTTGATACACGTCGCTTCGGAACAGTTCCGCATGCAGGCTTTGGATTGGGATTTGAACGAATGGTTCTATTTGTCACGGGTATGAACAATATCCGGGATGTGATTGCATTCCCCAGAACGCCAAAGAGCGCGGAGTTTTAATCAATACTTCTACAGTATCATTATTCATGAATGCACATTACCGGAATATGTGATTCAAAGACCAGCTGTTTGGTTGAGCTGGGTTTAAATAATTTCTGAAGCAATTTGTGTCTTTTAGGAATGGCGATGACCAGGTCAAGATTATTTTCTTCTGCAAACTCATTTATTCCATCTTCAATATCCTTGTGATCGATGAAATGAAACTGCGGATTCATTTCGCTGATGGCAGTGCCAAGGATAGCGGTTTGTTCTGCCTGGTCTGATTTGGGTTTTTGCTGCTCCACATTCAGGATATGCAGTTCGGCATTTAATTCTTTTACAAAATGAGTGATCTGCTCAAATGGAGTTGTGTCTTCTACGTCCTGAAGATCGCAGGCAAAACCTATCTTTTTAATTCCTTCCCCGTATTCTTTTCCTTTTGGGACACAGATCACTGGCCAGGTAAGATGTTTAATCGCAGACAGAGTTGTGCTTCCAAACAATGTTCTTTCAATTGCTGATAAGCCGGTAGTGCCCATTACAATAGCAAAGGGTTCTGTTTTATTGGAAATATCTGTCAGTTCATCAATTATACTTCCCATGCGAGCTTCGGTAGAAATATTGATCTTGCCGGAAGTAATATGTTCTACATCTTCTTTTAACAAAGCGATCTTTTCCTCTTCTGTCTTTTGCATGTCTTCAACTGATACAAGCGCCAGCGGAACATCAGCTACTGCAATCGGGATCTGATAAATGTGAACCAGCAGCAGATCGGCTTTAACTGCAAGTGCCATATCGGCGGCATAGTTAATGGCATTTGTGGCTGCGGGGGAATAATCAGTTGTGACAATTATTGTTTTCATGATTGTTTGTTATATATAAATAAACAGCAATAACAGAGCCAGCCCATGGGGAAGGTAATAAGCTAATTGCGGCCTTTAAATGTGGAATTTTTTGCTTCCCGAGTCTCAATTTAAACCAAATATATGGCTGCAGTATCAGAAGGCCCAGTATCTCTCCATAAGAGAAAAGGATTACCCCGTGCAAAAAAGCATAGTTTAAAAGTTGATATGACCCCAATGGT
>Ga0136846_1213351_pt1 | contig 13267 bp, 14 predicted proteins | sample HopSoiMetagenom2_FD_96841 | JGI IMG/M metagenome (GOLD analysis project Ga0136846, IMG submission 96841) | Grasslands soil microbial communities from Hopland, California, USA - 2 Assembly 2016 (version 4) | ecosystem: Environmental > Terrestrial > Soil > Grasslands | place: USA: Hopland... | reverse complement strand
GGACGCCGCTTCGATCGCGTCGAGCACGAGTTCCCGATCGGCACGAGCCCGGAGCTGGGGAAGCTGCATATCGCCCTCACCTTCTGGGACGGCTGGATCGACGCGCGGAACAACGGCTGGCCGCGCGGTCCGATCGCGATCCAGGATTGGCCAGCGCTCGCGGAGACGGTGGCTGACGAGCTGGCGGCCGATCAGGAGATCACGCTGCCTGTGGTGCTGGCACGATTCGATATCGTCGCGCATCCGCACCTCAACGAACGCGTGCAGACGCTGGCGGCCCGGCTCCGTCAGCGGAACACAGGCGTCGGCGCGAAGGACTGAATCTCATGCGACGCCACGCCCCTCGAGCACTCGCATTCCTCGCCCTTCTCGCCGCGCCACTGAGCGCGCAGCGTCCCACCATTGCTGTCGGAGTGAGGCCGTACGTCTCCGTCGACACGCCCGTGGTCGCGCTCACCCACGCGCGCCTGATCGACGGCACCGGCGCCCCGGCGCGCGTTGACCAGACAGTCATCATCCGCGACGGCACCATTGCCGCCCTCGGCGATGCACGATCGGTCATCGTCCCAGCCGGAGCCCAGGTCATCGACCTCACGGGCAAGAGCGTGATCCCTGGGCTGGTGATGGTCCACGAGCATCTGTTTTACCCCACCGGGCCGGGCGTCTACGCCAATCTCGCCGAGAGCTTCACGCGGCTCTATCTCGCCGGCGGCGTGACCTCGATGCGCACTGGCGGGAACATGAACGGCTTCGGTGACTTCGGGATCAAGCGCGACATCGACGCCGGGAGAAAACCGGGTCCCTGGCTGGACGCGACCGCACCGTACCTCGAGGGGCCCGGTCTTGGACTCGACCAGGTGCACGAGCTCACCGGCGCCGACGACGCGCGGCGCATGGTGAACTTCTGGGGCGACGCCGGCGCGACCTCCTTCAAGACGTACATGCACATCAGCCGCGCCGAGCTGGGCGCGGCCATCGAGGAGGCACATAAGCGCGGCTTCAAGGTCACCGGTCATCTCTGCTCCGTGACGTATCGCGAGGCCGCGGCCCTCGGCATCGACGACCTCGAACATGGCTTTTTCGCGGCCACCGATTTCGTCGCCGACAAGAAGCCTGACGAGTGCCCCGGCCAGGGCGCCGGCCAGACCGCGCTTGCCGCGGTGGATCCGAATGGCGAGGCCGTCCGCTCTCTGATCACCGAGCTCGTTAGGCGGCACGTTGCGCTCACCTCGACGCTCACCATCTTCGAGACCTTCGTCCCGGGACGTCCCCTGCCGCCGGGGCTCGACATCCTGGAACCACAGCTCCGGGCGCAGTTCGAGCAACGGCATGCGGCCGTCGCGAAGAGCGCAAGCTCGCCGTACATCGCGCTTTACGCGAAAGCAGCTGCGATGGAGCTCGCCTTCGCCCGCGCCGGCGGCCTCCTTCTCGTCGGCACCGATCCCACGGGCGGCGGTGGAGTCATTCCCGGCTACTCGAACCAGCGCGCGCTCGAGCTGCTGGTGGAGAGCGGCTTCACTCCCCTCGAGGCGATCCGTATCGGCACGTTGAACGGCGCTACCTTCTTGGGCCGCGCCGATCGCGTCGGCTCGATCGCGTTAGGTAAGCAGGCGGATCTCGTCGTCGTAGCCGGCAATCCGTCGGCCCGCATCGGCGACGTGCGCAACGTGCAGCTCGTCTTCAAGGAGGGCGTGGGGTACGATCCGGCGAAGCTGATCGACTCCGTTCGGGGCAAGGTCGGATTGTTCTAACGGTTTCATCGACCGTGAAGAAGACCGTCGTCCTCTACGGACTCCTCGGAGGCCTGCTGATCGCGGGCCTCAAGCTCGTCGAGTACCGCTACCTCGTCGTCGAGCATTCGATCGAGATCTATGGCGGGATCGTCGCCGCGCTCTTCGCCGCGGTCGGGCTATGGCTCGGCCTCAAGCTGACGAAGCCCAGGGAGACGATCGTGGTGAAGGAGATCCCGGTGCCCGTGGAGGTCCGGGTGCCGCTGGAGCCCTTCGTCGTCAACCGAGGGCGCCAGCAGCAGCTCGGCATCACGCCCCGGGAGCTGGAGATTCTCACCGCGATCGCGGAGGGCTTGAGCACCCGCGAGATCGCTGCCAAGCTCTCGGTCAGCGAGAACACGGTGAAGACCCACTCCAGCCGATTGTTCGACAAGCTGCAGGCGAAGCGGCGAACCCAGGCCGTACAAATTGGAAAAGAGGCTGGCCTGATCCCCTGAACGGGTGATTTTCACGCGTTCAGCGAAAAATCACCCGTTCGCGTGACGCGCGATTCGGCGCATCGCGACTAAGGTGCCCGCCGTTCGACTCCATCCACCCCAGTTGGCGCCGGGAGCGCAAACCATATGAAAAGAACAGTCTGGACCTTCGGGCTCATCGCGGGCGCGATCATGTCCCTGATGATGGCGATCACGGTGCCCTTCGAGGAGACGATCGGCTCCAATCGAGGGCTGATCATCGGCTACACGACGATGGTCCTCTCCTTTCTCCTCATCTTCTTCGGAGTCCGGTCGTATCGAGACAACGTCGGCGGCGGCTCGGTGAGCTTCGGCCGAGCACTCACGGTTGGGACGCTGATCGTGGTGATATCGTCGCTCTGCTACGTGGCGACGTGGGAGGTGATCTACTTCAAGTTCGCCCCCGACTTCGCCGCCAAGTTCGCGGCGTACAACATCGATCGCGCCAAGAAGAGTGGCGGCTCTCCAGCCGAGGTTCAGGCGAAGCTGGTCGAGATGCAGCAGTTCACCCAACGATACCAGAATCCCCTCTTCAACTCCGCCGTAACCTTCCTCGAGCCGCTTCCAGTGGGCCTGGTGATCGCCCTGATCTCGGCGGGCGTGCTGCGCCGGAGACGAGAGCCCGGCTCCCGCAGCGCCTTTGGAGCGTCGCCGCGAGACGTGGCGATATGAGCGTCGGCACGTGGCATTCGAGTGGCACCACAGCCATCTCACCCATTCCGGCGAGCCCAGAGGCGAGCCCCAAGCTGACAGCTCACAGCATCAAGAGAACTACCTCAGCTAACAGCGGGTGCGAGGAGCGCTGAGCGCTGAATGCTCGTAACTCGCAGTTTATCGCTGACAGCTCAGGTAGTTCTCTCAAAGCTGTCCGCTCCGAGCTTGCCGCTCGCCTCTGGGCTCGCCGTACCGGGTGCGATCTCGAAGAGCCACAGCGAACGATAAGGAACGGATCGCCGTTAGGCAGTCCGCCGTTGCAAGCGGACTCGGCGGCGCACACATCCCTGAAAATTCGTGACGCGCGTGACAGCGGAGGCTCGGGCCCGCTGGTATCTAGCCCCCGACCTTTAAACAGGATGTTGCGTCATGGCAATCTGGAAGGAACCAACCACTACAACCAAGGAAGCGCCGGTGATGACCCCGGAACCGACGGCAAAGCGCGAGACCGAAGTGCCGGCAGACTTCACGCCGACGGCGGCTCGTCGCACGACGCCTCGTGAGGCACGGGAGTCCGTCATCGCCGCCGACATCACGATCACGGGTAAGATCGATGGCACCGGCCACATTCGCATCGCGGGCCGCTTCGAGGGTGACGTCCATATCGAGGGTGACCTCACGATCGACTCCGGGGCGAAGCTCACCGGCGGCGTCCGCGCCAACTCCGTCACCATCGGCGGCGAGATCGAGGGCAATATCGAGAGCGCCGCGAGCGTCGAGATTCTCTCGACCGGCATTCTCAATGGCGACCTCAAGGCGGGAACGCTCACGGTGGCCTCCGGGTCGCGCATGCGGGGACGGGTGGAGTTCGGGTGGGGTGACGAGCGCGATCAGCTGCCATCGAAGTCCACGCTCACGTTAGGCGCTCGCAAGACATCGTGAGCACCGTTCGGAAGACGCCGGCAGGCGCGACGCGCACCTGCCCGCACTGCCGGGCGGTGATCCTGCAGAGCACCAGCGTCTGTCCTTCGTGTCGGAAGCATCTGCGGTTCGCTCCAGGTGCGGGTGGGGGTGTTAGCACCCCCACCTTTGCTCCGCTTCGGGTTGAAAGTGCCATTCAGCACCGGCACCCTGGAGAGGCATGGGAGTACGCGGTTGTGGTGTCGATCACCAACGAGCGTGGTGAGGAGACCAGGCACGTCGTCGGCGTCGGTGCGATCCAGCCGGGCGAGGAGCGCAAATTCACCGTCGCCGTCGAAGTCTTTGCGCCGTCGATCATGGCCGACGCCCCAGAGGTGGAGGACGTGGCCCTCTCGTAAGTTCCTGGGGTGTCGATTCACGTCGTCCTCGTCCACCCCGAGATCCACTGGAATACCGGCAACGCGGGTCGGACCTGCCTCGCCACCGGCGCTACCCTTCACCTCATCGAGCCGCTTGGCTTCTCCCTCGACGAACGCGAGGTGAAGCGCGCCGGCCTCGATTACTGGGAGCACGTCGATCTCCGGGTCTGGCCCAGCTGGGAGGACTTCGAGCGCGAGCTCCCCTCGCTCGGTGAGCCGTTCTTCTTCTCCACCAAGGCGAAGCGACTCTTCTGGTACGCGCCGCTTGGCGCTCCAGACGACGTCGTCCTCGTCTTCGGCCGCGAGACCGGAGGTCTCCCGAGCGAGCTTCACGAGCGGTATCGTGATCGCTTCGTGGTCATGCCGATCCAGTCGCCGCTCGTGCGGTCGCTCAACCTCTCAACGAGCGTCGCGATCGGCGTCTACGAGGTTCTGCGGCAGCGGCAGGCGAACGGTCGATGAACGACATCTAGTACCTCGAGTGTCATGAGTTCCTGGGCCGAGATCACTTTTTCTGGTGCGCTTGCGGTAGTGGTCTTCGACGCCATCGCTGCCTTCGCGTCGCGCAGGATGGAAGTCCCTTACGGCTGGGCGAGCGTCGGCTCGTGGATCCTGTATGGCGGCTTCGGCTACCTCGCGGCAGGCGCTAATCCCACTGCTCCTATCCAGGCGGCGCTCCTGACGGGCATTGTCCTCGGCGTCACCGATGCGACCGCCGGGTGGGCGACCTCGTGGGCGATTGGCGTTGGACGTGTCGCCGGGCTGACCATCTCGAGGTGGCTGCTCACGGCGATCTCGGTCGCGGGGATCGCGGCCGGCGTGGCGGCGTTGGGCGGAGTCGCGGCATGATTCGCCTAACGATTGCATCAATCGCCGCCAGCATCGTCATCGCGCTCGCCGCCTGTCGCACGGCGCTCGCCCCAGCCGCTGGAGGCGAGCAGCCCTCGCCGAATGGATCCCTGGTCGGCAACTGGACGATCACCTTCCGGCTCGACAGCGTGCGCGCGCCAGGATCGCGTTCTGGATGGCAGTTGGGATCACTCCGCGAGGCGCAGGGGCGCCTCCGCCTCACCGATTCGAGCGCCAGCGGCAACGCCGTTCGCTCGAGCATCGACGTGGACTTCACGCCCTTGCTCGGCCGGCAGATGTCCTGTTTCGAGCCGACGCCGCGCAGCACTGGCGTCGAGCGGCAGGGCGACACCGTGACATTTCGCTTCACGCCGGGCGTCGCGGACTGCGGCTTCGGCGCGAGCGGAGTGCTGCGCGGTGATTCGCTGATCGGGAATTGGGACGAAACCAGCTTCATTGGACCGGTGGCGGCCGGGCGCTTCGTGATGACACGATCGAGCCGCTGACGCAGGACGCCGGATTTGCATTTGCCGGCCACCGCCTTATGATCGAGCGATGATGATGCCGCGAATCGAGCCGATGCGGCGAACCGCGCGCGCCCTGACGATTGCCGTGCTCACCGCGGGCGCGCCGCGTCTCGTTTCTGCCCAGCAGGCAACCCTTCCGGCAACTCCAGCGATTCCGCCTAACGACTCGGCGGCCACGTATCGGAGCGCGGCCCTCAGCATCGCGCCGCGCTGGGACGGGCTCGCCGTCGTCCGAGGCGCGAATCGCGGGACGGTCGCCAATCTGCATTTCTTCTGGCCCCGCGACATCACGGCCGAGCTGCGCGGCACGGACACGACGGCGATCGGCCTCGACTCGCTGACGCGCCATGTCCAGCGCGCCGTGGCACTGCGCCGCGCCGGCGCCGGCTTCACCGATCTCGGTGTGCTCACAATGGCGGTAGCCGTCATTCGATCGCTGCGCGATGGGCGCTTCGCGACGCGAGATCAACAGCTCGCCGCAGCGGCCGTTGGCGCGCTCGTCGTCAGCGTGCCGCTCCAATTCGCCGCCGACGGAGAGCTGAGCCGCGCGGTCTGGTGGCACAATCTGCGCTTCGCGCGGTGACAGGGCGGCCGCTCCGCCTCTTCCAAAAGTCCGTCAGGCGGGGTGTCGCCGCGGCTGCGGTCGCCGCCGGTTTCGGATGCGCGAGCCGATCCCTGCCTAACGGCGACTGGCCGGTAACCGGCGGCGACGCGGGTAACACACGTTACTCCACCCTCGACCAGATCACGCGCGACAATGTCGGCCAGCTTCGCGTCGCCTGGGTTTACCATACTGGCGACATGCCGGCGGGCGATCAGTCGCAGATTCAGGCGACGCCGATCGTCGTCGATGGTGTGCTCTACACCACCACGCCGGCGCTTGCTGTAATCGCCCTCCGCGCCGATCGCGGCACCCTGCTCTGGCGCTTCGATCCATTCGCGGGCGGGGGCCGCGCTTCGCACGTTAACCGCGGCGTCGTCTACTGGACAGACGGCGCCCGCGATCGGCGGATCTTCTTCACGGCCGGGCGCCGGCTGTACGCCTTGAACGCGAACGATGGCCATCCAATCACCGCCTTCGGCGATTCCGGTTCGGTCGATCTCGCGCGTGGCCTCGATCGGGATATCGAGGACGCCTACCTCGTCGCAACGAGCCCGGGTGTCGTCTTCGAGGATTTGCTCATCCAGGGGACGCGCGTTGGCGAGGAGGAAGGCTCCGCGCCCGGTGACGTGCGCGCGTACGATGCGCGCACGGGAAAAATCCGCTGGACCTTCCACACCATCCCACGGCCCGGCGAGTTCGGGGTTGAGTCGTGGCCCACGAACGCGTGGCGCACTGCCGGCGGCGCGAACTCCTGGGCGGGGATGTCCGTAGATGTCGCACGCGGCATCGTCTACGTCCCCACAGGCTCGGCCACGCCCGACTTTTACGGTGGCGACCGCGCCGGCGCGAACCTCTTCGCGAACACGCTCCTCGCCCTCGACGCGCGGACGGGGAAACGTCTCTGGCACTTTCAGACGGTGCATCACGACATCTGGGATCGCGATCTGCCGGCGGCGCCCAATCTCCTTCGCCTAACGAGGAGCGGCCAGTCCGTCGACGCTGTCGCGCAGATCACGAAGAGCGGCTTCGTCTTCGTCTTCGACCGCGCCACCGGCCAGTCGCTCTTTCCAATCGAGGAGCGGCCCGTGCCGCCCTCAGACCTCGGCGGCGAGATCGCGTGGCCGACGCAGCCCTTCCCTCTCGCGCCGACGCCATTCGCGCGACAGTCGATGACCGAGGCCGACGTCACCGATCTCTCGGCCAGTGCACGCTCGACGGCGCTAGCTCGATTCCACACCCTGCGCTCGGGCGCCCTCTTCACGCCGCCAAGCAAGGAAGGGAGCGTCGTCCTGCCCGGCTTCGACGGCGGAGGCGAGTGGGGCGGAGCGGCTGTCGACCCCGAGAGCGCCACGATTTACGTGAACGCGAGCGACGTCCCGTGGATCGCGGCGATGCGCGAGTCGGCCGCACTGGGGCCAGCGTCAGGCGTCGCTCGCAGCGGCTCCATGGTGTATCGCGCCAACTGTGCCAGTTGCCACGGCGAGGATCGGCGCGGCAAGGATCGCGCGCCGTCGCTGGTGGGCATCTCCGACCGGCTGAATGCCGAGCAGATTATGCAGATACTCAACGCGGGCCGCGGCTTCATGCCGTCGTTCGCTGCGCTTCCGGAAGAGGAGAAGCGCAACGTCACGGAGTATCTCACGGGAAAGCGCGTCCCAGCCTTGCCGAGTCCCCGGAAGGGCCCGCGCGCCGCGCGATCTCGCTATGAGTTCGTCGGCTACGAACGATGGCGCGACTCGGCGGGATTTCCGGCGATCAGGCCACCGTGGGGCACCCTCAGCGCGATCGACCTCAACACCGGCGCGTATCGGTGGCGCATCCCGCTCGGTCGCCACCCACGCCTAACGGCAGACAGCGGCGCGGCGACGGGTACCGAGCAATACGGTGGGCCAATCGTCACCGCGGGTGGCCTCGTCTTCATCGCCGCAACGCAGGACGCGAAGCTCCGCGCCTTCGACAAGACGAGCGGGAAGCTGCTCTGGGAAGCGACGCTCCCGGCGGCCGGCTACGCGACGCCGAGCACCTTCGCGGTGCGCGGAAAGCAGTACGTCGTCATCGCTGCTGGCGGTGGGAAGCTCGGCACCCGGTCGGGCGACGCGTACGTCGCCTACGCCCTCCCCTGAATTCGCGCCATCGCGCGTCTGGCGCGGCCGTGCCCGGCGATGTTGAATCATGGTTCTTCACATCGGTCGAGGTGGACGAATGGCACCCCAGGTTGGGCAGAAAGCGCGGCGCTCCCTGACATTGACGCAAGAGCACGTGCAGACCTTTGCGAAGCTCACCGGCGACTACAACCCTCTGCACTTCGACGCCGACTTCGCGTCATGCACCAAGTTCGGCGGCCTCGTCGTACAGGGCGGCCTCACGACGGGTCTGCTCCACGCGCTCGTGGCGATGGACCTGCCCGGCGCCGGTTCCGTCTTTCTCAGCCAACAGTGGAAGTTCACTGCGCCGGTATACATCGGCGACACGATCACGGCTGAAGCCGAGGTGTTGAGCGTTCACGCAACGAAGCCGGTGACGCAGCTCGGGATCGTCGTCAAGCGGCAGACCGGCGAGACGGTACTCGAGGGCGAGGCGTGGTGCTACACCTTGCGCCCCGATGCAACGGCGTCCGCAGCCGGGGCCACCGCCGCCTCGGGCCGCGCCTGAGACGCGCTGAGTGACGACGCCTAACGAGCCGCGACTGCCACGGCGCTTTGGCCTGCTCGGCGCCACCGCGCTCAACATGACCAACATGATGGGGGTCGGGCCGTTCATCACGATCCCGCTCCTCATGTCCGCGCTCGGTGGCCCGCAGGCCATGCTCGGCTGGCTCGTGGCCCTCGTCATCGTGGTCTGCGACGGCATGGTCTGGAGTGAGCTCGGCGCGGCGATGCCGGGGTCGGGCGGCTCATTCCACTACCTGCGCGAGGCGTTCGGGCGAGAGCGCTTCGGCCGGCTGATGGCCTTCCTCTTCGTCTGGCAGTTCGTCCTCAGCGGACCGCTGGAGATCGCTTCCGGCTATATCGGCTTCGCCGAGTATGCGAAGTACATCTGGAAGGGACTCACCCAGAGCGGCACGATCTTCCTCGTCATCGGCGTCGGCGTCGTCAACGTCGCCCTGCTCTATCGGCGCATCCATTCCGTGGCGACGATCACGATCTCGCTCTGGATCGGAACGCTCGTGACGGTGTTGGCGGTGATTCTCACCGGCGCCACGCACTTCGATGCCCGCATCGCCTTCGACTTTCCGCCCAATGCCTTCCACTTCTCGTTAGGCTTCCTCCTCGGCCTCGGTGCGGCTTCGCGGATCGGCATCTACGACTACCTTGGCTACTACGACGTCTGCTACATCGGCGACGAAGTGCGCGAGCCCGGACGCGTCATCCCGCGATCCATTCTGATCAGCACCGCGGCGGTCGCCGTCATCTATCTCGGCATCAATCTGTCCATCATCGGCGTCGTGCCATGGCGCGAGTTCGTCCCGTCCGAGGCGCATCCGGAGTCGAGCTTCATCGTCTCCCTCTTCATGCAGAAGCTCTACGGCCCGCGCGTGGCGACGCTCTTCACCCTGCTCGTGCTCTGGACGGCGTTCGGATCGGTCTTCGCGCTCCTCCTCGGCTACTCGCGCATTCCTTTCGCCGCGGCCGAAAGTGGATACTTCTTCCGTATCTTCGGCAGGCTCCACCCGACGAAGCAGTTTCCGTACGTGTCGCTGCTCGTGCTCGGCGCGATCTCGATCCTCGCCGGCTTCTTCTCGTTAGGTACAGTGATCGACGCGCTGATCGTGACCCGCATTCTCGTGCAGTTCATGGGACAGGTGTTCGGCCTCATCCTCCTTCGGCGTCGCGCGCCCACGATGCCGCGCCCGTATCGCATGTGGCTCTATCCCGTGCCGGCGCTCGTCGCGCTTCTCGGATGGATCTTCGTCTTCGCCACGACGGACCCGCGCGTTATCCTCTTCGGGCTCGGCGTGCTCGCACTCGGCTGCGTGACGTTCCTGCTCTGGTCGTGGCGCACGAGGCGGTGGCCGTTCCTGCTCCCCGAGGCAGCGGCATGAACCGTTCGGCTTCCGGCATCATGCCCGAGGAGTTGCGCACACCACGGATTCTGCTCCGTCGCTGGCGGCCGAGTGACGCAGCGGCATTGCAGCCGGTGCTCGCGGCGAACGTCGCCCATCTCGCGCCGTGGATTCCGTGGCGCGTCGCCGAGCCGCTGGACGCCGGCCCCCTCGCCGATCGACTCGCGGAGTTCGCTGCCGCCTTCGACGAGACGCGCGAGTGGCGCTATGGTCTCCTTTCGTGCGGCGACGGCACGGTGCTCGGCGAGGTGAGTCTCTTCCCCCGGAATAGCGAGGGGCGCGTCGCTCTCGACGCCGCCGATCATCTCGAGATCGGGTACTGGGTGAGGGCCGACCGAACGGGAGAGGGACTGGCCGCCGAAGCCGCGCACGCGGCATGCGACCTCGCGGCCACGATCGACGGCGTTTCGCACCTAGCGATTCACTGTGACGAGCGCAATGCCGCGAGCGCCGCGATTCCACGACGGCTCGGTTTTCAGCTCGCCGCGGTCGTGATCGAGGAGCCCACGTCTCACGGCAAGGCGCCCGTGCGTCTGCAGATCTGGGAGCGGCGCATCGATCGGAGCGGCGATGCCTAACGGCACTAAGGGCGGATGAGGCAAGGATCCCTCAATCATGGACCCGAGATGAGCGAACGTCAGAACCGTAGGGAGTTTCTCGAGATGGCCGGCGCGGCGCTCGTCGCCGGCTCACTGCCAGGCTCGTTAGGTGCACGGCGGCGAGCGGCCCATTCGGTCGTCGCGCCCGAGCCTGATCTCGTCGTCATCGGCGCCAAGGTTTACACCATGGATGGCGCCGCACCCCGCGCGGAGGCGTTCGCGATCAAGGACGGCCGATTCGTCGCCGTCGGGCGCACGTCGGACATCAAGGCGCTCGCTGGGAGACGAACCGCGACGATCGACGCAAGGCAAATGACGATCGTCCCGGGCTTCATCGATTGCCACAACCACGCGGGCGGTACGACGCTCCTCTACGAAGTGCTCGTCGGGAATCCGTTCGAGGTGGAGTTCGTCACCATCGCGAGCATCGTCGACAAGCTCCGCGCGAAGGCGAGCGCGACCCCGCCGGGCAACTGGGTCGAGGGATACTTCTTCGACGACACGAAGCTCAAGGACAAACGCCCGCTCGACGTCCACGACTTGGATCGCGTCTCCACCGAGCATCCCGTCGCCGTGCACCATCGCGGCGGCCACACTTCCTTCTACAATGCCAGGGCGCTCGAGCTGGCGCACGTCACCTCCACGACGCCCAACCCGCCCGGTGGTACGTTCGACAGAGACTCCACGGGCGCGCTCAATGGCCGAGTCACGGACCGCGCCCGTGCCTTCTTCGACGGTGTCGGCACCCGCCCGACATTCACGGCCGAGCAGCGCGCGGAGCGCAATCGCAAGGGGCTGGCGCACATCTCCAAACAATTCGTGCGCTACGGCCTAACGAGTGTCCACCACGAGGGCGGCGACCTCGAGGCACTCCAGGACGTCCGCGCACGCGGTGAGCTGCTCCACCGTGTGAGCTATGAGTCCAGCGGCCGCACCCTCGACGCGCTCATCGCTGGCGGCCTGGCGACCGGCTTCGGCGACGAGTGGATCAGGCTCGGCGCGACCTCCGAGCATACCGTGGACGGCTCGTTCTCCGAGCGAACGATGGCACTGAGCACGCCCTATCCCGGCGTCACGCCGCCGTATCGCGGAAACGTGACGGAGACGCAGGAGGATCTCGACGCCTGGGTCGAGAAGGTCCACCGCGCCGGCATCCAGGTGAACTGCCACGCGAATGGCGACGTCGCCATCGACATGTTTCTCACCGCCGTCGAGCGGGCCCAGAAACGCTTTCCACGCGCCGATGCGCGACCAAAGATCACCCATTGCACATTGATCAACGACGATCTCGTGCGGCGCATCAAGGCGGTCGGCGCAGTGCCGGCGCTCTTCACGACCTACGCCTACTACAATCCTGACAAGTTCGTCTTCTACGGTCAGGAGATGATGAAGCGGTGCATGGCATTCCGGACGCTGCTCGATGCCGGCGTTCCCGCGGCCGCGGGCTCCGACTTCAGTCCGGGGCCATTCGCACCTCTCATGGGAATTCAGGGAATGGTCACACGTACCGGCTGGGACGGCACGACCTGGGGGCCCAACCAGCGCATCACCGTCGATGAAGCAATCAGGGTGAACACGACCAATGGCGCGTTCGCTTCCCGTGAGGAAACGCTCAAGGGATCTATCAGCGAGGGGAAGCTCGCGGACTTCGTGATCCTTGCCGACGATCCGCACACCGTTCCGACAGAGAAGATCAAGGACATCCAGATCGTCCGCACGGTCGTCGGCGGGACGACCCAGTTTCAGGCCTGACGAAGAGCCCGGCGATTGCCCCGGTTCCCCCCGGGTGGTACACTCGACGAGTCAGCCTGAGAGGAGTGCGCCATGAAGACCGCGACGCAGGACGAGACCGCGCTCCAGCGCCCAACGCTCGCCGAGGTCGATGCGTTCGGCCTCACGCATCCCGGGCTCGTGCGGCGCACGAACGCCGATCACTTCCTCGTCGCGAGTCTGCACCGCACGCTGCACGTGCACGCGACCAGCATCGGCACTGACCTCGGACCGCAGGAAACCGAATCACGCGGTTTTCTCCTCCTCGTCGCCGACGGCGTCGGTGGGCTCTCCGGCGCCGCCGAAGGGAGCGCGCGCGCGGTCTCGTCCGTCGCACAGCACCTTCTCCATGCGACGGAGCTCTGCTCCGAGATGGCGACGACCAACGAGGGCACCGCCGTCGCCACTTTGCGCGATGCTGTGATGGTGGCACATCGCGCGCTCCTTGCCATGACCGCGGAGGAAGGCCGCGACAGCGCCTCGACGCTCACGATGTTCGCCTCGTTCTGGCCGCGGGCGTTCGTCGTGCACGTCGGCGATAGTCGTGTGTACCGCTACCGCGACGGTGTGCTCGATCGCCTCACGACAGACCAGACCTTCGCGCAGATGATGGTCC
>Ga0136846_1215525_pt1 | contig 13270 bp, 13 predicted proteins | sample HopSoiMetagenom2_FD_96841 | JGI IMG/M metagenome (GOLD analysis project Ga0136846, IMG submission 96841) | Grasslands soil microbial communities from Hopland, California, USA - 2 Assembly 2016 (version 4) | ecosystem: Environmental > Terrestrial > Soil > Grasslands | place: USA: Hopland... | reverse complement strand
CATGTGGTTGCCCGTGGCCTTGTGGTGCAAGACCTTGCCCTTACGCGTCACGCGGAAGCGCTTCGCGGTCGCGCTGTGGCTCTTCATCTTCGGCATCTGTTTACCCTTCGTCTGCTGCGGGGGCGACCGTCTCGGGCGTCGGCTCGAGCGCCGCCACGTCCTCGGCGGTTGGCTCGAGGGTCGCGGCCTCCTTGGCCGCGTCGCGCGCGGCCCGCGCCTGCTGCTTCGCCAGATCTTCCAGGTGCCGCTTGTTCGGTCCGATCACCATGATCATGTTTCGGCCCTCTTGCTTGGGCATCGACTCGACGATGGCGAGTTCCCCGAGGTCTCCGACGAGACGATCCAAGATCTTTCGGCCGAGGTCCGTGTGGGCCATCTCGCGCCCGCGGAACATGATCGTGATCTTGACCTTGTTCCCCGCCGAGAGGAACCGCGTGACATGCCCTTTCTTGGTGGCGTAGTCGTGCGGGTCGATCTTGGGGCGGAACTTGATCTCCTTGAGGCCGGTCCGTGACTGTTTCTTGCGTGCCTCTTTGAGCTTGACGTCTCGTTCGTATTTGTACTTGCCGTAGTCCATGATCCTGCACACCGGCGGATCGGCCTGCGGCGCGACCTCGACGAGATCCAGCTCGAGCGCCCGGGCCTGGCTCAGCGCGTCGCGGGTATCGACCACGCCGATCTGCTGGCCGTCCGCCCCGACGAGGCGAACCTGTGGCGACCGGATCCTGTCGTTGATCCTGGGATCTGTCGAAACCCCGCATCACCCCTTCGTGGAAAAAGGCACCGGCCTCGCCGGTGCACGTCGAACACGCGTACGCATCTGCGCCCGGGCAGTATATGTGGCTCGACCCACCCCGTCGACCGAGCGCTCAGCCATCGCCCGTCGGCGCGCCCTCGACGGGCAGACGGTCGTCCTCGCTCGCGTACCCGAAGGCGATCTGTAGCACGCGGCCCGAACTCTCTGGACCGCAGCGGATGCGGTGTGGTTCCTCGGCCGGCACCTGCAGCTCGTCGCCGGGCTCCGGCTCGAGGGTCCGGTTCCCGATCTCGATAGTCAGCCCGCGGTCCAGCACGATCCACAACTCGTCACGGAGCCGGTGGTAGTGCGCGCCGGTGTCGCCACCGGGGACGACCGTGACGAGCCGCGCCGTGGCCGGCTGGTTGAGCGCGTACGTCTGCGTCTTGCCCCACGGGCGGTCGACGATCATCGCGAGACCGGCTCCGGAAGCGCCCGCAGGATCCGGGCCATCTCGATCGCCGCGAGGGCCGCCTCTCGACCTTTGTTGCCGTGCGCCCCGCCGGCGCGAGCCTGCGCCTGCGCGAGGTCCTCTGTGGCGAGGACCTCGAAGATGCACGCGATGCCGGTCTCGCGGGTGACCTCTGCGACGCCCCGAGCGGCCTCGTTGGCGACGAGATCGAAATGCGCGGTCTCGCCACGGATCACGGCGCCGAGGCACACCACCGCGTCCACGTCGGCGAGCGCGAGGCGCCGCGCGACCGTCGCGATCTCGAAGGCGCCGGGCACCCAGACCACCGTCACGTCGTCGTCCGCGACGCCCGCGTGGGTGAGCGCCTGCACCGCGCCGTCAAGCAACGCCGTCGTCACCACCTCGTTGAACCGGGCGACCACGACGCCGACCCGCAGCCCGGTGCCGTCGGCGTCGCCTCGAACGACCCTCACGCCGGAACCTCGGGCTCCACGTCGAGGAGATGGCCCATCTTCTCGGCCTTGGTCCGGAGGTAGTCACGGTTGTGCACGGTTGGCTCCGTTTGCAACGGGATCCGCTCCGCTATCGAGAGCCCGTAGCCCTCGAGCCCCGCGCGCTTGTCCGGGTTGTTGGTCAGCAGCCGCATCGATCGCACGCCCAGATCGACGAGGATCTGCGCGCCGATCCCGTAGTCGCGTTGGTCCGCGGCGAACCCGAGCTCGAGGTTCGCCTCGACGGTGTCGCGGCCGCGGTCCTGGAGCTCGTAGGCGCGGAGCTTGTGGGTGAGTCCGATCGCGCGCCCTTCGTGTCCGCGCATGTACAGCACGACGCCGCTGCCCGCCTCGGCCACCTGCTCCAGCGCCGCGTCCAGCTGGCGCCCGCAGTCACAGCGCAACGACGCGAAGACGTCGCCGGTCAGGCACTCGGAATGGACGCGGGTGAGCACCTTGTCGCCGTCGCCGATGTCTCCATGGACCAGCGCGACGTGCGTCCGCCCGTCGACGGTGCTGTCGTAGGCGTACGCGCGGAAGTTGCCCCACTCCGTGGGGAGCGCGGCCTCGGCCACCCGTTGGACGAGCACCTCGCGACGACGCCGGTATTCGATCAGGTCCGCGATCGAGATGAGCTTCAGGTCGAACGCTCGAGCGACGTCGACGAGTCCCGGCAGCCGCGCCATCGTCCCGTCCTCGTTCATGACCTCGCAGATCACACCGGCCGGGAAGAGGCCGGCGAGGGTCGCGAGGTCGACGGCGGCCTCGGTGTGCCCGGCCCGGCGCAGCACGCCGCCCTCGCGCGCGCGCAACGGGAACACGTGGCCGGGGCGATGGAAGTCGGCCGGCAGCACGTCGGGATCGGCGATCGCTGCCGCGGTGATCGCCCGATCGTGTGCACTCGTGCCGGTCGTCACGCCGGGGCGGTAATCGATCGACACGGTGAACGCGGTGTCGTCGGCACCGTTGGTCGACACCATCTGCGGGATCTGCAACGCGTCGAGCCGCCACGCGGCGACCGGCAGGCAGACGATCCCCCGCCCATGGGTCACCATGAAGTTCACCGCGTCCGGTGTGCACTTCTCCGCTGCGATCACGAAGTCGCCCTCGTTCTCGCGATCGGCGTCGTCGACAACCAGGACGACCTTGCCCGCGCGGATGTCGGCGATCGCCTCGTCGACCGTCGCGAAGACCGATCGATCGATGCCCGCACCGGTGTGTGCGAACGGTTCCTCGTTCATCTGTCGGACCTTTCCATCAGGTGTGCAACGTAGCGGCCGATGATGTCGACCTCGATGTTCACGGGATCGCCGACCGCGGCGGAGCCGAGCGTCGTGGCGGCGAGTGTGTGCGGGATCAGCGCGAGTCGGACCTCGGCGCCGTCGAGCGCCGCAACGGTGAGGCTCACGCCGTCGACCGCGATCGACCCCTTCTCCACGACGAGCGGTTCGAGCTCGTCCGGGATACGGATGGTGACGGTGGCGCCCGCGTCCGGCTCGCGATCGATCGCGGCGACCCGGCCGACGCCGTCGACATGGCCCTGGACGAGGTGGCCGCCGAGCCGAGCCGCGAGTGTCACCGGACGCTCCAGGTTGACCGTCGCGCCCGCCCGCACCGACCCGAGGCTCGTGCGCTCGAGCGTCTCGCCGCTGAGATCGAAGGCCAGCGTATCGTCCGTGCGCTCGACCACCGTCAGACAGATGCCATTCACGGCGAGCGACGCCCCGATCGGGCTATCGATCGCGACGAGCCGGCAGCCGACCACGAGGCGGCCGCCGTCGAGCGCGCGCACAGCACCGAGCTCCTCAACGATGCCCGTGAACATCGGCCTCCACCCGGATGTCGGGGCCGACCCGGTCGACGCGCACCACCGACAGGTCAAGCGAGGCGTCGATCGGCGCGAACCCCTCCCCCATCACGGCGCTCGGCGCCTCGGCGCCGCCAACGACGCGTGGCGCGAGGTACTGCACGATCCGGTCGACGGCGCCATCACGAAGGAAGCTCCATGCGAGCGTGGCGCCACCCTCCAACAACACACCCTGCACATCGCGCTTGCCGAGCCCCTCGAGCAGCGCCCGGGGCGCGACCCCGCCCGCGCCGTCCGCGGCGCAGATCATGACGTCGACGCCCGGCGCCAGCGTGCGCGTGACCGACGCTTCGCCGGCGGCCGTCGTCGCGACGAGCGTGGGCGCGCGGTCGTCGAAGATCGCCGCGGTCGCCGCCACCGTCCCGGACGTCTCTACGACGACCCGGAGCGGAGGCCACGCGGCGTTGAGGTCTGGATGACGCACCGTCAGCGACGGGTCGTCGGCGACGACGGTGCCGGCCCCGACGACGATGGCGTCCGCCCAGGCTCGGAGCCGATGCGCGTCCAGCCGTGCAGGCTGCGAGGTGATCCATCGCGACGAGCCGTCGCGCGCTGCTGTCTTGCCGTCGAGCGACGTCGCGACCTTCCAGATGACGAACGGCGTGCCGGTGGTGATGTGACGATCGAACGCCGCGTTCAACCGGTGTGCGTCGTCACCGAGGACATCCGCGCGCACATCGAGGCCGGCCGCGCGCAGCCGCGCGATCCCCGAGCCGTCGACGAGCGGGTTCGGGTCCCGGGCACCGACGACCACGCGGGCGACACCCGCAGCGACAAGGGCCTCGGTGCACGGCGGCGTGGCACCGTGGTGGTTGCAGGGCTCCAGGGTGCACACGACCGTCGCGCCGCGCGCGCGGTCACCCGCCTCGCGCAACGCGCGCACCTCCGCGTGTGGCGCGCCCCTGGGCCCTTCGTACCAGCCACGGCCGACGATCTCGTCGCCGGCGAGCACGACGGCCCCAACCATCGGGTTCGGCGACACGTGGCCCAAGCCGCGTTCGGCGAGCGCAAGCGCCTCGCGCATGTGGGTCACATCGGTGTCGTGTCCGTCCATCGTCCCTCGCTCGGGGCGTGGATGCGACACGCGGACCGCCGCCGCGGACGCGGCGGCGCAGCGTGCCCGTTCCCTCTCATCCCGACTCTCACGGTCGGTCCCGGGATCGCACCGGGTCCACCCGTCGCTGGCTGCGACGGGGTCGCGGACTGTTACCGCCGGTGGGGATTTCCGCCCCGCCCCGGAAACAGGCTGGATCCAGTATAGGACGGGCGCCCAGGCGGTCGGAGCCGGGGGTCAGACCTCCGTGCGGCGGTCGACCGCGTAGCTGGAACCGCCGTCACGCTTGGCGAACGACTTCATCTCGGTCGCCACGGCCACCGCCTCGCCGTAGTGGGCGAACTGGCGCTTCGAGGTGCTCGCGATCCCGATCGAGATCGCGACGAGCGGGATGTCCTGCAGGACACCCTTGCGGTCCTCCATCCGCACGAACCCCCGGTCGAGATCCTCCGCCTCGTAGAACTCCGCGCGGGCCTCGTCGAAGCGCTCGCAGATGCGCTTCGCGATCTCTTCGGCGCCGTCGGGGATCACGACCGCGACGAAGTCGTCGCCGCCGACGTGCCCGACGAACCCCTCGGACCCGGATCCTTCGACCACGGCGTCTTGGATGATCCGAGCCGTTGCCTGGATGAGCCGGTCGCCGCGTACGAAACCCTTCTGGTCGTTGTACGTCTTGAAGTTGTCGAGATCGCAGTACAGCACCGCGAACTCGCGCTCCTCGCGCACCTGCCGCTCGATCTCCTCCTGGATCCGGATGTTGCCCGGCAGGCCGGTGAGCGGCGAGAGGTTTCGCATCTCCTTCGCGCGCCGTAGCGTCCCCTTCACGCGCGCAAGCAACTCGATCGGGTCGAACGGCTTGATGATGTAGTCGTCGGCCCCCGACTGCAGGCCGGTGACCTTATCGGCCGACAGCGCCTTGGCGGTGAGCATGATGATGCTCGTGTTCGCCGTCTGCGGGTTCTTCCGCAGCCGCTGCGCCACCTCGAAGCCGTCGATCCGCGGCATCATCACGTCGAGCAGGACGAGGTCGGGTCGAAGCGACGACGCGCGCGTAAGCGCCTCTTCGCCGTCGGCAGCCACGGCAACGTCGTAGCCCGCGGAGCGGAGGTTCACCTCGACGAACCGGGCGATGTCCGGATCGTCATCGACGACCAAGATGGTCTCGGGCACCCGCTCTACGCTCCCTCTTCGTCGGTCGTTCCGGCCGCGATCGTGGCGAGCTCGCGGGCCGCCGCCGCCGGATCCGGCTGCGCGAAGATACCCGATGCCGCGATCAGCACCGACGCGCCGGCGTCCACCGCGCGGCGTGCGTTGTCGCGCTTGACCCCGCCGTCGATCTCAAGCGCGACGTCCAGCTCGCGGCGGTCGATCTCCGTTCGGACCGCCTCGAGGCGGGGATACACCTCATCGTTGAGCGTCTGGTAGGACCACCCCGGCCGGATGCTCATCAGCATCACGTCGTCGATCGCGTCGAGATACGGGAAGACGGCCCGGACGGGCGTTTCGAGGTTCAACGTCAATCCGACGCCGAGGCCGGCGCCGCGGGCCTTCGCGATCGCGGGACCTGGATCGGGCACCGCCTCGAGGTGGAAGCTGACGATGTCGAGACCGACCTCGCGCAGTTCGTCGAAGAAGCCCTCCGGCTGCTCCACCATGAGATGGCCGTGCAACGGCCGCTCGGTCACCGGCCGCAAGCTCGCCACGATCACCGCCCCGAGCGCGATCGGCGGCACGAAGTGACCGTCCATGATGTCGACGTGGAACACACCGACGTGCGGCTCGACCGTTGCGACCTGCGCCCCGAGGTTCGCGAAGTCGGCGGCGAGGATCGACGCAGCGACCGTACCCATCGGGCGCAATGGTACCGGTCGCGAGGGCGCCGACCTACGGGCCGACGACCTACGACGCCCGCTCGAACGCGGCGACGAACATGCCGTCGCAGCCGTGGCGATGCGTCCAGAGCCGGTGGCGCTCGGCCGGCCCGTCGGGACCGTCCGTCAAGACGGGCCGCAGGGCCGGGCGGGCGCGGAGCAGGGCATCGCACACCGCGTCGGTCTCGCCCCGTGTGAACGTGCAGACCGCATAGACGAGCCGGCCACCTGGCGCGAGCGCCGTTTCGGCCGTCGACGCGATCGCCAGCTGACGCGCCGCCAGGGCGCTGACCCGTTCCTTCGGCACCCGCCACAGGAGCTCCGGGCGCCGGCGCGCCGACCCCAGCCCACTGCACGGCGCGTCGATCAGCACCCGGTCGAACGGGCCGATGACCGCTGGGCGCGTCGCGTCCTGCGCCAGGAGCCGTTGCGGTCGGCCGAGCCGCGCCGCAGCCTCCGCGATGAGCCCGACGCGGCGCGGCGACACATCCGCCGCCAGCACCGCTCCGTCCACGCCGACGAGCTCGGCGGCGAACAACGACTTGCCTCCCGGCGCCGCACACGCGTCGTAGACGCGTTCGCCCGCCTGCGGGTCAAGCGCCGCGACGACGAACGCCGACGCCTGATCTTGGACGGTCCACCGGCCCTCGGCAAAGCCGGGGAGCGCTCGCGGGTCGCCGCCGTCGTCGATGACGAGGCAGCCGGCATGGACGGCGCCCGGCACGGTGGTGACACCTGCGGCTTCGAGTTGTTCGCGCACCGCAGGCACCGCGGTCGGCCCGCCGACCACGCGGATCGTCAGCGGCGCGCGCGAGGCGAGCGCCGCCGCGGCAGGTTCCGCCTCGCCCCCGACGAGCCGTACGAGCTCGTCCACCGCCCACGTCCGCATCCCGGTCCGTTTGGCGATGGCGTCGGCACCGCCGCCGCCGGGGACCTCGGGCTGCGTTGCCGCCAACCGGCGCAAGACCGCGTTGACGAACCCCCGGGCGCGGCCGGACACGAGGTCCACCGTCGCCGACACGGCGGCATGCGGCGCCACGCCGACCGTGAGCTGATAGGCCCCGAGCCGCAGCGCGTGGCGGGCCTCGGGCGGCGTCACGCGGTCGATCGGACGGTTCGCCGCCTGTTCAATCCACGCGTCGAGGACCAGCACGCGGCGCAGCGTGCCGAAGCCGAGCTCGGTCGCGAACGCGCGATCACGAGCATCGAGGCCCGACCTTCCGAGCAACGCCGGCATCAGACGGTTCGAGTACGCGCCGTCGTCGATGACCCGGCCGACCAGCTCGAGCGCCACCGACCGCGCGGTGGGCGCGCTCATCCCAAGCGTTCGCCGGCGGTGAATCGGACGCCGCGCGCCCACGCCGACGCGTCCATCCGCTTGCGGCCGGCGGGCGCCACCTCGACCAACCGGACGCCGCCGCCGCCCGCGCGCACGAGCACGCCGCGCTCGTCGGCGGCAACCACGGTCCCCGGGACCCCGTCGCTACGCTGGTGATCGATCGCCGCGGCGAGCACCTTGACGTGCGTGCCACGGAGCGTGGTCGCCGCCCCCGGGCGCGGCGCGAGCGCGCGCACCCACCGCACGATGTCATCGGGTGAGCGGTGCCAATCGATTGTGCGCTCCTGCGGCCTGATCGTCGGCGCGAGCGTCACGGCCGCGTCCTCCTGTGCGCGTTCGGGCACGCCGCCGTGCGGGAGCATGCGCAGCACGCCGACCAGCAGCAGCGCGCCGATCTTCGCCAGTCGCATGCCGAGGACGCCGGCGTCGTCCTCCGGCCGGATCTGCTCCTCGAGCTGATTCAGGATCGGGCCGGTATCGAGTCCCTCGTCCATGCGCATCACGGTGACCCCGGTGAGCTCGTCACCCGCGGCGATCGCACGCTGGACGGGCGTCGCCCCGCGCCAGCGCGGAAGCAACGAGAAATGAAGGTTGATCGCGCCGAACGGCGCGAGCTGCAGCGTCTCCAGTCGCAGGATCTGACCGTAGGCGACGACGACCAACACGTCGGGCGCGGCCTCGGCGAGCGCCGTCGCGCCACGGCCGTCGAGGACGCCCGGCGCCTCCAGGAACGGCAGGCCGTGCTCGGACGCGGCCACCGCGACGGGCGTCGGCGTGAGCGCCGCTCCACGCCCGGCTTCCCTCGGGGGGTTGGTCACGACGAGGACGAGCGACAATTCGGGCTCGGCCGCGATCGCGTCCAGCGACGGGACGGACCAGACGTCGTTGCCAAGGAACGCGACCCGCAGTGCCATCGGCGCAGGATAATCCGCGCCGTCTACGGTCGCTTCCGTGGCCTGGGTTCCGCCAGGCCGAGCTCGATGCGCCGAAGCTCCGCCAATACGGCCCGCCGACCGTCGTCGTCGAGGCGGTCGATATAGAGCGTGGCGTGCAAGTGGTCGGTTTCGTGCTGCAGGATGCGTGCCAGCAGCCCGTCGCCCTGGACCTCCGTCAGGTTGCCCTTGAGGTCGAGCCCGCGGCACCGGATCGACCGGTAGCGCTGGGTCGGGTGGTACGGGCCCGGGATCGACAGACAACCTTCTTCCTCGGTGACGTCGCCGTCGCCGTCGTACAGCTCCGGGTTCGCGAGGAACGACGGTCCGCGCTCGCCATCGTCGAACACGAAGAGCTGGAGCGACACGCCGACCTGTGGCCCGGCGAGCCCCACCCCGGGTGCGTGATACATCGTCTCGGTCATGTCCTTCGCGAGGCGCCGGAGCGTCCGGTCGAAGTGCTCCACCGGCTTGGCCGGCGCTCGCAGGACCGGGTCGCCGAGCGTCCGGATCGGTAGCAGCAACGGAACCCCTCACAGGTGCGGTTCGGCTTCGACGCGCTCGACGACCCCCGCAGCGGCCAGCCGCCGCATCGCGTCGCCGAATGCCGGCACGCGGTCGGGCTCGAGCGCGAGCAAGCATACCGTTCGCCCTGCGAGCGAGGTCACGAGCGACGTGATCGGGCGGTGCTCCGCCAACGCGTGCTCGAGTGCGTCGGTGCCGATCACACGGAACACCGCGGCGCCGACCGGGAAGCCGGCAGCGGCGCGACGCTCCCGTTCACGTTCGTGGAACCGATCGGGACTGCCACGAACGAGCGCCTGAACGGCCGGATCGCCGGGGTGCGACGTCTGTACGATCGCCGAACCGGCCGGTCGCGCCCAGCCCACCGCCTCCATCCAGATCGCGAGCGCGCGCTCGCGGGCCGTCAGCCCCGGACGGCGCGCCGCGAGATCCGCGTCGAGGATCGCGACCAGGTCCAGGTTCGCGACGCCGAGGTCGCGCACCGTGTCGGCGCCGCCGACGAGGACCTCGCCGTCCTGCGAGGGGAGACGCGGCTCATTGACACGCCGAACCGGCACGCGAGCCGCACGCGACGCCCACGCCTCGACCCGTTCGGCGCCGCCGCGCCGCACGCCGAACGTGGTCCCGCCGCACGTTGCGCACCGCCCCTGCGCTTGGCACACCACGCATCGGATCTCGCCGACCGACGCCCGGAGCATGCCGCCGCAGACGGCGCATGCTGCCGCAGCGCCACAGGTGCGACACACCTGCGCGATGCCGGCGCCCGGGAGCGGCGAGAACACGAACGCACGGCGCACCTCGCCCAATGCGCGGACCAGTCGCGGCGCGCGCCCCTCGGCGGCCGGGCGGACGACCTCAACCTTGGGCCACCGCTTCGCCGAAGGCACCACGGTCGGCAAACCGAGTGCGGCCGTTTCCGTCGATGGACACGCAGCGGAAAGCACGACGACGGCCCGGGTGATCGTCGCTCGCCGAAGGGCGACGTCGCGGACGTGGTGGTACGGCGCGCGCTCCTCCCGATGCGCCGGATGCGACTCCCGCGCGACCCACAACAGGCCGAGCGTCGGGACCGGCGCGAAGACCGCCGGGCGCGTGCCGACGACCACATCGGCCTCCCCCGCACGGATGCGGAGCCACGTCCGATACCGCATCCGTTGATCTCCGCCGGCGAACACCACGACGCGTTCACCGAACGCGTCCTCGAGCGCGGCGACGGTCGCCGGCCGTGGCGAGGCCTCGGGCACGATGACGATCGCTCGATGCCCACCCGCGAGACACGCGCCGACGGCCTCGACGGCAAGGAGCTGTTCGTCCTCCGGAGCGGGTCGCACCACGAACGCTCCATCGCTACCTGCTCGGATCGCGCGTGCGAGCCGCGGGCCGTGCGTGTAACCGCGCCACACCTCCTGCAGGGAGTCGACCGCGTCGGCGCGGACGGCGTCGCGCCGCATCGCCGGCGCGCGCTGCTCCTCCGATGCGACTCGCGGCGGCGACAGCGCCCCGAGGACCTCCGCCAACGGCGTGACGTACCGGGTCGAGATCCATCGCGCCAGCGCGAGCAGACCTTCGTCGAAGAACCGGACGGGTGAAACGGCGCGCATCACCGGCAGGGTGCGCGCGGGCAGATCCTGCGTGGCCCCGAGCACCCAGCCCTTCGTCAGCTTGCCATGGAACCGGAAGCGCACGTACGAGCCGACGCCCGCGTCGAGTTCACGGGGCAGGTCGTATGTGAACGCCTTGTCGAGCGCGAGGAGCGGCCGGTCGATGCAGACCGCGACCGGTCCGGCGAGGACCTCAGGCGCCGACGGCGCTCCGGAGCGCGTCGACGCGATCGGTGGCCTCCCAGGGGAACTCCTTGCGGCCGAAATGGCCGTAGGCCGCCGTCTCGCCGTAGATCGGGCGGGCGAGGTCGAGGTCGCGGATGATCGCCGCCGGCCGGAAGTCGAACAGCTCCCACACGGCCTTGTGGACCTGCTCGGGATCCACCGTCGCTGTCCCGAACGTCTCGATCATGAGCGACACGGGATGCGCGGTGCCGATCGCATAGGCGACCTGCAGCTGGCACCGCTCCGCCAACCCGGCCGCTACGACGTTCTTCGCGACGTAGCGCGCCATGTACGCCGCCGATCGGTCGACCTTCGTCGGGTCCTTGCCCGAGAACGCTCCGCCGCCGTGCGGCGCCATGCCACCGTACGTGTCGACGATGATCTTGCGGCCGGTGAGGCCGGTGTCCGCCTTCGGACCGCCGATCTCGAAGCGGCCGGTGGGGTTGACGAGGACACGGACGCCATCGGTCGATAGCTCCGAGAACTCGCGCAGCACGGGGTCGATCACCTCGGCCTCGATGTCGGGTCGCAACAGCGTCTCGACGTCCACCTCTTCGCGATGCTGCGCGGAGATCAGCACGGTGTCCACGCGGACGGGCTTGCCGTCGACGTACTCGATCGAGACCTGACTCTTCCCGTCGGGGCGCAGATACGGAACGACGCCCGCTTTGCGGACGTCGGAGAGTCGTCTGGACAGGCGATGCGCCATGGCGATCGGCATCGGCATCAGTTCGTCGGTGTCGCGGCAGGCGTACCCGAACATCATGCCCTGGTCACCTGCGCCGAGGTGGTCGAGGTCGTCGCCGGAGTGATCCTGACGCTCCTCGAGCGCGTGGTCGACGCCCATCGCGATGTCGGCCGACTGCTCTTGGATCGCCGTGATGACGCCGCACGTCTCACCGTCCAGCCCGAACTTCGCGTCGGTGTAGCCGACCTCGGTGACCGTGCGCCGCACGACCGACGGGATGTCGACCCAGCCCTTCGCGAGGGTGATCTCGCCCGACACGAACACCACGCCCGTCGTGACGAGCGTCTCGCACGCGACACGACTATGGCTGTCCTGCTCGAGCATGGCGTCGAGGACGGCGTCGCTGATCTGGTCCGCGAGCTTGTCGGGGTGGCCTTCGGTAACGGATTCGGATGAGAAGAGGTAGCCCGTGCTCATGATCGGGCGAGTCTAGCCGTGGGGAAGGACGGTCGCCACGACGTCTACGAGCGATTCTCCCACAGGGAGGCGACCCGATCCCACAGCGCCGAGGCGAGCTCAGACTTCGTCCATGTCCGCATCGCCGTGTCGTGTCCGGAGGCCGCCAGGATCGCCGCCTCGTTCGTGTCGGCCCCGAACCCGGTCGCAGGCCGCCCAACCGCGTTCGCGACGAGCAGGTCGAGACCTTTGGCGGCGAGCTTGGCCCGGCCGCCCGCCTCGACGTCGTCGGTTTCGGCCGCGAACCCGACGATGACCCGCCCCGGACGGCGAGCATCTGCGACCTCGCGGAGGATGTCTGGGGTCGGCTCGAACATGAGCTCGGGAACCCCGTGCTCTTTCTTCAGCTTGCGATCGGCGGCGACCTTCGGACGGAAGTCGGCAACCGCGGCGGCCATCACGATCGCGTCCGCCTCGGTATGGGCACGGACGGCGCTCCGCATCTCCTCGGCGGTCTCGACGCGGATCACGTCGGCGCCGGCGGGCGGCGGCACCGTTCCGGGTCCCAGCACGAGGGTGACCGAGGCGCCCCGCGAGATCGCCTCGCTCGCGATCGCGACGCCCATCTTGCCGGTCGAGCGATTGCCCACGAACCGCACCGGATCGATCGGCTCGTGCGTCGGACCGGCCGTGACCACCACGCGGCGCCCGGCGAACGGCGCGGGCACGTTCGCACGTTGGATCGCGATCGACCGCACGGCCGCAACGATGTCATCCGGCTCGGCGAACCGGCCGGCGCCATCGTCGCCGTGGGCGAGCGCGCCGTCGACGGGGCCGACGAACCGCACGCCGCGCGACGCGAGCGTCGCGACGTTCGCCTGGGTCGCCGCGCTTGACCACATGCCGGTGTGCATCGCGGGCGCGACCACGATCGGACCGCGGAACTCGAGCGCGACCGCGCTCAGCAGGTCGTCGGCGAGCCCGTGCGCGAGCTTGGCGAGCACGTTGGCCGT
>Ga0136846_1215839_pt1 | contig 13276 bp, 11 predicted proteins | sample HopSoiMetagenom2_FD_96841 | JGI IMG/M metagenome (GOLD analysis project Ga0136846, IMG submission 96841) | Grasslands soil microbial communities from Hopland, California, USA - 2 Assembly 2016 (version 4) | ecosystem: Environmental > Terrestrial > Soil > Grasslands | place: USA: Hopland... | reverse complement strand
TGGATCAGGTCGAGGAACAACATGCCGCGCCCGACGTAGCGCTTGGCGATCGACACGACCAGCCGGAGGTTGGCCTCGATCAGCTTGCGCTTGGCGAGCTGTCCGTCGCGCTCCACCCGACGGCAGAAATCGTGCAGCTCGGGGTCGGTTTTCGGCCGGTAGCTCTTCGCCATCTTGTCGCGGCCGATGCCCTCGACCTTGCCGAACGCGGTCAGCTGATGGTCGCGGATCTCCCAGACCTTCTCGACCATGAACTTGAGCGCCTTCGGTTCGGGCTTGCCGTCCTCGGCGATCTGATGCTGCAGTGCGGTCGACAGCTCGCCGGCCTGGATCCGTCGCGCGAGGTCGACCTCTTGCGGCGCGTTGAGGAGCGGGACCTTGCCGATCTCCTTGAGGTACATGCGCACCGGGTCGTTCGTCGGCGCGCGCAGCAGATCGACCTCGATGCGCACCTGCGTGGCGGCGTCCGTGTCGTCGCCGGGGACCTCGATCACCTCGACGCCCTCGGCGGTGAGGTGCTCCTGCACCTGCGTCAGGAACTCCTCGACCTGCTCCTGCGTGAAGTCGTCGACGGGGACGGCCTCGAGGAGGTCTTCGGAGGTGACGAAGCCACGCTCCCGGCCTTTGGCGACCAGCTGCTCCTTGACCTCGTCGAGGCTCAGCGGCTCGGCTTCGCGGGCGGGAACGCTCATGCTTGGCCCTGGGGGGTATCCATCACGACCGCGTAAGTGTACGGAAGCAGACTCATGGTGACCGCTCCTTCAATCGACGCAGCTCGCCGTCGATCTCGACCAGTCTGCGGAAGAGCTCGTCGTAGTTGGCATCGGTCGTCGGGTTCATCCGCTGGAGCTTGCCGCGAACCTCGTCGCTCTGGGCCTTGAGCACGAACGTGCGCAAACGGTCGACCACGGCCTCGGCGTACGCCGCCGTGGGGTCGCCCTCGAGCGGTTCGACGATCACCGAGGCGATCCTCGCCGACAAGTCGCCGTCGGCGCCGCCGACGATCGTGCCCGCGTCCCACTTCACGTCGCGGAGCGCAACGAAGAGCGAACGCTGCTTCGGCGTGGAGAAGTCGCTTTCGTCGATCGTGGCCGCGAGATCGGGCTCGAGATCGCCGCGCGCGATCAGCTTGACGACTTCGTGCTCGAGCCGTTCCCGAGCGGTGCCGCGCTTCATCGTCGTGGCGACCTCTGCGGGTTTGCCGCTTCGCTGCCGCGCGAGCGACTGCGCGACGCTTGCATGCGAGACGCCGGCGAGGTCGGCGAGGAGCCCTTCGTACTCCGAACGGCGGATCGGGTCGCGCAGCCGTTCGAGGATCGGCATGGCATCGGCCACGGCGGCGGAGCGGCCCTCGATCGTGGACAGGTCGTGCCGCTCGACGGTTCGACGGACCATGTACTCGACGAGCGGCCTCGCAGAGACCGCTGCGGCGGTGACCGCGTCGGCGCCGTGCTTCGCGACGAAATCGGCCGGATCGAGGCCGTCGGGCATGATCAGGACGACCGCGGTGATCGGGTACGTCTCCTGGAACCCGAACGCCCGCTCCGCAGCGCGAGCGCCGGCCTCGTCGGAGTCGAACGAGAGGATCGCCCGGTCGGCGAACCGCGAGAGCTGCTCGAAGTGGCGCTCCCCGAGGGCCGTGCCGCACGTGGCGACGACGTTCGCGATCCCCGCCTGCGCGAGCCCGATCACGTCGGTGTAGCCCTCGACCACGAAGACGTCGCCCGTCTTCGCGACGGCCTGGCGCGCACGGTGCATGTTGTAGAGCACCTCGTGCTTGCGGTAGATCGGCGTCTCGGCGGTGTTCAGGTACTTCGCCTGCTCGCCGGCACGCGCATCGGACGGCACCACGCGGGCGCCGAACCCGATGTGTCGTCCCTGTAGGTCCTGGATCGGAAACGTGAGCCGACCGCGGAACCGGTCGCGGACGGTGCCGTCATCGCCGCGACTCGCGAGCCCTGCCTCGAGCAAGATGTCCGCCGAGAGATCGCGAGCGCCCGACAGCCGGCGGAGGAGGAAGTCCGAGTATCCGGGCGCGTACCCGATCCCGAACATCTCGATCGACTCGGGTGCGATCCCGCGCTCGGTGACGTATGCGCGCGCGTCCGTCGCCTCCTTGCCCGAGCTGAGCATGGTCGAGAACAGCGAGGCGGCTTGTTCGTTCGCGCGGTACAGGGCCTTGCGCCGTTCGGCCGCGCGACGGTCGGCGGCGGAATCTCCCTCGTACCGGAGCGTGACGCCGGCCGTCGAGGCGAGCCGCTCGATCGCCTCCACGTAGGAGAGGTGCTCCAGCTCCCGCAGGAACGTGATCGCATCGCCGCCCTTGCTACAGCCGAAGCAATAGAAGACCTGCTTGGATGGCGACACGCTGAACGAGCCGGTCTTCTCTTGGTGGAACGGACACAGGCCCGTCAGCGAGTCGTGGCCCGATCTCTTGAGCGTCAGATACTGCCCGACCAGCTGGACGATATCCGTCCGCTCCTTGACTGCCTCGACGTCTTCTTGGCGGATGCGGGCCACGGGTCCCCCGGCTACAGGAGCCAACCCCGGGGAAGGAAGAGCTGCTCGTAGGTTCGGACGGCGTATCGGTCGGTCATGCCGGCGATGAAGTCTGCCACGCGGGTGGCCAGGTCGCCCGGAACCCGGTGGTACTCGGGCGGCAGCTCGTCGGGATGGTCGTGGTAGTGGGCGAAGAGCTCTCTCAGGAGCTTGATGGCCCGGTCGTGCTCGTCGCCGGCGGCGGTGCGCAGGTACACCTCTGCGAACAGGAAGTCGCGGAGGCGGTCGAGGGCGCGGAAGACCTTCGGCGACAGGCGGATCTCGGCGGCGTCGGTGCTCGTCTCGACCAGGTCGGTGACGAGCGTGTTGACCCGGTCGGCGTGCGTGGCGCCGAGGACCTCGATCGACTCGGCCGGCAGCTCGGTGGGATCGAGCACACCGGCACGCAGGGCGTCGTCGACGTCGTGGTTGACGTAGGCGATCCGGTCGGCGAACCGTACGACCTGGGCCTCGAGGGTCGAGGGCGGCGGCATGGACCAGGGGTGGTGCAGGATGCCGTCGCGGACCTCCCAACTGAGGTTGAGGCCCTCGCCGTCGTTCTCGAGATAGTCGACGACGCGAAGCGATTGCTCGGAGTGCCGGAAGGGCCGGTCGAGCATCGGCGTCAGCGCCTGCTCACCCAGGTGACCGAACGGCGTGTGACCGAGGTCGTGGCCGAGCGAGATCGCTTCCGTGAGGTCTTCGTTGAGGCCGATCGCGCGCGCAGCCGTTCGCGCGATCTGGCTGACGTCCAGCGTGTGCGTCAGGCGGACGCGGTAGTGATCGCCCTCGGGAGCGAGGAACACCTGCGTCTTGTGCTTGAGCCGACGGAACGCCTTCGCGTGCACGATCCGGTCGCGATCGCGCTGGAAACACGTCCGCAGCGGATCGAGCGGCTCAGTGCGGTCGCGGCCTTTGGACTCGGCGGAGTGCACGGCGAACGGCGACAGCGTGTCGCGCTCGATGCGCTCGGTGCGTTCACGGGGGGCTTCCACGCGAGCCATGGTACCGGCGCCCTCCGACGCAGCTCAGGTCAACCGGTCGAACAGATCAGCCACCGCCGAAGATCCGGTAGTAGAGGTATGCGAACGTCTCGCGGACATATTCCTTCCCACGGGTGATGACGGACGTGTCGGCCGAGGTCCATGTTGCCGACGGATACGCCTCGATGCCGAGGTCGCTTCCCATCGCATCGAGACGGGCGTTGTGCCATGGGTCCGAGACGAGGAACGCCGAGTCCAGACCGCGACGCGCCATCTCGTGCGTCGCGGCTTGCAGGCTCGCGTACGTCGTATGCCCGGTCGGCAGCGCCACGATGTTCTCCGCGGGCACGCCTTGTTGCTCCAGGTACGCGGCGCCCGCCTCGGCCTCGGTGTGGCGGTCACCGACCTGCTTGGAGCCAACGGTGATCACGAGGTCGGCCCTCCCCTGGTTCCACAACAGGACCGCATGGTCCAACCGTCCTTGGAACACCGGAGAGGGGACGCCGTTGTACTGGGCGGCGCCGAGGACCACGATCGCGTCGGCCCGGTCGATGTCCGCTGCACCGTCGTGATGGGCGGCGCGCCACACCGTGATCGCGGCGAACCCGAGGATCGAAACGACCGCCAGGACGAGGACGCCCAGAACCGTCCACATCGGGTGCCGACGGAACCAGGCCATGCGGCGATGCTACGGGGGCGGCGCGAAGCGCCGCCCCCATGCGAAGCGCTCACGTCAATCTGAGCACATGATCGTGACATCACCCGTGAACGACGGCTTATCCGACAACTGCGACACCAGTGCAAGGAGGTCGTCGCGGCTCTCACGCTCGAGCGCGAGGACGTACCCCTCCGTCACCTCCGCGGGCAACCCTTGCACACAGTCGCCGGGCGAGATCACGACGGATCCCTCGAGGACGTCGCCGAGTTCGTGCAGCACTTGCTTGCGGTGCTCGTTGAGCCGCGAGGGATCGCCGGCGGTGTCGAGCACCGCGACCCAAACATCGGCCGGCGCACCCGGCACGGACGTTTCTGTGACCGACGGCGCGGGCGGCGTCGCCGATCCAGCGGTCGCGTTCCCGGAAGCACAGGCCGCAAGACCGAGCACGGCGACGAGGCGCACACCTCGAGCACACACGGTGAGCCGCGCGCTCACGGCACCACCACCCACATGTGATCGGCGTAGTCCGGCAACTTCGTCTGCAAGGCGGCAAGCTCGGTGCTGCCGTCGGTCGTGGCCGGAAGCCGGACGAGCACCGCCCATCGATCCGGCCGCACGATCGTGGATGTCTTTCCGCCCTGCACGACGTCGACCGGCCTGCTGCCGTCGTACGCGCTCGAGACCTGTTGCGCGACGACGTCGGCCGCTACCTCGGATGGAAAGTCGCCGATCAGCAGCCCCGCTTCCATCGGGTCGCCGGGATCGGTCGGGTCGATCTGGTCGGTCGACCGAATGTGTGTGGGCGCGGCGTGCCCGGTTCGGTCGGGGTCTGGCACATCGATCGGATCGACTGCGACCGCTCCGCAACCCACCGTCACCCGCCCGTTGGGCGAATCGCGTTTGATGAGCCAGGTCTCGGTCGCGCGGTCGGGAACGTTCCACAACCGTTGGCCGTCTGGCGCGTAGCCCGCGAGGTAGCGCTCGCCGTCGAGCGGCGCGACGCGGTGCGCGCTCGTGCCGAGCAGGCGCCACAGCGAGAACGCCGGCAACGCATCGTCCGATCCGCGCCCCTGGACGACGACGAACTCGATCGAGCCATCGACGGCGACGAACGGCGTTCGGATCGCGGTCCATCGGTCGGTGCCCGCCGCGAACGCGGTCAGCCGATGCCAGCGCCCGCGGTGCAGGAGCCACAGGTCATCGGACCATTCATCCTCCGGCACGGCCGAGGTCTGGGCGGCCGAAACGGCGGCAACGACGTCGCGACCGACGAACACCGGCGCGAACACGATCCCGCCGGGCTGTGGTCCCGCGATGGTTCGCTCGCCCGAGGCCGACCGCACGACCAGCCGGTCATCGACGCCCCACGCGAGCCTGCCGTCGGTCGACCACGTCGGGTGGTACGCCTCGCCGCGTTGTGGCGATACGCGCGACCCGTCGGAGGTCGCAACGACGATCGCATCTCGCCCTCGTCGGTCCTCGACGTAGGCGGCTCGACCGCCGTTCGTCGTGACCTGGCGAGCGACGGCGCGCGCGTCCGGCGACGCCTCCGAGCTGGAGGCCTGGACACCGACCAGCCGCCCGTTCTCCACCGCGGCAACGCCTTGTGCGCGGTCGGCCGCACCCACGTCGTCCGGACACTCATGCGCCGCGACGGCCGGCTCGGTGCCGTGCCCCAGCGTCCATCCGAGGATGCTCACCCCGCACAAGGCGGCGACGATCAAGGATCTTGTTCGCATCGAACCTCCCGCTCAATAGCCGGTCGCGTACTGGAAGTGCATGGGGTCGGGCTTGTTGGGCCAATTGAGGCCCCAGAAGAACTTGTGACCCGGATACGGCCCGGCCCAGACGTCGGGGAGGTACGTGCCGTACTTCTTGCCGTCCGACCCGATCCCGTTCCAGTGGTCCTGACCGACCGGGTTGGTTGCGCTGTTGGTATCGATCGCGGCGCCCCATGCGTGCAACGACCAGCTCGTGGTGCCTGAGATGTACCGGCAGTTGTAGCCGCCGACGAGCCACCGGACCGCCTCGTCCTTGTGGTCGAACTTGACATGGTTGCGGATGTTGCCGCCGACGTTCTTGCCGATGTACGTGTCGTAGTAGACGTAGCCCGGCCCGTTGGCGTCCTGCGACGGCCAGTACGACCGTGCGCCGTTCGAGTTCTCGCCGCAGACGGGGCCGAACGTCGACTCGATCTCGGCGAGCCCGTCGGGCCGCGGCTTGATGACGTCGCTGGAGTGGTCGTGCACCCACACGTCGATCGGCGACGCCGACGCGACACCCGCAGTGTGTGCGATCGAGAACGCGCAGAGCGCCGCGACGATCACCGCGCCAGCGCGCACGACACGCATGGGCGTTCGAAGGATCCGCATGCCACCTCCTCATGCCACGGGGAGGAGGGAGGACCGAGCAGACTAAAAGCCGCCGAGCGCCGACAGCGTGCGAGACGTCACATCGAAAGACGATCCGGCTGCGCCATCGCCGCGCGCAGCGTGTCGTCCATCAAGCGGTCGCCGACGCGAACCCTCCGACGGCTGCCTGGCCAGCGGCCAACCGCGCCGTCTCGACGCGGAACGGCGAGCAGCTCACGTAGTCCAACCCGAGCTCGTGGCAGAACCCGACGCTCGCAGGGTCGCCACCGTGCTCGCCGCAGATCCCGAGGTGCAACGACGGATTGGCCGCGCGGCCCTCGTCGCTCGCGATCTGCATCAGCCGCCCCACGCCCGGCAGGTCGATCGTCACGAACGGGTTCGCCAGGACGAGCTTGCGCTCCTCGTAGGTCGCCACGAACTTTCCGATGTCGTCGCGGCTGAAGCCGAACGCGGTCTGCGTGAGGTCGTTGGTTCCGAACGAGAAGAAGTCGGCGCTCTCCGCGATCTCCCCGGCCGTAACGGCCGCGCGCGGGAGCTCGACCATCGTCCCCCACTCGAGGTGGCTCAGCTCGACACCCTCGCGCTCGAAGATCTCGCGAGCGACGGGCTCGAGCTCGTCGCGGGTCTGCTGAAGCTCCGGCCGGGTGGCCACCAGCGGGATCATGATCTCGACCTTCGGGTCACCGCCGTCCTTTCGGACCTCGCACGCCGCCTCGACGATCGCGCGCACCTGCATCGCGTACAAGCCCGGCTTCAAGATCCCGAGCCGCACGCCGCGCAACCCGAGCATCGGGTTCATCTCGTGGAGCTGGCGCACCTTGCCGAGCACGCGCTCCTGCTCGGTGACGTCCTCGCCGCGCTCGCGCCCGAGCGCGACCTCGACGGACAGCTCGGTCATGTCCGGCAGGAACTCGTGCAGCGGCGGGTCGAGCAGCCGCACCGTCACCGGCAGGCCGTCCATCGCGCGGAAGATGCCGACGAAGTCGCCCTTCTGCAGCGGCAAGAGCACGTCGAACGCGGCCTTCTCCTCGTCGTCGGACTCGGCGAAGATCATCTTCTGGACGGCCGCGACTCGCTCCTGCCCGAGGAACATGTGCTCCGTCCGGCACAGGCCGATCCCCTCCGCGCCGCGCTCGCGTGCGTTGGTCGACTGCTCCGGCGTGTCGGCGTTCGCCCGCACCCGAAGGCGCCGCCGATCGTCGGCGATCTTCATCACCCGGTCATAGGCCTGCCAGATCGGCTGGGACTGCGCCCCGGCGTCGCCCTGGCGCGCCTTCTCCAGCACGGAGTCGGTCAGGGGCAGCTCGCCGACGAAGACGTTGCCGGTGAACCCGTCGATCGTGATCGTGTCGCCCTCGCGGACCGTGGTGCCGTTCGCGCTGAACGCCCGCGCCTCGAAGTCGATCTTGATCCCGTCGGCGCCGCACACCGCCGGGATACCTTCGCCACGCGCGACCACCGCGGCATGCGAGTTCGTCCCGCCGGCGCTCGTGAGGATCCCCTGCGCGGCGATCATGCCGTGGTAGTCGTCTGGCGTCGTCTCGCGCCGCACGAGGATCACTTTCGTGCCGTCGTCCTTCGCCCAGCGCTCGGCCTCGTCGGCGCTGAAGACCACCGCGCCGGTCGCCGCGCCGGGCGACGCGTTCAACCCCGTCGCGATCGCCCCCGCGCCGTCGACCTCGACGCGCCGCTTGAACAACTCCTCCAACCGGTTCGCGTCGACGCGGAGCACCGCCGTGTCCTCATCGATGAGACCCTCGTTGAGCATCTCGTTCGCCATCACCCACTCGCCGAAGGCGGTGCGCTTGCCGACGCGCGTCTGCAAGATCCACAGACGCCCCTTCTCGATCGTGAACTCGATGTCGCACATGTCGCGGTAGTGCTTCTCGAGCGTGTCCATCACCTCGCGCAGCCCCTTGTACGAGGTCACGTCGAGCTCTTCGAGCCTCGCGAGCGGCAGCGTGTTGCGGATCCCCGCGACGACGTCCTCGCCCTGCGCGTTCGGGAGATAGTCGCCGTAGGGAACGTGCTCGCCGGTCGACGGATCGCGGGTGAACGCGACGCCGGTGCCGGAGTCGTCGCCGCGGTTGCCGAACACCATCGCGACGACGTTGACAGCGGTGCCGAGGTCGTCGCTGATCTTGTTCTGGCGACGGTAGTCACGGGCCCGCTTGCCGTTCCAGCTCTTGAAGACGGCCTCGATCGAGAGGCGGAGCTGTTCCTTGGGATCGGTCGGGAACTCCGAGCCGGTGTGCTCGCGGTAGATCTCGAGGAACCGGCCGATCAGCGCCGACAGATCGTCGGCCGACAGGTCGGTGTCCTGCACGTTCGACCCCTTCGCCGTCTTCACCTCGTCCAACGCATGCTCGAACGCGTCGGCGGGCACGTCCATCACGATCTTGCCGAACATCTGGATGAACCGCCGGTACGCATCGCGCGCGAACCGGAGGTCGTCGCCGGTCTGCGCGGCGAGACCCGTGACCGAATCCTCGTTCAGCCCGAGGTTCAAGACGGTGTCCATCATCCCTGGCATCGAGAACTTGGCGCCCGATCGCACGCTCACGAGCAACGGGTCGCCCGCGTCGCCGAGCTTCTTGCCCATCGAGGACTCGAGCGTGGCGAGATGCTGGTCCACCTCCCCCATCAGCCCGTCCGGCTCACCGCCCTCGGCGAGATACGTGAGACACGCCTCGGTGGTGATCGTGAACCCATGGGGAACGGGCAGCCCCATGTTGGTCATCTCCGCGAGATTGGCCCCCTTGCCGCCGAGGAGGTCCTTCATGTCCTTGTTCCCCTCGGAGAAGTCGTACACGTACTTGGTCACGCATGCCTCCGGAAGCGTCGATCGGTCGGAACCTTCAGTCTATGCGCAGGCCCGTCGCGCGCCGGACAGCCCGCCGCCTCGGGGTAGGCTTCTCGGCAGACAGGCCGGATCCCCGCAGCCCGAGGAGGCATCGATGGCGCACGCGAAGGACAAGGGCTCGAGCAAGAACGTCAAGAAGAAGGCCCAGAAGAGCGTCAAGGAGAAGCGCGCCGAGAAGAAGGCGAAGAAGGGAACGATCGGCCGCAGCGTCGGCGAGTGACCGCTACGACGCCAGTACCGCCCGGGCGAACGCCACGGCGACCGACGGCCTGATCCCCTGGGGCACGTTCAAGTAGTGCCCGTCGACGACGCCGTGGACCGATCGCCACGCCGCCATGAGGACCTCCGGATCCTCCGTGAACATCGTGGAGATACCCGCGATCACGCGGACGCTGGGGTTCGCTAGCCGAGCTTGTACCGCCGCCTCGGTGACGAATCGCTCGTAGGCGTCGGGGTCGGTCTCGAGGAACTGCGCCTGGACCTCGACGATGTCGGCACCTCGGGCGGCGGCAGCCTGGATGCCGCAGCGGAGATACGCCGCTTCAAGGCTCTCGCCGGCGAGCGCCCCGCAGACGGCGCCGCGCACCGCCATCAGGCTCGGATGCGGCGTGATCACCGGCAGGTAGCCGTTGGCGCGCGCCAGCGCGCCGAAGGCGAGCATCGCGGGGATCGGTGCCCGTCGCTCCGCGACGGGCGTCTCGTCCCACCCCTCCGGGTCGTACAGCACGACGCGGACGCTCGACGCGATCGTCCTCTCGGCCACCTGGCGGGCGAAGCGTCGTTCGCTCGACCACGCGAGCGCGACGGGCGCGCCGATCGGTTCGCCCAGGACGATCGACAGCGGAGCACCCCACAGCCCAGCCGACGCGCCCGGATCGATCCGGGCGAGGGTCGCGCGCGTCGTGGCGGTTCCGATCCAGATCTGGGTCGCGGTGCCCGGGCGGCCGCCGTGGCTGGCGTGCGCCCGCGCCGACGTGGTCGCGAGGCACACGAGCACAAGCAGGCTCACCGTCATGATGACGTTGCGCCGTTGGACGAAGCGCATCTGGTTCCTTCCGCCGGACACACCGGGCCGCCACCGTTCGGTGTGACCTCCGGGCGCCCCGGAAGGTTCCCGTTCGAAGGAACACCGCCTCCAGACCGGTTGTCGGTCGAGGCAGCCCCGGGCTTGACGCCGGGAGTTAGCCCGCTTGGCCGAGCGCCTTCGCCGCCGTGCCGGCAACGGCGAGGCTCGTGGCGAACACCGCGGTGACGTCCTGCCCGGAAACGGTGACCGCCGAAGCCGGGTCGCGTCCGGCGACCCAGTCCTGCAACGCTGAGGCGAACGTCGAGGCGTGCCCTGCGTCGTCCCACCGCGTGCGGAGCACCACGACGACCTGGCGTCCGTCGGTGAAGGCCCGGTAGCCGCCGCCGTCCCAGCCCGTCGCGGCGTCCGGCGACACGCCGTCGCGCAGCGCCAACATCCCGCGGAGCCACTCCTCCCCGATCGTCATCGCGTCGAGGTCCCCCCACGCGGGACCGAGCGCCCGGGTCAGGTCGGGGATGGAGACAGTCTGCGGTGTGTCGCCCGGATAGGCCGACGGATCGATCACCTGCTCGGTCGAGACCGGGAGATGCTCGAAGGCTGCGTCGACCGCTCCGGTGCTACCCGACCCAACGAGCGACGCGACGAACGACTCCCCCGCCGTGTACGGCCAAAGCTGCTGCTGGAACACGAACGGCGGCACGCCTTCGGGCGGCGCACCGCTCGTGGCAGAATCGGCGATCGCCTTCAGCAGGTCGCCGAGATCGATCGACGGGTTCTGCGCGACCGCCACCGCGGCGAAGTACTGCGCGCTTCCCTCCACGAGACCGAGCGCGGCCTGGAAGCGTTCGTCCATGCAGTGCACCGTGAGCGGGTCGAGGCGCGTGAGGTCGAAGGTCTGGTCGTCGAGCGCGTGAGTCAACTCGTGCGCCAGCGTGAACCGCTCGGCGAAGTCCAAGCTGCCGGACCCGAGGTACACAAGATCGCCTGTTTCCGGGTCGTAGTAGCCGACCACTTGGCCGGTCGTGAAGGCGCGGTACGCACGGTAAAGGTCGTCGTCCGGCCCGATCACGCCGATCGTGCGCCACGCGACGGTGCGGCGATCGTCCGCCTCGCGCGACGTGGTCTGGCGGAAATTCTTCAACAGGCGCCGGTCCATCTGGCTGTTCGAGACCTCGGTCGCAGGGGGGTAGTGGGCGTACTTGTGCCCGCGCGCCTGCTCGATCTGTTGCGCGATCGACGCGAGATCGGGCGGAAGCGTCCCGGTCGCAGGCTTCCCGTGCGTGGGCGGCGGAGCGACACAGAGCTTCGCGAGCGCGTCCTGCAGCGTCGGAGCGCCGCCGGGCGTGACGTGCGGGATGGCGACGGCGACGCCGGCCGACGGCGTGGGTGACGGTCCGGACGCGTGGCGACCGCCTCCGCCACCGGCGGTGCATCCCGCCAGGATGCTGAGGACGACGACGCCGACGAAGCGGCGGCGGTTCACTCCGCCTCGCCCGGCTGTGCGGCCTTGGCCTGTGGGCCGGCCCCTTCGTCTCGTTGGCCGGTCTCCCCGTCCACCGTCTGAACTTCTTCGTCCTGTCGGTCGGTCTCCAGGTCGCTTGGCGCACCGTCGCGGGCACGTGCCGTCTCGCTCGGGCGCGCCCGGGCCGCGGCCACCACGCCACACGCGATCGCCAGGACCGAGCACACGATCGAGACGTAGAGCGGCGTGAACGACGAGAAGAACGACAGACCGAAGAACCCGAGCGCCGCCGCCGAGCCGATCAGCGCGAGGAACGCTCCCCCGTACCAACGGATGCCCTGGACGCTCACAGTCGCTCCTGCAGGTAGTCAATCAACTTGACCATCGGCACGCGGTCCTGCGTCATCGTGTCGCGCTCGCGAACGGTGACCGCCTGGTCGTCGAGCGAGTCGAAGTCGACCGTCACGCACAGCGGCGTCCCGATCTCGTCCTGACGCCGGTACCGGCGCCCGATCGCACCGGCGTCGTCGTACTGCGTGATCCACCGGGCCTGGACCAACTCGTGCACCCGCCTGGCCTCGGGGACCAGCCGCTCGTTCCGGGACAACGGGAGGACGGCCACCTTTACCGGGGCCAACGCCGGGTGGAGCCGGAGCACCGTTCGCTTCTCCGTCGTGCCCTTCGCCGTCGGCGCCTCGTCGACGGTGTACGCGTCGATCAGGAACGCCAGCAGCGCGCGATCGACGCCACCGGCGGGCTCGATCACGTAGGGATGGAAGCGCGTCTCCTTGTCCTGATCGAAGTAGGTGAGGTCCTGGCCGCTCGCGGCCTCGTGCGCCTTGAGATCGTAGTCGGTGCGGTTCGCGATCCCCTCGAGCTCGCCCCAGTCCGTCCAGGGGTACGCGTACTCGATGTCGACCGTCCGCTTCGCGTAGTGGCTGAGCTCGTCTGCGTCGTGCTCGCGCAGGCGCAGGTGCTCCGGCTTGATGCCGAGGTCGAGGTACCACCGGTGCCGGGCGTCGATCCAGTAGTCGTGCCACTGCTCGTCGGTGCCGGGCTCGACGAAGAACTCCATCTCCATCTGCTCGAACTCGCGCGTACGGAAGATGAAGTTGCCGGGCGTGATCTCGTTGCGGAACGACTTGCCGATCTGGGCGATCCCGAATGGGATCTTCTTGCGTGAGACGGTCTGGATCTGCATGAAGTCGACGAACGGCGCCTGTGCCGTCTCCGGCCGCAGGTACACCTTGTTGTCGTCGTCGGGCACGGGGCCTATGTGCGTCGAGAACATCAGGTTGAAGGCGCGCGGGTCGGTGAAGCCCTTGCTGCCGCAGTTGGGGCACACCGGCGGCGTCGGCAGATGGTCCTCGCGG
>Ga0136846_1210253_pt1 | contig 13276 bp, 10 predicted proteins | sample HopSoiMetagenom2_FD_96841 | JGI IMG/M metagenome (GOLD analysis project Ga0136846, IMG submission 96841) | Grasslands soil microbial communities from Hopland, California, USA - 2 Assembly 2016 (version 4) | ecosystem: Environmental > Terrestrial > Soil > Grasslands | place: USA: Hopland... | reverse complement strand
GGCAAGCCGGCGCCGCCCACCTTCGTCGAGGGCGACGGTCAGGTGACGGTGCAATGGGATGCGCCGGCCACCAACGGGGAGCCGATCAGCTCGTACTCCATCTCGTGGTCGGGCGGGTCTCCGGTCACGGTGCCCGGCACGGACGCCAGTCACGTGTTCAGCGGCCTCACCAACGGAAGCGCCTATACCTTCCGCGTGACCGCGACCAACGCGCTGGGTGCCGGGCAGATCTCAGACACGAGCGCCTCGGCGACCCCGTTCGGCGCCCCCGCCGCCGTCACCGGGGCCACCATCTCGGGAACGACGGACGGCTCGGGCAACGTGGTGCTCAGCTGGACCGGCGCCAACGGCAACGGCCGAACCATCAGCGGCTACCACATCGTGCTGTCCGATGGCACGCAGAAGGACGTCGGCAACGTCGTCACCACGACGATGCCCGGCCATGTCGGAACCACATACACGTACACGATCACCGCGACCAACAGCGGGGGCAAGTCGAGCCCGCCGGCCAGCTCTGGCAACTCGGCGTCGCCCAAGCCCGGGCCGCCGACCGTCCACGCGAGCAGCAGTTCCAGCTCGGTCACGATGACATGGGGGCCGGCGCCGAGCACCGAGCCGGTGACCTATTCGGTCACGGTGAGCGATGGATTCACGAGTTCGGCCGCATCGGGGACACACACCTTCACGGGCAGCTACGGCACCAAGTACACGATCACGGTGACGGCGACGAGCGCCGGCCAGACCTCATCGGCCAGCTCGAGCGTCACGCCCGTCAACCCCTATTCGATCCACCTCTGCTACGGCGGTGCCGCCCCGATCGGCAGGTATCTCGGCTTCGACTGGAGCGGCAACGACGGGACCTCGCACCACGTCACGAACAACATCGGAGCGAGCTCGGTCAATTTCAGTTCGGCAAGCGGCTCGGCGGTGTCCGGCTCCTACGCCGGACGCACGACAGCCGGCGACCTGGACGTCGTCATCACGTGGGTCGACAACGGCACTTCGCACTCAACCCGATGGGGCGATGCCCCGCCATGCTAAGGAGACAGCCATGCCCGTGACAGCCGAACAGGCGACCTGGTTCGCCGACGCCTTCGAGAAGCTGGTCGGCAACGTCGATCAGGCGATCCTCGGCAAGGAGCACGTGATCCGGCTCGTACTGACCGCGATGCTCAGTGACGGGCACGTGCTGCTCGAGGACGTGCCGGGAACCGGCAAGACCGTGCTCGCCAAGGCGATCGCCAACACGATCGACGGCACGACGGCGCGCATCCAGTTCACGCCCGATCTGCTGCCCTCCGACGTCACCGGGGTCTCGGTCTACGACCAGAAGAAGGGCGTCTTCGAGTTCCACCCCGGGCCGGTCTTCGCGTCGATCCTGCTCGCGGACGAGATCAACCGCGCCAGCCCCAAGACCCAGAGCGCGCTTCTCGAGGTGATGGAGGAGGCGATCGTGACCGTCGACGGCGTCGGGCATCCCGTCGGCTCGCCCTTCATGGTGATCGCGACGCAGAACCCGGTCGAGCAGTCCGGCACCTACTCGTTGCCCGAGGCGCAGCTCGACCGCTTCTTGATCAAGACCTCGCTGGGGTACCCCGATCACGAGACAGCCGTGGCCTTGCTGATGGATGCCGCCAACCGGGCCCGCGCCGCCAAGATCACGCCGATCATCGCCGCGTCGAGCATCGCCAAGATGGCGGAGCTGGCCACCGAGGTGCACGCCGATCAGGCCGTCATGGACTACGTGAACCGGCTGGTCGAGGCCACCCGCGCCGACAAGGACGTCACCCTCGGCGTCAGCATGCGCGGAGCGCTCGCGCTCGCGCGCGCGGCGAAGACCTGGGCGCTGGCGTCGGGTCGGGCGTACGTGATCCCCGACGACGTGCGCGATCTGGCGGTTCCGGTGCTCGCGCATCGGGTGATCGTCGATCCCGAATCCGACTTCGCGGGCGTCACGGCGGAGCAGATCGTGAACCGCATCCTCGTCGACGTCGCGCCGCCGGCGTACGCCGCCTCGTAGTCGTCCGCCCCCTCGAGAAAAGACCTGAATGACCCTCCTGCGCACGCTCCTCGGACTCGCCCGGCTCGCCGCCGGCGCCGTCCGGCGCGCGCTCGGGCCGGTGCTGGCGGTGGTGAGCCCGCTGGGATGGATCGTGCTGCTGGTCGCGCTCGCCTCGGCGCTCTCGGCCTGGCTGTTCGGGTGGTCGGAGTTCCTGTACCTCGGTCTGACCCTTGCCGCCGGGCTGGTGGTCGCCTCGTTCTTCCTGATCGGGCATGCGAGCTTCCGCGTCGAGATCGAGCTGAGCCCGCGCCGCGTCGTCGCGGGGGAGCGCGCCTTCGGGCGCCTGCTGGTGACGAACATCGGAGCGCGCCGTTCGAGTGGCCCCAGGCTCGAACTCCCGGTGGGCCGGGGCGAGGCCGACTTCTCCGTGCCGCCGCTCGCGCCCGGCGCCGAGCACGAAGAACTGTTCGCGGTACCGACGGCACGGCGGGCCGTGATCACGGCGGGTCCGGCCCTCTCGGTGCGCGGGGATCAGCTCGGGCTGCTGCGCCGACGGGTGCGGTTCGCCGATCCGGTCGAGCTGTTCGTGCACCCGAAGACGACGCTGCTCGCGCCCTCGCAGTCGGGGCTGGTCCGCGACCTCGAGGGAGCGGTGACGTCGACCCTGACCAACAGCGACCTGGAGTTCCACGCGCTTCGGCCGTACGAGCCGGGCGACGACCAGCGTTACGTGCACTGGCGGGCGTCGGCGCGGGTGGGGCAGCTGATGGTCCGGCAGTTCCAAGAAACCCGGCGCTCCGAGCTGGTGCTGACTCAGTTGGTTGACGCCGCGGGCTACGCGGGGGTGGGAGCGGGCTCGGCGACCGAGCTCGACGACGGGAGCAATGCCGAGTTCGAACTCGCCGTGTCGGTGATGGCGTCGGTGGGCGCGCAGGTGCTGCGCGAGAAGACCCGGGCCCGCGTGGTGACCGAGACGCTCGAGCTGCGCACGGCGACCGTGACGACGCTGTTGGACGACAGCTGTCGGCTCGAGCCGACCGCCGGGGTGGGGTCGAGTCCGCGCGAGTTCATCCGCGACGTGCTCTCGCGGATGCCCCCGCCGTCGGTACTCGTCGTGGTGACCGGATCTCGCACGCCGATCGGCGAGCTGCGCGCCATCGAGGCGGTCGTCGGCTCGGACACCCGCCTGATCGGGCTCCGCGTGGTGCTCGACGGCGAGCCGCGCATCTCGCAGGTCTCGCGCTTTCACCTGCTGACGATCGGCGAACTCGGCGATCTGCCCAAGCTGCTGAGGAGGGTGTCGTGAGTCGCATCCCTCTGAAACCCCGCAACATCGTGGATGTCGTGGTGCACGCCGCGCTCGCCCTGATCGGCATCGTCGGCCTGGCCACCAGTTTTCACGACCTGGGCTGGCTGCTGGCCGGGGTGGGCGGGTTGCTGGTCGGCACCGGGGTTGCGCTGGCGGCACGCGCTCTGCGCCTCGGTGCGCTGCTCACGGTCGGGCTCGCGCTGGTCGGCTACCTGCTGTTCGGCAGCGCCCTCGCGGTGCCGGGCCAGGCGATCGCGCACGTCGTGCCCACCCTGACCAGCGTCGCCAGCCTCGGCGTCGGGGCGGTGTGGGGCTGGGCGGACCTGCTCACGCTGCGCGCTCCGGTCGAGTTGCCCGACTACGTGACGGTCGTCCCGTACCTCTCGGCCTGGGTGGTCGGCCTGGTGGGCACCACGCTCGCGACGCGATGGCTGCCTCGCCGCCGCACGGCTGCGCGGGCCTCGCTGCTGCTCATCGGGCCGGGGCTGCTGTATCTGGCCAGCATCCTGCTCGGCACCGAAGAGCCGTACTACCCGGGCGTTCGCGGAGTGGGTTTCGCGGCGCTCGCCCTGGTCTGGTTGGGCTGGCGGCAGAGCACGGTCGAGAGCGTGAGGATCGAACGGAGCCAGGGGATGCTGCGGCGTCGGCTGACCGGGACCGCCATCGTCGTTCTCGCCGCCGTCGCGGTCGGCACGCTCAGCGGAGCCGCGCTCGCGCCCCCGCCGCAGGACCGCTTCGTGCTGCGCGATCGGATCGTGCCGCCGTTCCAGCCGCTGGAGTTCGCGAGCCCCCTGGCCGGCTTCCGGCAGTACTCGAAACTCGAGGTCGACAAGACCCTGTTCACGGTGGCCGGCCTGAAACCCGACGAGCTGCTGCGCCTCTCGACCATGGACAGCTACGACGGCCACCTCTGGACGGTCGCCGGCTCGAAGATCGCGGCCGACGGCTCGGGCAGCTTCGCCCTGGTCGGAGGCTCGTACCCGAAGCCGCCGCTGCTGACCGCCGACGGCGACCAGACCATCTCGCTCAAGATCGGCGCGTACGGCGACGTCTGGATCCCCACCGTCGGCTACCCGCGCTCTCTCGCCCTCGCGAAACAGACCCGCGATCAGCTCGCGGGTCTGCGCTACAACGCGACGACGGGCAGCGCGGTGCTGCTCTCGGGCCTGCAGAAGGGCGACACGGTCGTCGAGACCGGCGAGCTGCAGAAGACCGACTACGACGACGCCACGCTGCGCGATGTTCCGACCGCTCGGCTGCAGCTCGGACCTGCCGACGACATCCCCGACATCGTGGCCGCCAAGGCGACCGAGTTCGCGGGCAGCACCAGCTCGCCGATCGAGCAGCTGCGCAACATCGAGCAGACCCTGCACACCCAGGGATTCCTGTCGCACGGCACCGCCTCGGATTCTGTCGCGTCGCTTGCCGGCCATGGGGCAGACCGCATGGAGGCCCTCTTCTCGGGCTCGGTGATGGTCGGCGATGCGGAGCAATACGCCTCGGCGATGGCCCTGATGGCTCGCAGCCTGGGGTATCCGGCGCGCGTGGTCATGGGATTCGCCCCGACCGTGACCGCGACGGAGTCGGCGTCCGGCACGCCGGTCAAGGTGACCGGCCACGATGTGACCGCGTGGGTGGAGGTTCCGTTCCAGGGTGTCGGGTGGATCCCGTTTCTGCCCACACCCACGCAGACCGACGTGCCGCAGGATCAGGTGCCCAAACCGCAGACCCAGCCGCAGCCACAGGTGCGCCAGCCTCCTCGCACGCAGAACAACGAGAACGATCTGGTCACCAACGTGCAGATCGACAACACCGACAAGAAGTCGAAGGACGCCTTCGTGCTGCCCGCCTGGGCGATCGGCGTCGGGCTGGGGCTCGGCATCCCGGCGTTGCTGATCCTCGTTCCCCTCCTCGTGGTGTCGGCCATGCGACGGCGCCGCGCCGCCCGGCGGCGTGCCGCTCCGCGCAGACGGGATGCCGTCGCCGGCGCCTGGGACGAGCTGCTCGACCGCGTCGGCGAGTTGGGAATCACGACGCCCTCCGTCTCGACCACGCGGCGACGGGCCGCCGAATCCGTCGGGCCGCACCTCGCATCGCGGGATGACGCCGTCACGGTCGCCATCCTCGCCCGGCGCACCGATGATGCGGTGTTCTCGGGTCGGGAACTCGACGACGCCGAGGTTGACGCCGTGTGGGCCGAGGTGATCGCCACCGTCGACGCCACCCGCGCGACGCTGCCTCGCTGGAAGCGCGCGCTTGCCCGCTACCGCCTGGCTGCGGCGACCGGGTGGGCGCGGCGGGTCGCGGCGCTCGCATCGGCGCCGCCCGGCACGCGGTCTCGCGGGTCGAAACGAGGCCGCACATGACCGACTACCGTGTCTCGACCGAGCAGGGTCACCTGCGCCTGCAGGTCGCGAGCGCCAGCCACGCCGGCAGGGTGCGCGCCGTCAACGAGGACTCGGTGCTCGCCGAGCCTCCCGTGTTCGCGGTGGCGGACGGGATGGGCGGCCACTCCTTCGGGGACCGCGCCAGCGCGACGGCGATCCTCGCGTTGCGCGAGCAGTTCGACCCCGGCCAGGCGACGGAACCGGATGACGTCTTCGCCGCCGTCCGACGGGCGAACGCGGCCGTTCGGCAGCTGACCGCCTCGCCAGGAGGAGAGCAACTCATCGCCGGGACCACCCTGGCCGGCGTTGCCCTGGTCGAGCATTCAGGAGTCGGTCCGCGGTGGATGGTCTTCAACCTCGGTGACTCGCGGGTCTACCGCTGGCAGGCCGGTCAGGAAGGCCTGGAGCGGATCAGCGTCGACCACTCGCTGGTGCAAGAGCTGATGGATGCCGGCCTGATCGACGAGGACGGCGCCCGTCGCCATCCCGATCGCAACGTCATCACCCGGGCGCTCGGTGCCGCCGACGAGGTGCAGGCGGAGGCCTGGCTGCTGCCCGCCACGCGGCCTCAGACCTTCGTGATCTGCTCGGACGGCCTGACCAAGGAGCTCGATGACGCGCGCATCGCCGAATTGCTCGTGCCCACCGATCCCGGCGAGAGCGCGGATGCCGCGGTCGACCGCCTGCTCACGGCGGCCCTCGCAGCGGGCGGCGCCGACAACATCTCGATCGTTCTGGTGCGCTCCGAGTATCACGGGGCGGCCTCCGCGACGGCCGACGTGGATGAGCAGACCCGCGAAAGGGGGCGCTCGATCTTGTCCCCCGAACTGGACGACACCCGCCCGCGCGTGTGATCGACGCGCCAAGATAGAGCTGGGACAGAAATTGAGGGGAACACGGTGATCCTGCAGTCGCAGCCGACCGGCGCCGACGCCTGGCTCGTCGTGGCCACGCCGACGAGCGTGCTCGCGTTGCCCTCCAGCGAGTCGGCTCGTCTGGCCGACCTGTCCGAGCGATTGAACGGGCGAGACGGCTTCCGCTCGGCCCTCGAGGCGCTCGTGGGCAACGGCATCGCCGGCGCGCCGGCGTTCGCCCTGCTCGACGGCGACGGCTCCGTGCTGCGCGTGGTGCTCCGCGGCGACGCGGCAGCCTCCGCGCGCCTCGCCGACGGAGAGATGAGCTTCTCGGGCACCGGCATGGCGACCTGGACGGAACGCGTGGTCGAAGGTGCGACGAGTCTTCGCCTCACGGTTCCCGGTTCGAGCTGGACGGTCCAACTCGAGCCGAGCACGAACCTGCCGAGCCCAGCACGTCGCTCGGACCCATCCGCACCCGCCGCCGAGAACACCTGGGTGCCGAACGCCGCTCCGGAAGCGGCGCCTCCTCCGCAACGGGCCGATCGCCCGCAGGCGGCACCGGAGGAACCGCGGGCGGATCCGGACTCCGAGGCCTACGACTTCCTCTTCGGGGACACGATCTACCGCACGCAGGCCGGGGCGTCCATCCGGATCCCCAACCCCGATCCCGCGCGACCAGGCGATCATGACGGGCAGACGATGCTCGCGACGGATCTCGGCAGACCGGCTGCGCCTGCGGCCTCCGCGGCCGCCGAGCCGATCTCCGAGGCCACCGTGCTCGCCCCGATCCCGCCGCGCGCGCCGGCCACCGAGGTGCTCGTCGACTCCGTCGAGCCGGCGCACGCGCCCTCGCTTCCGCTCGGGCCCACCCTCCAGCTCGAGCGCGCAGACGGTTCGCGCGAACCCCTCAGCCGGCCGGTGCTCATCGGGCGCTCGCCCGCGGCGACCGGCCCGGCGTCCGATGTCCGGTTGATCACCATCGTCGATGACCCCGACATCTCGCGAACACACCTGCGCGTCGCGGTCGAGGGCGACGCCGTCGTGGTGACCGACCTCGGTTCGAAGAACGGCTCCCTCATCACCCTGCCCGGTGCGACGCCTCGAAAGCTCCGGGCCTCCGAACCGACGGTGGTGCTGCCCGGCACGCTGATCGACCTGGGCGGCGGCACCACGTTCACGGTGCGAGAAGACTGAGGGCGGCGTGGTGAGCAGCTCGGCGCCCCGCACCGGATCCGACCGCGCCCTCAACACCGGCGCAATCGATGCGGTGACCAGCACTCCGCCGTTGCGCGCGCTCCGCGTCGAGTACGGCGACGCGCACCACATGGTCGAGCCCGGACGGGAGTTCTCGATCGGCCGCGAGTCGGATCTGAGCGTCGACGACAATCCCTACCTGCACCGTCGGTTCTTGCGCATCCGAGCCGAGTCGGGGCTGTGGTGGCTCGAGAACGTCGGAACCCTGCTGACCGCGACGGTCACGGATGCGAGCGGCCAGGTGCAGGCGCGTCTCGCCCCCGGCGCGCGGTTGCCCCTGGTGTTCGAGCTCGTCCACATCGTGTTCGGTGCGGGGTCGACCAGCTACGAGCTCGTCATCCGAACCGCAGGCGGGTACTACGGTCCCGCGGTGACGCCGGTCTCGCGCGAGCCGTTCTCGCGCGAGAGCGACGAGACGATCGGGCACGTCCCGTTGACCACCAGTCAGCGCCAACTCATCGTCGCCCTGGCCGAACCCCTGCTGCGGCAGAGCTCGGCGGGGCACGGCGAGATCCCCAGCTCGGCGGATGCCGCGACCCGTCTGGGCTGGACCCTCACCGCCTTCAACCGCAAGCTCGACAACGTGTGCGACAAGCTCGACCGGATCGGCGTCACCGGCCTCCGCGGCGGCCGCGACAACCTCGCCACCAACCGCCGCCTGCGCCTGGTCGAGTACGCGATCGCGACGCGGCTTGTCACGCGCGACGACCTGGCGGTGCTCGAGCTGTTGCCGCAACCGGGGGAGCCCGACGAGGGCACCCGATGAGCGACAACCCGTTCCTGCTGCCGCCGGGCGGCACGAAGCCGCCGGTCGCCCCGCCGGTCGCCCCGCCTGTTTCCCGCCCCGCGGTCCCGGACCCTGCGCACTACATCGCCCTGCCGGCCTCGGTCGAGTCGGCGACCCATCGCATCGTGCGCGCGCCGGCAGACGAGGCCATCGCGGAGGAGACCCGAGTCGCCGCGCCGGCACCGGATGCCGAGGTCGCGCCCGCGCGCCCGACCGAGCTGCGGCTGATCCTCCCCGACGGGGCCGGGGTGCGCCTCGCCGGAGCGCTGCTTTTCGGGCGGGATCCGGCCGCCATTCCGGAGCGCCCCGATGCCCGGCTGCTGCCCGTCTCCGACCCGGGCAAGACCGTCTCGAAGACGCACGCCCTGCTCGAGCCCGACCCGGCGGGCGGCAGCGTACGGGTGGTCGATCTGTTCTCGACCAACGGTGTGGCTGTGGACTCGCCGGAGGGGCGCACCCTGGTCGCACCCGGTGGGTCGGCGCGCGCGCGGGTCGGATCGTCGATCCTTCTCGGCTCGTTCGTGATCGAGGTCGCGGCGGTCGATCCCGATCACGCATGATGGAGGAGGGGAGGATGATGTTCGAGCAATTCGCATCCGGGGCCTCCGTGAACGTCAGTGCACGGTCGGAGTCCGGACGAGTGCGTCCGCACAACGAGGACAGCGTGCTCGCACGCTTCCCACTGTTCCTGGTGGCCGATGGGATGGGCGGGCACTTCCGGGGAGATCTGGCCAGCAGCACCGCCATCCGGGTCATCGATGAAGCCATCGATCCCGGCTCGCCCACCACGCCCGAGGCGGTGTTGGCCGCGGTTCGCGCGGCCAACCGCGCCATCCGCCGTTCGATCGGGGGCTCGGGAATCGGCGTCTCGGGCACGACCCTCACCGGCCTCGTCGCCACCGTGGCGGACAATGGCGACCGTCACTGGATGGTCCTCAACGTGGGCGATTCGCGCGTCTACCGCTGGAACGGACGCTCGTTGACCCAACTCACTGTCGACCACTCCCTTGTGCAGGAACTGATGGATGCCGGGCTCCTGACGGCCGACCAGGCTTCGCGCCATCCGGAGCGCAGCACCATCACGCGGGCGCTCGGGGTGAACGACGGGCTCGAGATCGACGCCTGGCTGCTGCCGTACGACGCCGCCCACACCTTCTTGATCTGCTCTGACGGGGTGACCAAGGAGCTCGAAACCGCGCAGCTCGAACTCATCCTCGCCACTCATCGGGATGACGAGTCGCGCTCCCTGGCGGACGCCATCGTCGAAGCCGCCCTCGAGGCGGGCGGTCGCGACAACACGACGGCGGTCGTGGTGGAGGGGGTCCGCGCCGGCGAGGGGGAGCTGGTGAGCACCGGAACGGGCGCGCGGGATCTCGGCGAGCTCGGCGACACCCGTCCCAGGAGCGTGCCGCGATGAGCGCGTCCGTCATCCCGGATCGCGAGGGTGCGTGGGTGGCCGTGGTCGCGGCAGGCTCCGTGCTCGTGATCGAGGCGCGGGCGGCCGCGGGGATCGCGCCGTTGCACGCCGCGCTGCGGTCCGACGACCCCACCCGGGCCGTCCTGGGACTGCTGCTCGCCGCACAGGGGTTGGATGCGTTGCCCTCCTTCGCGTTGGTCTGGCTCACGGGCACCGGCACGGAGGCGCGCACGACGGCACGCGTGGTTCTGCGCGGGCCGCTGACGGTGGAGTCTGGATCGGAGATCCTCTCCGGCGGCGACGTCGAGACCTGGACCGAGCGGTCGACGACGGTCGAGCGGGAGCTCCGCATCTCGACGCCCGCCGACGCCGGTGGTGCGGCCCTGCCACTGGTCGACGGGGCGGCATGGGCTGCGCAGGTCGTGGTGGACATCGCGCCCGAGGTCACGTCACCGGTCGCACCCCCCGCCGTGCCGACGGTGGCGGCGACTGCGCCGGCCGGAGTTGCGCCGCCCACGGCGCCGCCCGGCGTGATCGACGAGCGCACCATGGCAGAGCCGCAGGACGACCTGCTCGGCTATGACGAACTATTCGGCGCCACCGTGATCCGTTCGGTCGAAGACGCTGCCGTTCGGCCTGTCGCAGCCCCGGAAGAGGTGGACGCGCCGGCCGGTCACGACACCGTATCCGCGGACGACGACGCTGACGATGACGGCGACCACGACGGACTCACGGTGTTCAGCGACCAGCTCGACGATGTGCGGGGCCGGGTGCGCCCGCATCCCTCCGAGATCGCCCCCGCCGACGCGCCCGCGTCGTTCTGGATTCGGATGCCGGACGGTACCCGCGAGCCGCTGGTCGGGGAGGTGCTGGTCGGCCGAGCCCCCACGACCCGCGTAGGGGACGGGCCGGTGCCCCGGTTGGTCACCCTGGCGGGCGACCCCGACATCTCTCGGACCCACGTCAAGTTCGCGTTGGAGGGCGACACGGTCGTCGTCACCGATCTGCACTCGCGCAACGGGACAACGGTCGTGCTGCCCGGCAAGCCAGCGCAGCTGCTGCGCACCGGCGAATCGGCCACGGTGATCGCCGACACGGTCGTCGATCTCGGCGGGGGCACGGAGATGATCGTCCAGCAGGATGCCTCGTGAGGCGCACTCCCTCGACGCCCCCCGAGCTGCCCGGCTACCAGTACCAGCGGCTGCTGGGTGCCGGCGGATTTTCCGATGTCTTTCTCTACGAGCAGCGCCTGCCGCGTCGCCCCGTTGCGATCAAGGTGCTGTTGGCCGAGGAGCTCACCTCGGCGTCGCGACGCGCGTTCATGGACGAGGCGAACCTGATGGCGCAGTTGTCCGCGCATCCGTATATCGTCACGATCCATTCGGCAGACATCACCTCCGACGAGCGGCCGTACATCGTGATGGAGTACTGCGCTGGCGCGAGCCTCAGTGAGCGCTACAAGCGCGAGCGGTTCTCGGTCGCCGATGCGCTGCGCACCGGCGTGCGGCTGTCGAGTGCGATCGCCACGGCGCATGCCGCCGGCATCCTGCACCGGGACATCAAGCCGGCCAACGTGCTCACCAATGACTACGGCTGGCCGGCACTCACCGACTTCGGCATCTCGTCGGCCGTCGAGGAGCTTCCGATCCACACGACGACGACGGGTCGCATCGACGACGAGAGCACGGGGAGCACCGAGAGCCAGTCGGTCGGGATGAGCGTTCCCTGGTCGCCGCCCGAGATGTTCGGCGATGACCCCGATCCCGACGTGCGGTCCGACCTGTTCTCGCTCGCCGCGACCATCTGGACGCTGCTGGCGGGCCGGACCCCGTTCGAGGTCACGAAACGGCCCAACGGCACGCTCGATCTGATCGGCAGGATCGAGCGGGGCGCCATCACGCCGATGGACCGCACAGATGTGCCGGCCTCGCTGGTCGCCGTGCTGCGCAAGGGGATGGCGACCCGCCCCGCCGATCGCTACGCCTCGGCCGTGGAGTTCGCCCGCGCCCTGCAGCGGGTGGAACTCGAGCTCGGCTACGCCCCCACCCCCATCGAGGTCCCCGCGATCGCGGGCGCCGAGCCCCTGCGCGAGACGCCCGGCGAGACCGACGTTCACGCCGACGAGACGAGGGTGCGCGGCGTCGCGACGGTGGTCGCGCAGCCCCCGGTGACGATCGATCCCTCTCCGGCGGTCGCGTCTGCCGTTCCTGACCGCACCATCGTGCGGCCGCGGCGGCCCACTGAGCCGAAGAAATCGGAGACCGACGCGAGCAGCTCGGCCCCCGCCGGGGAGTCCGTGCCCGAGACGGAGACGGGCACGGACGGCCCGCGCTCCGCGTCCGGTCTCGTGTTGGCGTTGCGGCGCCGCTTGCCCCTCGTTGCCGGCATCGCGGCCGTCGTGGTCATCGCGGTGGTCGCGGTCGCGGTGGCGCTCCTCGGGCCGGGACTGTCGAAGTCCGCCGACCCGAGCCCGCGACCCACCGGGACGAGCGCTCTGGTCACGGGCGCCCCGATCGCGCCGAAGCTCGTTTCGGCGAAGGCGAGCGCCGACGGCACGAGCGTGACGTTCCAGTTCGCGGAGGTACCCGAGGCGGACGGCTACCGCTGGGCGCCATCGGAACAGCCGGATGCGCAGCGGGGGGTCACCGATCCCGTCGTGGTGCGCACCGGGGTGACGCCCGGGCAGCGCGTCTGCGTGCAGATCGTGTCGGTGGTCCACGGGCTCACCTCGCAGACCACGGAGGCGTGCTACCCGTGAGCGAGTCACTGAGCACCGAGCGCGCAGCCGGCGGTATCACGGTCGACTTCATCGGCGAGCTCTACGAGGTGTCGCAGGAGGTTCCATTCACCATCGGGCGTGAGGCCGACCTCAGCATCGACGACAACCCCTACCTGCACCGGCACTTTCTCAGCATCTTTCACGAGTTCGGGCTGTGGTGGCTCGGCAACGTGGGCACGCTGCTCTCGGCGACCGTCACCGACGGCACTGGGCAGGTGCAGGCCTGGCTGGCGCCCGGCGCGAAACTTCCCATCGTGTTCTCGACCATGAATGTCATCTTCAGTGCGGGCTCGACGACCTACGAGTTCACGATCCGCGCCGACGCCGACTGGTTCGACACGAGCATGGCGGCCATGAGCGCGGCCTCGTCGACGACGATCGCGCCGGTGGTCCTGACCACCTACAACCGCAAGCTCGACAACGTGTGCGAGAAGCTCGACAAACTGGGGGTGCCCGGGCTCCGCGGAGGTGCGGGCAAACTCGC
>Ga0136846_1226202_pt1 | contig 13278 bp, 11 predicted proteins | sample HopSoiMetagenom2_FD_96841 | JGI IMG/M metagenome (GOLD analysis project Ga0136846, IMG submission 96841) | Grasslands soil microbial communities from Hopland, California, USA - 2 Assembly 2016 (version 4) | ecosystem: Environmental > Terrestrial > Soil > Grasslands | place: USA: Hopland... | reverse complement strand
GCCCCGAGCGTCAGCACGCGCACAATCGTGCGGCCAGGCGCTCGCACGAGTCCCACCAAGGCAAGGAGACCGGCGACCCTCATCGGCCTTCCTCGAGCACGACACGGCCATCCTCGAGCAGCAGCTCGCGCGAAAACCGCGCAGCGACATCGACGTCGTGGGTCGCGACGACCAGGGCGAATCCGTATGCGGCGCGCAATGCCTCGGTCAGGTCGAGTACTCGCTCGGCGGTGTCCGCGTCGAGATGGCCGGTCGGCTCGTCGCACAGAAGCAGCTGCGGCTGCTGCGCCAACGCCCGCGCGATCGCAACTCGTTGCGCCTCGCCGCCCGACAGCTCCATCGGCAGATGATCGGCCTTCGCAGCGAGCCCGACCATGTCGAGCAATGCGCCGGCTGTCAGGGTCGGGTCCGCTTCGGCGGGGGCGAGCTGAACTGCGAACGCGATGTTCTCGAAGGCCGTGAAGTGGGGGAGCAGGTTCGCTCCCTGAAACACATAGCCGATCCCGTGCGCACGAACCGCGCCGCGCGCCGCACGGTCGAGTGACGCAAGCGACCGTCCGTGCCATTCAACCGTCCCCTCCGTCGGCTCGACCAGACCGCCGAGGACATGCAGCAGGGTCGTCTTTCCCGACCCCGACCGTCCGAGCAACGCCACGCTGTCGCGTGGGCGGATCTCGACCGAGACCCCGTCGAGAGCCCGCACCTCCGCTTCCCCCCGGCCATAGACGACCTCGATGTCGCGGCAGACGGCGATCGCCTCGCGAACCGCTGTCCTCACGCCGCCCGCCCGTCGCGGATCTCGACGACGCGCGTTGCTGCATCAGCGACGCGCGGTGAATGCGTGACGACGACAACTGTGCTTCCGAACTCGTCTCGCAGGCGGCGCAGCGCCCGCAGCACCAACCGTTCGTTGGCTACGTCGAGCTCGGCCGTCGGCTCGTCGGCGAGCACCAGCGGCGCCTTCCGGGCAGCAGCGGCCGCGATCGCCAGCCGCTGCTGCTCCCCTCCGGACAGCGAGCCGGCGCGCTGCCGCTCCCGCCGCTGTAGGTCGAACGCGTCGAACGCCTGATCGAGGTCCGACCGCGCGCTCCGCCGTCCCGTAAGCCGCAACCCGAGCTCCAGGTTTTCTCGCGCCGAGAGCGCGGGCCAGAAATTCCCGGACTGGAAGACGATTGCAACCCCGCGCGCCCGGTAATCCGCGAGCTCGGACTCGTTTAGCCGCACCAGCGAGCGGCCAAAGACGAGCACGTCACCGGCGGAAGGCTCGTCCAACCCGGCGGCAAGCTGCAGCGCCGTCGTCTTTCCCGACCCGGACGGGCCAAAGAGGGCGACGAACTCGCCGGGTTCGACGCGGAGGTCGAGCCCGCGCAACGCGACCGTCTCGACGGGCCCCGAGCGGAAGATCCTGAAGACGTCGTGGAACTCGAGCGCCCCGAAGTGAAGCTCGCCGACCCGATCGGGCTCGCGGTAGAGGCTCGTCAGCGCCACCGAAAGCTCTCGATCATCAGCCGATAGGCGTCGACGTTGTCGACCCCCTCCGGCGTGCCGAGATCGATGACCGCTCGGCGGCGGCCGTCCGACAGGTAGTAGCGGTCGACGACCAGCCTCACGCGTTTTCCGGTGACCGCGTTCGGCGCACTCTCTGTGCTGTAGACAACCTTGACGACGGGCCGGCCCGAGACCAACAGGGCGTGCGGTGCGGAACGGATGGTCACGCCGGATAGCCGGGCGAGCTCGGCGCGTGCGCTTCCCACGGTCTCGGCGCCTGCGCCGGTGACGATGACGCGAACGATGTTGTTCTTGTCGCGGAAACCGACCCGCTTGCCAGACCCCCGTTGGGCCCATCCCTCCGGGTACTTGATCACGTAGCCGCCCACGGGATTCCGGAAGACGATGAACGCCTGGTTGTCCGGGATGTCGCCCGCTGCGGCCGCGTTCGCCTCGGCCTCGAGCGCGCCCGGCACTTCGGCGACGGTCGACGTGCCCGGCGGCGAAACGCTGGTGGTGGTCCGGGTCGGAGGAGGCGCAGCGGCGCGGTGGTTCGAGCTGCCGCACCCGGCGACAAGGGCGGCGCCCAACAGGGCGGACAGCAAGATTCGCCGGCTCATGCCAGGAAGTCTCGCGCCGAGACCTGACTTCCTCCTGACGCTCTGCGCGCTCCTACTGGGCGGTGACGGTCGTTACCGGCAGCCCGAGATGCTCAACGCGCTGTGGCAGGTCGCCGTGAAGCCAGTGCGAGACACGGTGCGGCAGCGTCGAAAGGATGATCTCGTGGAAGTCGCCCTCGTGGATTGCCTGCTCGATCACGTCCATCGGGTCATGGCGGTACGACACCGAACCGGCCGCCGCGCCGCCCGCCGCTTCCCGGACGAGCGGCAGCGCTAGTGCAAGCATTCGCTCGCCATCAGAGTGCCGGTGCTCCCGCTCGGCATCGGTCAGCTCGGCATGTTCGGCGACATTGGGCACCAGGAGGTGAAACGAGGCAGGACCACGCGCCGCCCGTTCCCGCACCGCTTCAACGAGTGCCGGCGTCGCCGCCGTCTCATGCGCAACCACGAGCACCTGCGCGTGTGCTCCCGCATGCTCGATCGTCACGTCTCGCTTCGTCACCGCGAGAAACGTGACCACGACGAGGATCGCGGAGAGGAACAACGCAGTCGTCAGCGTGGTGCCGAGGCCAAGCCCGCCGTCCTGGCGCGGCTGCGACAGCCAGTCACCGATCGACGCCCCGAGCGGTCGCGTCAGAATGTAGGCCGCCCAGAACGCAAGCACCGCATTCACGTCGAACACGTAGTGCGCGACCGCGACGACAGCGATCGCGACGGCGAAGATCACCACCGACCAGGCGAATCCGACGCCCAGTCGCTCCGCCATCAGATCGCCCGCAGCGGTGCCGAGCGCGAACGTGAACAGCACCGCAGCCCAGTAGAAGAGCTCGCGCCTCGTCGTATAGATCGTGTGGATCGACAGCGTCCGTTCACTCGCCCACCAAACCGCGAACACGACAGCCAACACAACGCTGAAGATCGATGTCGTGGTCACCAGCGAGACGCCGTAGTTGTCCGTCAAGTTGTCGGTGATCTGCGTGCCGACGATGCTGATCAGGACGATCCCTAGCCAGTAGACCGGCGCGACGTAACCACGGAGCCGGAACTGAAAGACCAACGTCACGATCAGTAGCGCGGCCGTGATGAACGTCGTCTTCGTCAGCCCGAGCCCGACGTTGTCGGACAAGTAGTCGGAGGCGGTCTCCCCGACGGTCGTGCACAACACCTTGATCACCCAGAAGTAAAGGGTGACCTCGGGCACCTTGTTCAGCATTCCGCGGAGATCGACGCGGGAACGGGCATCGGCGATCGCAGTCATCGCGCGAGAGTGCCCTCGCAGTTCTGAGTTCAACCTGACTGGCGCAGTTCCCGACCGTACTCGCTTCGCCGCCGACCCAGTCGCGGTCAGGCGAATGTCAGACGGCTGGAAGTACCCCTTGAAGGGATGATCGAGGCCCGCGGCCTGACGAAGGACTACGGCGAGAAACGCGCCGTCGATGACTTGACCTTCGACGTCAACCCCGGCATCGTTACCGGCTTCCTCGGTCCGAATGGGTCAGGGAAGTCGACGACGATGCGGCTGATCCTCGGGCTTGACCGTTCGACCGCCGGCAGCGTAACCGTGAACGGTCGCGCCTACCGCGACCATCCCGCACCCTTGCGCGAAGTCGGGGCGTTGCTCGAAGCACGGTCGATCCACACCGGCCGCTCTGCCCGCAATCATCTGCTCGCTCTCGCTCAGACGCACGGGATCGCTCGCAGCCGCGTCGATGAGTTGATCGATCTGGTTGGCTTGCACGAGGTTGCAAACAAGCGCGTAGGTCAGTTCTCGCTTGGGATGGGGCAACGGCTCGGGATCGCCGCGGCATTGCTCGGCGATCCGCACACGGTGATCCTCGACGAGCCGGGCAACGGCCTCGACCCGGAAGGCATTCATTGGATCCGCAACCTGCTGAAGCAGCTCGCCCGTGAGGGGCGGACGGTGTTTGTGTCTTCGCACTTGATGAGCGAGATGGCGCTGACCGCCGATCACCTGATCATCGTCGGCCGTGGACGTCTCGTCGCGGACATCAGCGTCCGCGATCTCGTCCAGCGTTCCTCCAGCAGCCGCGTGTTTGTGCGCACGCCGAGCACAGCGGAGCTCGCCGAACTGCTCGAGCGGCGAAAGCTGACGATCGGGCCGTTGATGGATGGCGGCTTCGAAGTCGTCGGTGTCAGCGCGGCCGAGATCGGCGAGATCGCAGCGGCCGCGCGGTTCGTCCTCCACGAGCTGACCCCGCGCGAGGCGTCGCTCGAGGAAGCGTTCATGGAGCTCACTCGCGACGACGTCGAGTTCGTCACCGAAGCACCGCACCGGGAGGTGGCAGCAGCATGAGCGCCGTTGCCCAGCAGGTCGAGTCCGTCGGTGTCACAGCGCCGCATGTCATCCATTCCGAATGGACAAAGCTGCGGTCGGTCCGTTCGACGCTTTGGTCGCTCTTCGCTGCAGTTGCGTTCACAATCGGGATCGCCGCGCTTGCCTGCGCGGTCGTCAACCATCACTACCCGCAGATGAGTCCGCAGGACAAGGCGGACTTTCATGCGCTTGAGGTCAACCTCGCCGGCGTTCAGCTCGCGCAGCTGGCGATCGGCATGCTCGGTGTGCTCGTAATCACGGCCGAATATTCGACGGGGATGATCCGCTCGTCGATGTCCGCCGTGCCCACCAGGCTGCCGGTGCTCTGGTCGAAGGCAACCGTCTACGGAACGGCCACGTTGACCCTGATGCTCCCCGCGGTGCTGATCGCGTTCCTCGTCGGCCAGAGCATTTTCTCCGGACGGCATATCGACGTCTCGTTCTCCGATCCAGGCGTCGCACGCGCCGTGATCGGCGCCGCGCTCTATCTCACCGTTGTCGGACTGTTCGGGCTGGCGCTCGGAGCGATTGTCCGCAACACGGCTGGGGGATTGGCGCTTTTCGCGGGGATCATGTTCGTCCTCCCTCCGCTCATGAACGTGCTCCCGACGAACTGGAACAACGCCGTTTCTCCCTACCTTCCACTGCAGGCAGGCGAGGCGATCATGTCGACGACACCGGGTGGTCACCTCGCCCCGTGGGCGGGCCTCGGCTGCTTCACGCTCTACACGGCGATCGCGCTTGTCGTCGCCGCGTTCCTGCTGCGGACTCGCGACGTCTAGCGCGCATCCATCCGTGACCGGCCTCGTCGCCCGCCGCCGGCCTCTACGCAGTGCTCCTCCGATCCAGCCGACGCGCGCGTTCCCACCTGCGAGCGGGCCTGCGCTCGTCTGCGCACAGCGACAAACGCGGCTCCGACATCACCCCGTGACGAAGCTCCCGTGCGTTACTCATGACTCGGAGAGGCAGTGACGGCGTCGCTCGAACGCGAGTGCGTTCGCGAGAAAAGCAGGCCCGCATCGACCCCGTCCTCGGGCGAGCGGGCGTCGTTCATGTTCGCTTCATGGCAGCCGTCGCGCCTGGACTGCGTACGGGTCCAGCGTGCACTCGCACTTGTCTCGCTAGTCGTGGTGGCGACCGCCTGCGGAGCTACCCCAAAGCATCCACAACGCGCAACGCCCGCAAAACATACGACGCCGCCGGTACATGGGCGCCGCCGGAGCCAGCCGGTCAGCGTCGTCGAGCACAGGATCGGCGTACTGCCAGCGCCGGTGCAGGATGCGACATCGGCGCCGTGGCGCGGCGGGATGATTCTCGCGGGTGGCCTTACAGCTGCAGACGTCTCAACGAGCAGCGTCGAGCTCGTACAGGCACAAGGCACGGCACGGCCACTGCCGCAGGCGCTGCACGACTCCACCGCCGGTTCGCTCGGCAAGGCCGTGTATCTGTTCGGCGGGGGAAACGGTGTCTCCCAGCTGGATGCGATTGTCCGCGTCGCTCCCGGCAGCCATACGACCGTTGGGCGACTCCCGGCGCCGAGCTCGGACCAAGCAGGAGCAGTTGTCGGCCGGGCCGAGTACGTCGTCGGCGGCTACACAGGAACAAAGTGGCTCGACACGATCGTCCGCTGGCAACCCGGCCATCCCGCTGAGGTTGTTGGCCGCCTGCCCACGGCACTCCGCTACGCGGCGGTCGCCGCCGTCGGCGGCAAGGTGGTGATCGCAGGCGGCTCGAGACCGGACGGTACGGCTAGTCAGGCAGTGCTGTCCTTCGACCCGGCGAAGCGCCGGCTGACGCGGTTAGGTTCTCTCACTGCGCCGACAACGCATGCGGCTGCCGCCGCGCTAGGACGGTACGTCTATGTGATCGGCGGCCGCGGACCCGTCGCCGGCACACCGACCGCACGCATACAAGCGGTTGATCCTGCTCGGCGCAAAGTCGTGTCTGCCGGGACGCTCAAGACTCCGCGTTCCGACCTTGCGGCTGTCGGACTGCCAACCAAGATCCTCCTTGCCGGCGGTCGCGACGTGAACGGCACGGTCTCCACCGTGTCAGAGCTTGTCGCGTCGCGCCGACAGACGACGGCGACTCCAAAGCTCGTGAACCTACACAACGTCTATGCCGCCGACACACCGACGAACATCACTGGTGCTGCCCGGAGCGCACTGCCGCGGATCTACGTGCCCAACTCGCAGTCCGGTACCGTCGACGTGATCGATCCATCGACGTACAAGATCGTCGAGCATTTCGCCGTCGGCGAGTTGCCTCAACACGTCGTTCCGGCCTACGACCTCGCTCGCCTCTACGTCACAAACGACATCGGGAACACGCTCACCGAGATCGACCCGAAGACAGCGAAGCCCACCCGCACGTTCTCGGTTGACGACCCATACAACATGTACTTCACGCCCGACGGTCGATACGCGATCGTCGTCGCCGAGCGCAATCAGCGGCTCGACTTCCGTGACGCACACAGCTTTGCGCTCGTCCACGCGTTGCGAACGCCATGCCGTGGTGTCGACCACATGGACTTCACCGCTGACGGCTCGACAGCGCTTGTCAGCTGTGAGTTCTCCGGTCAGATGCTCGTCGTCGACGTCACACACCAACGTGTGATCAAGACGTTTCCCGTCGGCTCAGGACATGGAATGCCGCAAGACGTGAAGCTCTCCCCCGACGGCCGCGTGTTCTACGTCGCGGACATGGCAGCCAGCGGCGTCTGGATCATCCGCGCACGTGACTTCCGAGTCGTCGGCTTCATCAATACGGGCACTGGTGCGCACGGCCTCTATCCAAGCCGCGACGCGAGGTACCTCTATGTGTCGAATCGGCAAGGCCATTCGGTTTCAGTCATCAGCTTCGCGACGAAGAGAGTGGTAGCGACATGGCCGGTCCCGGGCGGGTCGCCCGACATGGGTGGGGTGGCAGCCGATGGCAAAGTGTTGTGGCTGAGCGGCCGCTACAACGCCGAGGTGTATGCGATCTCGACACGGACCGGAAAGCTGCTGGCGCGCATTCGTGTCGGCTCAGGCCCGCACGGACTATGCGTTTGGCCGCAACCGGGACGCTACTCGCTGGGGCACACAGGGATCCTCCGCTGAGATGACCGAGCAAAGGCGAAGCTGCCCACAGACCTGGACGGCAGCTAACCGGCGACGATCGACTGACACGGGAAGCGTCCTGGGTGGCCTTCTTGATCGCCATCGTGACGCGATTGAGGGAGGTGAGTAGCCGTCAATGAGCTCAAATTCGGTTGCCGAACAGCTTGCGGCCGCGCTCGCGGAAGTGGTGCCGGCTGGTTTTGTCGTGTCGTGTCGAGAGGGTGAAGTCGCGGTCAAGTCTGAATCGACCGGTGACATCGGCCGTGCACCGTTCGCGCGAATCGTCGGTGACGATCAAAGCGACGACGCCATGGAGGACGGCATCGAACGCACGCTCAAGGCGGTTCAGGACTTCATCGTCCGTGAGACGGCCGAGCCGTGGCCGAGAATCCCGCGTTCGACGGAAGCCGCCGAACCGGAAGCCGCTGTCATCGGGGGAGAAGTGCAATCGCGGTATCGCGCGGGCGAATACACGCTCGAACTCCGCCCGCTTCGGCGGTAACGTGCCGCGTTCGTCCGGTTTGGCCGGGCGTCTTCCACGAGGAGCGCTCGCCGCCACCGGCACGGGCGCCGCGGTAGCCATCTCGAGCGGCAAGGCTTGCGACGTGCTCCGTGACGACCACAGGTAGCCGTACGCACGCCAGAGCGTCGCGAGCCGCGGCGTGCTTCGAAAACACCCTCGAAAGGAGGTATTTTCGGCGACTTCTGTTGCCTATTCAGGCACGCGAGGGAAGCCAAGGGAACATTGGGGACCATTTGACCCACCCTCGAACAAAGGGGAAGTTCTGGTGCGCGCGTTCCGATAGTGGTCGACCGGGTATGCATCCTCGACCAGAGGATCCAGTCGAACCAGCCGCGAGGCTGCCGCCGTACGCGACGTGAGCGAGTCGCGGCCCGGCATCTAGCGACTCGATTCAAAAAGGAGGCCCACATGGCGGCCGAGCCACACTTCTGCGAGCGGCATCACCGGCCGGCGGTAGCGTCACGGGTTCGCACGCTGCCGGACGGAACCCAGGAGATCGAGTATCTCTGCGAGATCGACCTCGCGGAGGCGCGGATGGCGAACCGCTTCGGCGGGCGCAGCCTCTTCGACGACTTCTTCTCCGACTTCTTCGGCAACGAAGGGGAACCGGCGTCGGCGGCGCGACGCGCGGCGCCTCAGCGCCAGGTCGAGCGCGTCGACGTGACGCAGTTCTTCAGCGACGCGACCCGCTCGCTCCTGCAGCGGGCGGCACGCACCGCGCTCGAGTGGGGCAGCCTCGACCTCGACACCGACCACCTGCTCTACGCAGCGCTTCAGGACGACGTCGTCCGCCACGTGCTGCAGCAGGTTGACGCCGACGCGGAGGCGATGGCCGCGCAGGTCGAGGAAGAGGCCGAGCGCGGCGAGCGAACCGACGTTTCCCCGTCACTCAGCCCGGACGCAAAGGCGGCGCTGCTCGCTGCCTACGACGAGTCGCGCGAGCTCGGAGCGTCGTACGTCGGCCCCGAGCATGTGCTGCTCGCGCTCGCAGCGGACGGCGAGACTCAGGCGGGCCGGCTCCTCGAGCGGTTCGGGCTCTCGCACACGAGGCTGCGCGGCGCGGTCATCCGGGGCGTCGAGCCCGCTGGCGCCACAAGGGAGTCGAGCAACACGCCGACACTCGACGAGCACGGCCGCGATCTGACCGCAATGGCTCGCGAAGGAAAGCTCGACCCGGTCATCGGGCGCGCCGACGAGATCGAGCAGACGATCGAAGTGCTCTCCCGGCGCCGCAAGAACAACCCGGCCCTGATCGGCGATCCCGGCGTCGGCAAGACGGCGATCGTCGAGGGCATCGCCCAGCGAATCGTCAATGAGGAGGTGCCGGAGACGCTCGCGAACCGCCGCGTCGTTGCGCTCGACCTCGGCAGCATGGTCGCCGGCTCAAAGTACCGCGGCGAGTTCGAAGAGCGGTTGAAGAAGGTGATCGACGAAGTCACCGAGGCCGAAGGCTCCGTGATCCTCTTCATCGACGAGCTGCATACGCTGGTCGGCGCCGGCGCAGCCGAAGGGTCGATGGATGCCGGGAACATGCTGAAGCCGGCACTCGCTCGCGGCGAGCTGCACGTGATCGGTGCGACGACGCTCGACGAGTACCGCACGGACATCGAAGGCGACCCGGCGCTCGAGCGCCGGTTCCAGCCGGTGCTCGTCCGCGAGCCTACGGTCGACGACACGATCGAGATCCTGCACGGGCTGAAGGACCGCTACGAGGCGTTCCACCGTGTGCGCATCTCCGACGAGGCGATCGTCGCTGCGGCGGAGCTCTCCGACCGTTATGTCCGCGACCGCTTCCTCCCGGACAAGGCCATCGACCTGATCGACCAGGCAAGCGCGCGCGTCCGCCTGCGCACGAAGACGAAGGACGTGGACACGCGGAGCCTCGAAGAGGACCTGCGCCGGCTCGCACGCGAGCGCGACCAGGCGACCGCGGCCGAGGATTACGACCGCGCCGGGGGTCTGAAGACGAAGATCGAGTCGCGGCAGAGCGAGCTCGAGGACCGCAAGCAGGGTCGCCAGCGTGCGCCCGAGGTCACCGTCGAGGACATCGCGCAAGTCGTCGCGCGTGCAACCGGTATTCCCGTATCACAGCTGACCACGGAGGAGCGGGAGCGCCTGCTCCGCCTCGAGCAGGAGCTACACGCACGGGTTGTCGGCCAGGAGGAAGCCGTGGTGGCGATCGCCGAGGCGGTCCGCCGCTCGCGCGCGGGGCTCGGCGATCCAAACCGGCCCGTCGGAAGCTTCCTCTTCCTCGGCCCTACCGGCGTCGGCAAGACCGAGCTCGCACGCGCGCTCGCGGAAGCACTGTTCGGCGACGAGAGCCTGATGGTCCGCTTCGACATGAGCGAGTTCCAGGAACGGCACACCGTCTCGCGCCTCGTCGGCGCGCCACCCGGATACGTCGGCTACGACGAGGCCGGTCAGCTCACGGAGGCGGTCCGTCGCAAGCCATACGCCGTGCTCCTTTTCGACGAGATCGAGAAGGCACACCAGGACGTCTTCAACATCCTGCTCCAGATCCTCGACGACGGCCGGCTGACCGACGCGCAGGGCCGGACGGTCGACTTCAAGAACGCCGTCGTGATCATGACCTCGAACCTCGGCGCCGACCGCATCCAGCAGCACGCCCGGCAGAAGGAGCCATTCGACGAGCTGAAGGCGGACCTGATGCAGATCCTCCAACGGAGCTTCCGGCCGGAGTTCATCAACCGGATCGACGACATCATCGTCTTCCGCGCCCTGACCGCCGAGCAACTCCACGAGATCACACGGCTGATGCTCGACCGGCTCGCGCGCAGGTTGCGCGCACAGCGGATCGAGATCGCGTTCACCGATGAGGCCGTTGAGCTGCTCGCACACGAGGGGTATGACCCCGAGTTTGGCGCGCGCCCGTTGAAACGGACGATCCAGCGGATGGTCGAGAACGAGCTTTCGCGGATGGTGCTCGGCGGGCAAGTACAGGCCGGCGATCGAGTGGTCGTCGACGCGCTCGAGGGCGAGCTCCGGATCGACGTCGAATCCGGGGCAGCGACCGAGCCGACGGAGGAGGCCACCCAACCGGAAGCGGTTCAAAGCTGACAGAGACGCCGCGGAGCCATCCGCCGCCGCACGACTACAGAAGGAGGCCCCGAGGCCCCGTCATGCACCCCTGGAATGCCATCTGGATCTTCTTCCCTCATCCATCGCCAGGAGAGGCGGTCGCTGGTCGGGATTCCGCTCGCCCGCTACTTCGACGACTCGCAGAGCGTGCTGCGCGCGATCCGCCGGACGCCGCCGGGGCGCGCGACCTGTACCCGCAGCCGAAGAGCTGCGAGTCCGCGGTGGAGTACGTGATGGCCGAGCGGGCCGCACGCGAGTAGGTCGGGAAGTGGCCCGTCCCGACCGTGCCCCTCCTCGGTCCGCTGCAGCCTTCGTCGACAAGCCCGGGCACGCGCGTCCACGCGCGGTCACTCCTTTTCGCCAGATCCCGTCGGTTTGCGGGATCTTCGTCGTCGCGCCGACCGCGCTTGCCCTTGGTGCCGTCGATACCGCGCTTGCTAGCGGTAGCGCGGCTACCGGTTCGTCAAGCTGCCGTTCGTGCAGCTGCTCAGACGATCGCCATCGACGACGGTAGACGCCGAGGCGCGGGTTGCCGCCGGTGAGGAGCGGGCCACGCCGGTCGAGCTTTTGTTCGACCTCGTCTTCGTCTTCGCGATCACGCAGGTGTCCCATCTCGTCAGCGCGGATCCCACAGCGGAAGGGTTCGCGCGCGCCGGCGTCGTGCTCGCGACGGTCTGGTATGCCTGGATCTGCTTCGCGTGGCTGACCAACAACGTGGGCGTCGACGACGGGGTCGTTCGTGGCGGCGTGCTCGCAGCGGCAGGTGCGAGCTTCCTGGCTGCGCTCGCGGTTCCGCACGCGCTCGACAGTGAGGTGCTGTTGTTCGTTGCCGCGTATTTCGTCGTACGTGTGCTGCATGTCGTGCTGTACGCCTATGGCACGCGCGACGCACCGGCCGTGCGGCGGAACGTGTTGGCGATCGCACCCATGTTCGTGCTCGGCCCGGCCGCGCTGTTCGCGCTTCCGTGGCTGCCCGTTGAGTGGCGGCTTCCATATCTCCTCGTCGCACTCGCGCTCGACGTCAGCAGCCCGTTCGTGTCGGGCGTCGCGGAGCTGCCGGTGAGGCCGGCGCACTTCGCGGAGCGGTTCGCGCTCTTCGTGATCATCACGCTCGGAGAGTCGATCGTCTCGATCGGGATCGGGGCCGGCGCGCACCCGCATGGCGCGGTGCTCATCGCCGTCGCGCTCGCGTTCGTGCTGGCGGTGCTGCTGTGGTGGGCGTACTTCGACGTCGTCTCGACGGCGGCTGAGCGTCGACTCGGTCGAGCTGCGTTTGCGGAGCGGGCGATCCTCGCCCGCGACGCCTACACCTACATCCACTACGTGATCGTTGCGGGGATCGTCGGCTTCGCCGTCGGCTGCAAGAAGCTCGTCGGCGACCCGACGAATCATCTGGGGACCGCCGGCGCCGTCGCGCTCTGCGGCGGCGTGGCGATCTACCTCCTCGGCCACGCCCTGTTCCGCTTGCGGATGACGCTGACGATCGGCCGCCACCACCTGGTGGGCGCCGCGGCCTCTGCCGGTCTCATCTTCGTCTCGCCACTGCTACCGGCGCTCGCGGTCGCCGGACTGCTGATGGTCATCCTCGCTGCGGCGGCGGCTTGGGAGCGGCTCGAGCATGCAGACCACCGCCACCAGGCCGAGGCCGTGGCGGATACCGACTAGCCGCCGGAGCGCGAGGGTGCGGAGAGCGTCTCGGCAAGCCACGCCTTCGCCTCGGCGGTGTGCGCGTGCTCGATCCAGTGGCCGTTATCGGACTCGTGGTAGTCGACGTCCATCCCGCTTTCTTCGAGGAGGTGGCGCGCGCGTTGTGCGAAGGCGACCTCCATGATCGGGTCGCGGCGGCCGTGCGCGATGAACACCCTCGTCGGCCGCGGCAGCTGCGGCTGCCACCCCTCGACGACGGGGACGAAGCCCGAGAACGCGAGGATCCCGGCCGGGGCGGGCCGGTCGGGGCCGAGGCCGAGCGCGTAACTCATCACCGAGCCCATCGAGAACCCGCCGAGCACGGTCTGCTCCGGCTTCAGGCCGAGCCGTTCCCAGGTCTCGTCGTGGAACTCGGCGAGTTGCCGGTAGGCGCCCCGGAAGGTCTCGGGGTCCGGATATCCGACG
>Ga0136846_1225065_pt1 | contig 13280 bp, 19 predicted proteins | sample HopSoiMetagenom2_FD_96841 | JGI IMG/M metagenome (GOLD analysis project Ga0136846, IMG submission 96841) | Grasslands soil microbial communities from Hopland, California, USA - 2 Assembly 2016 (version 4) | ecosystem: Environmental > Terrestrial > Soil > Grasslands | place: USA: Hopland... | reverse complement strand
TCCTGCAGGTGCTGCATGACGTCCCGCCGCACGTTTCGCACCGCGACCTTCCCCTCCTCTGCGAGCTTGCGGACGACCTTGACGAGCTCGCGCCGCCGCTCCTCGTTCGGCTGCGGCATCGGGAGGCGGATGAGCTTGCCGTCGTTCGACGGCGTGAGGCCGAGGTCGGACTCCTGGATCGCCTTCTCGATCGCTCGGATCGACGTCGGGTCGAACGGCTGCACGGTGAGCATCCGCGGCTCCGGGACGTTGATCGTCGCGAGTTGCTTCAGCGGCGTCGCCGTGCCGTAGTAGTCGATCTGGATCCGGTCGAGCAGCGCGGCCGAGGCTCGGCCCGTCCTGACGGTGTTGAACTCGCTTCTCGTGTGCTCGATCGAGGCGTCCATGCGTCGGACCGCGTCCTGCATCAGGTCGTCCACGCTCGCCATCAGCGTCCCTCCTTGGGCGGTGTCGAAATCAGCGTGCCGATCCGTTCGCCGTTCACGACGCGCCGGATGTTGCCGTCGGCGAGCGCGAACACGTGGATCGGCAGGTGGTTGTCCATGCACAGCGACAGCGCGGTCGTGTCCATCACTTTCAGACCGCGTTCGATTGCCTGGAGATGGGTGAGCTCGGGCAGGAACTGCGCCGTCGGATCGACGCGCGGATCGCCGCCGTACACGCCCGTCGTGCCGTGCTTCGCCATCAGGATCGCGTCGGCGTTGATCTCGAGCGCGCGGAGCGCGGCCGCGGTGTCCGTCGTGAAGAACGGATTGCCGGTCCCGGCGGCGAAGATGACGATCCGGCCCTTCTCGAGGTGGCGGATCGCGCGCCGGCGGATGTACGGCTCCGCCACTTCCTTCACCTCGAGCGCCGACAGGATGCGCGTGTGAGCACCGCGGTCCTCGAGCGCGTCCTGGAGCGCGACCGAGTTCAGGACGGTCGCGAGCATGCCGGCGTAATCCGCGGTCGCGCGGTCCATCCCCTCCGCGGCAGCCGCCATGCCGCGGTAGATGTTGCCCGCCCCCACGACGAGCGCGATCTCGACACCGGCGGCGGCGACGCCCACGATCTCCTCGGCGACGGCGTCGATCGTCGCCCGGTCCATCCCGTAGTCGCGCGCGCCCATCAACGACTCGCCCGACAGCTTCAGGAGGATGCGTCGGAACACGGGCCGATCGTCGTCGCCGGTAACGACAACCGCCCGTTGGCTCTGCGCCGTCACGCGCTGAGCTCGAAGCGCTCGAACTCGAGCACTTCGGCGCCTTCGTCGGCGAGCGCCTGGCCGACCTTCCTGGACGAGTCGTGGATCCATTCCTGGTCGGTCAGCACATTCGCGCCGAAGAACCGCTTGTTCAGCATGCCCTCGACGATCTTGTCCCGCGCCTGCTCGGGCTTCGACTGCACCTCGTCCGACGCGGCGTAGATCTCGCGCTCCTGCGTGACCGTGTCCTCGGGCACGTCGTCACGCCCGATCCAGCTCGGCTTCATCGCCGCGACGTGCATCGCGACCTTCCGCCCGAGCTCCTCGGAGCCGCCCCGCATCTGGAGCAGCACGCCGATCTTGTTCCGAGGCGGATGGGCGTACGCGGCGATGCGGGCGCCGTCGACGGCCTCGAAGCGCGCTGCGCCGGTGACGACGATGTTCTCGCCGAGCCGTCCGGCGAGCTGTGCGCGCTCCTCCTCCAGAGCTGCCTCGGCGCCCGGGCCTTCGGCCTCGACGGTTTCGAGCACCTTCTTGGCGAACGCGAGGAACTCGTCGTTGTTCGAGACGGGCTCGGTCTCGCAGCCGACGGCGACCATCGTCCCGCGGCGATTGTCGTCCGCGAGCCGGTACCCGACCTTGCCCTCGGGTGTCTCACGCTCGGCGCGCTTCGCCGCTCCGGCCATCCCCTTCTCCCGGAGCACGCGCACCGCGGCATCCATGTCGCCGTTCGTCTCCTGCAGAGCGCGCTTGCAGTCCATCATCGGCGCGCCGGTCTGGTCGCGTAGCTCCTTGACGAGCGCGGCCGAGATCTCAGCCATCCGCCCCCGCCTCCTGCTGGTCGGTCGGCGCTTCAGCGGCGGGCGCGTCTCCGGCGGGCGCCTCAGCGGCCGGCGCCTCTGCCGCCGGCGCCTCTGCCGCGGGCGCGTCAGCGACGGGTGCCTCGGCGGCCGGTGCCTCGGCCACGGGCTCCTCGCCCGGTGACACCTGCTCGTAGTCGCCCTCGGGAACGGTCGGCTCGTCGGCCGGCGCGGCGTCGGACGCCGCAGGCCCACCGTCGGCGGGCGCGCCGCCGCCGTTCGTCCCCGCCCGCGCGAAATCGGACGGCGACGCCTTCTGCTGCCCCGCGGCGATGCCGTCGGCGAGGACGCGGACGATCAGATCGCACGAACGGATCGCGTCGTCGTTGCCGGGAATGACGTAGTCCGCCTCGTCGGGGTCGCAGTTCGTGTCGACGAGGGCGACGATCGGCAGCCCCAGCCGGCGGGCCTCGCGGACCGCGAGCTGCTCCTTGCGCAGGTCGACGATGAAGACCGCGTCGGGCTGCTTCTTCATGTCGGCGACGCCACCGAGGTTCTCGTCGAGCTTCTCGAGCTCGCCCATCATCGAGATGCGCTCCTTCGCCGGCAGCAGGTCGAGCTGGCCGTCCTCCTTCAGGCGGCGCAGCTCGTGGAGCCGGTCGATCCGGGCGGAGATCGTCCGCCAGTTCGTCAGCAGCCCGCCGAGCCACCGGTGCGAGACGTACGGCATGCCGACCCGCTTCGCCTGCTCTTCGACTGCGGTCTGGCTCTGCTTCTTCGTGCCGACGAAGAGGATCGAGCCGTTACGTTCCGCGAGGTTCCGCGCGAACGCGTGCGCCTCCTCGAGGAGCTCCAGCGTCTTCTGGAGGTCGATGATGTAGATCCCGCCTCGCTCCGTGAAGATGAAGCGGCGCATTTTCGGGTTCCAGCGTCGCGTCTGGTGGCCGAAGTGGACTCCGGCCTCCAAGAGCTCGCGCATGGAGACGACGGACATAGAACTTCCTTTCGGTTGAGGTGCGTGCTGCCGGCGGGGCGCGGGCGGAACCGGCGTCCGTCGAACGCCGGCACCCCCACCCGTGCGAAAGCGCCGGGTCGGGTGCGGAAACGGCCTGCATCCTAGCCGAGACCCGTATCCTGGTCCCGTGCCTGAGCCCGGGTCGGAGCCACTCGTGCTCGTACGGCTCGCGGAGGAGATCCACCGCTCTGCGCAGGACCTGGCGCTCGAGGTCGTCGAGGAAGGGCTTGCCGACGACGAGATCCCGTCGCTCGGACGGCTCGGCCGCGACGGCCAACTCGGCGACGTCCCCACGTTCATCGACGAGCTCGGTCGGCAGCTCGGCGAGCCCGAGCCGGACCGCCTGCGCCGCGGCGGCGGGCTCGCCGCGCTCGTCCGCGACCACGCCCGGGTCCGCGAGGAGCTCGGGTTCGCCCCCCGGGAGGTCGTGACCGAGTTCCTGCTGCTGCGACGCGTGCTGTGGCGCTTCGTCGCGCGCTGGACGTCCGCCCTCGAGACCGAGGACGTCCTCGTGATCGAGCGGCGGCTGAACGACACGATCGACCGCCTCGTCACCGAGTGCGTCGTCGCCTATTTCGACCGTGCGACGCTCGAGCTCGCCGAGCAGGCGCGGCGGGATCCGCTGACCGGCCTGTTGAACCACCAGGCGTTCACGCAGGGGCTGGCGCTCGAGCTCGACCGCGCGCAGCGCTACGCGACGGGCCTGTCGCTCGTCGCGCTGGATGTCGACCGCTTCAAGGCGATCAACGACACGCGCGGCCATCCCGAGGGCGACCGCGTCCTGCGCGAGCTCGCGCGCGTGATCGAGGACGAGCGGCGCGGGTCGGACCTCGCGGGCCGCATGGGCGGCGACGAGTTCGCAGTCGTCCTGATCCACGCGAATCCGAACGCGGCTGCGCGCTTCCTCGAACGGCTTCGCGCGCGGGCGGCGGAGTTCGAGGACCTCTCGTTCAGCGCAGGCGTCGCGCACTCCCCGACGGACGCGACAAGCGCGGACGAGCTGTTCCGGCTGGCCGACGCCCGCCTCTACGAGGCAAAAGCTGCGCGCTGATCCCGCGCACGCTCGAGCGTGCCCGCAAGGTCCGCCGGCAGCGGCGAATCGGTGTCGACGCGCTCGCCCGTGAACGGGTGCACGAACGCGAGCCGCGCCGCATGCAGGAACTGCCGCTCGAGGCCGAGCTCGAGCGGGCGCCCGTAGACCGGATCGCCCGCGACCGGCAGGTCGATCGCCGCGAGATGCACGCGGATCTGATGCGTCCGGCCCGTCTCGAGCCGCACATCCAACAAGGCGTGGCGCGGCAGGAGCTCGACGACTTCGAAGTGCGTGATCGCGTCGCGCGGAGCGTCGGTCGAGAGCGACTGGCGGAGCGGATCGCGTCGGTCGCGCCCGATCGGCGCCTCGATCCGGCCCCGTCGCGACCGCGGTCGCCCGACGACGAGCGCGAGGTAGCGGCGGTCGAGCTCGCGGCGGCGCACGAGCGCCTGGAGGCGACGGTGCGCCTCTTCGGAGCGCGCGACCACCATCAGACCCGAGGTGTCACGGTCGAGCCGGTGGACGATGCCCGGCCGGTCGTCTTCGCCGCCCGCCGCTGCGTGGCCGAGCAGGCCGTGGACGAGCGTGCCGCTGCTGTGGCCCGGAGCGGGATGCACGACAATCCCCGCGGGTTTGTCCACGACGAGGAGGTGGTCGTCCTCCCACGCGAGGCGGAGCGGCATCTCCTCCGGCACGAGCGTCTCGTCCTGCGCCGGCGCCTCGAACTCGATCTCCTCGCCGCCCGCGAGCTTGAAGCTCTTCGCGCGCGCTGCGCCGTCGACGCGCACCGCGCCCGACGCGAGCAGCCGCTCCGCGGCGCCCCGCGCGCCTATCTCGGGGAGCGACGCAAGGAAGCGATCGAGCCGCGCACCCGCGGCGTCGTCAGGAACGCGTCGCTTCACGCACGCGCGTTGGGCGCGCTGACTCGCCGTCCGCGCCGAGCAAGGCGAGCAAGAGAATCGCCACGCCGACGACGATGAACGTGTCCGCGAGGTTGAACGCGGGCCAGTATTTGAAGTCGAGGAAGTCGGTGACGTGACCGAGCCGGACGCGATCGACGAGGTTCGAGACGCTGCCGCCGATGACGAGCCCGAGCGCGACCGGCAACACGGGATGACGCGAGCCGGAGCGCGCGAAAAAATAGAGCATCCACGCGACGGCTCCCGCGGTCAGCAGGATCACGAGCGACGTCGCGCTCGCAAAGAAGCCGAAAGCGATGCCGGAATTCTGCACGTGGTGGATCGAGAACGGGCCGACGACGTGCGACGCGTCGTTCAGCTCGAGCCGCGAGGTCACGATCGCTTTTGTCAGTTGATCCGCCGCGAGCGCGGCGAGCGCGACGCACGCGAGGCTCACCCACTGCGACCACCCCGCCCCGAGCTGCCGCTCGGCGACCGAGATCGGCGTCAGCCCGTCGGTCGCCGACCCGACGCGGACGTCGGCGGAGCGTGCGGGCTCGCTCACCTGCCCTCGAGCTGGCGCTGGCAGTCGATGTCGAGCGTCGCCCACGGGCGCGCCTCGAGCCGCTCGGGTGCGATCGGCTTGCCGCAACGCGTACACGACCCGTACGTCCCTTGTTCGATCCGCCCGAGCGCAGCGTCGATCTCCTGGAGCACGTGCTCGGCGTTCTCGCCCAGCGTGTAGTCGAGCTCGCGGTCGTACGTGTCGGTCGCCGTATCGGCGAGATGGTTGTCGTAGACCGCGTCCTCACCCGTCTCGTCGCTCATCGAGCCCGGATGCTCGTCGTGGAGATTGTCGAGCGCCGCCTTGACACGCTGCCGCTCACTGAGAAGCGACTCCTTGAACCGATCGGTGTCGAGCGCGCTCACACGACCTCCTTTCCGGACGCCGTCGCGAGGCGCCGTTCGACGTTCGGCGGGTCGATCCCCGTCAGCTCGACGATCTTGTCCCGGGCGCCGTGGCCCGAAACGACGCGGACGGATTCGCGCGACAGCGCGAGTGTGTCGGCGAGCAGCCTGACGAGCGCGTCGTTCGCGCGTCCATCTTCAGGTGGCGCGGCGACACGGACCTTCCACGCGTCGCCGTGTCGACCGACGACTCGCGTTCGTCGCGCACCGGGTGAGACACGCAGTCGCACGCGCGTGGCCGTCATGGCATGAGTCTAGCCTCGGGCTCTACGCGGCCTCGGCTTCCTGCGCTGGCGGTTCGTCCTCGACGACTGCGAGCGCCGCACGAAGCAGCGACCGCATCCTCCGCACCTCGCCAAGCAGCCTGTCGTGGTCGGACCGCGCGCGACGCGTGATCGAGCGGGCTTCGGAACGGGCCTCCTCGACGATCAGGTCGGCTTCCTTGCGTGCCTGCTCCTTGAGCGTGACGGCAGCCTTTTCGGCGGAGACGAGGGTCGTTCGCAACAACGCTTCGAGCTCGCGGAATCGCACGAGGTCCGCCTCGAGCTGGTCGATCTTGTCCGCGAGGTCGGCGCGCTCGCGCCACACGTCCTCGAAGCTGACGACGATCTCGCCGAGGATGTCGTCGACCGCCGCGCGGTTGTAGCCGCGGCCGATCGTGCGTGGCGGCTTGAGATGTCTGATCTCGACTGGCGTGAGAGCCATGGCCTCCCCTTTCAGTGGAGCCGGCCGAGCAACGCGTTCACGAGCCGGCCGATGATCACGAGAGCCACAACGCCGACGACCGGCGACAGATCGAGCGGACCGAACGTCGGCAGGATCCGCCGGAACAATCGGAGGTACGGCTCACACACGTCGTACAGGAACCGCTGGATGCGGTTCAGCCAGGGCGAATACGGGAGTCGCACCCATGACGTCACGATGTACGCCAGGATCAACAGCGTGTACACGTAGATGAAGACGTTGACGAAGCTCCCGACGCGGTCGACCGCGTCGTACAGCAGCGCGAACACGGCGAAGCCGCCCATACGGGTCAGTTCGCGCCCTGCGGCATAAGTCCTAGCCTACGCCTGGTTGAAGAAGCCGCCGCGCTCGAGCAGCTGCGCGCGCTGCTCGGCGGACACCTCGACGTTTCGCGGCGTCAGGAGGAACACCTTGTCAGCGACGCGCTGCATGCCGCCGTCGAGGGCATACGTCAGACCGCTCGCAAAGTCGATCAGCCGCTTCGACAGATCCTGGTCCGACGTCTGCAGGTTCAGGATCACCGGGATCGAGTCCTTGAACTTGTCCGCGATCTGCTGCGCGTCGTTGAAGCTCCTCGGCACGACCAGGTGCATCCGAACCGACGCGGGATTGGGAACCGCCGCAACGCGCGGCCGTGGCCTCAGCACAGTCGTCCGGTCGTTCTCCGGCTCCGGGTCGGTCCAGTCGTCGAACTCGCGCTGCCGGCGCGCCGGCGTCAGCCGTCGGACGTTCGGACGGTCGGCGTACGTCCGCTGGACATCCTCGTCCGTGACGTATGCCTCGTCGTCCCAGTCGTCCTCCTCGGCGATGCCGAAGTAGACGAGCGTCCGGTTCCAGACGTCCGCGAAGCCCATTTCGCGCGAAATGTTACTCGGCGTACAGGATTGACCCGACCCGGACGAGGGTCGCGCCCTCCTCCGCGGCGACGCGATAGTCCTGGCTCGTGCCCATCGACAGCTCGTGCAGGCCGTGCGTGTGCGCGAGGTCCACGAGCCGCCGGAAGTAGGGTCGCGACGCCTCGGGATCCGCAGCCGCGGGCGGCATCGTCATCAAGCCGCGCACATTCGCGACGGTCGCGAGGAAGCGCTCGAGGTCACCGACGGCGATGCCGGACTTCGTCGGTTCGTCGGAGAGGTTGACCTCGACCAGCGCCGGCACCTCGAGTCGCCGCGCCGACGACTCCGAGTCGAGCGAGTGCACGAGCTCGCAGATGCGGTTGACGATCTTGACCTTGTTCGACTGCAGGTGACCGATGAAGTGCCACCGGAACGCGTCCCCGTATTCGGCGTGCTTTGCCTCGAGATCCTGCGCGCGGTTCTCGCCGACGACGTCGATGCCGGCCTCAGCGAGCACGGCCATGTCCGCAACCGAGACGTACTTCGTCGCCGCGACGACGGTGACGCGATCGCCGACCTCCTCGCGAACGCGCGCGTACCGAGCACGGACCTCGTCAGGCGAGATAGCCGATCACCCCCTGACGACCGGTGACGCCGCGGTCGCGCCGGTGCGAGAAGAACCGGTCGGAGTGACACGCGGTGCAAAGGTCGACGCGCTCGACGTCGTCGACGCCCGCGGCGCGAAGCGCGAGCTCCGCCGCACGCCAGAGGTCGAGATTGCCTCCACGCACGACGTCGCCGCCGAAGCGCTCCCGATATGCGTCCCGGATGTCGTCGCCGACCTCGTAACAGCACGGGCCGATGCCGGGACCGATTGCCGCGCGAACGCGCCCGCGCCCGATCGCCGCGACTCCCGCATCGACGACTCCCTCCAGCAGCCCGAGCCGCCCAGCATGCAGCAGCGCGAGCCGCGGAGGCCCGTCGGTCCGGGCGAGCGCAACCGGCAGGCAGTCGGCCGTCAGCTTCAGCATCGGAACGCGCTCGTCGTCCGTCCAGAGCCCGTCGCCCGGCGCGCCGCGGCGCCCGGGCTCGGCGCGGTGCACGACGGCACCGTGCACCTGCCGGTTCATCGCGAGCTGTTTCACGTCCGCGCCGACCGCGGCGCACGCACGCCGCCGGTTCTCCTCCACGTGCGCGTCGTCGTCCGCGGTCATGAGCCCGAGGTTCAGTGAGGCGTACGGCCCCTCGCTGACGCCGCCGTTCCGCGTCGTGAACGCGACGACGTACGGGGCAGGTACATCCCACGTGATCACTCGGCGATCAACTCCCGCGCCGCGGCGAGCTCGTCGGCACGACTCGTCAGCTCGCCGTTCAGCTTGCGGCGCCGCAGCTCTTCGAGAACCTCGCCCACGCGCGGGGACTCGCCGAGCCCGAGCGCGGCAAGGTCGTCGCCGTCGAGCTCGAGCCGGACGTCGCGCAGCCGGTCGAAGTACGGCTCGAGCGCGGGAAGGTCGGCGACCGCGAGCGTGTAGAGCGGGGTGTCCGGCCCCGTCTCCTCGACGGCACGCACGACGTCCGCCGGCGTGCGGGCCGCCGTGACGCGTTCGCGCAGCAGCGGCTCTTCACGGTGCGCGGCTTCGACGGACTCCGCTATGCGCCGCGAGACCTTCCACTCGTCGAGGCGACCGGCCGGCGCGCGAATCGACAGGAGGCCGAGGTGCCAGAGCGGCTCGGACAGCCGGTAGCGCGCCGACAGCTCACGAAGGCGCGGTTGCAGGCCCGGCGGCCCGAACTCGACGCCGAGTGCGTCGTCGACACCGAGCGCGCGCAACCGCGCCAGGGCAGCCTCGGGGTCGGCCTCGCCGAAGATCGCGTATAGCTCCTCGCGAACGCGCGCACCCGACAGCCGTGCCACGTCCGGTACCGAGATCAGCGCCAGCGTCTCCGTCTTCGGATCCATCCGAAAACCGAGCCGGGTCTCGTAGCGCGCCGCGCGGAAGATGCGGGTGGGATCGTCGACGAAGGAACGCTCGTGGAGCACACGGACGAGGCGATCGCGGAGGTGCTCGATCCCCTGGTGCGGATCGACGACGTCGCCGTCGGGGAGCGAGACGGCGATCGCGTTGACCGTGAAGTCGCGCCGCGCGAGGTCCTCCTCGATCGACGTCGCAGGCGCGACGTCCGGAAGCGCACCCCCTGCGCTGTACGTCTCGGTCCGCGCGGTTGCGACGTCGACGTGCGCGCCGTCCGCATAGTGGACCGTCGCGGTGCCGAACCGGCCATGGGTCGTCGTCCGTCCCGTGAGCCGCCGAGCGAGCTCCTCGGCGAACGCCGGAGCGTCACCGACGACGGCGAGGTCGAAATCGAACCGCGGCGGCGTGCCGAGCAGCAGGTCGCGGACCGTGCCGCCCACGAGGTACGCCGGTCCCGGCAACGCATCGAGCACCGGCTCGAACCGTTCGAGGCCGACCAGCTCACGTCCGAGGTTCATGGATCGCAGCGCGATCCGGTCAGAGCAGCGCGATCGCTTCGATCTCGACGAGCGCGCCCGATGGCAGCCGCGCGACCTCGACGGTCGAGCGCGCCGGCGGCCGTTCGCCGACGTGCCGCGCGTACACCTCGTTCATCCCGGGAAAGTCGTCGAGGTTCTGAAGGAACACCGTCGTCTTGACGAGCCGGTCGAGACTCGTCCCGGCGGCCTCGAGAATGGCGCGGAGGTTCGCGAAGATCTGCTCGGTCTGTTCCTGGATCGATCCGCCGCTGAGCTCGGTGTGGCCCGGCTCGAGCGCGAGCTGGCCGGAAACGAACACGAGCCCGCCCGCTTTGATCGCCTGCGAGTACGGCGCACCCTGGAAGGGTGCGGGCGCCGCATCGGTGCGGACGACGTCCTTGTCGCTCATGTGCTCCCCTTGCGTGGTCGTATCGCCTGTGCCAGCGCGACACCGAGTGCCTTGAAGATCGCATCGAGAACGTGCTGCGTGTCGCTGCCCTCGATCAGGCGAACGTGCAGAGAGATCCCTGCGCTGTCCGCGAGCTGGTTCAGGAATCGCGCCGCCAGGTCGGTTGCGAGGCCGCCGATGCGCGCCTCCGAGAGATCGACGTTCGAGAACAACGACGGCCGGTCGGACACATCGAGCGCGACGTGCGCGAGAGCCTCGTCCGCCGGCACCACCGCCGATCCGTGGCCACGCGCCCCCGCGGCGCGGAGCGGCTCGGCGAGCGCGTCGCCGAGCGCGCGTGCCGCCGCGACGATCTCCGCCTCGGCAGTCGTCGGCTCGACCGCAAGCGACACGTCGAACGACGCGTACGTGGCGAGCAGGACGAGCAGGTGGTCGAGCACGGAGACGCCCGTTTCGACGTTCGCTTCGCCGCTGCCCGTGACGTTCAGCCGGACGCGCGTCCGTCCGTGCCCGGTCGTTGCCATCGGCGGAGCGTACCGCAGCGGTCTGCGCGCCCCGGGCGCGCGGCCGGGACGTCAGCTGTCGACGCGCTCGATCTGTGCGCCGAGCGTGCGCAGCCGTTCGTCGATCCGCTCGTAGCCGCGATCGATCTCGCCGACGTTTCCGATCGTCGACGTCCCTTCGGCACACAGGCTCGCGATCAGCATCGCCATCCCCGCGCGGATGTCGGGGCTCGCCATCTGCTGGCCGAACAGCTTTGCCGGCCCGGCGACGACAGCCCTGTGTGGGTCGCAAAGGATGATGCGCGCGCCCATCGACACGAGCTTGTCGACGAAAAAGAGGCGGTTCTCGAACATCTTTTCGAAGATGAGGATCGTGCCTTGCGCCTGTGTCGCGACCGCGAGCGCGATCGACGTGAGGTCGGCGGGGAACGCCGGCCACGGACCGTCCTCGATCTTCGGGATCTGGCCGCCGAGATCGTCCTGGATCGCGAGCTCCTGGTCCGGCGGAACGCGAAGAGACGCGGCGTGTAGCTCGACGTGCACGCCGAGCCGCTCGAATGTCGGCAGGATGGGCGCGAGATCGGCCGGCACGACGTCGTCGATCGTCATGTCGCCGCCCGTCACCGCAGCGAGTCCGATGAAGCTGCAGACCTCGATGTGCTCCGAGCCGACGCGCCACTCGCCGCCGTGGAGCCGCTCGACGCCGTGGATACGGAGGACGTTCGACGCGACCCCTTCGATCTGCGCGCCGAGGGAGACGAGAAAGCGGCAGAGGTCCTGGATGTGCGGCTCGCACGCGGCATTGCCGATCACGGTCTCACCGGGCGCAAGCGAGGCGGCCATGACCGCGTTCTCGGTTGCCATCACGCTCGCCTCGTCGAGGAAGACGTGGTTTCCGCGGAGGCCGTCCGTGCGCATCTCGTACCGGCCGTTGAGGTCGATCTCGACGCCGAGCTCCGCGAATGCGTGGATGTGCGGATCGAGGCGGCGCCGGCCGATGACGTCGCCTCCCGGCGGTGGCACGCTCGCGCGCCCGACGCGCGCGAGCAGCGGGCCTGCGAGCAGGAAGGATGCGCGGATCCGGCTGGCGAGCGCGGGCTCGAGCTCCGACGACGTGAGCGACTCAGCATGGACGCGGACCTCGTTCGGCGCCGTCCATTCGATGTCGGCGCCGAGCTCGGCGATCAGCTCCACCATCGTCTCGACGTCGCGGATGTGCGGGACGTTCGTCAGCCGCACGGGCTCGTCCGTCAACAGACACGCGGCGAGGATCGGGAGTGCGCCGTTCTTGTTCCCGGCGGCGCGGATCGTCCCGTTCAGCGGCCGACCTCCCTCGATCACGAAGGACTCGGCGGCACGGCTCGTGACTGCGGCCATCGCGCGGTAGCCTAGTTGCCGTTCCGGAATGACTCCGATCGACGCGCAACCGACTCGCGAACAAGCGTGGGAGACGCTTACGCGCTACACGAAGGGCGAAGCGCTCCTCCGTCACGCGCTCGCCGTCGAGGCGTCGACCGCATGGTACGCGCGCCGCTTCGGCGAGGACGAGGAGCTCTGGCGCGTCGTCGCCCTGCTCCACGACTTCGACTACGAGATCCACCCCACGCTCGACCAACATCCGCAGGACGGCGCGCCGATCCTCCGGGATGAGGGCTATCCCGACCAGGTGATCGAAGCGGTGCTGTCGCACGCCGAGCACCTGGAGATGCCGCGCGACACGGCGCTGAAGAAGACGCTGTTCGCGTGCGACGAGCTCTCCGGGTTCGTGCACGCATGCGGGCTCGTGCGGCCGACCGGTCTCGACGGCCTCGAGCCGAAGTCGGTGCGCAAGAAGCTGAAGCAACCGTCGTTCGCCGCGGGCGTGCATCGCGACGAGGTCTACGCCGGCGCCGAGGGGCTCGGGCTCGACCTCGACGAGCACATCCGCAATGTGGTCGCGGCGCTCCAGCCGATCGCACCCGAGCTCGGGCTCCGCACAGCCGAGACGGCAGGGGCGCCGTGATGCCGAAGCTCGACGTCTTCGGTGTCGTCGTCAGCGACATGGCACGCTCGGTCGCGTTCTACCGCCGCCTCGGGCTCGAGTTTCCCGACGGCGCCGAGAACGAGCCGCACGTCGAGGCGCCGCTCGGCGGCGGCATCCGCTACGCGCTGGATACGGAAGAGGTCATGCGGGCTTTCGATCCCGAGTGGGTTCGCCCCACCACCGGCCATCTGGTCGGCGGCGCGTTCCGGTGCGACTCGCCGGGGGACGTCGACAGCGTGTACCGCGATCTGCTCGCGTCCGGCGGCACCGCGTACAAGGAGCCGTTCGACGCGTTCTGGGGCCAGCGCTATGCACAGCTGCGCGACCCCGACGGCACGGTCATCGACCTGTACGCGCCGCTCCCGGGGTAGCACC
>Ga0136846_1217388_pt1 | contig 13281 bp, 14 predicted proteins | sample HopSoiMetagenom2_FD_96841 | JGI IMG/M metagenome (GOLD analysis project Ga0136846, IMG submission 96841) | Grasslands soil microbial communities from Hopland, California, USA - 2 Assembly 2016 (version 4) | ecosystem: Environmental > Terrestrial > Soil > Grasslands | place: USA: Hopland... | reverse complement strand
TCTCGCCGGCGCGCCAGATCGTCGACAATGCCGGCGGCGATGGCGCCGTCGTGATCGGCAAGCTGCTCGAGCCGAACGATTACGGCTACGGCTTCGACGCGCAGACCGGCGAATACGCCGACCTGTTCAAGAAGGGCATCATCGACCCGACCAAGGTCGTGCGCACCGCGCTTCAGGACGCAGCCTCGATTGCCGGCCTCCTGATCACGACCGAGGCCATGGTCGCCGAGCTGCCGAAGAAGGAATCGGCGCCGGCAATGCCAGGCGGCGGCGGCATGGGCGGCATGGATTTCTGATCCCATACCTCGCGGTTGCATTTCACCATCGGCCTCGGCGAAAGCCGGGGCCCTTTTCATTTGTGGCGTGCGGCACCATGCGGAGGTATGCGGCAACGCTCAAATTGCGCAGAGATTTGCTTGATCGGCATCAATTTGGGTTTAAGCTCTTGGGCTTAGCAGCGATCTCGGGCTGCTGAAGGGCGGCGTCTTAGATATCCTCGCGATGGAAGGCTGAATGTTCTCGCAGCAATGGCGGGGCACGCGAGCGTTGCAAGCATGACGGCGGAACGTCATTCGCGCACGACGACGCGCGCCGATCTGCTCGAGGCGGTTTATGCGACCTGCCCTAGTCTGTCGCGGACGCAGGCGCGCGAGCTCTTCGAAATGGCGCTCGACGAGATCTGCGACACTCTGGTGCGCGGAGAGCCGGTGAAATTGCGCTCGTTCGGCAATTTCGCCGTGCGTTCCAAGCGCGAGCGGATCGGGCGTAATCCGCGCACCGGCGTCGAAGCGCCGATCGCGCCGCGCCGGGTGGTGACGTTTCGCCCTTCGCCCGTCCTGCTCGGGCGGGTTAATGGCGACGGCCGGGCAAATTTCTCCGACGCCGATGCCAGCGATTAGGCAGTCGCCGCCACACGCCGCATGACCGAAAATTTACTTGCACCCGACGGGAGTTGGCCGCTTCTCCTCGTGTTCCCCAATGTCGACACGGTTGTGTGTCGGAACGCGATCCTGAGACTTCCTGAACTGGCGATTTGATGAACGGCTTAGCTATTGCTGTCGGCGCCTTCGCCGTCGCCGCATTCGTGGCCGGACAAGTGTCCGGCCAAGGACTGTATCTGCTCGGCGGCGTCGCGGCCCTGTGTGCGGTCACCACCTATCTCTCCGGCCGCATCTCGAGCTTTCTCAAAATCTTCATCGCGATTTTCTCGCTCGAGACGATCGCCTTCGGATTGATGGTCGTTGGCGGCGCATTCGGATGGTGGCCGGACGCCTATATCGATTATCTGCCGCCGCAGAGCCTGGCGTTGACGGTCGCGATCTTTTCCATCCTGGTCTACGCCGCCTCGCATATCCCGGTCGTTCGCAACATAACCAGGATCGCCGACCGCTATTTCGATACACGCGACAAAACGCAAGCGCGCATCTGGCCGCTACGCCCGTTTACTCCGCTGGAGCGGCGTCTTGCCGTGGCGATGGTCGTTTTTCTTGTGCTCGTCAATCAAGCGCAGGTCGGCATCACCGTTCGTCTCTCGTTCTTCAACCGCGATTGGTTCAACGCCATCCAGGAGAAGAATGCGCACGATTTCTGGCAGCTGCTCTTCTTTGTCTTTACCCCCTGGGCTTTCATCTACGTCGCGAGCACCGTCATCGAATATGTCGTGCAATCGACCCTTACAATCCGCTGGCGGCGGTGGCTGACGGACTATTACGTATCCCACTGGCTGGACGGCAACACGCATTACCGGATGGGCCTGCTTGGTTCGGACACCGACAATCCGGATCAGCGCATCTCGGAAGACATCAGCCGCTTCATCGACGCGCCGACAGAGGGTCAGACCGGCCTTTACGGATATTCCATCCAGCTGATCTCGACGCTGAGTTCGCTTGTCTCTTTTGCCATCGTGCTGTGGGCCTTATCCGCCAATTTCAGCCTTCCGGGCACCGACATTCGCGTGCCGGGATTTCTGTTCTGGGTCGCTTTGGTCTATGCCGGACTGGGTACGCTGGTCACCCATCTGATCGGGCGGCCGCTCGTCAAAATCTTCTTTCACAAGCAGCGCGTCGAAGCCGATTTCCGCTTCTCTCTCGCGCGTCTGCGTGAATACGGCGAGCAGGTCGCGCTGCTGAAAGGCGAGGCGTCGGAGAAAGTCTCACTCGGCCGGCGTTTTGCAGCGATCGTCGTGAACTATTTCGATCTCATCAACACGCGAAAAAAGCTGATCGCGTTCACTCAGCTTTACGGTCAGATCTCGCCGATCATTCCTTTTATCTTTGCAGCGCCGTTCTATTTCGCCGGGCGCATACCGCTTGGAATCATGACGCAGACGGCAAGCGCATTCGGCAGAGTCGAGGCGGCGCTGACCTTTTTCATTTCCTATTATACCTCTCTCGCCGGTTTCAAGTCGGTCCTCGATCGATTGACGCTATTCGATGCCGCCATCGCGCGCGCCAAGACACTTGGCGAGCGGCCGCCGAAGATTGCGCTAGAACCCTCCGCCGCTCCCGATGTCAGCCTCGAACACGTCACGTTCGGCCTGCCGAACGGGCGCCGCATCATCGAAGACGCGAGCCTCACCTTTCATGCCGGGGAGCCGACGCTCGTTGCAGGCCCATCAGGTTCGGGCAAATCGACGCTGTTTCGCGGAATCTCGGGCATATGGCCGTTCGGCGATGGCCGCATCGACATTCCGGCTGGTGCGCACGTCATGCTACTCCCGCAAAAACCTTACATCCCTATCGGCACGCTGCGGAACGCCGTCACCTATCCGGCGCCGCCTGGGACCTACAGTGACGCCGACGTGATCGAAGCCCTAAACGCCGTCGATCTCGCCTTGCTCACCCACGATCTCGATCAAGAAGACATTTGGGTGCAGCGCCTATCCGGAGGCGAGCAGCAGCGGCTGGCGCTTGCGCGCGCACTCCTCGCCAAACCCGATTGGCTGTTCCTCGACGAAGCTACCGCCGCAATCGATGAGGCGTTGGAGGCGAAGCTTTATCACGCAATCGCGCAGCGTCTGCCCAGCACGACCGTCGTTTCCATCGGACATCGCTCCACGCTCAGCGCTTTCCATGACCGGCGCGTCGAGATGCAAGCGGGCCGCGACGGTACGTTCGCGCCACGAGAGCTGCCGGCCAAAGCCGCGGAGTAAAGCTACGGCCATGGCTGGCCGCCGGGCATCATTGGCGATGCCGTGCGGCCGGCGTGCGGATCACCTCAGCCGGACTTGAAAAGCGCGTCGCCTCGGCGTCTAAGGAGGCGAACAGGAGCTACTCAATGGCGAACTCTGCTCTGCGCGCCCGCCCCTCGTCGCAAGCGCCGAACGACCTGCGCAGCTTTTGGCTGCCATTCACCGCCAATCGCGCCTTCAAGCAGCGGCCGCGGCTGATCGCGCGCGCCAAGGACATGCATTATTATACGCCGGAAGGGCGCCCGATCCTCGACGCGACGGCGGGCCTTTGGTGCTGCAATGCCGGGCATAATCGCGAGCCGATCGTCGCGGCGATCCAGGCACAAGCAGCCGAACTCGATTTCGCGCCCACCTTCCAATACGCGCATCCCTCGGCGTTCGAAGCGGCCTCGCGCATCGCCGACCTCGCGCCGGGCGATCTCAACCAGGTCTTCTTCTGCAATTCCGGATCGGAAGCGGCAGACACCGCGCTTAAAATCGCGCTCGCTTATCACAATGTTCGCGGCGAGGCCTCGCGCCAGCGGCTGATCGGCCGCGAGCGCGGCTATCACGGCGTCGGCTTCGGCGGCATTTCCGTCGGCGGCATGGTCAATAACCGCAAATTCTTCGGCGCGCTCCTGGCCGGCGTCGACCATTTGCCGGCAACGTATGATCGCGAGCACCAGGCGTTCTCCCGCGGCGAGCCGGATTGGGGCGAGCACAAAGCCGACGAGCTCGAGCGCATCGTTGCGTTGCATGACGCCTCGACGATCGCTGCCGTCATTGTCGAGCCGATGTCGGGCTCGACCGGCGTCTTGCCGGCGCCGAAAGGTTATCTGCAGCGGCTGCGCGCAATTTGCGACAAGTACCGCATCCTGTTGATCTTCGATGAGGTGATCACCGCCTTCGGCCGGCTCGGTCACGCCTTCGCGGCGGAACGCTATGGCGTCATTCCCGACATGATCACGTTTGCGAAGGGCGTCACGTCGGGGTCAGTGCCGATGGCCGGCGTGATCGTGCGCGATCATATCCATGACGCCTTCATGGCCGGACCCGATCATGCGATCGAGTTCTTCCACGGCTACACCTATTCGGCACATCCGCTGGCCTGCGCGGCCGCGGTTGCGACATTGAACGTCTATCGCGACGAGCAATTGTTCGAACGCTCGAAAGCGCTCGAACTCGTGTGGGCCGATAAATTCCACAGCCTGCGCGGCCTGCCGAACGTGCTCGACATCCGCACGATCGGCCTTGTCGGCGCCGTCGATCTCGCGGCGAAGCCGGACGCGGTCGGCGCACGCGGCTTTGAAGTGATGGAGCGCGCCTTCCATGATGAAGGCCTGATGGTGCGCACCGCCGGCGACACGATTGCCGTGTCGCCGCCGCTCATTGTCAGCGAGGCGCAGATCGATGAGATCGTGCAAAAGCTCGGGAGCGTGCTGAAGAAGGTGGCGTGAGGCTCACCCGTAGTGCACATTGAGCAACCGCGATCCGAGCTGTAAGACCGAAATCGTTGGCCCTACCTCCCATCAGGGGGGTCGATCGCGGAAGCGATCGGGACTGGGTCTGCTACTTCGATTGCGTGAAACCGCACCCGGCTGCTGCGCAGCCACCCTCCCCTCCGGGGAGGGAGAGCGTCTCGACGTCGCGCATAAATGAACAGCACCCCACCAAAGACATCTCTGAAGCCGCAGCTGCCGCGCGGCTTTGCCGATCGCGGACCGCAAGAGATCGCGGCCGTCGAGCGCATGCTCGCGGTGATCCGGCAAACGTACGAGCTCTACGGCTTCGAAGCAGTGGAGACGCCGTTCATCGAGTATACCGACGCGCTCGGCAAGTTTCTGCCCGATCAGGACCGGCCGAACGAGGGCGTGTTCTCGTTCCGCGATGATGACGAGCAATGGCTGTCGCTGCGCTATGACCTGACCGCGCCGCTGGCGCGCCACGTCGCGGAAAATTTCGATCGGCTGCCGAAACCATATCGCTCGTATCGTGCCGGGGTCGTCTTCCGCAACGAGAAGCCGGGGCCGGGCCGCTTCCGGCAATTCATGCAATTTGATGCCGATACGGTTGGCGCGCCGTCGGTAATTGCCGATGCGGAGATGTGCATGATGGCCGCCGACACGCTGGAGCGGCTCGGCATCAAGCGCGGCGATTATGTGATCAAGGTTAACAATCGCAAAGTGCTTGATGGCGTGATGGAAGCGATTGGGCTTGGTGGCGCGGAGAATGTCGGGCGCAGGCTTACAGTCCTGCGAGCGATCGACAAGTTGGATCGGCTCGGGGTGGATGGCGTGCGCTTGTTGCTCGGGCCCGGGCGCAAAGATGAGAGTGGCGACTTCACTAAGGGCGCGCAGTTAAATGATCGGCAATCTGGCACCGTTCTGGACGTCATCCAGGCCACGAACGTTTCAGGCCTAAAGCAAGTTCTTGACAAAGTAACGATGAACACAGGTGGTGTGCCCGACAGTAAGGGCGGTTTGGCGCACCTTCCTTATGAAGACGCGATCAACGAACTCGTTGAACAGTTCGTCCCTTTTGTCGAGCAAGCCGGCTATGAATCGGATCGCATTCGTATCGACCCCTCCGTGGTCCGCGGCCTCGAATATTACACCGGTCCCGTCTTCGAGGCCGAGCTCACGTTCGGCGTGAACGATGAGCGCGGCAATCCCGTCCGCTTCGGCTCTGTCGGCGGCGGCGGCCGTTATGACGGCCTCGTGGCGCGGTTTCGCGGCGAACCCGTCCCCGCCACCGGCTTTTCCATCGGCGTCTCGCGGCTTTATGCAGCATTAAAGCTCATTGACAGCCCGATCGTCTCCGGCGCGGAGCTCACCGGGCCTGTCGTCGTGCTCGTGCTCGATCGCGATCAGATCACGCGCTATCAATCGCTGGTCGCGCGTCTGCGCGATGCAAACATCCGCGCCGAGCTTTATCTCGGGGGAGCCGGCATGAAGGCGCAGATGCGTTACGACGACAAACGCGGCGCTCCGTGCGTCATCATCCAAGGCTCGGACGAGCGCGCACGAGGCGAAGTGCAGATCAAGGATATGGTCGAGGGCGCGCGCGCCGCCGCATCCATTGCCTCGAATGAAGAATGGAAAGCGGCGCGCCCGGCACAGATTTCCGTGCCGGAGGAACGCCTCGTCGAAGCCGTACGCGAGATACTCGCGCGGTATTGACTTAATCTATTCGGAAGCGTCCCGTTCCCTCGAGAGGACACACCGTGTAGGTGTCCGTCTGGCCGAATATCGTCGGCCGGGGATCGCCCTCTTGTGCACAGTTGTGACGCCATCCGTGGATAACGTCGCTGCGGACTTGATCGCCGGTAAAGTCCTTCTTCACCTTGCCGTCTTCGTAATGGAACATCGGTTTGCCGCCGAAGCTCGTGCTGGAATAACTCATCTTGATGTCACCGCCGGAGAGCTCGAAGAAATTCGGCTGATGGACGGTTGCGGCTGCTGCAGCTGTTGCGGCCATGTTAAAACTCCCCGCTGCGCGCGTTGGCAGTCGGGCTTGTTACAATCAACATTCACATTTTTTTCTTATGCGCTGATGCTAGCACAAACTATGCGAGCTGCAATCATGAATAATCGCACCGTCGCGCGCCTCGCATTCCAGCGAGCCAAGCGAGCCGTTTGCCGTATCGCCGACCGAAATTCGTGAAGTGAAGGCGGGCGCTCGCTTGCCTAAAGCGACCTGGCGAAAACCAGGCTGCCCGTCGCGCCCTTGATTGTCAGCGTGTCGCCTTGCTGATCCCATGTCGGCTGCGAATGCAGGATCGTCAGGTATTCGCGCTCGAAGGTCATGACGGCGGGATCACACTGCTTTTTCGTCTGCACGACCGGGCCCATCAACAGTTTCTGCCCGCGCACAGGATAGAGCGTCGCCGACCAGGTATTGCAGCCGCTCGAACCGGAGCCGCGCAGCGTGCTGTCGATCAGCAATGAAGCGTCTCCGGCCGGCGGCTTGCCATTGATTTCCTTCAAATTCCAAGTCGCCTTCGTCGGAAATTCCTTGTCGTACTTCCCGGGCTGGGGCTGTTCCTGCTTTTGTTCAGGTGCGGCCTTCGGCTTGCGGCCCTGTGCCGAAGCAGGCAGCGCGATCACAGCGGCAATCCCGACGAGGGCAATCGAATAGGTGAGCTTCATTTCCACCGGTCCTGACCAGTCGGCGCCCGATAGACTCGAAGCGCGGCGGAATAGTGGCATTTTTGCCACGTCTAGCCGAGGAGCGGGACCCCGGTGATAAAGCGGTGGGCCCACACCAGCATTATCGCGTAGATGGCGCAGCCGCCGGCGACCACGATGATGTCGCCTTTGAGAGTTCCCGGTTTGCTGCCGAGCGGGCCGAACGCACCGCGCTGGATGGCCGAGATCAGATCGATGATGGCCCAGATGAGGAAGGCACCAAAAAGGAACACCCCTGCAAGATGTCCGTTGGCGATAATGTGGGTCATCGCCCAGAGGATAACGCCACACAGCAGCGGGTGGCCGCCAACAACCTTCCCGATATGCGAGGGTGCAAACGTGGCAATGAACAGAATGAAGGCCGGCAGCATCAGCGCATAAGCGACATCGCGCGACCAGGTCGCCGGCAACCAAAGCTGGACATCTTGCGAGGAGCCGCGAAATTGGCCGTAGCCTATGGCGATGAGAAGGAGCCCGATGCCGGAAAGGCTCCAGAAGGCGATCTTATAAGAACGCTCGCCGAATCGTGTAACAAGGGACTGCTTCAAGGCCGGGCTCATCGGTACCGAGTGAGTGCCGAGGAAAAGCACCAAGCCAATGATGAGAAGCGCCATGGGTTTCTTCGCCCTCTTAGGACGGCGGAGGATTAGCTCAGGCGAGCCGGCGCGCCAGCTTATCGTACAGCCCATTCTTGGCGCTGAATACATAATCTAATTGGCCGACGGTGATGTTCTCGGCGCCGCGGTCGATCAGCCAGTCGGCGAGGTGGGGCACGCGCTCCTTGGCGCAGGTCAGTACGATGAGACCGGCACGGCCGCGGCCCCGCAGGCGTGCATCGAAGAGGCGGGTTGCTTCTTCACCGATCGCCTGTTCATCCGCTTCGAGGCGCGTTCGCACTTCGCGTGTGGTGCGCGCCTCCTCTTCCGCGGCGATGCGCGACAGGATGAGTCGCGCGCTCTCGCGCGCGGTTTGCGACCATTCTGCCGAGAGCGATGCGACGAGGTTTGCTTCGGAGCGAAGGATCACGCCGTCATCCAAGACTTTGAGGGCGTTGGCCTCGAGCGTCGCCCCCGTCGTGGTAATATCGACGATGAGCTCCGCCTGTCCCGCGGCAGGTGCACCTTCCGTCGCGCCGAGGCTTTCGACAATGCGGTAATCGCTGATGTCGTTCGCGGCAAAGAAGCGGCGCGTCAAATTCACGTATTTGGTCGCAACCCGCATGCGTTGGCCGCGCTTCACGCGGAACGCAGAGGCGACATCTTCGAGATCGGCCATGTTGCGGACATCGATCCAGGCGCGCGGCACGGCGACCACGACATTGGCGTTGCCAAAACCAAGCGGCGCCAGAAGCTCGACGCGCTCATCGGCATCGGCGATCGTCTCGCGCACCAGATCCTCGCCGGTGATGCCCATGTGGATCGAACCGGCGGCAAGTTGCGTGGTGATTTCCGCAGCCGACAGAAAGGCGATCTCCACATTATGGAGGCCTTTGAGCGTGCCGCGATAATCGCGCACGCCGCGGCCGCGCACGACATCGAGACCGGCGCGTGCGAAGAACGCTGCGGCATTGTCCTGCAGGCGCCCTTTGGATGGGACGGCGAGAACCAGCGGCGCACCCGATCCGTTGGAGCGGCTCATTGCAGCACTCCGCTTTCGGGGCCGCTCAGGCGGTCGAGCCAGATCGAGGCGCCGACGGCGGGAATGTCTTCCCGCGCGCCAAGCAATCGCAACAGCCGATCGTAGCGTCCGCCGCCGATCACGGGGTGATCGCCGCTGCGGCCCTGATGACGCGCCTCGAAAACAAAGCCGGTATAATAATCGAGATTGCGGGCAAATTCCGCCGAGAACGTCAGGGCCAAAAGATCGATGCCGCGTGCGGCGATGAAACCGAGCCGCGCGTCGAATTCGTCGAGCGTCTGCGTGCAATTGATCTGCGCATCCTTTGCGAGCGTGCGCAGTTCGGCCGAGGTCTCGTCGGGATTGCCGGCGATGCGCAGATAGCGTTCGAGCAGTGCGCGCGCCTCGCCCGGCACGCCGCCGCTGCTGCTGGCGGTCGCCTGTTCGAGAAAGCGCTCGGCGATTTCGGCTGCGGTGCGGCCGCCGACCGAGGAAATGCCAGCAATCGAGAGCACGTCTTCAACCAGCGCACGCGCGCCGCGCTTGTCCGTGCCGGCGAGCGCCGCGAGCACGCCGGAATGATCATTCGTGCTGCCGTTTGTCGGCGATGCCAAGATCGCATCGAGCGGCAGCCCCTTGGCATGCTCCCGCGCGATGCGGCGTGACCACACTGGCGGCAGGTCAAGACCCTCGAGCAGCGCGGCGAACAGACCTGCGTCGCCGATGCGAACCATGAGTGCGTCGTGGCCGGCCGCCGCAGCCGCTTCCAGCGTCAGCGTGAGCACCTCGGCATCGGCGGCGGCGCGGTCCTTGCGCCCAAAACTTTCAACGCCGGCCTGGACGAACTCGCCCGACGCATTCGGCCGGTAGCGGAAAATCGGCCCGCAATAGGAATAGCCGGCCGGCCGCCCCGCACCAGCCGAGGCGAGATAGACGCGCGAAATCGGGATGGTGAATTCCGGCCGTAGGCAATGCTCGGCGCCGGACGCATCGCTCGCCAAAAAGAGCCGGTGCCGGATGTCCTCCCCGGAAAGATCGAGGAAGACCGAGGCCGGCTGCAGGATCGGCGGCTCGCAGCGCGGATAGCCGGCCGCAGCAAAGTGCGCCAGCAGGGTGTTTGCCAGCGCGCTCGCGGCGGCCGTCCTCGCTTCCGGGTGATCCAGCGGCATCATCGCGTCTCTCTACCAAGCTTGGCGCGATGACGCACCCGCATTCCCCAGCGAAGGTGAACCCTTCGCCAAGAAGGGGAGGGTCAGCCGCCTTTCACGTTCACCTGCACGTCGACGTTGCCGCGCGTCGCATGCGAATAGGGGCAGATTTTCTCGTGCGCCTCGTTGGCGAGCGCCTGTAACTCAGCCTGCGGAATGCTCGGGTCGTTGATGTTGAGTTTCACGGTCAGGCCAAAGCCGCCGGCATCGCGGGGGCCGATCCCGACCTCACTGTCCACCACGGCCTTTGTCGCATCCTTCTTGTGTTGCTTGGCGACATAATCGAGCGCGCCGCCGAAACAGGCGGCGTATCCGGCAGCAAACAGGTGCTCCGGCGTGGTTGTATTCGGTTTGCCGGGGCCGCCCATCGCCTTTGGGACGGAAAGATCGGCTGCGACGGAGTGATCGTCAGCTTCGGTGTGGCCGTTGCGGCCGCCCGTGGCGCGGGCTTTAGCAGTGAATAGGACTTTGACGCTCACGAGGGGCTCCTCCCATTGATGCAACCGCGCCGAAGAGCGCGATCCGCCGGCCTCCCGCCGGCTCTGCCTATATAGACCCGCGGGGGTCCGCATGCACGGACGCTCGGGTTGACTCTCGCCAGCCCCATCCTTAGCCGCCCCTCATGCTGCAATTCGACCTGCACCGGCACGCAGCGCACCCGATTTCCGGGCTGTCGCAAATCGCATGGCGTTACGACGTCATTCTCTGCGATGTCTGGGGCGTCGTGCATAACGGCATGGCGCATTATCCCGAGGCCGTCGGCGCGCTGGCCCGCTTCCGCGAACGCGGCGGCACGGTCGTGCTCATCACCAACGCGCCGCGCCCGGCGAGCGGCATCGAGCGCATGCTGCGCCGGCTGGACGTGCCGCAAAATTCCTACGACGCGATCGTCTCATCCGGCGACGTTACCGTGTCGCTGATGCTGGAGCGCGGCGACAAGGCGCCCCACCATGTCGGACCGCCGCGCGACAATTCGCTGTTCCGCGAAGTCGCCGAGCGCTCCGGCCGGCCTGATCCGCGCGTGCCCTTCGAGGCGGCGGACTACGTCGTCTGCACCGGCCTCGTCGATGACGTGCACGAGAGGCTCGAAGATTACGACCCGCTGCTGCAGGAGATGCAGGAGAAGCAAATGGAATTCATCTGCGCCAATCCCGACATTGTCGTGCATAGCGGCGAGCGCTTGATCTATTGCGCCGGCGCGATCGCCGAGCGCTACGCCGCAATGGGCGGGCCGGTGGTGCAGGCCGGAAAACCCTACCCGGAAATCTATAAGCGCGCGATCGCAGCGGCGGCCGCGACGCACGGGTCCGGCAAGAGCAAGCCGCGCGTGCTCGCCATCGGCGACGGACTCGCAACCGATCTCAAAGGCGCCATCGAGGCGCAAATCGACATGCTGTTTGTCTCGTCCGGCATTCACCGCGACAGGCTGCATCCCGAGGATCGCTCGGGCATTCCGCTCGATGCGGACACGCTATCGGAGCTGCTCGATGAATACGGCGTCAAGCCGCCGATGGGGACGATCGCGACGCTGACCTGGTGATTTACGTGGCGGCAGCGGAAAAAATCGCGTCCATCTTGGCCTTCAACATCGCCGCATTGAAAAGCTTGACGATGTAATTGTTGACGCTCGCCTTACGCGGGGCGACGACATTGTCGGTCTTCGATTCCGCCGTCACCATGATGAACGCTACGTCGGTATGTGCCGGGTCCGAGCGCACCTTCTGCAGGAGAGCTCGAAGCCGGTCATCGGCTCCATGTTCCAGTCGGAGATGACCAGTCCATAGTGCTTCGCCCGGATCATCTCGAGCGCCGCCTGCCCGTTTGCGGATGATGCGCACCATGGTCTGATAATCGTCGACGACCAGAATCGGCATTGAACAATCGGCGGGCATGACACTTCCCTCGCGGCTGAGCGGCAATGGCTGCCGGCCGACTCGTCGACCCCATGCAACCGCCTCGGGAAATGAGGCTATGCGGCACCGCGTGATGTTCTCTTAACCGGGAGCGCGAAAATTTACCCCGACCTGTATCGGAACGGATGCGGCGCGGCGCCCATTTCCAAGGTCAAGAGGACAACCCATGACCGCGCCTTTCACCACGCATTACTTCGAGGATTTGCGCGTCGGCATGCGCGAGACCTTGATGAAGACGGTCATGAACGAGGACGTGATCGGCTTTGCCAACCTGTCCGGCGACCACAACCCGATCCACCTTTCAGAGCATTTTGCCCGCAAGACGCGTTTCGGCGAACGCATCGCCCACGGGCTTTATACCGCGAGCCTGATCTCCGCCGTGCTCGGCATGTACCTGCCGGGCCCCGGCGCCGTTTACCTCTCGCAAACCTTGAATTTCCGCGGGCCGGTGCGCATCGGCGACGTCGTCACGATCAGCGTCGAGGTCGCCGAGCTCGTGGCGGAAGGCCGCCGTGTGCTGCTTCGTTGCGAGTGCGTCGTCGACAACAAGGTCGTGCTCGACGGCGAGGCGCGAGTCTCGGTGCCGACGCGACGAGTGGCGCCGCAAAGGGACGCGGCGGTCGCGCCGGCTTAGCGCGCTAATGCAGGCGTGATTCATCGCCGCCTTCCGCAGCTTTCATTGCATCGGTTTCGCCGCGCTACTTATCGCGCTGCCGTTTGCCGCTTTCGCACAGGCGCAGAGGCCCGCTGCGCAACGCCGCGCCCGCCGCGCCGCAGCCGGCGCAGATCGATCGCAATGGCGTCCTCATCCTCATCCGCTCGACCGTGCTGGCGCTCGACCAAGCCAACAAGACCGGCAATTACACCGTGCTGCGCGATCTCGGCGCACCGGGCTTTCAGGCGAATACCGCCGCACGACTGGCCGAAATCTTTGCCTCGCAGCGGCGCGACAATCTCGATCTCTCCGGCGTCGCCGTCATCGATCCGCAGCTCATGGTGCTGGCGCAGATCGAAGCCGACGGCATGATGCGCATGGCCTGGTTCTTCCCCTCGGTGCCGCAGCAGGTGAATTTCGAGATGCTGTTTTGCGCCCGTGAAGCGGGCAATGGCGGCTGTTCGGCTTGAGCGTCAATATCGGCCAGAGCGGGCCGGTTGCGCCGCAGCCGCCGAGCGCCGCCGCGCCTGCG
>Ga0136846_1219342_pt1 | contig 13286 bp, 15 predicted proteins | sample HopSoiMetagenom2_FD_96841 | JGI IMG/M metagenome (GOLD analysis project Ga0136846, IMG submission 96841) | Grasslands soil microbial communities from Hopland, California, USA - 2 Assembly 2016 (version 4) | ecosystem: Environmental > Terrestrial > Soil > Grasslands | place: USA: Hopland... | reverse complement strand
GTGAGCGGCACGTGACCGGACGTCGTGTCGAACACCGTGATCTCCCCGTCGTCGCCGCTTACTTTGCCTTCCGCGAGCGGCGGAGTGAAGTACGCGATTCCGTCGTGGAACGCAGAGACGAAGTAAACGGCATCCTCGCTCCCGCTGCGTGCGTAGTTGAACGAGTAATGCCCACGGGAATCCGACTGCACTGAGTCCAGCGGTCCGGCGCGGTCGGGGCCAACGCGGTGCAGCACCACCCAGGTCCCGGGAACGGCGTCCATCCGTCGAGTGCCGGGTCGAATCACGCGGCCGGACACCTGTTGCGGAATTCCTGGAAGCGCGGCCTGCAAAAGCAGCAGGACCGCGAGATTACATATTGAACTTCCCAAAATCTTCGGGCCGCAAGTTCTCCAGATATTCCTTGAGCTGCTCGGCCGACATCTCCTCAGAAGACGGCTCGGCGAGCGTCTCCGGCGCGCTTTGTCCTTCCTCGAGGAGCATGGCCGTCAGGAGAGCTTCCTGGGCGAAGATGGGAGCCTCGAAGCGAAGAGCGATCGCAATACTGTCCGACGGACGCGCATCGATGTGAACGGCACCCGCGTTACGCGCAATGTGCAGCTCGGCGTAGAAAGTCCGGTTCTCGACCTTGGTGATGTTGACCCGACGAAGGGTTCCGCCGAGGCCGATGATGAGATTCTTGCACAAGTCGTGGGTAAGCGGACGCTCCCGCTTCAGCTTGTTCATCTCGATGACGATGGACTCCGCCTCGGGCTGCCCGATCCAGATCGGCAGCAGACGCGCTCCTCCCTTCTCCTGCAGGATTACGACATAGGAGTTGGTCGAGCGGTCGAGTCCCAAACGCATCACTTCCACTTCGACGAGCTGCATGCAAACAAGTTAACGACGCGGCCCGATAGTAGAAAAGCCGACCCTGAGGTCGGCTTTTCCATGATTCAGCGGCGAGCGCGCCTAGCGTGACTCGGTTGCCTTCTTCAGGTCGGCGACGCGATCGAGCCGCTCCCACGTGAACAGAGTCCCCTTCCCGTTCTTTTTCGGCGTGCGTCCGAAGTGGCCATAGGCCGATGTGGGACTGTAGATCGGCTTGCGCAGGTCGAGTGCGTTGATGATGCCTTTGGGCGTCAGATCGAAGACTTTGGATATAGCCTTCATGATGACCGTCTCCGGAACGGTGTTCGTGCCGAAGGTGTCGACGTTGACGGACACCGGTTGCGCGACTCCGATGGCGTAGGCCACCTGCACCTCACAGCGCCGGGCGAGCTTGGCGCCGACAATGTTCTTGGCGACCCATCGCGCGGCGTAGCAGGCAGAGCGATCCACCTTCGACGGATCCTTACCGCTGAACGCTCCGCCGCCGTGGCGTCCCATTCCGCCGTAGGTGTCGACGATGATCTTGCGTCCGGTAAGCCCCGCGTCGCCCTGCGGACCTCCGATGACGAAGCGGCCAGTCGGATTGATGTGGAACTTGACGCTCTTGTCACGCAGCTCTTTCGGAATGACCGGTTCGATCACTTCGGAGATGATCGCTTCGCGGAGCTTCTTGTTCGAGATGTCCTCGGAGTGCTGCGTGGAGACGACGACGGTCTCGACCCCGACCGGCAAGCTGTCCTCGTAAAGCACCGTGACCTGCGATTTCCCATCGGGCCGGACCCACGCTCCGTCCTTCGAACGGCGGAACGCGGCGAGCCTTTCGGTGAGGCGATGCGCGAGCTGGATGGGCATCGGCATCAACTCTTCGGTTTCGTCGGTCGCATAGCCGAACATCATGCCCTGATCGCCGGCGCCGCCCGTGTCGACGCCCTGTGCGATGTCTGGCGACTGCTTATCGATTGTACTGATGACGGCGCAGGTTTTCGAATCGAAGCCAAAAGAGGCTTCGTTGTAGCCGATCCTGTCGATCGTGGAGCGCACAATCTCGGGAACGTTGACGTATGTCTTGGTGGTGATCTCCCCCGCTACACAGGCGAGGCCCGTCGTTACGAGTGTCTCACAGGCGACACGCGCCTGGGGATCGTCTTTGAGGATTGCGTCGAGAATGGCGTCCGAGATCGCGTCCGCAACCTTGTCAGGATGACCCTCGGTGACGGATTCGGAGGTGAACAAATGTCGATCGAGCACGAAATTCCTCTAACTGATATGAGGATGAGTGGTGGCAACGGTCGCGCGCCGTACTATTCGCGCGCCGAGGATGTCTTCGGTCCACCGGAGCCTTCGAAGATATTTCCCTCGCCGTAGTCCGGCAACCCTTCGCGCAGGAACGGCGCGTCGCCGAACGCCTCCATCAACCGGCGTTTCAGCTCGCCCTCGGCCTCTCGCGCGGTGCGCGATTCGAGAGCCGCGTTCGCGGCTTCCGCTGCTACTGCGACGCTGACGCCACGCACGATTCGTTTTACGCTGGGCACTGCTCTCCCCGCGACGCTCAGCGATCGCACGCCGAGCCCGATGAGGGCAAACGCCATTAGAGGTTGGGACGCCATCTCGCCGCACACGGCGACCTCCAGGCGATGGGCGGATCCGACATCCACTACTCGCTTGATCAGCGTCAGCACCGCGGGATGCAGAGGCGTGAAGCGCGCGGCGAGGTTCGCGCTGCCCCGATCCACGGCGAGCGTGTACTGCACGAGATCGTTGGTGCCAATGCTGAAGAACGAAACATCGTCGACGAGGGTGTGCACCGACAACGCAGCGGCAGGCGTCTCCACCATCACTCCCAGCATAACATCGTGCCGGTACGGGACGCCCCGGGCATCCAGCTCTCTCGCCGCTTCGTTAAGGAGATGCTTTGCCTGCTTCACCTCATCGAGCGTTATGATGAGCGGAAACATGATTCTGACGTCTCCGTGCATCGCCGCTCTGAGAAGTGCGCGGAGCTGGGTCTTGAACAGCTCGGGCTCATCGAGACACATCCTGATCGCGCGCCAGCCGAGGAACGGGTTGGGATCGGTGGGATAGCCGCCAATCGGAAGCTTGTCGCCGCCCACATCGAACGTGCGGATCACAACCGGTCGACCACCGAAGGCTTCGACGACGTGCTTATACGCGCGATACTGCTCTTCCTCGTCGGGCATCGTCGCGCGGCCAACGACCAGAAATTCGGTGCGCATCAACCCCACACCCTCTGCGCCGCTGTGCGCGGCGAATTGCGCTTCCTCGGGCAAATCGACGTTGGCGCGCAGCGTCACCCAGTGGCCGTCGAGCGTTACGGATTCGGCGGCGGCGAGTGCCTGCAGCTCCTTGTCCTCTATGGCCTGGATCGCGCGCCGGTCGCGGTACGTCTTGATCTGGCCGGGGGTAGGGTCGATGACGAGTACGCCGGAGGTGCCGTCGAGGATGACGTGCTCATTGCCGTTCAGGATCTCCGTCGCGTTGCGCAGACCTACGACAGCGGGCAGGCCGAGGGATCGCGCGAGAATCGCGACGTGAGACGTTCTCGTTCCCGCGTCAGTGGCGATTCCGATGATTGCCTCGCGATCGAGCTGCACGGTCAAGCTCGGAGTCAGATCGTGCGTGACGAGGATCTTGTTGGATCCTTTGGGCAGATCGACCGGATCGTGATCGGGAAGGCCGAGCAGTATCGACAAAACCCTGATGTGGACATCGATCAGATCGCCCACTCGCTCGCGCAGCATCGGTCGCGCGTGTCCCGCGAATTGCTGGCGCCACTCGAACAGCACCAGGTCGAAAGCTTTTTCGGCGCCGAGGTTCTGATGAATGAGTTCCTCTACCTGCCGCAGCAGCTCTCCGTCCTCGAGGATCGATAGCTGCACGTCGAAGATTGCCGCCTCTTCCGGTCCGGCGTGCTTCTCGGCGCGCGCGCGTACCTGCCGCAGCCGCGCGCGGGCCTGTTCGAGCGAGTCGTAGAACCGTTTGATCTCGGCGGGAATCGCCTCGTCGGGAATGATGCGGTGCCTGACGTCCGGCACTTCCCAGCGCAGCAGGTGCACGGCGCCGTCAACGATTCCGGACGAAGCAGGCATCCCGGCGAGGGCCTTCGCCATCACCGCTCTCCGAACTTGTTGGCAATCACAGTGGACAACGCATCGAGCGCCGCTTCGGCGTCCTCACCGACGGCTCGCAGAATGACGGTCGCCCCGAACTCGGCGGCGAGCATCATCACGCCCATGATGCTCTTCGCGTTGACCTCGAGGTCGTCGCGGATGATGGTGATGTTGCTCTTGAACTTGCCGGCGGTCTTCACGATCTCGGCGGCAGGGCGAGCATGGATTCCAAGCTTGTTGACGATCTTTACTTCGCGCTCAGGCATCAGGTCAGTACCGAGTAGAGTACGAATACGGCCAGAACTCCGAGAGCGATCCGCCATCCTTCGGCGCGCTCGCGAAGCCGTGCGAGAAGCAGAATTCCAATCAACGACGCCGTGATGACACCGCCGACCAGCATACGGCCGGGGCCCGCGATGCGCTGCAGCGCCAGGGGCAACGCGACCCCGGCCATGAGCGCGGCAGCCCGCCCGATATATAGCGGTCCCTGCCTCAGCACAGGATTGCCCAAAGCCGACGCAACGTTCAACCCGCGCGAGAGACCAGTGCGAAGGCCCCAGGCCCTGAGAAGAAAGTGTCCAGCGTTGTACAACAGGAGAAATGTACCGACCACTGCCAGAGCCGAACCGCCCGCACCGAACACACCGATCGCCACCAGCGAACAGAAAGGAAGCCAGCTCGCCCACACCAGCCGGTCTCCGACACTCCCGAGCGGGCCGGCGAGCGCGGTTCGGAAGCGTTCGATGCGCGTCGGATCAACGCCATCGAGCTCAGCGCGGGTGAGGGCGCCGACAGCGACTCCCGCGAGGTAAGGATGCGCGTTGAAGTAACGTGACTCGCGCGCCAACGCGGAGCGATATTGTTCGCCCCTCACTCCGCCGGGTAGAAGCCGGAGCGCCGGCTCCATTACGAATCCGATACCAGTGCCGAGGAGGGTCTCGTAGTTCCACGATCCCTGGAGGGCAAGCAGTCGAAAGTACATGGCAGCTTTGACGCGGAGCGGCAGAGTGAGAGCGACGGGCGATGTCATCGTCTCCCCACGAGAGTAGCTCCCCACATGGCAACGCCGGCGAGAAAAAACCAAAGAACGTGGCGCACGGAGTGGAAGACTTTCCACAGCGCACCACCCGCGACAATCGCCGCGGTGACGACCACGACCACGTGAGACGCTGCCGACTCCGCTCCCCAGATCGCGACGATTGCTCTGACAATCGGAGCGAAGATCAGCATCGCCGTGATCGTCACCAGCGCCCCACGCAGCAGATCGAGCGACATGCCCATGAGGTGAAACGAGTGGAGAGCATCGCGCGATCCTTCCTCGAGACGGTCACGTACGCTCTCCAACCGGACCGCAATAGTTCGTCGCAGGACTACCATGCTCCAGCCACTGATGCTCGCGGTGAGGAGCGCGGCGAGGAGCGTAGCCGGCAAAGCGCCGGGCATGGACGGCGACTGCGCAGCGTATAGGGTGCCGCCGACCACGCCCGCCGACCCCCACTCTGGATACCGCGATGCGCCGAACGGCAGTGTGTCGAGAGCGATCATCTCCAGCACCACGCCGATCAGGAGGCCACCCTGTGGATTGCCGATGAAGCCACCGGCCAGCGTTGCCGCCACGATCGGTCTCGAAATCATCGCCTGTGGGAAGCTGACGACGTCGAGGCCGAGGAGCGCTCCCAATAATCCGATCGGCAGCGCCTGGGCGAGGTTCACCTTGCCGCGCCCTCGAGGACTTCGGGCAACGGGACCGCCCGCGCGGAAGGAACGTCCTGAGCGGTTACTTCCACTCCGGCTGCTTCGAGCTCGCGCAGCTGACGTTCCTCATCGGGCGTTAGGTAGACATAACGCAGCTTCTCGGACCGACCGGCGCGATGGTGGATGCCGCCCAGGTTGACGCTGCCAATCGCCTTCACGCCTTTCACGAGCCTGTACATGCTCGCGATATCGCCGGTCAGAACGAGCGCGGGTCTCGGATCATCGGCGTACTTGGCGTGATCGCGAATGGCTGTCGAAACGTCGGCGAAGCGAACCTCCATTTCCGGCGGAACAGCCATGCGGTAAAGCTCCTGCTCCCAATCGCTCGCTGCGACCAGATCATCGACGAGCACAAGCAGGCGAATGTTGAGCGGCTGCCCCCAGCCAACGACAACCTGTCCATGGATCAAACGGTCATCGATGCGATAGAGGTGCACGCCCATCAGCGACCGACCACGATCAGTGATGCTTTTCCCCTCTCCGCGGCCGTGCGAGCAGCCTCAGTTGGTGAAAGGTCGGTGCTGAACACAAAGTCGAGGAGTGTCGCGAGGTTTACTCCACTGACGAGCACCAAGCCTGGAGTTTCCTTGACGAGGCGGCGAGCTGCGATGGTCGCGCTCCCTGCCGGCAGGTCTGTGAAAATCACCTGGGCGCCGGTTCGGACAAGCTGATCCCGAATGGTCTTCTCGATGTCCTCGGGCGTCATTCCCATCATCGAGAGCACGACGAGCTTGTCAGCCATACCGCAGATCTGGCCGACCGCCGAAACCAGGCCAGCGGCGAACTCACCGTGACCGACGACAATGGCGCGTGCTTTTGCCGGGCCGCCGCCCGTGTCCTCATTCATGATCTTCCTGGAGATACTCCTGAATGTTGCTCGCCGCGGCTGCCTTCATGCGGCCGACCAAGCGGTCGTTGAATGCTTCGGCGGAATTGACGCCGGAATAGCGCAGCAGGTGGTTCATGGCGATTACCTCGGCCACTACGGTGATGTTCTTTCCGGGGTTCAGAAACACAGTGACCTTCGGCAGGTCGACATCAAGGATAGTTGCGGTTTCCATGTCGATACCGACGCGCTCCACCACTGCGTGCTGATCCCACTCCTCCAGCTGAACGACCACTTCGATGCGCTTCTGCTGGCGGACAGCGCGAATACCGAAGATCGCCTGAATGTCGATGAGACCCACCCCACGGATTTCCATGTAGTGACGCTGCATCTCGTGACCGCGCCCGATGAGAACATCGTTGCCGCGCTTGCTGGCGACTACGAGGTCGTCGGCAACCAGGCGATGTCCCCGCTCGACGAGATCGAGAACGCACTCAGACTTGCCGATGCCGCTCTTGCCCGTAAAGAAGAGCCCGACGCCAAAAACGTCGGCAAGCGATCCGTGGAGCGAAACCGTCGGAGCGAATTCCATCTCCAGCACCGGCTTGATGCGGCGATAGAACTCCGCCGTCTTCAGTTTGGTGCGAACGAGAGGAACTCCGGCGGCGGCGGCGATTTCCCTGAGGCCCGCCGGCAAGCGCTGACCCTTGGTGACGAAGACGGCGGGTATCGGAAAGGAAAAGAAGAGCTCGAGAATCTTTTTGCGCTCGGCCGGGTTCAGGGACGCGAGGTAGGTGATCTCCGTCTCGCCGAGCACCTGAAGTCGTTCCGCGGAAAAGCGTTTGACGTATCCGGCCAGAACAATCCCGGGACTCGATACCTCGGCGTTGCCGACGGGGCGGTTGAGTCCCGTTCCCGGCTCGATCTCTTCCAGCTGCAGCGTTCCGCGCAGCCGGTCGAGGAGCGAACCGACGGTTACCTTCGGGTTTGCCACGCGGCCTCCCGTCGTCTCAAGCGGGCGACTGTCATTTCGCGATCACTTCCTCCAAATGCGCCAACGTCTCGTTCGCCGCGCGGTCCCACGTAAACGCCTCCGCGAAGCGCCGCGCAGCCGCACCGAGTACGTCGACAAGAGCGGGTGACTGAACCAGCCCTCGCATCGACGCGCTCATCGCATGGTGATCGTTTGGCGGCACGAGAAATCCGGTTTCTCCGTTTATTACCGATTCGCGTATTCCGGGCGAGTTCGCCGCGATTACCGGGGTGCCGCACGCAGCCGCCTCGAGATTGCTGATTCCCCAACCTTCCTTCGGCGATGCGAGCACGGACGCCCAGGCGCGGCGCAGGAGATGGACCTTTTCTTCTTCCGGAATGAAGCCCAGGAATTTTACCCGGTCTTCCAGTCCGAGTGATTTTACCAGCCGTTCGAGTGAAGCGCGATAGTCGCCCGTACCTGCGATCTCCATTCTTGCGTCCGGATGTTGAAGCTCCGCGAACGCCCTGATTACGACGTCGACGCCCTTGTATTTCTTCAGCCGGCCGAGGTAGACGAACAACGGCCGAGCGGACCTCTCCGCGGCGTTTGGCGTGAGACGGACGGAATCCACCCCGTTGTAGATGACGCGTATCGAGTCCCGCGGAATTCCGCGCGCGGCGAGATCGTCCGCCGTGCTGACGCTGACGGCCTCGAAAGGCACGCCTCGATAAATCGCACCGATGGGCTGCTCCGACAGCCAGACAGCTGCTGCAAGCGGCGGAAGGGCCTCACGGAATGCGGTCGATCCGAACAGGTGGTGCACCAGCACAACCAGCTTCTTCAGACTCCAGAGCGGCGTGTATAGCGGGATCTTGTTGAGGTCTTCGATCACGACGTCGTAATCGTTGCGCTCGAGATGCCGGCGATAATAACCTCTGGACACGAACGGATAGGTGTGTCGGCTGCCGAAGCGGTAGATCTGAATTCCGCTGAGCGCAGCTCGCTCGGGCGCGCCGGCGTATGAGCTGCAAAGCAAGTCGACACTGTGGCCACGCGCGACGATGCGACTGAAGATCTCCTGAAAGTGCAGCTCCGCCCCGCCGGCCTGCGGATTCGTTACGTCCTGCCAGTTGAGAACGAGTATCCGCACTAGATCATGCCGGCCTGTCTGGCGAAAGCGTCGAGCACTCCATTCACAAACTTGGCGCTGGCGGACGTACCAAACCGCTCTGCCAGCCGGACCGCTTCCTGAATCGCAACTCGCGGCGGAGTGTCCCCCTTCATAAGCTCGGCGGCGCCGAGGCGAAGGACGGATCGCTCGATTGCCCCGATGCGCTCGAGGCGCCAGTTGGTGGTAAGATCGGCGAGTCGAGAGTCGAGATCGGTGCCCGCCCTTGAAACCTCTCGCACCAGCAAGCCGGCGATGCGGCGCTCCTCGGGCGCAACCGCCAGATCGTCCCAGACCTGGGTGGCTACACGATCGAGGTTCTTCCCACCGCGCATCTCCCACGCATAGAGCGCCTGGAGGGCCCGCGCGCGGGCGCGTGATTCAATCCTCATCGTCCGGAGCGAGGCGGTTGTAGAGGTCGATCATCTCGAGTGTTGCGACTGCAGCGTCGAATCCCTTGTTGCCGTGGGCGCCGCCCGCGCGGGCTTCGGCTTGCTCGTCCGTGTCGCAGGTGAGGACGCCGAAACCGATCGGAGTCTCTGACTCAGCGCTCGCAGCGGCGAGCCCGCGCGACGCTTCGCCGGCGATGTACTCGAAGTGGGCGGTATCGCCGCGAATCACCGCCCCGACGGCCACAATACCGTCGTAGCGCTCCGTGGCGAGCAGCCAGCGGGCGACCAGCGGAAGCTCCCATGCTCCCGGAACCCAGATGACATCAATGTCCTCGAACACCACGCCGTATTTGACGAGCGCTTCCATGGCGCCGTCGACGAGCTTCTTTACGACGGGCTCGTTGAAGCGGCTGGCGATGACTACGACGCGACGGCCAACACCACTTGGCAGTCCGTGAAACTCAGGCATTAGGCGGGACGCGAGATGTGGGAAGCGGGATGCGGAAGGCGCTGGTCAGGACGCGAAGAGATGACCGAGCTTGGCGCGTTTCGCTTCCAGGTAGCTTGAGTTCTCGTCGTGCGCGATGGAGATGATCGGGACGCGCTCGTCGATGGTGAGGCCGTACCCCTCCAGCCCGACCAGCTTGCGCGGATTGTTGGTGATCGGACGAATGGTCTTGAGCCCAAGATCGAGAAGGATCTGCGCGCCGATTCCGTAGTTGCGCAGATCCGGCTTGAAGCCGAGGCGCTCGTTCGCTTCGACAGTATCGATTCCCTGGTCCTGGAGCTCGTACGCCTTGAGCTTGTTCAGGAGGCCGATACCGCGACCTTCCTGGTCGAGATATACGATGACACCCTTGCCTTCCTTGGCGATCATTTTCATCGCCGTGTCGAGCTGCCAGCCGCAGTCGCACCGCAGGGAGTGGAAGACGTCACCGGTCAGGCACTTGGAGTGCATCCTGACGAGTACACTCGCATCCGGACCGACGTCGCCGAAGACGAGGGCGATGTGCTCATGCGGGTCAACGTCATTGCGATAGCCGACTACTTTCCACGCACCCATTTCAGTTGGAAGGCGGGCTTCAGCGACTCGGTGCACCAGTCGCTCGGTTTGAAGACGATGGGCAACAACCTGTGCGACCGTGATGAAGGTGAGACTGTGCTTCTGCGCGAATTGCTCGAGCTCGGGCCGTCTCGCGCTCGAACCATCTTCGCTCAGGATCTCGCAGATCACGCCGGCGGGGCTAAGGCCCGCGAGCCTCGCCAGATCCACCGCCGTTTCGGTGTGACCGACGCGCTGGAGAACGCCGCCGTCGCGCGCACGAAGCGGCGGAATGTGTCCCGGGCGACGCAGGTCCGACGGAACGGTTTTCGGATCGACCGCTACGCGAATGGTCTTGGCGCGATCCTGAGCACTGACACCCGTAGTGACGCCAAAGCGGTCATCGGCATCGATGCTGATAGTGAAGGCCGTACGGAATTCCTCGGTATTCACTTCAGTCTGAGGAGCGAGCTCTAGCTGGTCGGCCCGCTCATTGGTGAGCGCCAGACAAATCCAGCCGCCGGCTTTGCGAATCATGAAGTTGATCAGCTCCGGCGTGACCAGCTCCGCGGCGCAAATCAGATCGCCCTCGTTCTCGCGATCCTCGTCATCCGCGACGATGACGAGCTTCCCTGCCTTAATGTCGGCTATTGCCTGTTCGACTGTCCCAAACTGCATGACTCTCAATGCTCCAGCGAGAAATCCGTGAGTGAATTTAGCGAGGATGGCTCGCGCAGATAGGGCTCGAGCAGTCGGCGCACATGTTTAGCAATGATGTCAGCTTCAATGTGCACCCCGGTTCCGGCCCTTAAATCACCCAGGTTGGTGTGCCGAAGTGTGTATTCGATTAACGAAACCTGAACACCGCGCGGCTTGATATCGTTGACGGTCAGGCTGACGCCGTCGATCGCCACAGATCCGTGAAGAACGAACAGCGGCTCGAACGCTGATGGGATTGAGATGTCGACGAGGAGCGCGTCACCATCTCGCGCCACGCCCGCGATAGTGCCGACGCAGTCAACGTGACCCTGAACAATGTGGCCGCCCAGCCTGTCGTCGGCGCGCATCGCGCGTTCAAGATTCACCATGGTCCCCTTTTTCCAGGCACCGATGGTGGTCCGCTCGAGCGTGGTCGTAACCGCGGCTGCCTCGAACCATCCATCTCCGAAGTCGCGAACAGTCAAACAGGCACCGTTGACGGCGATACTTTCTCCTGCCGTCAGGTCACGATAGGGAGCGCGAACGCGCAGCTCACGCCCGGCATCTGTCTGCCGCACGCTTTCCACTTCGCCCACCTGCTCGATCAGTCCCGTGAACATTTACGCCTCGCGCACCGCATAGACCGACATCACGTCTTCACCGAACTCGGCCCGTTTGACAATGGGAAGACTGGCCAGCCACTGCCTGAAATCGCTGCGCGAGCCCTGAAACGGACTCAGCGCCTGCGAGCCGAGCGTGATTGGTGATTGAAAGATAATCAGCCGGTCCACCAGCTTTCGCTCGAGGAATTCGTCGGCGACGCGGGCTCCGCCCTCGACAAGCAGGTGCAGTACCTCCAATCCGCGAAGCGCGGCGAGCGCGGCACGAAGATCCTCGGCCTCAAACACATCTACCCCCGCGTTGTGGAGCGCGGCCAGGCGTGGGACCGGTGGATGGTGTGCGAAGATAGCTGTCGGGACCTCCCTGGCGGTCCGTACGAGACCGGATGCGAGTGGAGTCTGGGCGTCGCGGTCGAACACGACTCGCAACGGCGCATTCCTTGGCCTGATCGGTCCCCGGGCGGTGAGCTGAGGATCGTCAGCCCTTACGGTTCCGAGTCCAACAGCGATCGCGTCGACATTGGCGCGAAGGTGGTGGACTTCCGCACGTGACTGCTCGTTACTGATCCAGCGGCGATCACCGCGCGGGTCGTTCATCCTGCCATCGCTCGACAGCGCCAGCTTGAGCGTGACCCAGGGGCGATCGGGATTCATCGCCGCGAAAAAGAACGGGGCATTCAATTCGAGGGCAGCGACCTCCTCGACGCCAAAATCGACCCGGATGCCGAAGTCGGTGAGATGCCGTGCGCCACCGCCGGCCAGCGCCGTTGGGTCAGCCGCCGCTATCACGACCCTCGCTATACGCGCGTCGATGATCGCCTCGGTACACGGCGGGGTTTTCCCGAAGTGATTGCAGGGCTCGAGGGTGACGTACATCGTCGCGCCCTTTGCGCGGTCACCCGCCGCTTTGAGGGCGTTTATCTCGGCGTGCGGCTCGCCGTAGCGCGGATGGAACCCTTCGCCGACGACAACACCGTCACGAACGACAACAGCGCCGACCATAGGGTTCGGCGCTGTTTGACCCCAGCCTTTTTGGGCCAGGGAGAGTGCGCGACGCATGTACTCCGCGTCGCGCACGTCGTCAGAACGCGAGTCGAGCTCCGAGAGACCCGTAGAGTCTTGAATCGGCTGCCTGTTTGCCACTGAAAGTATTGAAGGTGTTGATCGTGCCCCCAGATACCTGTCCAATTTCGGCATTCAGCTTGAAAACCAACAGGTTCATCGACAGGTCGCCGAAGACGTTGGTGCGCGTCAGCGTCTGCGACATCGCGACCGGGCCGGCGTTGGTGGCCGGCACAGGTGGGACCGTTCGCGCCGCGACATGGACGCCGATGTCCGTCGCCGCGTCGTACTTGTCCTGGCCGAAGCCGGCGGCGATTCCAAAGATCAGCAGATTCTTCCCCGCTACTACGCGCCAGGCTTTGGTCTTGAGGCTGAGATTGTTGGCGTACAGCGAGTCGTTCCCGGTGTGACCAACGAGGTTCACCGTGGGCAAATCACGAACGAGATAGCTGACGGACACGCCCGGGATCAGCAAGCTCTCCTGGAGGATTCCCAGGCGCGCGCCGTAACCGAATTTGAGCGAGCCGTTCGGCACAGTGACATTCACTCCGCTGTTGTCGAACTCGGGCACATACGCAGCGTTCACCAGCAGGTCGACGCCTCCGACGTTGGTAAGCGCGAGCGGAATGCCTTTGAACACGCCGAACGCGGCATCGAGGACTGGCATCGGGAAAACCTGCGCCTTCGTCTCGAAATGAGTGCTTTGCGCGCCGTTGACGGACGGCGTGATGTTCTGAACCTGGGGAAG
>Ga0136846_1218791_pt1 | contig 13286 bp, 12 predicted proteins | sample HopSoiMetagenom2_FD_96841 | JGI IMG/M metagenome (GOLD analysis project Ga0136846, IMG submission 96841) | Grasslands soil microbial communities from Hopland, California, USA - 2 Assembly 2016 (version 4) | ecosystem: Environmental > Terrestrial > Soil > Grasslands | place: USA: Hopland... | reverse complement strand
TGCCCGCCTTTCGGGAACTTGTTGTAGTAAATCATTTTCGAGTACGCTTTCTCCGCCCACGTCTTCGGTGCGGCGTAGATCTCGTCGGGAAAAACCGTCACCACAACCGGCAGCTGAACGTTGCGCGTGGTGAAGAAACCGCCTGGTGGCAGAGTGTGCGCGGTATCCCAATAGAGGCGCGCCGACGAGATCGCGGTGTTCGTCAGCCAGTACATGGTGATGTTGTCGAGGATGTCGTCGCGCGAGAGTCCTTCGCTCTGTCCGCCGAAAATGCGTGCGATCATTTTCTGGCTGGCATCGTCGTGATCCAGAATCCACGATGCGAGGCCGATCGGTGAATCCACTATTCCATAGAGAGTCTGGGGGCGGAGCGACATCTCGTTGGCGTAGCCGAGTCCGTTCTTATAGAAGAAGCCGAGCTGATCCCAGGCTCTCGACTCGTCGGCCGTGAGGCTGGCCGGTTTCGGCTTACCAGCCTGGATGTCGGCGTCAATAGCGGGAGGGACGGTCGCCGCCATGTTCGTTGAGATGCCGAGCAATTCGGGAGCGGCCTGGAGCGCCATAACCTCGGAGACAGCGTTACCCCAGTCTCCACCCTGCGCAACGAACTTCGTGTAGCCGAGGTTCTTCATCAGCGTCGTCCACGCTTTCGCTATGCGCACCGGGTTCCATCCTGGAGCAGTCGGCTTGCCCGAGAAACCGTAGCCTGGAAGTGACGGTATCACTACGTCGAATGCATCCGCGGCGCTGCCACCATGACTGGTGGGATTGGTGAGCGGGTCGATGACCTTCATCTGCTCGATGAAGGATCCCGGCCAGCCATGCGTGATGATTATCGGGAGGGCGTTCTTCTCCTTCGACTTGACGTGGATGAAGTGGATGTCCAGTCCGTCGATGTTGGTGACGAAATTCGGATACGAGTTGATCTTCGTCTCCGCTTTGCGCCAGTCGTAATTGGTCGCCCAATACGTCGCGAGCGCCTGCATCGTCGCCAGCTGCACGCCCTGGGTATCGTCAGAGACGATTTCCCTGTCGGGCCATCTGGTCGCTTTGATGCGACGGCGTAAATCGGCGAGCTGCTCCTCCGGGAAGCTGACGTGGAGCGGACGGGCGTCGGCAGTAGTGCCGGACTGTCGTCCAACATCGGGCAGAGTTTCAGTGATGGTTCCTGTCATTGCTTGCAACCTCCGTGAGAAACCGAGAAGACTCAGCTGGCTCGCGGCGACGGTTGCGGCGGCAGCGCCGAAGAAGCGGCGGCGATTCCAATCGGGCGTATCAGACATTGAGTCTCAGGGAAACCCCTAGTCTCGGAATGCGCGGCAGCGGCGTCAATGACCAAGCGTATGTTTCTACACTAAGGTCCTGTAAAGATTTGAAACAAGACCTGCGAACGGCTGAGGCGAGAGCGAGAGCCCCGACGATCTCTTTACCGGATTACTGCCTGTAGATCGTCCCGTCCTTCATCACCAGCTGCACGTTGCGAATGGCCGAAATGTCTTTCGTGGGATCGCCCTTCACCGCGATGAGATCGGCGAGATAGCCTTCCTTCACCTGACCGAGCTTGTCGCCCATGCGCAGCATCTTCGCGTCGATGGAAGTCGCCGAGCGTAGCGCGGCCAGTGGAGTCATCCCGTAGGCGACGAGCATCTCCACTTCGCGCGCATTGTCTCCGTGAGTGAATACGCCGACGTCGCTGCCGTTGCAGATCGTGACGCCGGCATCGAGCGCGGCCCTGAAGCTTTTCTTCTTGTTGACGATTGACGGCGGATCCGGATCGACGCCCTTGTGCCAACCGCCGTACTGGAGAATTGCATCGCCGGCGGCGAGAGTCGGAACGAGGCAGATGCCGCGGTCAGCCATCATCTTGAAGACTTCCGGCGTCCCGTTGTCGCCGTGCTCGATGCTGCTCACGCCCGCTAAAATCGCTCGGCGCATTCCTTCCGCGGTCGTGGCGTGGACGGTGACGGGACGTCCCGAAGTGTTGGCGATGTCGACGGCTTCCTTCAGCTCGTCGAGAGTGAAAGTCGGCTCGTTCTCACCGTTCGGGCCCCAGCGGTAGTCGGCGTAGATCTTTACCCAATCCGCGCCGTGCTTGATCTGATCGCGCACCACCTGCGCCATCTGGTCGACCCCGCTCGCTTCCTGTCCGCCCTGTGGAATGTCGCTTTGATATTCGGGTGTGAAGCCGGCGGGACCGTAAGCGCCGGTGGCAACGATCGCTCGAGTCGATGCGAACAATCTCGGACCAGGGATGACGCCTTGATTGATTGCCTGCTTGAGTCCGACATCGGCGTAGCCCGCGCCCTCAGTGCCGAGGTCGCGAAGAGTCGTGAAGCCGGCCATCAATGTCGCTTTCAGGTGATTCACCGCGCGCGCGGTGCGCAGCGCCAGCGATTCGTGGAGCACCTGATCGTTCCAGGAAGTCTCGTTATAAGGATGAAGCAGGACGTGTGAATGCGCGTCGATCAGGCCCGGCATCAGCGTCGTGCCCGGAAGGTCGATCGTCGTCGCACCACTCGGCGCGCTGACCTGAGCGCGAGGTCCCGCGGCAATGATCTTGTTGCCGGTGACGAGCACCGCCCAGCCGGAACGCGGCGCGTCCTCGACGCCGTCCCACACGCGGTCAGGAACGAGCAGCGTGGTCGTCGCCGGCGCGGTCGGTCGGGCGCGCGCCTGGCTTGCAGCAATCGATGGGATCAGGGCGACAGCTGCGACGACCAATGCGAGAGAGCTCGCACGGATGCCTGCGGCTTTGTTCAAGAAAGTATCCTCAGGTTGTTCGGGACCGGCGTAGAAGTCGCCGTTAAATATGGCTGCGCGCGCTGAAGGCGCGACTACTATGAACCCGAGGACAGCGGCAAGGAGAAGCTCATAGTCGTGCCGACGCCGAGCTCGCTTTCCGCCCAGATATGGCCGCCGTGTGCGTCGATAATACCGCAGGCGATAGAAAGTCCCAGGCCCGCACCTTTCGCTGTGGTTTCGCGCGCGCGCCAGAACCGGTCGAACACGTGCGGAAGGTCAGAGGGGCTGATACCAACTCCGGTGTCGATCACCGACGCGATCACTTCATCGCCCTTTTGGCCGAGGCGAACGCGCACGGTGCCGTCTGCCGGAGTGAACTTTATGGCGTTGCCGATCAGATTGGAAAGGACCTGACCCAGACGATCCCTGTCTCCCATTACCACGAAAGGTCCGGGCTCGAGCTCACACGTCATGGCAATGTTCCGCTCGCGAGCCAGAGGCCCCTGCTGCTCCACGACCTCGGAGACAAGCGCCCTTAATTCCATCGGTGCAATACGCAGGCTCAATGTTCCGCTTTCGATGCTGGCGACGTCGAGCAAATCGCTGATCAGTCGCTCCATCGTGCGGGCTGCCCGCTGGATCATCTGAACGTGACGCTCACGGGCTTCACCGTCGGGTACTACTTCGACTACTCCCGCGGCTCCAACGATCGTGTGCACGGGGTTCCGCAAATCGTGCGCGACGACAGCGAGCACCTCGTCGCGCACTCGGGTGGAGCGTTCGGCAAGTGCGAGCGCGTCTTCCAGCTGCGAATTGAGCTTCTCCAGCTCCGCGTTTCGGCGCGCCGCTTCGGCGCGCGCGGCTTGCTCCGCCGCGAGTTGACGCGCCTGCTCCTCGGCATCACGACGTGAGGTCAGATCGCGAGTAACCTTCGCGAATCCCACCAGAGTTCCCTGGTGATTCCGGAGTGCGGTGATGACGACGTTCGCCCAGAAGCGCGAGCCATCCTTGCGAATTCGCCAGCCCTCGTCCTCAAAGCGGCCGACTTCGGCGGCCTCCTTCAGCTCTCGCTTCGGGAATCCAATGGCAACTGCCTCCTTCGGATAGAAAATCTCGAAAGAGCGGCCGATCACTTCGGGCGCCGTATATCCCTTGATGAGTCTGGCGCCTTCATTCCAGCTCAGGATGTGACCTTCGGGGTCGAGCATGAAGACCGCATAATCCCTGATACTCTGAACTATGAGCCGGTACTGTTCGTCGGCAATCCCGCGAGTCGAGGGTGCTCCAGGCAGACCGGGACTGCGAGGTTCCTGCGGAGAGGCGGAACCACTAATGACCATGTAAGAACGAGACCTTTTAAAGGGCCCGAGAAGCGCAAGAATAGTGCGACGCGGGATGCATGAGGCCGGGCACTTACGATCCGCTCTTTTCTTCCGCTGCTGCGTTCGCGAATGGACTCGTTTTCATCACCGTTGCGGACGCGGCGTGGTGCTTCTATGAACCGTGATGCCCACTGTCAATTCCGGTCAGCATCTGCGGGCCGCTTCATGCCCGCCAGGCCAATGCGCTGAACCAGCTGCTGGTACGTAACGAGACGGATCTTGCCCGACCGAACCAACTCCGCGAGCTCCGGTGAAAGAAGCGTGTGAAGCTCCGCGTTCCGATGCGCGACTACGCCGGCGTCGGGAGTGTTCTGCGCGGGCGCATTCATGTCGTAGATCGCCTCCATCTCAGGCGTACGCTCGGCCACGTGCACTTCGATCAGGCTGACGGTATCGCGCGGCGCTCTCGACAGATGCTCCAGCAGCGCGGACTTCTTCGCGGCGGGTGCGACGCCCCAGATGGTGTAGTACGACTCGCCGAAATACGTCGAGATCCCCAGGCCGTATTTCTTCGCCACGCGCTCCATGACCTCTCGCAGCTGTGGCGTCGCCCACGCCATCCCCATGTGCGCGTCGATGAAGGTGATCTTGAGTCCCGACTGCATAGCCCGCTCCACCTGCGCGCTGAGCTCGCGCTCGACTTCGCCGAGGTCGTACTTGTTCGCCAGAAACGCATTGGTCGACGGCAGAAAATAGCCGGCGCTATCGACGAGTGATGGTGCTCCGCCTTTGCCGAGTACGGGACCCCAGCGGTAACCGCGCCACTCGGAATTCAGCGCGAGGTGCACGCCGACAGTGACCTGCGGATACTTCTTCAGGATCTCGACCGCTTCCTGATACCACGGACAGACGAACAGCACTGTGGCGGAGAACGGCATCCCGGTTTTCGCGACCTCCTCCAGGGCGAGATTCACCGAGTGATTCATCCCGATGTCGTCGAGTCGAAAGAGTACCTCGGGCGCGGAGGAGCGTTGCGCGTGGAGCGCCTGCGGTACGGCGATCGCGGCCGCGGCAAGGAATGTTGTAACGAAGCGATTAAGACCTGTCATTGGAATCCCGATTTGTCGGACAGCTTAATTTTACGTTAAGTCCTCGGCGGGTCGAGGTGACACGGAGGAAAGACATGACCAGGCACAAAACCGGAACACGCGAAGAATGGCTCGCGGCTCGACTCGAGCTTCTCAAGGAAGAGAAAGCGCTGACCCACCGCGGCGACGAAGTGACGCAGAAGCGCCAGGAACTGCCCTGGGTTCGGATTGACAAAGAGTACCGTTTCGATACCGACGAGGGGAAGGCTTCGCTGGCGGATCTCTTTAAAGGTCGCTCGCAGCTCCTCGTCTACCACTTTATGCTCGGACCGGACTTCACCGCGGGTTGTCCGGCGTGTTCGGCCATCGCGGATGGCTTCAACGGGTTCGCCGTCCACCTCGCCAATCACGACGTCATGCTGATGGCGGTGTCACGGGCGCCGCTGGCAAAAATCCAGGCCTACAAGCGTCGGATGGGATGGACTTTTCCGTGGGCGTCGTCGTTCAGCAGCGATTTCAACTACGACTTTGGGGCGGGCATGACCGAAGAGCAACAGCGCTCGGGCAAAGTCGAGTACAACTACGAGACTGTCGACGTGCGCAAGCAACTCGAAGCTGGGAAAGAGGGACCGCTTGCCGACTTCGCGGCGGGCGCCGGTGTCGATTGGGCGACGTTCACGCGCGAGGAGCCAGGGATGAGCGCGTTCGCGCTCGACGACGGTGTCGTGTACCACACCTACTCGGCGTACGCGCGTGGGGTCGACGCTCTCTGGGGAATGTACCAGTGGCTCGATCGAGCTCCGCTAGGCCGGAATGAACAGGGCATCTGGTTCAAGCGCCACGACGAGTACAATCGCGGTTAACGGCGTTCGAAATAGGAAGGATTCAGCAGCAAAAAAACAATGACCGCGACGATTGCAACTATGGCAGCAGCTGTCGAACCGGTCAGAGAATGGACAACGATGGCGAGCAGCCCAGCTCCCTCGAGCGGCGTCCATGCAATCATTGCGAGGGGAGCTGCCCTCCTCCAAAAGGGATCCGGTGACTCGTTGGTGGATGGCCGGGGTACGCGCATCGAGAGCAGTATGCCGAGGGCGCATCCGACCAGGGAAACACCGAGAAGCCACGGCAACAGTGGAATGAGTCCTACCTCGGGGGACCTTTTCGGCAGCATGACGAAATGGGCGACAAGGCCGAACAAAATCAAACCTGCCACCATCGCTCCGTGGATCACCCGCACCGTCTGCGGCGTCGGAGGTGTTTGCCCTGGCCCTGTCATGCGCGACTCACCGTTATCATCGACCTCTGAAGCTTCACGTCGATCTGACCACCGCAAGGGCATGTCGTCTATTGCGCGATGTGACAGGGGATCCTCACCTGTCACGCGGACACTGCAATTCGAAATCGTTTCTCAGTTAAGTGGGACTCTTTCCCACGGGAATATCGAGCTCGCTTTCTTCCGCGGGTCTATCCTCAGCCTTAAATATTCCGTGCGGCCCGCGTCGCTTCCCTCGACAACGATCCGCGTGACGTTACCCACGACAGGCGTGGAGGAATGAAGTCCATGTAGCGTCGAAGTCTGGGAATAGGGATTGTCGACGTTGAACTTGTGTGAATCCCCTTCATTGAAGACATTGACCCCACACTGACCGGAGGAGCAATGGCTCGAAAGGTTGTCTACTGGGCCAGCACCGGCCTCGCGTGCCTGGCGCTGTTCGGATCCTTGTCCTACCTAACCGGCAGCGAACAGGTCGTGGCGGGATTTGCGAAAGCCGGTTATCCGCAGCACCTCCGGATTGTCCTCGGAATTGCGAAGCCGATAGCGGCTGTCGTGCTGCTGTTGCCGGGATTCGCGTTGCTGAAGGAATGGGCCTACGCGGGTGTGACCTTCGCTCTAGTGATGGCGACCATCTCCTCCTACTTGTCCGAGGGCGGAGCGAAATGGATTCTGCCGCTGGCGCTCCTGACTCTGGTGGGCGTCTCGTATTTCACCAGGCCTCCGAGCCGCCGACTAAGTGCCACCAAGCACGACCTTGCGGCGCAGCCCTAGCGAACGGTGATCACTCCGGTCATCCCGACTGCGCGATGGGGCGTGCAGTAGTACGGATACTTTCCGGGTTTGATCTTCGCAAAGGATACCGTGAAGGTGTCGCCCACATTTGCCTTCAGATCGCCGGTTAGTGAGCTCGTCTTGTCCCCCATGTTCGCATCCAGCTGCTCCCTCATGTCCGCGGGAATGCTCTCGGTGTCGAAAACGACGTTGTGCGGCGCGCCGGAGGTGACGACGAATTTCACTGCGTCTCCCGACCCGATGGCGAGGTGTGCCGGGCTGAACCGAAAACCCTTCTCGTCGCCAAGCATCCTTACGACGTGTGTGGTTCGCGGAACAGGCGCAGGCGCAACGGAGTTTGAAGGGAGCGGAACGCCGGCTCGACCTCCGGCCAACCCGAGAATCAACGCAAAAAGAAAACTTCCGCGGTTATTGAGTGCATACATCTGCTGAGACCTCGCGCTTATAGTCGTCTGTCGGCTATGTGAGTCAGACGAGCAACTGGCGCGCCAATACCTCGTCGATTACCGGCTTCTACGCGGTTGTCGCCGCCTGACCAAGGACGGGGCACCCAGTCGCAGCAGAGAAACGAGGATCAAGCCGAGCGTCGTGCCCAGAGTATTCAGGACAACATCGTTGACGTCGGCAAGTCGATAGCTCCCCCATGCCCTCGAAACGTACTGGAGGACCTCGATGCTGACTGACACGGCGATCGCGATTTCTATCGCCTTCCAGAACCGAAGACGCGGCCAGGCAAGAGGCAGCAAGAAGCCGAGGGGGATGAACAGCAATACGTTCCCCTTTGCGTTGTACATGCAGAAAAAGCGGGCTCTCGAACCGGTGGGGAGGCTCGGGGAAGAACAGGTCAGCGATGCCAGATTGGGACGAAGCTCAACTCCCGTCGTAGCAATCGAACCATGGTTGGGTGTGAGCGTCGCCGCCGCCAGGCCGGAGAGATAGAGCACGAAGATCAGGAGCAGCATTTCTCGGCGGAACGACAAAGGTTGCCGGAGAGCCCGCAGCCGATAGAACCGAAACACCAGCCAGCAGGGCACTGCGATAGAGCTCACGACAAAAAACGGCCAGAGAATGCTGCGATAGACAAGAAACGGGTAGAGCAAGTGGCGTCGCATTTGGCGGATGGCGGCTTGTTTGACTAACTACGCCTGGCGGCGATTGCCAGATTCAACTGAGGTAAACGCCAATGCGGCTCACTGTTCGCGCCCGTATAGTTTGATGGTGATTCCATCGCCGCCTGCGAGAGCGTCCTCGACCACCAGCCTCACTCGCCTCACCGAAACTGGCTCAAAGCGATCGAGCTTCGTGTAGCCGATGGTCGATCCGCGGGAGAGCACCTTCCACTCGCGATCGGCCGCGCCATAGAGTGTGTATCGCGCGACATTCTGTCCCCCCGCGATGTCCTCCTCGAGCCGAGCGAGGCCAATGCCCGCTGCACGCGGCAAATCCAGTGTCAACTCCGCGCTGCGCGGACCAGTCGCTGAAAATGTGCGACGCGCATTTCGCGCGAGGTCGTGCTCGAACAGGGACGTGAGTCTGGCGCGGAATCCGGCGAGACGTGCGATGTCGGTGGAGTGGAGCCGGCCCTCTCTCGTCGGCGGAACGTTGAGCAACAGCTTCCCGTTATGACCCACCGACGAGAAATGCAAACTCTCGAGATCGTCCACCGTGCGCACCTTCTCGTCCTCGGCGGGGTGATAAAACCACCCCGGTCGAATGGAAACGTCGACTTCGGCTGGTCGCCAAACCGTGCCCTCGCGATCGCCGTGCTGTAAAGCATCAGTCACACCGGGCGCGTCGACGCCGGGAAAGGGAACTGCTGCCGGATTCATCGTCGACCAGTTTGGGTCGCCGGCGACGCCCTTCTCGTTCCCACACCAGCGCACGTCCGGACCCGCGTCGGAAAACATCACCGCGTTCGGCTGAAGCTTTCGCACCAGACCGAAGAAGCGCGGCCAGTCGTATGCCTGCTTCCTCCCGTTCGGACCTTCGCCATTGGCGCCGTCGAACCAGACCTCGGCGATCGGACCGTAGCGAGTCAGAAGCTCGGTGAGCTGATCGCAATACAGATCGTTGTACTTCGGCGAATCGCCGTACGCCGGATTGTTGCGATCCCACGGCGACAGGTAGAGACCCGCCTTCAATCCTTCCGCGTGACACGCGTCAACGAATTCGCGGACGACGTCGCCCGTACCCGAGCGCCACGGGCTCGCTGCCACGGAATGAGTCGTCGTGCGAGTGGGCCAGAGGCAAAACCCATCGTGATGCTTTGCGGTGAGGATCAATGCGCGAGCGCCGGCACTGCGCGCGGAGCGAGCCCACTGGCGCGCGTCGAGGGCGGAAGGCGAAAAGATCGAAGGATCCTCGCGACCGTCGCCCCACTCGCGATCGGTGAAAGTGTTCACACCGAAGTGAAGAAACAGCGCCAGCTCGTCACGCTGCCAGGCGAGCTGGGATCGGGACGGACGCGGATGTGCCGGCTGCGCTACAGTTCGCCCGCGCGATCCGAGCGACGACGCGACCAACGCGCTCGACGTGACCTGAAGAAACGAGCGGCGATTCACCGTGACGGAACCAGCAGCGGCCGAGGTTGCAGACGCTATTTCGCCACGACGTGAAACGGGACGGCAACATGAAACTTGAAGGCGCCATCCCGATCGACCTCAAGCTTCAACTCTCCCGCCGCGTCGGGCGTGAACTCGAAATCCGCCGTTTCGCCGCTCGCGACATAAGTGGTGCTCGGTCGCACCGTCGCCTGCTCCGGCGGCAGGGTAAACCCGTCCTTGGCGACAGCGCGCCACGTCAGCACAGAGGAGTCTCGAACCAGCCGCACCGGCACGTGTTGATGGTAGATCGCGATGTCCGCGACCCGGATCCGATAAGTGGTACCGACACGAACGACTCTTACAGGTGGCGTCGCCGACCCGTTGACGCGGAAGATCGCGTGCGGGCCGTCAGATATCATGACTAACACCTCCCGCGCCGGGTCCCACTGCTCCCCAGGTTCGAGCACAACGAGCGGGCCGACCAGGCCGCCGTACTGCTGTCGCATATCGTTGAAGTGAGTGTGGTACATGAAAGTGCCCGCCCGCTTTGGGGTGATGTGCACTTCGAAGCTCGACCCCGGTCGAATCGCCGGTTCCGTCGCTCCGGCGCTGCCACTCCAACCCGCGAAGCCGTCGTAATAACTCTCCAATTCGATTCCATGCCAGTGCACGCTGGTCGGCTCCGGCGTTCGGTTGATCACCTCGATGCTCGTCGGCTCGCCCCGAGTGAGGAGCAAGAGCGGTCCCGGGCTTTCCAGCGAGTCGCGCCGCGGCTCTGCGCCACGCTGCAACACGTAGCCCCACCGCCGGGCCGAATCGCCGGCGACGGAGTCTGATTGCACGAAGAGGCGCAGCCGCTTCGCCGCGTGCCACGGCCGTGCGGACTTCGCTTTGCCATCTACACTAATACCGAGTACGAGCCCGTTCATACCCGTTGTAGCATGGCGATCGGGATCGCCGTGATCGTGTGAGTCCGGATACTCGATTTCGTTTGGGTCGTCGACCTGCGGCAGTTTTGCGTTGTGACTGGCAAGGTGACAGTGGAAGATCCAGTTTCCCGGCCGGTCCGGCGACCAGGTTAGCGCTCTCGTGTCGCCTCCGAATTTCATGGTTTCGGTCACGACCATGCGCCTTTGCGACGGCGCGTAGATCGAATCGACGCTCGGGTCGGCACTGCCTGCCGCGTCTACGCGGAAGTAGAACCCGTGCAGGTGCATCGGATGCGATTGGAAAGTCGTGTTGATGATCCGCCAGTGGATCGTGTCGCCCACGGTGTAATGCAGGTGTTCGGTGTACGGCCATGAGCGTCCGTTGATTGCGGTGAACTCCCGGCCAGGCATGCCTCGGTGGTCGTTCCGAATCGGCGGTGCCTGATCGACCGTTTCGGTTAACACGAAGATCCGATCCTTTGGAATCGGTCCCGGCGGGTCGACGATGAACGCGCCGGTCAGCTGCGAATCGAAACGTGGGCGCATAAGTCCGTGCTTATGGGCCGGGAGAGGAAGCGGAACGTTGCGCTGCCATTCGGCCAGCGTCGCCCAGTATTGGTACGTACCTGGTTTCGCGCGCGAGAACGTGACTTCGCGCGACGTCCGCGGCAGCAGGATGAGCGAGTCGACCGCCGGATTACGATCGCTCAATCCGCGGACGATGAGGGTGTCGTCGAACGTATTCCGAATCACTGCGTGAATCGGTGTTCCGACGTGTACGCGAACCAGCGGCGCCGGAATCGTGGGGGTCTTTCCTTCTTCAGCGAAGGCGGCGACGGTGAGGCCAGGATCGCTGTCTCCGAGAAAATGCCACGCGACTGTGGCGAGAGTCAGCCGGAGCACGAGAGTATCGCCGACGTACGTGCCGGCCGCTGTCCGGTTGTCATTCGCCGCGACAGCTGTGGGCGCGCCAGCTGGAACAACCCGGCCGGCAGGGTTTGCGGCCGCTGTTAGCACCATGCTAAAGGCAACGAGAGCGGCGGCTCCAATCGTCAATGAAACTCTACCGCGCATGACTCTGAGTCCGAGAAAAGTCGTCCAACTTTATCGCTCGGCATCACGAGAGACAAGAAGCGGCGGTTAGTACTGCACCGGCACGAGACTACCCTCTGAGAACGTCCTCAAACGGGGCGGTGCCGGCCTCCGTGTCGCCCGACGGAAAGCGATTCGTGGTCGTGCTGTCGTCCGGCAGGTGATGAGGTGATTCCGCTAGACACGTGCGATCGGCGACGCAGAGGAACCCCGTCCTCGCGTCCAGCGTAAAAAGAACAGCAGCGCGATCGGGAAGCCGATCCCCAGAATGGTTGTGAGCACCGACATCCTCGGTGCAGCGACGGTGATCAGTGCGAAGGCGGCCAGGCAAGTGATGGCGCCGACATTCGCCCGCATCGCGGCCCGCGAAGACTGACGCAGCAGCCCGATTCCTGCGGCGAAGAGTAGCGCGCCCGCGAGGAGTCCGAGTATCCCGGCAGTCAGCGACAGGCCATCGTGGTTTCCGATGCCGCCGGCCCACCCTTCAATGAGCGCACTCGCTGCCAAAACGATGCCAGTCAGCATCGCCAGAATCGCCATCGTCTTCATGTTGCTCTCCCTGGTGTAAATGTGGTTCCATCGAGCCCGTGCTCCCTCTATCCGCAGGGCAGGTGCGCTGCGCACCACGTCCCAAACCGTCTCCGCCCAAAGTCGGACCGCAGAATCCGCGGCATCTCGGCGCTGATCGCGGAAGAGCTGCTCCATCTCGCGCCCGTAGGCCGAGCGGAATTCGTCCGGGTACGCGCGGAGGAGAAACCGATATATGGTTTCGTGGGCGCTCATGCCCGCGCTGGTCCAATGAGCTTCTTCTGCCGGGCAGCTCGCACCATGAGCTCCAGCCGCCTGGCTTCAGCGCGCGCGACAGTCAAACCACGTTTCGTGATCCGGTAGTAGCGGCGTCGCTCATCTTCGGTCTCCGCGTCAGCGCGTTCTCCGGATTCCTCGACCAGTCCAATCTCGAGCAACCGCTTCAACGTTCCGTAGAGCGTGCCCGGCCCCAGCCGCACCCCGCCTTCCGAGCTCTCCGCGACCTCCTTCATGATCGAGTAGCCGTGGCGCTCGCCACCGGCTAACGCCAGAAGGATCTGAAAGGTTGACGGTGTCAGCGCCGGCGCCGCGACGTTTGTGTCTTTCTTCGCCATGCCCTATCCGGGTATTCCCGTAATATTACGTCAGTCGATATATCGATAGACGATATAGAGGCAATGTACGCAATTTGCAAAGGCTGTCAAGCGAATTTGCTCTGCAACCTCGATATACACCGACAATCTGTACCTGAGAAACTGCCCCGCCTATGACCCTGGTGAGCGAAGCTGCATCCTCGTGTGGTAGACGGCGGCAACGGGCTGCCCGTTTTGAAGTCCTGGCCTGAAAGTCGAGGCTTCTATGTACTTGTAAAGCACGTCCTGATTGGCGGCGGCCGCTGATCCCACGGCCTTGAACGTCGACATGAGAGGCATGCCGTTGGGCTCGATCATGACGTCGATGTCAACGCTTTG
>Ga0136846_1210515_pt1 | contig 13286 bp, 6 predicted proteins | sample HopSoiMetagenom2_FD_96841 | JGI IMG/M metagenome (GOLD analysis project Ga0136846, IMG submission 96841) | Grasslands soil microbial communities from Hopland, California, USA - 2 Assembly 2016 (version 4) | ecosystem: Environmental > Terrestrial > Soil > Grasslands | place: USA: Hopland... | reverse complement strand
GTGACGATCGCGGGCTATCCACAGCCCGGCGCGTCGCCTAACACGCTGGTCGGCAGCAATGACGCCGTGATTCTGATCGAGCTGAACGGCACGAACGCGGGCGACGAGGCCAGCGGGCTGACAATCACGGGCGGCGGGAGCACGATTCGCGGCCTGGCGATCAACCGCTTTGATGCGAGCGGCATTCGCCTGGAGAGCAGCGACAACATGGTTGAGGGAAACCTGTTTGGAACCGATGTCACTGGCACTCTGGCCCTCGGCAATGGCGAGGGTGTAACCCTCGTCGGTGCAAACGAGAACGAGATAAACCCACTCTACAGCAACGATTTTGAGAGCAGCGTCGGCGAGGAATGGAGCACTGGACGCACCGATGTGACGCCAGTGGGTAATCGCCGGTTCCTAGGCCAGTTCGGCAATGAGACCGCGACGCTTAGGCTCAATGCCGATGACATTGACCAGGACCACACCACCGCAATCACCGTTGAATTCGACCTGTTCGTGCTGCGGACGTGGGACGGCAATCACACCGGTAGCGGCTCGGGACCGGACCGCTGGAGCCTGACGCTCGGCAATGGCATGTCGCTCCTGGACACCACGTTCAGCAACAACGTCCCAAACTCCAGTTTCGCCGGCCAGGCGTATCCAGGCGTCTTCGGTAGCGGACAGTTTGATCCGCGCACCGGCGCGGAGGAGAACAACACGCTTGGCTTCTTGTTTGGCAATGACGAATTCGACGCGGTCTATCACCTTAGCTTTACGTTCTCGTACACGGGCGGCGATGTGGTCCTGAAATTCGCCGGTGGCCTGACTACGCCCGGCGACGACGAGAGCTGGGGCCTGGACAACGTCGAGGTGCGGGCGATCGCCAGTGCCGACACCGCCCCCAACAACTATTCGCTGGCCAGCAATCCCAACGGCGTTTGGACGTACGGCTGGACATCCACACTGGGTGGAACGCTGCATCCGTATCCCAGTTCATTTACCAGCAGCGGCTTGCAGACTTGGATCGATAATTCGATTGCGTCACTCGGCGCTCCCGCCACGGCTTACAACGCCACGGCCGCGGCGACTGGCGGTTGCTGCACGGTGCAGCCGGGCCAGCTCACGTTTCACCCCGGCCCCAACGGCGAGCAGAGCGTCGTCCGCTGGACCGCTCCGGCGGACGACACCGTGAAGGTGGCGGCATTCTTCGTGGGGATCGACGGCTCTCCGACCACGACCGACGCGCACGTGCTGCACAACGGTGTCTCGCTTTTCGACGGCGTCGTCAACCGGCTGTATGCGGGCCCCTACTACGAAACAACTCTCGACGTTAAGGCCGGCGACAACATCGACTTTGTCGTCGGCACGGGCGGCAACGGCTTTTTCTCGGACTCCTCGGCTTTGGACGCTGTTATCACGACCGGAGTAAGCCACGGCCCCGCGGCTGGGAACGTGATCGGCGGCACTTCGCCGGGGAACCAGAATATTATTGCCTACAGCGGTGGTGATGGCATCCGAATGACAAGCGAGAATGCCTCGGCCGCGATTGTCGGAAACTCGATCGTCGCCAACCGCGCATCCGGGATCGACCTCGCCGGCGACGGCCTCCCCGTGCCGGTGATTCTCACGACGAGCTTCCCCGGAGAGCTGAGAATCGACGGCTCACTCGACGCCGAAACGTCCACCAAGTACCGGATCGAGTTCTTTGCCAGCGATGCCGCTGATCCATCAGGCTTCGGCGAAGGCCAGCGGCTGCTTGGCGTGCGGGGCGTGACCACCGACCCCAGCGGGCACATCGCGTTCATCCACGAACTGCCGCCCGTTGCCGACGGCCAGTGGATCACGGCGACTGCGACTCGCCTGGACGGCGATGGCGAGACGCTTTTGGAAACGTCGGAATTCTCTGCAGCGGTGCAGGTCCTGGCAGATGCGGCTGCCAACGCCGATTTGGAAATCACGATTATCGATTCCCCCGACCCGGTATTTCTGGGAGACAGCGTGACTTATACGGTCGGCGTCACCAATCACGGCCCGGCGAACGCGACCGGGGTGATTGTCGTCGCTCTCGGCCCGCCGGGGCAGCAATTCAATTCCGTGACCATTCCTGTCGGAGGACTTTCCAGCGGCGCGTCGAGCTCCTTCCAGCTTTCGTTCACACCAACCGTCTTGGGCACCTTCAGCGCCTCCGCCAGCGTCTATGCCACCGAAGACGATCCAAATCCGTCGAATAATTCCTTCACGGAAACGACACAGGTCAAGTCGGGAGTCACGTTTGAATTGACTCAGGCGCAATACGAAGTGCGCGAGGGTGAGGAGTTCGCCGTCCTCACCGTCCGTCGCACCGGCAGCTTGGCGAGTAGCGCCAGCGTGGAATTTGCCACTGTTAACGGCACAGCCGGTCAGCGCGGAATTGGGACAGCATTCACGCGCGTCGTGGACTTCACGACCACCTCGGGCGAGCTATTCTTCCGCCCGCGCTCGAATGTGGCCACTATCCGCATTCCAATCGGCGACGACGGCGTTCTTGAGCCGGACGAGACGTTCCGCGTGGTCTTGAGCAATCCGTCGGGAGATGCCGATTTGGGTCCCGTCAGCTCGGCGCAAGTGGTGATTCACGACAATGACCCGACGCTGTCCTTCGTCGCCACTTCGTCCGAGCGCAACGAAGGGCAAACCGGCCGTATCACGATCGAAGTCAGGCTCCAGCCTCCGTCGAACAAGCCGGTTACTGTGGTCTATACCGCCGACGGTGGTAGTGCCACGGCGGGGACCGATTACACGCTGACCGGCAGCAGGACACTAACATTCCGCCCCGGCGAGACGCGTAAGTTCATCAATTTCAATACCATTAACGACACGCTCTTTGAAGCAAACGAGACTGCCTTCATCGAGCTGTCATCGCCCACCAACGCCTTCCTGGGCGGAACGCCGCGTCACCGCGTAACCATCCTCGATAATGACCCGAAGCCTCCACCGGTCGATCCCGGCTCCAGCGCTGCCACGGCGCTGGCCATCGACCTAGCGACGCTACCCAGGCAGGTCTATCGACAGTACATCGGCAAAGGGGACGTGGACACGTTTAAGGTTACGCTTGGCCCGCTGGAAAGGCTGGCGCTGGATGTCGATCCATCGACTCTGGCGAGCGGGCTTCCCTCGCTCCCCTCTAGCAAACTGAAAATCCTCGGCGACAACGGTGCAGTGCTGGCCACCATCGGCGCCTCGGCCGAGCCGGACACCGGCCAACTCACCAACAATGCCGCCCACCTTTTCCAAGCCGACGCCGACGGGGGCACCTACTACGTTCAACTCTCGACGACCGCCACCGGCAAGGCCTACGGCTACTCGCTCGCCTTCCATCGCATCGGCGTTTCCGAAAGGGTTCCATCTCCGGAACAGCTCAACGTGTCTGGTCCGATGCACGCCTGGTACAACGGCAGCGACACGGTCGGCATCACCGGTCCGACCGGTTACGGTTTTACACTCACAGGGCCGTGGCACCAGACAGCCATGTTCAGCCGGCGAACGGGACTGATTAGCCAAACACTGACGCTGAATACCGGCAGCCAGTTCACGCTGGCCAGTCCCCAAGGGGTGGAATTACCGCTCGTGGCAAACGGCACGATTACGATCTCGACCAAGTCCCAGCGCTGGGGCGACGTGTTCGGCGTCGTCGCCACGGATGCCATCCGCTTCCCGGTTGCGCTGAGCATCGTCCCAATTAACAACCTATTAGCCGACGCGTTCGGTTCAAGCTTTGCGACGGTGGGCCTCTTGGGCGGCGAATGGCGGATTAGCCTGGGCGGTAGCATTTATAACATTCTTGGCGCGGCGATCGACGCTAAAGAAAACATCGATCAACTATTGCCCGGGGTCCCATACATCCGCAAGTTCGGCGGAGCGACGGTCGATGCCCGGCTGGGCGGACAAAGGTTGAGTTTCAGCGAGACGCCGATGAACTGGGTCTTTGACCCAGCCGACCCAATGCTGTTCGTCAAGGTCCCTGAGGTTCCGTTTACCAACTTCAAGGGAGCGGCTCTGGCCATCTCGATGCACGGTCTGCTCAAGTTTAAGCCGCAGGATGCACCTGATCCGGCGATCGACGCGGGTGTTACGGAGTTCGCGGGGCACGTGTATGCACGGGCCAAATTCACTTTCTTCGTCGGCCCGGTTCCGGTCACCGTGGACGGCGACATCGTGATCAACGTCGATGCCGACCGCGACGGACTACTGCTCGGCGACTTGAGGGATGTGGATGACGTGCTCGACATCCTCAAAGGAGATTTTTCGGAGCTCCGCGAAATCCTTAACGACATCCAGCTCGGCGCTAACGGCACAGCCGTCGTAGCGGTGCCCCGAAAAAAGCCAGAGGGCCAGGACGGTCCCGAGATCGAGGCGGGGCGCGCTTCGGTTGTGTTAAACGGGTTGGAAGAAACGGTCTGGCTTCGCGGCCAGCAAGGTGGTCAAGCATTCCCTGATTCGCCGATCGAGGTTGCCGGCTCCTCGATCGTGATGGAGGGCCTGCTCAATTTCAGCGGCGACTTCTTCATCGCCCTGACGACCAGCTACAACGCCGGAGGCGTTGAGCTGGCCTACAAGTTCACCGTCAGCAACGAAGGCATCACGGCGAATATCACCGGCAGCATCGCGTGGGATGTCAAGATCGACTACCTCGCCGGGACCGTCAGCGGGAAGGCAAAGGCCACGATTACTGCGCAAATCTCCATCGAGATCGACGACGATGGCGACGTTCACCTCTCCGGCTCAGTTTCAGCGCGAGGCCGACTCACCGCCAAGATCAACGGCAACACGAAGGAGCTCTTCGACGACAGCATCGACGCCAGCGTCCGTAGCCACGGCTTCCGGTTCAAGTTCCCCCGCGGCGTCGGCCACCTTGATTTCGACCTCTTCTAATGTCGCGCTGAGGGGCGTTGCCCGTCCGGTAACCCACCACAAGCTGGCATCGGTTGAGCTGGACAGCCGTGGTCTGAAAGAGCTGACGCGGTCGCGGCTCTTGCGCAGCTCAATCGTCAAGGCGACATCAACCTTCAGAAGCCGTGGCCGACAGCACGTTTGCCTCGGCAAAAAAGGGTGCGAATGCATTGGCAAGACCAATCGCGGCAACGGCACCAAGCTCTCGGTGTAGCTGAGGAGTCATAAACTCCGGTTTTTTCGGCGCTCGGACGTTTTGATGTCCGAGATGAGTTCTTCGGGATGCCCGTACTCGCACCGAGCGGCTAGTAGGCCGATCAGCAAGGCTTTGTCAGAATAGGAACGCTATTTGAAATCGCCTGGGATCTGCATCACACTTCGACGTGAATCTAGCCTTTTGCCCAGCCCGTCTTCCGGGGAGGGGCCCCCGCCACAAAGTACAAGTCAATTCTCGCCACGCTCTTTCTTAGCCAAAACCATGCGACATCATTACCAATTGTTCTACCCGCCTGCGCTTATCTGTTCGCTGATCGCTTTTGCCTCGCTCCAGGCTCAGCCACCCAGCGCCGCAATCAAGGTCACCGTTACCCCCGCTCGCACTTGGACCTTCGATCCAGATCAAGTGACATTCGACACTAACTTCTCTCGCGCTCGGCTTAATGAATGTGAGCAGCTCGCAAACGGTGAGTTTGCACTCCTCATCAAGCCTGAAAACAAACCCATCAACCACAGCCCGTGGTTTGCTTTCAAAGTTAGCGCAGCGAGGAAGCGGCAAGTCGTCCTCCGCCTGCAGGCTGAAGGTGGTTCCATTCGCTACCTGCCCAAGGTCAGCGCCGACAGTCGTCACTGGATTTCGTTACCGGTGGAATCATTTCAGCTCAGCCAGCGGCCAGAAGCCGGTCAAGGAATCCTGACATTGGAGGTCGGTCCAGAGCCAACCTGGGTGGCTGCTCAGGAACTGGTCTCCGGTGAAGAACTCGACGCTTGGAGCCGCACGCTCGAGCGGCTCCCCTTCGTCTCGCGCAGTGAAATCGGCCGCTCGATCGAAAACCGGCCCCTCTACAAACTAGAAATCGGGATGCCTTCTACACCTGCCCGGCATGTTGTGATCATCGGCCGCCAGCATCCTCCCGAAGTGACCGGTTCGCTCGCTCTCATGCGATTTGTCGAAGAAATCGTCGGCGATTCGGACCTGGCCCGCTCGTTTCGCGAGAAATACCGCGTGCTGCTTGTCCCGCTTCTTAATCCGGACGGTGTCGAGCACGGCCATTGGCGATCCAATATGGGCGGCGTCGATCTTAATCGCGATTGGGGCATTTTCGCCCAGCCCGAAACGCGAGCTGTCCGCGATCAGATCTTGGCCATCAAGGAGCAAGGCCCCATCGTTCTGCATCTCGACTTCCATTCCACATACAACGACGTGTTTTACACGCAGCCGGACGAACCCATGGTTGGCACCGACAAGTTCACTCGCCCTTGGATCGAAGGCATCCAGCACCGTTTTCCCGATTACAAGGTCAATCGTTCACCCAGTGAGCCTGTTCGTCTCACCACTTCACAAAGCTGGGTCTATAAAACGCTTGGAATCCCGGCAATCACTTATGAACTCGGCGACAATACCGATCGCGCGCTGCTGCGCCAAATCAGTGCCGGTGCCGCCCAGGAAATGATGACGTTGCTTTTAGCCACAAAGGATTGAGAGGATTAGCGCAAGCCTTTGGGCGGCTCCTTAGGAAACTGGAACGTCACGCCGTTTTCGGAAAAGCCGTTAACAGCTGCTCGCCTCAATGGCGGTCGCATCAACTCGCAAAATCTGGGGCCGCTCCATCGAGCAGTAAATGCCTGTGGACGGCTCACTTGAATTGGCGGGGTCAGTTCACCAAAATGACGTATTCCAGTTATTGTCTTTCTGCTGTTTAACGCTCTGTCTTATGTCAGCTCGCCGACCTCATGTTGCGTTTACGTTGGTCGAGCTCCTTGTGGTGATCGCGATCATCGGAGTGCTAGTAGCCCTCCTTCTGCCTGCTGTGCAGACTGCCCGCGAGGCGGCCCGGCGGACGCAGTGCGTCAACCACCTCAAGCAGCTCGGCATCGCTCTGCACAACTATCACGACACCCACCAAGTCTTTCCATATCGGCAGGGCGGAACAGGAACCACAGCTACTAGCGCCGTGACGACCAACCAGCAGCAAGGCAGTGGCATGACCATGCTCCTGCCGTTCATCGAACAGCAGAACTTGTACAACGCAATTGCTTCACCGCAGCGTTTTGGCGGCACTAACTACGAACCCTTTGGCGACACGGCGCCCGATGCCTCCGGCTATGAATTGTGGTTCACCAACATCCCGGCGCTAATTTGCCCCTCCAACAGTCGAGCGAAGGTGTTTAGCAGTTTTGGACCCTGTCACTACGCTTTCTCCGGAGGCGACACGGCCGCCCGAATCCAATCGTCGACACTCGGCGTTCGCGGCCTCTTCGGTTACCAGTCCAAACGGCGGATGGCCAACATTACCGACGGCACCAGTAATACTATTGCCATGGCCGAAGTCGCCACCTCGATCGGCACTGGGACACGAAGAATGTGGGGCGGGATTGCCCGCGACCAGGGTACTTCCGTTGCCATTAACAGCCCAATCCTCTGCAAGCAGACCATCGACGCCAGCGGCACCTACAAGTCGTCGGTCGTCACGCTCTCCGAAGCTCGCGGCTCTCGGTGGGCGCGCGGAACGGCCGAGTACATGGGCGTCAGCACGATCCTGCCACCAAATTCGCCGTCCTGCCAAACAGGCATCTTCAATAGCGCAGGCATTTTCTCCTCAACCAGCCGCCATCCTAGCGGCGTGCAAGTGTTGTTTTGCGATGCATCGGCGCGCTTCATTAGCCAAAACATCAACTCCGGAAATCTTGCATCGCCGGAAATATTAAAAGAAGATGGCGCCAGCCCCTACGGCGTCTGGGGCGCCCTTGGCTCGATCGCCGGCGACGAGCTGCTCGGCGACTTCTAGTGAACTGGCGAAGGGCCAATTTCACTTGGTTTCACATTGTTGGAAGCACTCATCCAGCGGGCAAAGGCTTATGCGTCTGACGATTCGGAAGGTTGCCGCCTTAACTGCGCTCACGATTATACTGTCCGGCTGCAGCACTAAGCCTGATAACCGCCCACGCCGGGTCCCGGTGACCGGAACTGTGCTCTACAAAGGCCAGCCCATCGCTAACGCCACGGTCCTCTTTGAGCCGGCCAACGACACACCCGCCGCCGCCGGCAAGACCGACGCGCAAGGTCGCTACCATTTAGAAACCTTCGGTTCGGCCGACGGCGCTGTCCCAGGTGATTACAAAATCACCGTGCGCAAAGTTGAAGTGATCCGCGGCCACAAAGGTGAGCAAGTCCCCGATGATTACGTCGGCCCGCCGCCCGATGAAAAATGGCTCCTCCCGGCCAAATATAGCAAGGCCGAAAACAGCGGCTTAGCCGCAACGGTGAAGGAAGGCCAGACGAACGAGATCAAACTGGAACTGCAGGACTAACAGTGCGTTGAACTAACAGCATTCCTTTTTTTACGCACAAAGCAGACGAGTTGGTGCCGAGGCGATTCAATGGCAATGGGTCAATGGGTAAGCGGTAAGTCCCCGCGAATATTCGCGTGAGGCGTTTCGCGCTTTTGGTCGCATGACCCACAGAGTCACCTTTCAGTGGTCACCAATCCTCGCCGCTTGAGCTCTGATTTTGAGTCCGCCCTCGGTACAATGATCATCCGATCTAAACACGGGTTCTGGAGCTATTCTGGCAAGCGACAAAAAAAGCCATGGCAAATCGGAATTCTCGGACACAATTCGGATTCACGTTAGTGGAACTGCTCGTGGTCATCGCCATCATCGGCGTTCTCGTGGCGTTGCTATTGCCGGCAGTGCAGGCAGCCCGCGAAGCATCGCGTCGTACGAAATGCTCCAACCAGATGCGGCAACTGGCGATTTCACTCCATATGTTTCACGACACCAACAGCCGACTGCCGATCGGCTCGCAGGGCCGCGTGCGGCCGACTGGTTTGTATCCTGGCCAAGGCGGAGTGCCCTCCACGCCCGTTCCCGTACGCAAGCCGTTCATTCCCGACATTCTTCCCTATCTCGAACAGACCAACATCGCCAGCATTTACGATGCAAACTTCGCCTACAACAACGCCAAAAATGCAGCCCCCGTGGCAATGAAGATCGTCGTAATGCAATGTCCTTCAGACCCGCCGCAGCCGCAGGCAAACACCGGCACGTTTGATTACAAAGGAAATTACGGCCTCAACTGGGGTCGCTGGAACTTCATCGACCAGGGTGGACCGCCTACGAATCCGGTTCCATTCAACGCGGGCGAAATTGGTCGGGCGCCTTTCTACCTCGACTTCGGCGCACGCTTCGGGCAAGTCACCGACGGAACCAGCAACACTCTGTGCATGATGGAAATGCTGCAGGCGCCTAGCGATGGTGTCAGCGGAAGCGCAAAAAACGATCGACGCGGCCGATTGTGGAACGATGACACCGCTACCTATCAGATTTCGACTCGCCTCGCACCGAATAGTCCGTCGAACGACTTTGGGACCTGCTTCAATCAGCCCCAGTTCAAGTTGCCCTGCACTCCGACGGCCGACCAGACGAACGAGGCCCCGACATTCTTCATGGGGAGTCGCAGTCGACATCCCAGTGGTATCGATGTGAGCCTGTGCGATGGATCTGTAAGGTTCGTGACGAACAACATTGATCTGGTGACCTGGACCTCGCTCAGCAGCATGGGAGGAGGCGAAACGCTCGGAGACTTTTGATATTAGTGGAGTCTACCGTGGCCCAGCGCTCTCTGATTGCAACCTTCGCCGCCTTTCTTGCCATCGTCGCGCTTAGCGCTTTTAGTTCAAAAATACCGGCACGCGGCCGCCTCTTCGGCAAAGTCACGTCCGACGGTATCCGTGTGGGGGCCGCCTTCCGCTCACAAAGCCGCTCAGGCGAGCATTGGCATAATGCAGCGGGAGGCCGCGATGGAAAAGGCCATAAAGGCACGGGCGCGAAGGCAACCAGATTCAGATTAGGAACCGCGCCCATGTTCCGCTTCACGATCCGCGACGTGCCGTGGCTTACCGTGGTAGTGGCGTTGGCGGTGGGATGGTGGCTTCAAGCCGCCAAGTATAGAGCCGTCGTGCGGGACAACTATCACCCTCGACGAGATCAATTCATCCGGCATTTGGGTCGATTATTACGACCGCAACCGAGTGCTTATGATTAAGACGGACAAGCGCGGCTACCTCGAAATAGCGCCGGTCCATCGCTAGTCCTGCCAGCAACACTTAATCGCCCATTACCCGGTTGTGCGAGTGAACAGAAGATGACGCGCTTCCGCCTCCGCACGCTGCTGATCGTCTTGGCACTAGGGCCGATGGTCTTGGCCTGGGCATGGATTAGATACGACTGTTGGAATCGCAATCGCGAGGTCAAGCGAGAACTCGAAGCTGAGTTTGCTCAAGTGCTTTACTGGGCCGGCACGCCAAGCTCAATTCAATTGCGCGGAGGGCCGTTCTCGTGGGACTTGCAACCTGTTCCGGCTTCAAACGAAACCGCCGAGTAACCCATATTCCGTTTCACGATCTGAGACGTGCTGTGGCTGATGCTGGTGGTGGTATGGCCCGCACGCAATCGCTATCGCTTTATCAAAAGCAAAAGGCCTGCGGCGATTGCGAGCAGCACCAATAATCGCCGCTGTGGACGAAGTGAAATTTTGGAAATGTCACAACAATCTGCGTGACACTGTGCGCGAGATCCGGTCTTCGAGATGTGAGCCCGCAGGGTCGCCTTATTGGTCCGCGACCGAGTGATCGGACTTGCCGGGCAGCGTACACTCCATTTTTTCATTCTCTCTTGCTCAGGAACAGATCAATGTCATTTTATGGCTGGCTGCAGGCACAGTTTCTCAATAGTTCTTCTCGGAAATCGTCAGCCCGCGACCAGCGCGATGCTGGCCGTCGAGATCGCTCGCCACGGATGGAACAACTTGAGGATCGCTTCGCACTCGCCTGCGCGGCAGCTCCGTGCTGGTTGCAAGTAACTCTCACGACGACCGACATGTCGGGCGCACCCATTACGTCGGTTCCGGTGGGAAGCGATTTTCAGTTGCAAGCTACCGTTTCGGACGTGCGCGTCTATCCCGACGGGTTTGAATCCTTTTATCCGTCCACCGCCCCGACAGGGACGTTTGCATCGTATGACGATGTGACTTTTGATCCCTCCCACGTTGCCGTCGATGGGGCTATTGCGTATGGGCCGCTGTTTACCAACGTTCGGACGCCGGACGCTGATGTTTTCGCCACGCCAGGCCAACTCGATGAAATTGGCGCGGTCGCCGACTTTTCTACCTTCTTTACAGGCATGCCCAGCCCGACCCTGCTTTTCGACGTGCCCTTCCAGGCCAATGCCGCTGGTGACGTAATCTTCGCACTCGACCCTGCGGATATCTTGCCATTTCATAATTCGCTGTTGTTCGGTCTGAACACGGCTGTCCCGGTGGACAAGATCGATTTTGTCAACGTCACCATTCACGTGAGTGCCCCCTCGACGCAGGATCAGATTCTTGCGCTAACCGAACAGGTCAACGCGCTGGTGAGCTCGGGCGTCTTGAATGACGGCAACGGGAACGCGCTGATCTCGAAGCTCGACAATGCACTCAACAGCTTTAACAACAGCAACAACACTGCGGGGCTCAACAAAATGGAAGCCTTCATTCGTCAAGTCAACGCCTTTCTGAATTCCGGCAAGCTGACTTCCGCCGAGGCGCAATCGTTGATCGATGCCGCCGATGACCTCATCGCATCAGTGTCGGCGTAATCGCTCCAGCGCTTTTGCTAATGAAGAATAGCGGCTGGCGAAAATAACGTCCGAAGGCACGAAGGAGTGGCAGGAATACCATTAATTGTCGCCCGTGCAATGGGTGACGCTCACTTTGGGCGTCGCCACGCGGTTGCCCTGATCGTCTTTCAGCCGAACACTGAAAGACGGTCGCCCATGACCCGACTGGGGCTGTGCCGTGGCGGCTCGATTTGGCTGGCGGGTAAGATGCTGGGATGGATCAGATGGAATCAAAAACGGAGTCGCCGGGCCATCGCTGGTGGCTTGCGCCAGTGATGGCGGCTTTCGTTTTGGTGGTGCCCATCCTTTACGTGCTTTCAGTCGGTCCCTACGTCTATCTTCAGACTCGCGGCGTCATCGAACCAAGGTCCGGTATTGTTAAAATCTACTACCCGCTTCAATGGGCACAGTTAAAGTATCCTCCCTTCCTGCGACTCATGAATCGCTATGGGCGCATGTGGCGCTATCAGCCACCAATTCTCCCTTCGCCACCGCCACAAGCAACGTCAGCAACATCCCCCTTCGACGGCCCGCGTCCTGGGGACATTGAGTAGGCACGATTCGAGGCCTGCTCGACGGTCATGTGGTCTGCGACCCATTGCTCATTGGCGTAGCGCTCGAGCAGTTCGCGGAGCCCGAGACGGTTTTGGCCTTCGGTTTTGGCAATGAAGGTGCGCATGGCGTTGGCTTTTCAGGGGAGGCCTTAGTCCTTCGGAAATAACGGTTGCTCGCGCCGCAGATAGAGCAGGTCGCCGCGATTGGGATCCAAGATGTGGGCGGTGATAAGCGCATGAGTACGTAGTAGTAAACGGTCTATGTCCACGCGATGATCTTCTCTGTGAAATTCCACATAAATCAAAGGCACATGCTGCAACTCCGAATGGGCTGCTTTAATGAAATCCACCTCCGGCCCTTCGATGTCGATCTTTACGACCCCGGGTTTCAGGTCCATGATGGTTTTTGCATCGACGTAATCAGCCTCAATCGTCGTCCAAGTCAAACCAGGAAGCTGATAGTCCGGGGCAATGGACCGCGAGGCGACCGTGCTTATGCTGTTTACGAAAAACTGTCCGCGTCCAGGTGTCAGACTAAACCCCTGCTCGTGAATGACAATGTTGGGATATGGTCGGCAGTTTTCCCGCAGTAGAGGTATCGCCTGCGGGGCTGGCTCAAATGCGTGAACCGTCGCCTGCGGCCAATAGATTGCCGCCATGATCGTGAACTCGCCGACGTGAGCGCCAACGTCCACTACAGAACTAAACCCCGACGAGGTATCAGGGAAGCGATACGACGCTCCGACAATGATGTCCTTGGCGGTTTTTACGGAAGCCCCGTCGTCAAAGGTTTTTATTGTGTGGCGTCGCCCGCCGAAGTCGAATTGAATGGTTTGCATTTCCAGATTTTTGCTCACGACGATAGCGCAAGCAATCGCAGGCAGTGAGCTGGCCCCAGGCCCAAACAACCAAATTGTCAATGATCCACGGCGTTTTCTACGGTCG
>Ga0136846_1214534_pt1 | contig 13288 bp, 14 predicted proteins | sample HopSoiMetagenom2_FD_96841 | JGI IMG/M metagenome (GOLD analysis project Ga0136846, IMG submission 96841) | Grasslands soil microbial communities from Hopland, California, USA - 2 Assembly 2016 (version 4) | ecosystem: Environmental > Terrestrial > Soil > Grasslands | place: USA: Hopland... | reverse complement strand
CGTCGCGGTCGCGGTGTGCTCGCTGACCGCGGCCGGCGTGGGCCTGAACCTCCAGGTCGCCTCGAACATCGTGCTGGCCGAGCTGTCCTGGACCGACGCGGAGCAGACCCAGGCCATCGACCGCAGCCACCGCATCGGGCAGACCGAGCCGGTCACCGCGTGGCGCATCATCGCCGCGCAGACCATCGACGCCCGCATCGCGGGCCTGATCGACGGCAAGGCCGGGCTCGCCGCCCGGGCCCTGGACGGATCCGACGAGGAAATCTCCTCGTCGGCCGACATCCAGCTCGAGGCCCTGGTCGCGCTGCTGACCGATGCCCTGCAGGCCTCTCCCGTACACGGTGACGTCGTAGGCTCCAGGCCGTTATACGGCGCGTAACTTGAGCGGCACGCCGGCGTCGGTCAGGCGCCGACGGGCTTTCGCGGTCATCCGGCCAGGTTCCAGGTGTCGTCCGCAGCGGTCGGGCCCAGCAGGGCGAGTGCGATGGCGTCCGCGTCCCGGCACAGCGGGCTGCCCTGTCCCGGGCGGCCCGTCCCGACCTGGGTGAACCACCGCGTGTTCTGCGTGAGCACACCGATGGCGTAGAGGTCCTCGGCGGGGCGGCCCGCCGCGTCGATCACGCGGTAGGGCGCGCCGGTGACGGCCAGCCCGCCGGTGCGGTAGCGCTCCCCGGTGACCGGATCGGTGGTGACGTACTCACTAATCAGGCCGGTCCGGCGCAGGTTGCGCAGCAACGGGCTGGTGTCCTTGGGCAGGTCGCCGCCGGGGGCGCGCGCCTCCACCAGCGTGCGGGCCAACCGGCGGGAACCCGGCACGGCCGGTGAACACACCACGAACGACCCGGGCCGGTCACCGGGGCTGAATCGCGCCGACGGGCCGGGCACCTCCACGATGCCTGCCTCCAGCAAGGCGACCAGCCGCTCGACCTGCGCGGCCGGCGGCCCGGCGGAGAGCAGGAAGCTCATCGGCGCGAACCGGTTCAGGAAGTCCCGCTGGGACTGCGGGAGCAGGCCGCCGAAGTCGACGATCCCGGGCAGGGCCGGGCGCAGCGACCGCAAGGTCTCCATCGCCGCCTTCAGCGGGCTGGCCGCTGTTCCGGCGCGCGCCGCGGCCACGTCCGCGCGCAGCAGGCACGTCAGCCGGTCCCGGAAAGCGGACGGCCGCGCGAAGGTCTGCCCGCTGAACGGGCGGGCCAGCGCCGCGATGCGCGGCTCAGCCAGATCCGGCACTCCATGCCCGGCGGCCAGCTGGGCGACGCGGGCCCGGTCCACCGTTCCCCAGCGGCCCACCGCGGCCCGGAAGTCCGAACGGAACTGCTCACCGGCCCGCCTGCCGCGGCGCAGTTGCACGGCGCAGCCGTAGTAGGCGTGGTCCAGCTCCGTCTGGATGACCGGTTCGATCTCCGCGGAGAAGTCGAGTTGCCCGGAGCCGCGCTGTCCGGCCGCGCGCTCGCGCAGGCGGTCCACCAGCGACTCGGTCAGCACGACGGGGTGCGGGGTGAGCTGTGGCGGACCGGTGAGCTCGGGCCGGGCCAGGAACGGCAGGCCGCTGCGCGAGCCTGCGGCCAGCCGCGGTTCCCGGCCGCTGGCCAGGTAGCGCAGCCGGCCGTCGGCCTCCCGCTGGAACCGCCCGCCGCGCCCGGTGGTCAGGCAGGCGACGACGTCGTAGAACGTCAGGCCCAGCCCGCGGACCGCCACGGTCTCGCCGGCGGGCAGCTCGTCCAGGGGCATGTCCGCGGCGATCGAGGGCCGCAGGTAGCGCAGCCCGGGATGGCGATCGCAGTGCGCCGCGAGCGCCCGCTGCCCGGCGGTGGGCTCGAGATCACTGTGCCCGGTAGCCAGCACGGCCCGGTTCACCCGCAGCTGCCGTCGCCCGTGGTCCAGCGTCAGCACCAGGCCACCGCCGGCCCGGCTCAGGTCGGTGGCCACGCCCAGGACCGGGCGAACTCGCACCCCGGCCGGGGCGGCGGCCCGCAACTGCTCGAATACCTGGTGCAAGTACCGGCCGTAATCACGGCGGGGCGGGTAGTCGTGCGGGCCGAAACGAGGGCCGACGGGCTGGTGCGCGCTCCAGGCGGCCAGCGAATCCCCGTCGGGCCCGGCCGCCAGCGGGCTGTCCGGCGAGCGTATCGTCAGCTCGGCGGCGGTGGCGTTCGCGGCCAGCCACGGATCCTGGCTGGTCCGCCAGATCCGGCCGCTGCCGTGCTCGACCTGGTCGACTGCCCAGATCACCACGCCGGCGGCCGCAGGCACCTGGCGCAGCCGGATCAGCAGCCGCTCCAGCACGGACAACCCGCGTGGCCCCGTCCCGATGATCGCGATCGACCATGGGGCCAGCCGACGGTGGTCATCATCCGCTTCCGCCGGCCGGCTAACCATCCGTCAGGCCGGTACCCGGGTGGTCGCCGCCGTCCGCCGGAACCGCCGCTTCCTCCTCGGTGTCCGGTCGCAGCGACTCATCCATGATCACCTCTTGTCACCTGCCGACGCCCGGAACGCCGCGCTGAGACGGCGCTCTTCCCCCGGATCGGCGATCAAATCACCTGAAGCGATACAAGATCATGCTTGGCCGCCCGGGAAGGCGCACGGCCAGCGTGGAGTTGACGCAGCGGGCCACTTGCCATTCAGAGGGAACGGTGCATGAAGGCCATCATCGAGGGCACGGCCGCTGCTGACGCCCCGGAGTCCGACCTGGTTACCATCGAGGGCAACTATTATTTCCCGCCGTCCTCGCTCAGCGCCGGCGCGTTCAGCGACAGCCCGATACGGCAGGCGCAGGCGCAGGTTCCACTTACAGTCCGCATGCCCGGCCTTCCTGGTGGTGCGAGAACGGCCCGCCGCAGGCCCGCATAGTCGAGAGGTCTGCCAGACTGCTGCCAGCATCATCAGAACGAGGTCGAGCTGTCGGTGGTGATCGGGCAGACGGCCCGCCGGCTGACCGAGGAGACCGCGATGGACGCGGTCTTCGGCTTCACCATCGTGAACGACGTGAGCGCCCGCGAGGTGATGGTGCGGGAGAAAATGCAGGTCATGCTGTCCAAGTCGGTCGACACCTTCCTGCCGGTCGGCCCGCATGTAGTCACCAAGGACGAGATTCCCGACCTGTACGACCTCGAGATCGCCACATACCTGAACGGCCGGCTGCGGCAGCACTCCAGCACCGGCCTGATGACCGTGCGGGTACCCGCGCTGCTCGCCGCCATCACCCGGACGGTCACTCTTCATCCCGGCGACATCGTCACCACCGGCACGCCGGGAGGCGTCGGGTTCTTCCGGGACCCGCCGGAGTTCATGCAGCCGGGAGACACTATCGTCGCCGAGGTCGAGCACGTCGGCCGTCTCACCAACCGGGTGGTCCGCGGCTGGTAGGCGCGGCCGGCCCGGAAGGATGCTGCTCATGACGGACAACGAACCGCAGCCGCCGCCCCTGCAGGGGATTCACCACCTCAAGCTCCCGGTCAGCGACCTGGATACCTCGCTGACCTTCTATGAGCGCGCGTTCGGGGCCCGCCGCATCCCCGAGGCGGACCACCGCCGCACATCCGACGGCTCGCTGTACGCCTACATCCTCGTCGTTCCCGGACTCGGCACCGCCCTGGAGCTACGGCTCGATCCGGAAAGGGCCGAACGGCACCGGCTATTCGACCCGGTCACGATCGCGATCCGCGACCGGGCCACGCTCGATGCCTGGGACGAGTACCTGACCGGTCAGGGCATCGCCCACTCCGAGGTCATCACGGCCATCCAGGCCTGGCTGATTGTCGTGCCGGATCCGGACGGCCACCGGCTGCGCCTCTACACGCTGGAAACGCACGGACCGGAGCTAGCGCCGGATGAAGATAACCCGTGGGTGCGCAGCACCTGATCCGGATCCGTCAGAACCGGCGCGGTGTTGACGGGCCGGGTCAGTCGCTGCTGGCAGCCTCGGTGATGCCGTCGACGAGCAGGCTGACGCCGATGCCGGCCATCCAGACGTCCTTGGCCAGGGTGATGCCGTCCTGGGTCGGGAACGGGCTGCCCTCCTTACGCATGCCCGGCGTCCTGGCGTACAGGCCGAGCAGGCCGCCGGAGAACGCCGTCAGCCCGGCGCCGGCCAGCACGTCCGGGACGAACGGGATCAGCAGCGCTGTGCCCAGCGCGACCTCGGACACCGCCAGGAACCGCACGAAGTCCTTCGGCTTGACCTTGCCGAGGAACGGGTACGCGCCGGCGGCGAAGCCGTGCAGCTGCGCGGCGGTCGCCTCATCGGCCGACAGCTTGCCGATGCCGGAGTTGAGGATGAAAGCACCTGCGGCGATGCGTGATGGCAGCTGCCGGGGCTTGACCGAGAAGATTCCCATGTTCGTGTCTTCCTGTGAGTAATCACGGTGAACAGCGCAGCGTACCCCCTTCGCCGGCAGTAATGCGATCACCGCTCGCGGCCCGGCGCCGGGACCATGCGAAGACACGTCGTAGGCCGGCATGGAGGAGGTGTTCACCCGGCCGGTTGACATGAAACCAAATGGTTTCCTATTGTGGTGCCGTGGAACCGGTCTTCAAGGCGCTGTCCGACCAGACGCGACGCGAGCTGCTCGCTGGTGCAGTCCTACCGGGCGGTGTGGGACGACGACATCGCCGCCGGGGGAACGAGCCGGGTGACGTGGGAGATCGAGCCGGCGGGCGACTCCTGCCGGCTGACCGTCATCCACGATCAGCTGCGCGAGGACGCCGACCCGCATCTGTACGGCGGCTGGCCGATGATCCTGTCCGGCTTGAAGACCTGGCTCGAGACGGGTCAGGAGCTCGCCACGCCCGGCTACCTGATGTACGGAGGCACGGCATGACAGCGCCCAGTCGCACCTTCACCGCCTACCTCGGCGAACGCCTCTCCCCGACACCGCGAAGGACCATCCGATGACCGCCGCCTCGACCCCCATCACTGGTATCCGCACGGTCAGCATCCCCGTCAACGACCAGGATGCCGCCCTGCGCTTCTACACCGAGACCCTCGGCTTCAGGGTCCTGCGCGACAACCCGACCCCCAACGGCGGCCGGTGGATCGAGCTCGCGCCTGGGGGCGGCAACGCCGTCGTCACCCTTGAGCCCGCGGCGCCGGGGCTCACCCGCGGGGCCATCGGCATCCGGTTCACCACCGACGACGCCGAAGCCGCTCACGCGGCGCTCGTAGGCGCCGGTGTCGACGCCGACGAGATGCTCCGCTGGCCCGGGGTGCCCGTCATGTTCGCCTTCCGTGATCCCGACGGCAACGCCTTCTCCATCACCGAAACGGCATAGCCGGCAAGGCGAGACGCACTGACCTGCGGGCGGTGCTGGCCGGGGAGGGCCCACTAGATCCCGAACGGGTGGCCGAGTTCATATCGCCAGTAGCCTCCGCGCTGGATGCCGCGCACCGGGCCGGGCTGGTTCACCGTGACGTCTAGCCGGCCAACATCTTGGTGGACGAGCGCCCCGGCCGGGCTCCGCCCGTGTACCTGTCCGACTTCGGGGTGAGCCTACCTGTGGAAGATCGCCACTGGGAAACTTGCCGCCACCTTCAGCCGCGACACCGGCGGGAGCGTGAACGCCGTGGCGTTCGGCCCCGGCGGCACGACCCTGGCCACGGGAAACGCCGATGGCAGCACTGACCTTTGGCGTATCGGGAGTAGCAAGACCTGAGCTGCTAACGGCGACCAGTGCCCGTCCAGGCTCTTGCGTGGCCGTGGGGGCAGGAGCCGTGTCCGGTCTCGGATACGTGCCAGTGCTGATAGCAGTAGGGAGCGTCGCAGTCGGGGCAGAATCCGGCGTCGCCGTGGACGCCTGCCTCGTGGACCTGGGCGAAGCGCAGGGGAGGCTGGAACGCCCAGGCGATCTGCCCGGCCCGGGCCGTATCGATGGGTTCGCCGTAGCCGTTCCCAGCCGCGAGGCCGGCGACCAGGAGGTGCCACTGTCCGGGCTGGCGTTCGCGGGCGATGGCGGCTTGCACAGTGCTGGGCCACTGTTCCCACTGGGCGGGCAGCTGTCCGGGGGCGACGAGCTCGATGCGGGCAGCAGGGGTTCCGCAGGCCCCGCACGGCGGGGTGACCACGATCGGCCTGGCCATCTGGGCCCAGGCTCTGGCCTGGTGCTCTCGTTCCCTGGCGAGGGCCGGCAGGTCCTCGTGTTCGCGCTGGCGTGCCAGGTCCCGGTGCAGGATGCGGTAGCCGCCGCCTGCGCGCTCCCACAGGCCGACGGTACACAGTTCGTCCGCGGTGATCGTAGCCTGAATGCCCAGGTCGTCCAAGTGGTCGAGGTGCGCGTCGGGCACGAACCCGGGCTGGCCGCTGGTGGCGGAGTGGGCGGTGGCGCGGACCTGGAGGTCGTAGGCGGACCAGGACATCACGCGTTGCTGCGCGTCAGGCGACTCGCCGCCCGGCATGCGGATGAGCCGGGCGTGCTGGGCAGAACTCACTGCATCGCCTTTCATCTTGTCCCGTGCCCCGGCTGCATCTGGATTGTGGCCGGTAATGAGCCGGCAGTGGTAGCTGACGTCAGCTGCGTAAGGGGACCGAAAGACCTGATGCTCAATTCGTCTAGGCGGGGTGCTGGAGGCGTCCGAAGCCGCTGCGGTGGAACACGAGCGGCAGCGAGTCGTCGGCGTGCTCGACCGCGTGCAGCCGCAGCAGGACGATGGTGTGGTCGCCCGCCTCGACCTCGCGGTAGATGGTGGTGTCGAACGACGCGAGCCCGTCGGCCAGCGTCGCGGCGCCGTCCTCGCTCACTGCCACCCGCAGTCCGTCGAACCGGCCCCCGACCGGGCCTGCCAGCTGGCGCGCCGCGCCGCGATGGTGGTCGGCGAGGACGGTCACGCCCAGGTGGGCGGCGCGACGCAGCTGCGGCCAGGTCCTGGACGTGTTCGCGATCGACACCGACACCAGCGGCGGCGCCAGCGACACCGAGGTGAACGAGCTCGCGGCCAGGCCGGTGAGCTGGCCGTCGACCTCGGCGGCGACCGCCACCACGCCCGTCGGGAAGATCCCGAAGGCAGTCCGCAGCCGGGCCGGATCGAGATCCTGGTTGGTCGGGAAGTGGGTCACTACGCTCACCAGGTGCTCGTTTCGATCGTGATTGCCGGCGTTAGGTCATCGCGCAGCGCCGCCAGGACGCGCCGCCTGCGGCTACCACACGGCGTCCGGTACAACGCCGGCCAGCAGGGCCGAGATTCCGGCCGCCCCCAGATCCGAGCCCACTAGGACGAGCGGGCACCAGCTCGTCGCCGATATCCTCGACCTCGCGCGCCAGCCGTGGCCGACCCGGCGGGCAGCGGGCGCGATGATGAGGGCGAGGATATGAGGATGCGGGTACTGATGATCGCGCCGCCGGGCGCTGGCAAGGGCACGCAGGGCACGCTGATCGCCGCGCATTTCGGCATCCCGCACATCGCGACCGGTGAACTGCTGCGGGATCACGTCGCGCGGCGGACCGGCCTGGGCCTGGCCGTCCAGGAGTATCTCGACCGCGGCGAGCTCGTCCCGGACCAGGTCATCCTGGACATGGTGCGGGAGGCGGTGGTCGCCGCCAAGGCGGCGGGCGGGGGGTACGTCCTGGACGGCATCCCGCGGAACATAGAGCAGGCCCGCGCGCTCTACCTGATCGCCGTCGATCTCGGCATGACCGCGGACGTGGCGCTGCACCTGGATGCCGGCGATGCCGAGGTCACCCGCCGGCTGCTCGCGCGGGCCGCGCTGGAGCATCGCTCGGATGACACCGCGGATGTCATCGCCCAGCGTCTTGCGCTTTACCACCAGGTGACAGCGCCGATCTTGGGCTGGTACCGCGACCGCGGGATCCTGGTCTCGGTCGACGCGATGCGGCCGGTGCAGCAGGTCAGCCGCGAGATCCTCACCGCCCTGGACCAGCTGCTCCCGCTCCTGGAGCACGCGGCCGAACGGGCCGGGCACCGCGCTGACCTGGCCACCCTCGGGGAGGCATTCGGCGCGGCCGGTCCCGCCGCCGGCACTCCCGCCTGAACGGGGCCGTGCACCGCTGGCAGGCAATGACACTCATCCCGTGAGGACATGCGAAAGGGCCGCCCGACTCCAGAGTCGGACGGCCCGTGATCGCAGGGGCGCCTAGGCTGCCTGAGGTGGTCAGGCACCCTTGATGTTGCCGTACCGGCGGCGGAACTGCTCCACTCGCCCGGCGGTGTCGAGGACGCGCGCCTGCCCGGTGTAGAACGGGTGGCTGGCCGACGAGATCTCGACGTCGACGACGGGATACGTGTTGCCGTCCTCCCAGGTGATGGTGCGCTCGCTGCTCGCCGTCGACCTGGTCAGGAAGGCGAAGTTCGCCGCGCGGTCGCGGAAAACGACCGGATGGTAATCCGGGTGGATTGTCTGCTTCATGATTACCTCTCTTCCCGGAACTCGACGTGGCGGCCGATTACCGGGTCGTACTTGCGGACGACGAGACGGTCGGGATCGTTTCTCCGGCTCTTCCTGGTTACGTACGTGTAGCCAGTCCCAGCGGTCGACCTCAGCTTGATCACGGGGCGAAGTGTGCTGTGACTCATGACTTCTACAACATACTGATAATGAAAATCATTCCTGATAAGCGGTCCCGCCCACCGGGACGCGGCCAGGAGCTCACCCGCGCAGCGAACCGGGCCGGTATCAGTTAGCTTTACGAGGGTGAGTGGTTCGCGAACCACGCTGGCAGGGTGGCTGGCGAGGATGGGATTCGCGGATGCCGCGCGAGCCGAGCTCCTGCTCTTGGGCGACCTCGGCGCCACCGCCGCCGAGCTCAGATCCGACCCGCTGGTCAGCGCGGTCGCCGCGGCCGCCGATCCCGACCTGGCCCTGACCGGGCTGGCCCGCCTTTTGGAGGCCGTCGGCAACGGCAAGGACGCCCTGCGCGCGGCCCTGCACGCCGAGCAGGACTACCGCGACCGGCTGACCGCCGTCCTCGGCGTCAGCGCCGGGCTGGCCGACCACCTGGCCCGGCACCCGGAGGACGTCGAGGTCCTGCGCGGCGCCGCCGACCGCCAGGAGGCATCCGCACTGCGGGCCGGCCTGCTCGGCGCGGTCGGCGCCTACCCGGACGACCGGGAGGAGCCGGTCGCCGTCGGTGCCGAGTCCGTGGCGGCGCTGGCCGCCGCCTACCGGCGCGCGCTGCTGCACCTCGCCGCGCGCGACCTGACCGGCGCCGCGACGGTGGACATGGTGGGGGAGGAACTGGCCGACATCGCCGCCGCGGTCCTGGAGGCGGCGCTCGCCGTGGCCCGCGCCGAGCTGGCCCCAGGCGCGACGCCGTGCCGGCTGGCGGTGGTGGCCATGGGCAAGTGCGGCGGCCGCGAGCTCAACTACGCCAGCGACGTCGACGTCATCTTCGTCGCCGAGCCAGTCAAGGACCAGGACGAGACCGCCGCGCTGGCCACGGCGAGCCGTCTCGCCGCCGGGCTGATCGGAGTGTGCGCGCGGTCCACGCCGGAAGGCAGCATCTTCCCGGTCGATCCGAACCTGCGCCCGGAAGGCCGGGCCGGCCCGCTGGTCCGCACCCTGACCAGCCACCTGGCCTACTACGAGCGCTGGGCCAAGACCTGGGAGTTCCAGGCGCTGCTCAAGGCCCGGCCGGTCGCGGGGGACATGGCGCTCGGCCAGGCGTACGCGGACACCCTGGGCCCGCTGGTCTGGCAGGCGGCCCGCCGCGATCACTTCGTCGAGGACGTGCAGGCCATGCGGCGCCGGGTGGAGCAGTCGCTGCCCGCCCGGCAGGCCGGGCGCGAGCTCAAGCTCGGGCCGGGCGGCCTGCGCGACATCGAGTTCGCGGTCCAGCTGCTGCAGCTCGTGCACGGCCGTACCGACGAGACGCTGCGGTCGCCCGCGACGCTGCCCGCGCTGACCGCGCTGGCCGCCGGCGGGTACGTCGGCCGGGCCGACGCGGACGAGCTGGGCGCCGCCTACCGGTTCCTGCGCCGCACCGAGCACCTGCTGCAGCTGAACCGGCTGAGCCGGACCCATGCCCTGCCCGAGGACCCCGCCGTACTTCGCAGGCTGGGCCGGGCGATGCGTTCCAACGACGGACCGAACGAGGAATGGTTCCAGCCCTCGGTCACCGGGATCCGCTCGGACCCGGCGGCCGAATTCGACGAGGAGTGGCGCCGTCACGCCCGCCAGGTCAGGCGGCTGCACGAGAAGCTCTTCTACCGGCCACTGCTCGACGCGGTCGCCCGGCTGCCCTCCGAGGCGGCCCGGCTGACGCCGGCCGAGGCCCGGGCCCGGCTCGAGGCGCTCGGCTACGCGGACCCGGCCGGGGCGCTCCGCCATATCGACGCGCTGACCTCCGGCGTGTCCCGGCGCGCGGCGATCCAGCGCACGCTGCTGCCGGTGCTGCTCGGCTGGTTCGCCGACGCCGCCGAGCCGGACGCCGGACTGCTGGCGTTCCGCCAGGTCAGCGAGGAACTCGGATCTTCGCCGTGGTACCTGCGGCTGCTCCGGGACGAGACCAAGGCGGCCGAGCGGATGGCCCGCGTGCTGGCCTCCAGCCGGTACGCGGCGGGACTGCTGCTCCGCGCGCCGGAAGCGGTCGCCATCTTCGCCAACGACACCGAGCTGAACGCGCGCAGCCTGACCGGGCTGCGCGCCGAGATGATGGCGGCCACCCAGCGCTACGAGGACGACGCCGAGGCCGCGGTGACCGCGGTCCGTTCGGTCCGCCGCCGTGAGCTGCTGCGCACCGCCGCCGCCGATGTGCTGTGTTTTCCCGGGGGGAGCGATCCCCCCCAGACCCCCCCTGCTCACGAGGGGGCTGCCCGCCCCCCCGTACCCCCCTGGGGAGGGGCCTCCGGCCCCTCCGGGGCAGGGGCCTTCGGCCCCTCCGATACCGGCGCTTGGCTGGCCGCGACGGGGGAAGCTCTGACCAGCATCACCCGGGCGTCGCTCGAGGCCGCGCTCTCGGTCGCGCTGCGCAAGGCCGGCGCCGAGCACCGGCGCCCGCTGCCGACCAGGTTCGCGGTCATCGCGATGGGCCGTTTCGGCGGTCACGAATGCGGCTACGGCAGCGACGCCGACGTGCTGTTCGTGCACGACCCGCTGCACGGCCGGCCGGAGAAGGAGGCCTCGGACGCGGTCCACGCGGTGGCGGCCGAGCTGCGCAGGCTGCTCAGCCTGCCGGTACCCGACCCGGCCCTGATCGTAGACGCCGACCTGCGGCCCGAGGGCCGCCAGGGGCCGCTGGTCCGGACCCTGGCTTCCTACCGCGCCTACTACCGGCGCTGGTCGGCGCCGTGGGAGGCGCAGGCGCTGCTGCGCGCCGAGCCGGTCGCCGGCGACGCCGATCTCGGTGACCGTTTCACCCGGATGATCGCCGAGTTCCGGTATCCCCTGGACGGGATCAGCGCGGCGGCCGTCCGCGAGATCCGCCGGATCAAGGCGCGGATGGAAGCCGAGCGGATCCCGCGCGGCGCCGACCGCGCCCTGCACGTCAAGCTAGGGCCCGGCGGCCTGTCCGACGTGGAGTGGACGGTCCAGCTGCTGCAGCTGCAGCACGCCCACGCGGTGCCCGCGCTGCGCACCACCCGGACCGGTGCCGCCATGGACGCCGCGGTCCAGGCCGGCCTGCTGACCGCCGCCGCCGCCGCCGAGCTGACCGCGGCGTGGCAGCTCGCCGCCCGGATCAGGAACGCGATCGTCCTGGTCGGCGGCCGGCCGGGGGACACCCTGCCAGCCCGGCACGCTGAGGCGACTGCCGTGGCGCGCCTGCTCGGCTACCCGCCGGGCGACGCCGCCCAGGCCCTCGAGCAGGACTACCGTCGCGCCGCCCGCCGCGCCCGCACCGTCATGGAACCCCTCTTCTACGGCTGAGCTCTGCGGCTCAGCGCTAGCCCAGGCGTCCGTTGGCCCGCAGGATGCGGAGGTTGTCGACGGTGAGGAAGCCGCGCCAGTCCCGTTCGGCGGCCGGCGACCAGGCCGGCCAGTTGAACGTCCAGCCGCCGTCGTCCCGCTGGCCCCGGGCCAGGTGGTCCAGGTACGCCTCGACGGCCGCGTCGTCGAACAGGACACGGGCGAGCGAGTCCGGCTCGGGGGCGAAGGCGAGCACACCGTGAACTTCCCCGGGTGCCTCCGGATCCAGCGCCACCAGGCCGCGCTCGGTGATCAGCGGGCCGATCAGGCCGAACGCCTCGCGAGCCCGCTCCCGGTCCGGCACCTGCTGGAGGAAGGCGAGGACGCCGAACATGTCGTAGCCACCCGCCGCTCCGGTGGGCAGACTATCGCCGAGCTTGCCGATCCGGTTCCACATCACCTCGGTGGCGCCGTCGAGCCACGAGTGGCTGAAGCCGCGGGCATGCAGCGTGCCCGCGATGAGGCCGGTGGTGACGAGCGAGGCGGGATGCCCCTTTTCGGGTACCCACCAGGGCGCGTGCGGCCAGCCCTCCAGGGACCGGGCCTCGACGAAGGCCGCGCCGCCCTCGGCGGGTGCCACGGAGGCGAGCCAGTCGCAGGCGCCCCGGACCAGATTCTCGTCCCAGGCGTCCGCCTCGTCCAGGATGCGCAGGGCCATCTCGGCGGCCGCGGGCTGGCTGCCCGGCGCCCGGCAGTCCGGCTCGAGCGAGTGGCCGAACCCGCCGTCCTCGTTGCGGTAGGCGGCCACCGCGTCCCGCACGGCGCTCGCCGGGCCGTCCTCGAACAGCCGCTGGAACCGGCGCCGGTCGAGCACCCGGGCATCGTCGGCGACGAAGGCGGCGGCCGCGCTGAAATCTGGAGTATTCATCCGCCCATCAGAGCACGGGCGCACCCGGCCCGTATTGAACGAAACGGCCGTCGTGGCATCCTGGACGGGTGGACGTCGCCCACCTGCCGCCCGGCTACCTCGAATGGCCCGCTCCCGCCGCGCTGCGGGACTCCGTCGCCTGCCTGTGGGCGCAGGTGGCCGGCGATGAGGACCGGGCCGGCCTGGTGCTGCCCGACGGCTGCGCCGACCTGATCTGGACCCAGGGCCGGGGTGCGTTCGTGGCGGGCCCGGACACCGGGCCGGTGCCGACCACGATGGCCGCCGGAACGGTCATCCTCGGCGCCCGCTTCCGGCCCTCGGCCGGCGGCCCCGTGCTCGGGATCCCGCTCAGCGAGCTGCGCGACCAGCGCGTCGAGCTGGCGGACCTGCGGTCGGCGGAAGCGCGCCGGCTGTCCGCCACGCTCGACCCCGCGACCGCCGCCGCCCGTGTCCTCGACGTGACCGGCGCCCTGGTCGACGCCGCCCGGCTGGACCCCGCCGTGGCCGAGGTGGCGCGCCTTCTGCACGACCCGCAGGCGCGCGCCGAGGACGTCGCGGACGATGT
>Ga0136846_1215336_pt1 | contig 13289 bp, 11 predicted proteins | sample HopSoiMetagenom2_FD_96841 | JGI IMG/M metagenome (GOLD analysis project Ga0136846, IMG submission 96841) | Grasslands soil microbial communities from Hopland, California, USA - 2 Assembly 2016 (version 4) | ecosystem: Environmental > Terrestrial > Soil > Grasslands | place: USA: Hopland... | reverse complement strand
TCCCCGATCGTCACCTCGGCGATGCCCGCGACGGCGCAGATCTCGCCCGGTCCGGCCTCCTCGGCGTCGACACGGTCGAGCGCTTCGGTCACCGTGAGCTCGACGATCTTGACCCGCTCGATCGATCCATCCGTCCGGCACCACGCGACCTGCTGGCCCCGGCGCATCGTCCCGTTGCGCACGCGACAGAGTGCGAGCCGACCGACGTACGGTGACGCGTCGAGGTTCGTCACGAGTGCCTGCAGCGGCATATCGTCGTCGTAGGTCGGCGCGGGGACCTGCACGAGGAGCGCGTCGAACAGGGGCTGGAGCGTCGGCTCGAGGGCTTCCGGTGCGCGCCCGCAATGACCCTCACGGGCGTTGGCGAACAGGATCGGGAAGTCGATCTGATGCTCGTCGGCATCCAGGTCGAGGAACAGCTCCTCAACCTCGTGCACGACCTCGGCCGGGCGCGCGTCGGAACGATCGACCTTGTTGACCACCAGCACGACGGGTAGCCGCGCCTCCAACGCCTTGCGCAGCACGAAGCGCGTCTGCGGGAGGGGCCCCTCCGACGCGTCGACGAGCAGCAGCACGCCGTCGACCATCGTGAGCGCGCGCTCCACCTCGCCACCGAAATCCGCGTGGCCGGGTGTGTCGACGATGTTGATCTTGACGCCGTCGTGGCGGACCGCGGTGTTCTTCGCGAGGATCGTGATGCCCTTCTCGCGCTCGAGGTCCATCGAATCCATCACCCGCTCGGCGACGTCCTGATTCGATCGGAAGGCGCCGGACTGCCACAGCATCGCGTCGACCAGCGTGGTCTTGCCGTGGTCGACGTGCGCGACGATCGCGACGTTGCGGATGTCTTCTCGGTTGGGCACGGTGAGCAGTCTAGAGATGACCGGGGGCCACCCCGGGGTTTGCGCGCGCGACCGGCCCGGTGTACGAACCGGCCAGACCGATCGCCGAGGAGGCTCGATGACCCGCCCGCTCCGCCCGTTGCACCCGAAGGAACGACCCGTATTCGATCGCCGCGCGTTCCTGCAACGCGCCGCCGCGGCCGGGATCGCGCTGCCCACCGCCTCAGCCATCCTCGCCGCGTGCGGGAGCGGCGCGGCGTCGTCGGTGGCGACCTCCGGCGGAACGACGGACACCGGCCAGTTCGGAACCGGCGGGGTGTCCGGTGCGGCCTACCCACTGGCACGCACTGACTCGCCGGTCACGTGGAACGTCGACCAGAGCCAGGTGATCGCGAGCGATCAGCAACCGGAGCAGAACGCGGAGGTCCAGATGCTCCGCTGGCCGTACTACCTCGCCCCGTCGGTGATCAAGTCGTTCGAGGACAAGTACGACTGCCACGTCGTCCAGACCGAGTTCGAAGACATGGACAAGGGCATCGCCAAGATGAACTCGGGCCAGGGCGACTTCGACGTGATGATCGGCATGAACGTCTGGGCGCTCGGCAAGTCGATCGCCGCGAAGCTCATCCGCCCGCTGAACCTCGACTACATCCCCAACCTCGCCGCGAACAACTGGGACACCTTCCAGAGCCCGTTCTACGACGTGGGGTCCCACTACAGCACGCCGTACTCGGTGTGGAGCACGGGGATCTTCTGGCGCAACGACCAGGTGACGCAGGACATCGCCGGCATGGCGAACCCGTACGACATCTTCTGGAACGGCGCGCCGGTGGACAAGACGCACCTGCTGGCCAACGCGCAAGACGTGCTCGCCATGGCGATGTTCCGCGACGGTATCTCCGACGTCAACAGCGTCGACGCCGCGACGGTCACCCAGGCGAAGAACGAGATCCAGCAGGTCGTCGCCGCGACGAACGCCTCGTTCGACCATGTCGATTACACCGACCTCCCGGCGGGTCGCGCGTGGCTCCACCAGTCGTGGTCCGGAAACGTGAGCGACGCGTTCGTGTTCCTGAAGGCGAGCCAGGCGAGCCAGGCGGACAACCTGTCCTACATCTGGCCGGTCGAGGTCGGCGTCCCGGGCAACGTGGACAACGACCTGTTGGTGGTCCTCAACTCGGGCAAGAACCCGGTCCTGTCGCACCTGTTGCTCAACCACATCATGGACGCGAAGAACGCGATGACGAACTTCACGACGTGGACCGGCTACCAGATGCCGCAGAAGACCATGACGCGCGAGGCCCTGGTGGCGACGGGTCTGGTTCCCGAGCACCTCGCGAACGCCTACATCCAGGAAGGCGACATGGACAAGGGATCGCGCGAGCTCGAGCTGCCGCCGTCGGACAACGCGCTGTGGCAGTCGGCGTACGCAGAGCTCACGGCGGGTGTCTGAGCAGACGGCCACCGGGAGCACCTCCTGGTACCCCCGGTGGTACTGGCCGTCGTTCGCGGCGCCGGCGAGCGCATTCCTGCTCGTGTTCTTCCTGTTCCCGTTCTACGTCGTCATCGCCATCGCATTCGGCGGGGTCGACGCGATCTTGCAGGAGCCCGTGCCGGCGTGGAACCCGTCGACGTGGAACACCGCCGTGCTCGGGTTCTCGTTCTCGAACATCAGCCACGCGGACGGGCTGTACCACGCGGCGTTCCTGCGCACGTTCCTGTATGTCGGGATCGCGACGACGCTCTGCCTCATCGTGGGGTACCCGTTCGCGTACTTCCTCGCCCGGCACGCCGGCCGGTGGCGGGGCTTGTTCCTGGTGCTGTTCTTCGCGCCGTTCTGGATCTCCTACATGCTGCGGATGCTCGCGTGGATCTCGCTGCTTGAAGATGACGGCTTGATCAACCGGACGTTGATCCGCCTCGGGGTCGTGCAGACGCCCTATCCATGGCTGGCCGGCAAACCGGTGACGCTGATCATCGGGTTGGTCTACGGCTACGTGCCGTTCATGGTGCTCCCGCTGTTCGCAACGCTCGACCGCATCCATCCGTCCCTGCTCGAGGCCGGCCGGGATCTCGGAGCGAGCCCGAAGCGCACGTTCTGGCGCGTGACGTTCCCGCAGTCGACGCAGGGCATCCTCGCGGGGTTCGTGATCTGTGCATTGCCGATGTTCGGTGACTACTTCACCCAGCAGCTCCTCGCGCCCGTTTCGAGCACCCGGATGATCGGCAACGCCGTGATCGACAGCCTGACGATCCCGATCTTCGTGCCGCAAGGCGCGGCGCTGATCCTGATCCTGCTCGTCGTATTGCTGCCCGCGATCGTCTACTACCTGTGGAGCACACAGCGCGCCGCGGCGCAGGTGGCCGCGGGATGAGCGTCCTCGCGGCGACGCCACCGCGACCACGGCTCCGAGATCGGCTCGCGAACCCGTGGGGGCGGCCGCGGTTCCTCTGGGTGCTCGCGATCGCCTACGTCGTGTGGATCATCGTACCGGTCGTGCAGGCCGTGATCTTCTCGTTCAACGAGAGCCGGTCGATCACCCAGTGGCAGGGCGCGTCGCTGCGTTGGTATATCTGGGATCCCGACTCATCCGTGTTGCACGATCCGGCGCTGCAGCACGCGATCGTCCAGACGGTGAAGCTGTCGGTCCTGACGGCTGCGGTCGCGGTGCCGCTCGGGGTGGCCTTCGCCATCGGGCTGCACCGCTGGCGTGGCGGCGTGGCGCGGTCGACCAACTTCGTGATGCTGTTCTCGTTCGTCACACCCGAGCTGATCTTGGCGGTCGCGCTGTTCCTGCTGTTCGTGCACTCGTTCCGGTTCATCGGGCTCGGGACGAGCGCGGAGCTGATCGGGTTGATCGTCCTGTCGCTCGCCTACCCGGTGGTCATCGTCCGGGCCAGGCTGCTGTCGCTCGGGCCCTCCTACGAGGAGGCGGCGCAGGACCTCGGCGCGTCGCCCGCGCGCACGATCGGGCGCGTGACGCTGCCGCTGCTCGGGCCGTCGATCCTCGCGAGCGCAGCGATCGTGTTCGCCCTCGCGCTCGACGATTTCGTGATCGTGAATCAGCTGTCGCGCGACGCGACCACGCAGACCGTCTCGATGGCGATCTACGGCGCCGCGCGCACCGCGCCCACGCCAGCGATCAACGCGATCGGCACGTTGATGCTGGTGACCTCCACGATCGTGATCACGGCCGCGGTCGTGTCCTACCGGCGGGTGGAGCGCCGGCGGGGCGCCGCAGCCATCGCCGTCTAGCGCTTGAGCGCGAGCTGGAAGATCCCGACGCCGTCGCTGAAGTAGAGCGTCCCATCGGGGCCGGTCTCGATCGAGAGCACGAGGTTCCCGTGGTTGAACGGCGTGGAGTCCTGCACGGCCTTCGTCCGGTCGGCGTTCAACGAGACCTCATGGATATCGCCCGTGTTGAACGCGCCGAAGAACAGGTCGCCCTCGCGGGCGGTGCCGAGCCCGCAGCCGTCGCAGAACGCGACGCCGGTCGGCCCGATCGTCTGCGGGTAGAAGAGTTGCGGGAGCTCGGGGTTCGGACCATCGCCGTTGGTGTCTTGGGGCGCCTGTCCCTGGCAGTTCTCCGACGGTCCCCAGCCGTAGTTCCGGCCGGGGATGATGCGGTTGAGCTCGTCGTTGCACTCCGGACCGTTCTCCGTCTCCCACAGGTCGTGGGTCTTCGGATCGAACGCGAGCCCGAAGCTGTTGCGATGCCCGTACGAATAGATCATCGACCCCGCGAACGGATCGTCGTTCGGCACCCCGCCGGTCGGTGTCATCCGTAGCACCTTGCCGCTGTTGACGGATCTGTCCTGGGCGAGCTGCGACTGCTCGGTCTCGCCGACCACGACGTAGAGCATGCCGTCGGGGCCGAACACCAGCCGGCCGCCGTTGTGGCGGATACCGGCTTGCTGCACGTTGAGCATCAGCTGCATCCCGGTCCCCGTGTCGCCGTCCATGCGGATCCGAAGGATCTGATCCTCGGCGACGCCCTTGACCTTCCGCGTGGCGTACGCGTAAAGCCAGGGTTGCTGCGGGAACGAGGGCGGCACGGTCAACCCGACGAGACCTTGCTCGTTCGTGAGGCTTCCGATCACATCCGGGATGGTGAACACCGACGTGTTCTTGCCCGTCTTCGGATCGATCCGGCGGATCTCGCCGGTGAGTCGCTCCCCGTAGAAGATCACGCCGGTGCGGTCGAGCACGAACGTCGCGGGATGGTCGAGGTTCGTCGCGACGGGCTTCTCGACGATCGTGCCCCCCGGTGGCTGCGGCGGCGGCGTCGATGCCGGCGGGCTCGTGGCGGCGCCGCTCGTTGCCGGAGGCGACGTCTCGCCCGAGGTCGTCGTGCGCGTGCAGCCGGCGAGCAGGACGGCTGCCACACAGATCAGGATGCGGGGTCGCATGACGCGCCGCATCCTAGCGGCGGCCGTCAGAACCCGGTCAATCCCCGCCCGACCCCGTCGACGAACCCGTGTTCCGGCGCGGACAGACGTCCTTCGAGGTACGCCCGGGCGATGATCGCCTGTGATCGGAAGACGTCGACCTCCCAATAGGAGAACGGTCCACGCCGGTAGCCGTCCGATGTGACGTTGCGCTGGATCGACTCGCAGGCGGCCCAGTCCTCGCGGTTCGTGATGTCCCAGAACTCCGAGGCGTAGTCCGGGCTGAAGCCGGGCACCGAGAACGCCTCGTCGGGGAAGTACCAGGCGCACTCCACCCACGTGCGCGATGGCGACATCGGGACGAGCCGGTGCGTCATGACATAGTCCGGATGTGGACTGATCAACAGGTTCGGATACACGACGGAGTAGCCGACGAGCCGTCGTTTGTCTTCCGGGAGGCCGGGGATCATCGTGCCGGCCGACGCGCCGGTGAGCGACATCGTCTCGGCGTGGTCGAGCAGCTCCATCGGACCGCCGATCCACACCCCTGTCGACCGCTCGGCGTACGCGACGTCCGAATCGGGCGGCGTCACCTTGCAGAGCTCGGGGTGGATCTCGGAGCAGTGGTAGCACTCGCAATAGTTCTCGATCGCGATCTTCCAGTTCGCCTCGAGCTCGTATGCGTGCGACGCCCCCAACCGCAGCGCTTCGGGCCGGTACCCGTCAACGACGATGTCGAGGTTCCCGAGGTGCGTCGCGAGCTCGGGCGCATCGCCGCTCGCGTTGAGGAACAGCCAGCCGTGCCACTCCGCCAGGCGCGCTTCGACCAGCGGGAACTCACCCTTGTCGAGCGAGTCCATGTTGAACCGCGGCGTCGCGCGGAGGTCTCCGGCCAGGCCGTAGACCCATGCGTGGTACGGGCACCGGATCCCCCGCTGGGAGCGGCGCTCGCCGGCGGCGAGGAGCTCGTGCCCTCGGTGACGGCAGACGTTGTGGAAGGCGCGGAGCTGACGGTCATCGCCGCGCACCAGCAGGAAGCTGTGATCGCCGACCGGGATCGCCGACTGCGCACCCGGCGCGTCGAGGCCGAGATCCGCGGCACGCCCGATACACATCCACGATCCTTCGAACAGGTGCCGCTGCTCCCACGCGAACACGTCGGGTGAGGCGTAGGCGTCGCCCGGCAACGTGCGCGCCCGGTCGTAGGGCTGCAGCACCTGCTCGACGCTCGCAAGGTCCAACGGCGCGGTCGTGCGTTGCATCATCGCTCCCGGTTCGAGATCGGCTGTGGTCAACCTATCGGAGCACAGGGCGCCGGGGTGAACACGACCGTGAACCCCGGGTCAGGCGCGCGCGTCGAACAGCTCGAGGAGCTCCCGCTCTCGCTCGCGCGACAGGCCGGCCTGCAGCGCGTCGACGCCCCGTTCGCGATCCCACGCCAGCGTGTCTGCCACGGTCTCGGCGAGCGGCCGGAACGTGAGTCCGGCCGCCACCGCCCGCGACGTGTCGAACAGATGGGCGTTCGGTTCGTCCGGAACGACCAACGGGAACGGGTCGTCCTGCTCGGTCACCGTGAGCCCCTGTTCCTTTATGAAGGCGGCGTCGCACCAGGCGACGTCGAGGGGAACGCCACCGGCGGCGGCCGACGTCTCCAGCAGTTCGCCGAGCGCATGTCGGCGCGGCGGCGTCGCGATGTTGAACGTCCCCGCGATGTCGTCGGTGCAGACACGCAGGGTGAACGCCGCGAGGTCACGTGCGTCGATCCACTGCAGCGGCTGCTCCGGCGGCGCGGGGACGAGCATCCGGCCACCGTCCGCCGCCCGACGCACCCAGTACGTGAACCGGTCGGTCGGGTCGTACGGCCCCACGATGAAATGCGGGCGCACGACGGTGCCCGCGTCCCCGATCGCGTCACGCAGCGCGTATTCGCTCGCCACCTTGAGCGGCCCATACGTCTCCCACGTCACGTCCTCGGTGTCCGGGAACGGCGGACCGTAGACGTCGTCGTCTTCCGTCGCGCCCGTGCGCACCTCCTCGAGATGCGCCGACACCGATGAGATGAAGACGTAGCGGCCGTCCCCGACCACGCGCATCGCGTCGCGTACATGGCGCGGCACGAAGGCGCAGAAGTCGACGACGGCGTCGAACGACCTGCCACCGAGCGCACCCAGATCGCCGTTCCGGTCGCCGTGGACATGCTCCGCTCCCGGCCAGACCTCCTCGCCATCGCCTCGGTGGAAGATCGTGACCTCATGACCCTCATCGAGCGCCAGGCCGCTGAAGGCGCGTCCCGAGAAGCGCGTGCCCCCGATCGTGCAGATCCGCATGGCCGAAGCGTATCCGACGCAAGCCCTTCCGAGCCGAGTTGACGGACGCCGCATCTGACGTCAGTATGACGTCGTTCTCGCCGTCGCGCCGGCGTCGAGATGACCCAGGAAGGTGACATTCATGGCCGGACTGATCCACGGAGGAGCCATCGCATGGAACTCACCCCGCACCTCGAGGCGATCCGCGGCGACCTGGAATCCCTCGTCGCATCCGACGAAGGCCTCGCGAAAGCGCTCGAGCGGATGGCTCGCCCGCTCGAGGCGACGCTCCAGCTCCGCCTCCTCGACCTCCTCGCCGACGGCGCGCTCGACCTGACCGAGCAGCTCCCAGCCGGGCACGCCGAACTCCGCGTCTCCGGACGAGACGTTCGGCTGGTGTACGTCGGACCGCCCGAGGCAGCCCCCGAACCGGCCGTCGCCTCCGATGAAGACGACGGCGGGATGGCGCGGCTGACGGTTCGGATGCCGGACGCGCTCAAGAGCGCGATCGAGGCTGCGGCGGACGCCGCGGCACAGTCGGTGAACGCGTGGCTCGTGCAGGCCGCCCGTTCGGCGTTGAACCGTGGCCAAGACCCTCGCCGCGGCGGCGGGAACCGGATCTGGGGCTTCGCCCACAGCTGAGCAGGAAGGGAACGACGATGCGACAGGTCTACGACACCCCCGGCGCGCTCGAGGTCGCGCTCCAGCTCGGAGCGGCCGACATCCGCGTCGACGTGCGGGACACCGCGACGACGACCGTGGAGATCGACGGATACGACGCCGAGACGCCTCCGACGGTGCGCTGCGAGCCGGCACCGGGAGGCGGCTACCGACTCACGATCGAGCACCGCGTCAAGCGCAAGTGGTTCGCGAACGGCCGCGAGCTCGAGGTCCGCCTCGTCGTGCCGCCCGACACGACGATCGACGGCTCGGGAGGCGCCACCGACCTCAACGCCAACGGGACGCTCGCCGCGCTCTCGTTCAGGACCGGCTCCGGCGATCTTCATTTCGACGACGTCCACGGCGACGTGCACCTCACGTGCGCGAGCGGTGACATCGAAGGGCGATCCGTGGGCGGACATCTCGGATTCAAGGGCGCGTCGGGTGACATCGACGTCGGCACCGTCGGCGGGGGCGCGACGGTTCGCAGCGCATCGGGCGACATCCGCATCGGCCGGCTGGACGGACCGACGATCATCACGGTCGGATCGGGCGACGTCACCCTGCGTCAGGTGGGCGCCGGTTCCGTGAACGTGCGCGCCATCTCGGGCGACGTCGAGGTGGGTGTGCGCACCGGTCTGGGGGTGTGGCTCGACGTGTCGTCGACGAGCGGCGACGTTCGAAGCGGCCTCGACGCGGAGCGCAACGGCGGCGCCGACGCCGCGGACCTCGAGCTCACGCTCAACACCGTGGCCGGCGACATCCGGGTCGACCGCGCAGGAACACGCTGATGCGGACGCTGCTGCGCGATCGGTCCTACCGTCGGCTGCTCGTCGGCCAGACGTTGTCCGCGTTCGGCGACTACGCGATGTTCCTTGCACTGGCGGTGTGGGTGAAGGTGCTCACCGGATCGAGCGCGAAGGCAGGCCTCGCGATCTTGCCCTTCATCCTGCCGAGCCTGGTCGGGCCGGCCCTCGGCGTCTACGTCGACCGGTTCCCACGCCGGCGGATCATGATCGTCACGGACCTCGCCGCGGCGGCGGCGGTCGTTCCGCTCGTCTTCGTTCGCGACGCCGGCGACATCTGGCTGATCTACGTGGTGTCGTTCCTGCTCGGGCTGGCAACCGTCGTATACGAGGCCGCACGCGCCGGTCTACTGGTGAGCATGCTCGGTGAGGCAGACCTGGGCGACGCGAACGGCCTGCTCCAATCGACGAGCCAGGGGATGCGTCTGCTCGCGCCGCTCGCCGGCGCCGCGCTGTTCGCGGCCTTCGGCGGCCGCGCGGTCGCGCTGCTCGACGCCGGGACGTTCCTCGTATCCGCGCTGCTCCTGTTCGGCGTGGCTGCGCCGACGATCGACCGAGCCGACGACGGCGGATTCTGGGTCGAGCTGCGCGCCGGCATCACCCACATCGCGCGCACCGCGGACCTTCGCCGCCTCACGATCGCGACCGCGTTCGTGACGCTCGCCGCGGGCGTGATGGAGGTCGCGATCTTCTCGCTGATCGACCAGGGGCTGCACCGGCAGCCGGAGTTCCTCGGTGTGCTCTCGACCGCACAAGGGGTCGGCGCCGTCATCGGTGGCGTCGCCGTCGGCGCGACGATGCGCAGGATCGGTGAGTTCGCCACGATCGCCTGGGCGCTCCTCGCGATCGGCCTCGGGGTCGCCGTCCTCGCGTGGCCGACGCTCGCGATCGTGCTCGTGTCGGCGGTCGCGATCGGGATCGCCGTGTCCTTGTACAACGTGGCGTTCACGACGCTGATGATGCGCAGGACGGACGTCTCGATGCAGGGCCGAGTCAACAGTGCGATCGAGGCGGTGTTCACCGTGCCGTACGCGGCCTCGATCGCCGCGGGCGCGGTCTTGATCTCGGTCGTCAGCTTCCGGACGATCTACCTCGCACAGGCGGTGATGTTCCTCGCGATCGCCGGGTACCTGACGCTGACGGGGCGCGACCGGACTACGCCGCCGACTCCATCGCGGGATCGTACGCGCCGTCGCGGGCGCGACCGTTCATCCTCGCGCGATGCGCGAGCGCTCGCTGCCCCGCCGTCGCCTTCAGAGGATCGCCGCCCCACGCGGTGAGCGCCGGCGCCTGCAGCGCGCGGCCGTACGAGAACGACAGCGCCCACGGCGCGCCGTCCCCCGCGGCGAGCATGCGGTTCATCGCATCCAGCCGGCTCGTCGCCTGCTCGTCGGTCATCCCACCGGACAGGAACACGATCCCCGGCACGGACGCCGGAACGTGCTCGGACAGACACCGCATCGTCGCCTCCGCGATCGTCTGATCGTCGACCTGCACCGGACTCTGCTTCCCCGGCACGACCATGTTGACCTTGAGCAGCGTGCCGGGCAGATCGAGTCGGTGCGCGACCATCTGCTTGTACAGGGCGTCGAGCGTTCGACCGGTCGCTTCCTCGCACGCCTCGATCGGGTGCTCACCGTCCATCAGGATCTCCGGCTCGACGATCGGCACGATGTCGGCCTCTTGGCACAGGGCCGCATACCGAGCCATCGCGTGGGCGTTCGCGTCGATCGCGAAGTTCGTCGGCGTGCCGACGCCGATGATGATCGTCGCCCGCCACTTCGCGAAGCGCGCGCCGAGTCCGCGATAATCGGTGAGCCGCTCGCGCAGACCGTCCAATCCCTCGGTGACCGTCTCGCCGGGGAACAGCGCCAACGGCTTCGCGCCGATGTCGACCTTGATCCCCGGGATCGAGCCCGCGGCTTCGAGCAGCTTGACGAACGGGATCCCGTCATCCGTCGACTGCCTGATCGTCTCGTCGAACAGGATCACGCCGCTGATGTGCTCGCCGAGGTCGGGCGTCGTGAACAGCATCTGCCGGTAGGCGCGTCGCATCTCCTCGGTGCTCTCCACGCCGATCGAGTCGAACCGCTTCTTGATCGTGCCGGTGGATTCGTCGGCGGCGAGGATCCCCTTGCCGGGCGCGACCAGGGTCTCGGCGGTCGCGTGCATGGTGTCGATCATGGCCGGATCGTCCTCCCTGGATCGGGTTCGGCGCGGCGATCGTCGTCGCCCGCTGACGGTCGAGCGTAGTGCGTTCGGGCATCCCCCGACCACAGCGGCGGAACCCCCCTCAGGGTGACCGAAGGGGGCGCCGATGCACCGGTCATGGTGCAGATCGTGCGGTCGGCGGTGCGCACGTCGTGGGTATCGGTCGCGCTCGCGACGGTGCTCGGCGTGACGATGCCGGCCGTCGCCACGATGGCCGGCACGGCGCTTGCCTCACCGATCGCGATGCCCGGCGCCATCGTCACGGGGGACTCCCATCCCGGCGCCATGCACGAGGCGGCGCCGCCGCGGACGCGCGGTGCACGCGGCGGCCACAGCCACCGCCGCGCGAGCGGCCACCCGACAGCTGCCGCGAGCCCGTGGGGACGCGCGAGCATGCTCGTCCACGTCCGGGCGGGCGGCGTCACCGCCCACCGCGAGCCATCCTCGTCTTCGGCCACCGTCGGCACCGTCGTCGCGACCTCGAAGTACTACGGCGTCCCGATCGTGCTTCGGGTCGATGCGACGAACCCGGCAGGGACATGGGGACGCGTCGAGCTCCCGTATGTGTGGCCGCGACGCCAAGGATGGATCCGACTCACGGACCTCGCGCGCGAACAGACCTTCCTGCACGTCGACGTCGATCTGTCCGAGCACCGGGTGCGCGTCTACAAACGCGACGATCTCCGGTACTCGGTGCCCGCGGCGATCGGCGCTTCGAGCTCGCCCACACCACCCGGCCACTACGTCGTGACCGACCGTGTGCCGTTCACGCCGGGGAGCGCCCTCGGTTCGTTCGCGTTCGGGATCAGCGGCATCCAGCCGCACCTGCCTGCGGGCTGGAGCGGCGGCGACCAACTCGCGATCCACGGAACGGACGACCCGTCGTCGATCGGCACGAGCGCGTCGGCGGGGTGCGTGCGGGTGAGCGAGCGGGCGCTCGAGCGGTTCGAGCCGCTGCTGCGGCTCGGCACGCCCGTTGTCATCCACGCGTGAGGCGGTAGACGCCTCCGTCGAGCGACGTCGCGTAGAACTCACCCGACGCCCCGGCGCCGAACGAGCTGACGTTGGGAAGCGACACGCCGAGCGAAAGGTGTTCCGCCGTTCCGTCGGGCTGTATGCGGATCGCCTGCACGGTGCCGAGGCAGAGATCCGCGAAGATGTAGTCGCCGACGAGCGCCGGGATCGCGGATCCGCGGTACACGTCCCCGCCGATCGCCACGCAGCCGCCGGATGCGTGCGAGTACTCGTACACGGGCGGTACGGCGGCGGCGGGCGCGTCGCCGGCGTAGCGGTGCGTCCCCTCGAGCAGGTTCCAGCCAAAGTTCACGCCACCCGGAGATCCGGCGGGAAGCCGATCGATCTCCTCCCACGCGCTTTGCCCGACATCGGCGATCCACAGGTCGCCGGTGGCCGGATCGAACGAGTATCGCCACGGGTTCCGCAGGCCGTACGCCCAGATCTCGGGGCGGGCGCCCGCCTCGCCGACGAACGGGTTGTCCGGCGGCACGCGGTACGGTGCCGGCGCCGACGGCGTGGGCTCGATCCGGAGCATCTTGCCGAGCAGCGTCGTGAGTGACTGGCCGTTGCCGTGAGGATCGCCGCCGCTGCCGCCGTCACCGAGCCCGATATAGAGATATCCGTCGGGGCCGAACACGAGGTCGCCGCCGTTATGGTTGTCGTACGGTTGGTCGACGAACAACAACTGCCGGCGCGACGCGGCCACCGCGCGTCCGCCCCGCATGGCATAGCCGACGATCCGGGTGTCGCCCCCGACATCCGTGTAGTTGACGTAGAGGTATCGCCCGTCCGGAGAGAACGCCAGCCCGAGCAGGCCCTGTTCGCCGCCGAGAGACACCACGTCCGACACATCCAGCACGGGTCGCGCTGCGACCACGCCATGGCGGATCGCCACGACACGGCCGGTCTTCTCCGCCACATAGAGGCGTGGATCGCCGCTGCGGGTGACGATCGCGAGCGGCTGCTCGACGGTGGCGACCCGCTCGAGCGAGACACGGGCCGCGCCGGTCGACTCCGAGACAGATGGGGCAGGTTCTCCACCGCCCGAGGTGCACGCC
>Ga0136846_1240440_pt1 | contig 13290 bp, 12 predicted proteins | sample HopSoiMetagenom2_FD_96841 | JGI IMG/M metagenome (GOLD analysis project Ga0136846, IMG submission 96841) | Grasslands soil microbial communities from Hopland, California, USA - 2 Assembly 2016 (version 4) | ecosystem: Environmental > Terrestrial > Soil > Grasslands | place: USA: Hopland... | reverse complement strand
GCGCTGCAGTACGACTCCGAGGACGCGTTCGTCGCCGCGCTGCTGGAAGACATCCCGCCCGCGCCCGAGCGCCAGGCCGACATCGTCGCGGCCAACCGCGCGGGCGGCCGCTCGCCGTGACGTGACGCCGATGACCGGGCGCGTCGAGCTCGGGTTGCGCGAGAATGCGTCGCAGTTCGCGCTGCTCGTCGCCGTCAACGCGTTCGTCGGCGCGATGGTCGGCTTGGAGCGCTCGACGCTTCCGCTCATCGGCCGCGACGACTTCGGTGTGGCCTCGAACGCCGCGGTCCTGTCGTTCATCGTCGCCTTCGGCCTGGCCAAGGCGTTCACCAACCTCGCCGCCGGCGCGCTCGCCGCCCGGCGCGGCCGCCGCCGGCTACTCATCGCCGGCTGGGCCGCCGCGCTCCCGGTCCCGCTGCTCATCCTCGCGGCGCCCTCGTGGGCATGGGTCGTCGCCGCCAACGTGCTGCTCGGCGTCAACCAGGGGCTCGCCTGGTCCATGACCGTGGTCATGAAGATCGACCTCGTCGGGCCCAAGCGGCGCGGGCTTGCGCTCGCCTCAACGAAGCCGCCGGCTACGGCGGCTTCGCGGTCGCCGCGGGGCTCAGCGGCTGGGCCGCGTCCGAGTGTGCCGCCCGCGACGTCCTCGTCGTCGCCGGCGCGGCCATCGCCGTCGTCGCGCTCGCGGTCACGGTCGTGTTCGTCCGCGACACCGCTGCGCACGTCGCGCTGGAGCAGTCCCGTCAGCCCGGCGCGCACGACGCCGGTCCGCCGCCGCTGTCCCACGCGTTCGCGGACGCCTCGTACCGCGTCCCGGCGCTGCGCGCCTGCTCGCAGGCCGGCCTGGTCAACAACCTCAACGACGCCCTGTCCTGGGGCCTCGTGCCGCTCTTCCTCGCCGCCCATGGCGCCAGCCCGGCCCAGGTCGGACTGGTCGCCGGCGTCTATCCAGGCGTGTGGGGCGTCGGGCAGATATGGACCGGGCACTGGTCCGACCGCGTCGGACGCAAGCCCCTCATCGTCGCGGGCATGCTGTTGCAGGCCGCGGCGCTCACCGCACTGGCCCTGTCCGGCGGCCGCGTGTGGCTCGCCGCCCTGACCGCCGTGGTGCTGGGCGTCGGCACCGCGCTCGTGTACCCGACGCTCATCGCCGCCATCTCCGACGCCGTCACCCCGGTCGCCCGGGCGCCGGTCGTCGGCGTCTACCGCTTCTGGCGTGACAGCGGGTATGTGCTCGGCGGGCTCATCGCCGGCGTCGTCGCCGATGCCATCGACGACGCCGCTGCCATCGCCGTCGTCGCCGCGCTCACCGCGCTCTCGGGCCTCTGCGTCGCCCAAGACCTGCCCCGGCCCCGCCGGTCGGCGACCGCCCCGCGGGAATCGCCGCGCTTGACGGCGGCCTCACCGTCCTGACGCACCGGCCGCTCTGGCGTGCCGCGGGCCGGCCGCCGCTGCGCCCCGGGACACTCACACGGCCCGTCGCGAGCGACCGCCTGAAACGTTGGCCGGCCAGATGCGGCGGACGCCGGCGGCGGCTCAGCGGTTGTGGTTGACGACCTCGACGTTGTGCCCGTCGGGGTCCAGGACGAACGCGCTGTAGTAGCCCGGGTGGTAGACGGCGCGCTGCCCGGGACCGCCGTGGTCCTCGTAGCCCGCGGCGAGCGCGGCGGCGTGGAACGCCCGCACGGTCGCGTCGTCCTGCGCGGGGAACGCGAGGTGGACGTGCTCGGTGAGCGGCCGCTCGTCGTCGATCAGCGAGAAGCTGAAGTTGTCGCCGACCATCTGGACGTGGCCCGGCTCATCGACGCCGATCCGCAGCCCGGCGTGCGGGGCGATCGTGGTGTAGAAGCGCTTGGACGCGGCGGGGTCGCGGACGCGGATCCAGAGGTGGTCGACGCGGCCGTCGGGCACCGGGTCCTCGCGCTCCGTGTGCACGGCCTCCGCGCTGTTGCCGTCCGGGTCGAGCAGGAAGCCGCCGTAGTAGTCCGGGCCGTAGACCGTGCGCGGTCCCGGCGCGCCGTCGTCGCGGTAGCCCGCGTCGATCCCCGCCTGCCAGAAGGCGTCCACCGCCTCCCGGGACGGCGCGCGGAAGCCGACGTGCAGGCCGCGGGTCACCGGGTGCTCGCGGTCCACCGGCCCGATGTCCCAGTCGTCCCACTCGGCGAGCTCGGCGTCCGCGTGACTCGGCTCGGCGCCCAGCACGGAGAGGACGCTGCGGTAGAAGCGCTCGGACGCGGCCAGGTCCGCGACCGCGATTGCGACGTGGTCGAACACGCCGCCGAGGCTACCGTTGCGGGCCTGCTCGATCCGAGCAGCCTCAGGCACGCGTCCGGCGCCAGGTCGAATCGCGGCACTGGCGCGTCGTCCGCCCTCGGGCGAAGCGGATCATGCGCTCGCGGCTGTTCCCAGTTCGTGCAGATGGGAGGTCCCTAGTTGGCTTAGGACACGCCGCCCGCACGGCGGGTGGCGCCCGAGTCGGAGAACAGCTCGCCGCGAGGCGCTCGGAGGGAGGTGGATGTCGGTGCACTCATGGCGTCGCGAAGCTAGGTCCGCAACCCCGCACCTCGCCGCCCGGCAGGCCGCCCGTGTCGGCGCCCAGTGGGGTGGCCGCCGTTCTGAGAACTTCGGACGCGTTCGTCGCCGAGCAGCTCGTGCCCGGATATCCGCGGATCCACGGCGCGACGACCAGGTCGCCCTTCTCGATGCAGATGGGCGATGACCCCACCGGTTGTGCGCGTCGAGGACGCCGAAGCGGCCGAGCGCTAGCGGTTCCTGGGCTCCCCACCCACGTCGACGGCGAAGACGTCGAGCGCGGCGCCCGCCAACCACGCCGGCTTCGGCTTGCCAGCTGTTCGCGACGCCGGAAGAGCTGCGCGGCATGCCCGCCGACGCGTGGGTGCTCGCCGCGCTCCAGCGCGCGCAGACCGCCTAGTCAAACGGCGGGCTGCCCAAGACGGCTGGTCGGCAGACTGGACGAGGATGGTTGCCGTCGTCATCACGGGCCCGCCCGGGGCGGGCAAGAGCTCGGTGCTGACCGCACTCTCCGACGCGCTCTCAGACGACGACATCGCCCACGCGACGGTCGAGGTCGAGGCGCTCGTGTGGGCGCATCCGCCACTGAGCGACGAGCAGTGGACGCGGCACGTCCGCCTAGCCTGCGAGCTATACCGCGACGCCGACTACGCGCTGCTGCTCGTGGCCCAGACGCTTGAGAGCGACGGCGACGTCGCGCAGCTCCTCGCGGCTATCGGCCCCGGCGACGTGTTCCTCGTCCGGCTTGAGGCGCGCCCCGACAGCCTCGTGGAGCGCATCGTCGCCCGCGAGCCCGCCAGCTGGTCGGGGCTTTCAGCACTCGTCGACCACGCGCACGAGCTGGCCGCGAGCATGCCCGCCCTGGCCGGCGTCGACCTCGTGCTCGCCACCGACGACCAACGCCCCGAAGACGTCGCCGCGCGCGTTCGTGAGGCGCATCCGGCCTTGGCCGCGCCGGGCACCGGTCGGACACTGCCGTGACCGCGAGCGATGTGGAACTGGTCCGCAGCGCGTGGGATGCGTTTCGCGTGGCGACCTCGGCCGCCGCCACGGCCGTGCTCGCGCCAGACGCGCGCTGCTACGGCGCCAACGACCCCGGCAACGAAGGCGGCTGCCACAGCCGCAACGAAGCCCTCGCTTTCATCGAGCGCGCCGCTGTACCCGACGCGGGAGGAGCTGGCCGCGCCGCGGTGTGTTTGGCCGCCCGTCGGCGACACCGGCGAGAGCCTGCGCTTCTACCGCGATGTCCTCGGCTTCGAGGAGCAGGCCAACGTCGGTACAAGGGCTCGTTTGAGCCGACCGAACGCGCGGAGCGACCCATCGACGAGCACGTGCGCATCGGGCACGTGCATCGCAGGACCGCCGGCATCGACCGCGTCCGCGCGTTCTACGTCGGCATCCTCGGCTTCGACGTCGTCTTCGAGGCCCGCGACGTGCCGGCCTGGGGCACCACCGGGGACATTCTGTCGTGTCCGCTGGCGGCCACCACCACCTCGGCTTCAGCACCTGGCTGTCTCGAGACGGCGGCCCGCAGGAGCATGGGCGCACGGGTCTGCACCACGTGGCGCTGAACTTCTCCTCGCACGCCAAGCTCGCCGAGGTCGTCCAGCGCCTGGTCGACGCCGACGTCCCGCTGCGCCGGCTCTCGGACCATGGCACGCACCTCGCCGTCTTCCTGTGGGACCCTGACGGCAACGACCTCGAACCGGCCTGGGACCGGCCGGTCGAGCAGTGGCCACGCTACGGCGCCGAAGGCGTCGAGTTCCTCGACGCCCCATTCGAGCTCGACGAGCGGGTCACCGCCGCTCGCTGGGGCGCTCCCGCCAAGCCACCAGCAGCACACCCCCGCCAACCCGCCTTCAAAGAGGACTCATCATGGAGATCACCATCATCGGGACCGGCAACATGGGCCGCGGCATCGCCACGCGCGCGCTCGCCGGCGGACACACCGTGACCCTGCTCGGCACCTCCGCCGACAAGGCGCAGGCCGTGGCCGGCGAGCTCTCCGGCGACGTCCGCGCGGGCGCGGTCGGCGACGAGCTGACCGGCGATGTCGTGGTGCTGGCGGTCTGGTACCAAGTGCTCGACGACGTGCTTGGGCGCTATGGCGACCAGTTGGCCGGCAAGGTTGTGGTCGACATCACCAACCCCGTCGACCCGAGCGCCTTCCAGCCGCTGACCGTCGAGGCCGGCTCCGCCGCCCAGGAAATCGCGGCCAAGGCGCCGGGCGCCAAGGTCGTCAAGGCGTTCAACACCACGTTCGCGGGCACACTCGTCGCCGGCGAGGTTGCCGGGCAGCCGTTGGACGTGTTCCTCGCCTCAGACGACGAGGACGCCAAGAGCAGCGTCCGCGAGCTCGCGGAGTCCGCCGGCCTGCGCCCCATCGACGCCGGGCCGCTGGCGCGCGCCCATGAACTCGAAGCGCTCGGCTACCTGCACATGGCGCTCCAGCAGCCGCTCGGCACCGGCTTCGCCAGCACCATCAAGGTTCTCGCCTAGCGACGAAGGCGGTCCACGGACGGCGGTCTTCGCGGCCGCCGTCCGCCGACGAAGCGCCTCAGCGACCAGCCGCCGCGAGCGCCGACGGCGTCCGGGCGCCCACAATCGCCGGCGCCTCATGCACCAACTCGTCGCGCGTGAGCGCGTCGACCATGAACAGCGCGAAGTCGATGCGCCGGGTGCGGTTGCTGGCAAGCACGGGGTCGCCGACGTGCCGGCTCCACACCGGCAGCCCCTCGCTTTCGCCTTCTTCGAGGTCGCTGCCGCGCACCACAGTCCAGCTGGTGTCGCTGGCGAAGATGCGCCGCGTGGCCTCGACCTGGTCGTCGAGATTGCCCAGCCGGCTCAAGCGGAAGGCTGTGCCCAGGACCGCGACCTTGGCGCGGAACATACGCGAGTAGCGGTCCTCGCCGTCGCGGCTGATGTGCCAGCCGCAGGAGAACACCAACCGCGCGCCCACCGGCGCGTGGTCGAGCACCGCCTGGGCGGTGCCCGTCGCGTAGCCGTGCATGCCCCACGGCGCGAGCACCACCAGCACGCCGTCGCAGCCGCCGACCGCGCGCCTGATGACCTCGCGGTCGTCGGTGGCGCCGGGATAGACGGTGATGCGGTCGCTGAAGCGGTCGAGCTTTCCGACGCTCTTCTCGCGGCACACGCCGACGACCTCGTAGCCACGGTCGAGCGCGTGCTGCGTCATGTACTGCCCGAGCTTGCCGGAGATGCCGACGATGCAGACCTTCATGGCTGCCTCCTTTGGCGGGCGCCATTCATGGACGGCTGACGCCTCAGACTCCCATCGCGGCGCCGGGCGCGCCATCCCGTGTGAGTCCTCGCGCGCGTCCGTAGCACCTACGTGGTGGACGAGACGCGCGGCCCGAGGACCCGAGCAGACCCGCCGACCACACGCGACGGCGTAGTCCCCGAGCCCGAGCGCGGCAGGCTCGCGGAAGCACGCTGCTACTCGGCGACGGTCTAGCGCTGCCGTGGCGCCGCACAGCGGTGTGATCCACCGACCGTAGCCTATGTTCTACGGTACGCGCTGTCGCGAAGCACGTGTCGGTTCGCGAGCTGCGCAACCACACCTCGGAGGTCCTGCGCCGCGTCGAAGCTGGCGAGCGGCTGCGCGTGACCGTTGATCGGCGGCCCGTCGCCGAGCTGGCGCCGCTGCCGACGCGTCAGGTGTGGGTACCGCGCGACCGTGTGCTCGGGGCGCTGGTGCAAGCCGACGCCGGGCTGCGCGGCGAGCTCGGCGAGGCGCTCGCCGACACCATCGACGAGCTGTGAGGGGCCTGCTCGACACGTCGGTGTTCATCGCCGGGGAGCAGGCGCGCCCCTTGGCGGCCGACGAGCTGCCCGACGAGGCTGCCGTCTCGGTGGTGACGCTCGCCGAGCTGGTGCTGGGCGTGCATCTTGCCTCGGCCGAGTCGGTGCGAGGTCAGCGGCTGCGCACCCTGCAGGCGGTGCAGGCCACCTATGTCGCGCTTCCCGTCGACGAGACCGTCGCATCCGCCTTCGCTGAGCTGGTCGCGTCCGCTCGCCGCGCCGGCCGGCGACCAAAGGTTCAGGACACCTGGATCGCCGCGACCGCGCGTGCACACGCGGTGGCCGTCTACACGCAGGACAGTGACTTCGACGGCCTCGCGGTCGACGTCGTGCGCGTCTGACCTGCCCCAGCTCCACGGCCATCGCACCGCGATGCGACAGGCGGGCGCTGACCAGCCGCCCGGGCGCCGCTTCGCTTTGGCAGAACTGAGCGCAGCCCCGGCTACTTGATCTGGTCGTAGACCTTGAACAGGGGCAGGTACATCGAGATGACGATGAACCCGACGATGCCGCCCACGAACACGAGCATGATCGGCTCGAGGATCGAGGTCAGCGACTTCACGGCCGAGGCGACCTGGTCCTCGTAGAAGTCGGCGATCTTCGTGAGCATCTGGTCCAGGGCGCCGGTCTCCTCGCCGACGCCGACCATGTGGGTGACCATGCCCGGGAAGACCGGCGACTCCTTGAGCGGGGCCGCGATCGTGCCGCCGCGCTTGACCGACTCGATGACGGCCTGCATGGCCTCGTCGACGACGGTGTTGCCGGCCGTCTTGCCGGTGATCTCCAGCGCCTGGAGGATCGGCACGCCCGCGGTGACGAGGGCCGACAGCGTCCGCGACCAGCGCGCGAGCGCGACCTTCTGGACGATGTCGCCGATCTGCATCGGGATGCGCAGGCACAGGCGATGCCACTGCTTGCGGCCCGACTCGCTGCTCTTCCACTTGCGAAAGGCCCAGACCGCGGCGACCGTCCCGGCGATCATCGCGTACCAGTAGCCGGTCATCAGGTGCGACAGGCCGACCGTGAGCTTCGTGATGGTCGGCAGATCGCCGCCGAACTGCTTGAACACCCCGACGAACACCGGGACGATGAAGACGACGAGGCCGATCAGGACGGCGAAGGCGAAGGTCAGGACGACGATCGGGTAGACCATCGCGCTCTTGACCTGGCGGCGCAGCGAGTCGGCCGCCTCGAGCTGGTCGGCGACGCGCTCGAGCGCGGTCTCGAGCATGCCGCCGGTCTCCCCCGCTCGCGTCATGGAGACGAAGAGCGGATCGAAGGTCTTGGGATGGCGCTCGAGCGCGTCGGAGAGTGGCAGGCCGGCCTCGACGTCCTTGCGGACCTTGACGAGGACCTCGGCGAGCTTCTTGTTCTCCGTCTGCGCCTCGAGCACGTAGAGGGCGCGCAGGATCGTCATGCCCGAGCTGACCATGGTGGCCAGCTGGCGGGTCATGATGGTCAGGTCCGCGGCCTTGATCGTCCCGCCGATCGGCAGGTTGATGTCCTTGGAGCCCGACTTCTCCTTGATGTCGAGGACGATGAGGCTGCGCGCCTTGAGCTGGTCCGAGACGCTCTGCTTGCTCTCGGCCTCCACCTCGCCGGTCGCCTTGGCGCCGGTGAGGTCCATCGCCTTGAAGACGTAGGTCGCCATGACGGTCCTCTGCTTCGCTCCAGCCGCTCTGCGCGCTAGGCGGCGACGCCGAGCGTGCCGGCGCCCAGCAGGCGCTTGAGCTCCTCGGGCACCTGCGCGCGCTGCTCGGCCAGGCGCTGGGTGATCTTGCCCGCGCGCACCAGCTGGGCCAGCGCGGCGTCCATCGTCTGCATCCCGACGTTCGAGCCGGTCTGCATCGACGACGGGATTTGGTGGGTCTTGCCCTCGCGGATCAGGTTGCGCACGGCCGGCGTCGGGACGAGCACCTCGCACGCGACGACGCGCGAAGCCCCGTCGGCGGTGGGCACCAGCTGCTGGGTCATGACGCCCTGCAGCGCCACCGAGAGCTGCGTGCGGACCTGGTCCTGCTGCGCGGTCGGGAAGACGTCGATGATGCGGTCGATCGTCTGCGGCGCGCTCTGGGTGTGCAGCGTCGCGAACACGAGGTGGCCGGTCTCGGCGGCCGTCAGCGCGGTGGAGATCGTCTCCAGGTCGCGCATCTCGCCGACCAGGATCACGTCGGGGTCCTGGCGCAGGGCCGCTTTCAGGGCCATCGCGAACGTCTGCGCGTCGGAGCCGATCTCGCGCTGGTTGACGACGCACTTCTTGTGGCTGTGGAGGAACTCGATCGGATCCTCCACGGTCATGATGTGCTCCTCGCGCGTGGAGTTGATCGCGTCGATCATCGCGGCCAGCGACGTCGACTTGCCCGACCCCGTGGGGCCCGTGACGAGCACCAGGCCCCGCGGCTTCTTCGTGAAGTCGTGCACCGCGGGCGGGAGGCCGAGGCTGTCGATGTCGGCGATCTCGGCCGGGATCGCGCGGAACGCCGCGCCGATCGCGGAGCGCTGGAAGTAGGCGTTGACGCGGAAGCGCGCCACGCCGGGGATCGAGTAGGCGAAGTCCAGCTGCCAGTCCGTCTCGAGCTTCTGGCGCTGGTCGTTCGTGAGGATCGAGTAGACGATCTCGCGCGTGTCGGCCGTGTTCAGGCGCGGATAGCCGTCCATCGGCGTCAGGCGGCCGCGCACGCGGACGCTCGGGGGCGCGCCCGCGGCGAGGTGCAGGTCGCTCGCGCGGCGCGAGATGACCTCCATGAGCAGATCGGCGAAGTCGAACTCCATGGTCGTGCCATCGGCGGCCGGCGCCACCGTCTTGAGCGCCGCTCGTCAGATGTCGAGCGCGGCGCTGCCCGTCCCGACGACGCGCGCGATCTCGGCGATCGACGTGCGGCCCTGCTCGACCTTCTCCAGGCCGTCCTCGCGCAGGCGGCGCATCCCCTGCCGCTCGGCGACCGCAGCGATCGCCTCGGCGGGCGCGCGCTCCACGATCAGCTTGCGCAGCTCGTCGCTGAGCACCATGACCTCGTAGAGGCCGAGGCGTCCCTTGTAGCCCGAGCCGCCGCAGCGCCCGCAGCCGGCCGGCTCGTAGGCCTCGAGGTCGACCCGGGCCGGGTAGCCATGGTCGCGCAGGACGGCGGCCGGCAGGATCGTGCGCCGCTTGCAGTGCTGGCAGAGCGTGCGGGCCAGGCGCTGGGCGACCACGCAGTCGACCGCGCTGGAGACGAGGAAGGGCTCGATCCCCATCTCGGTCAGCCGCGTCACCGCGCTGGGCGCGTCGTTGGTGTGCAGCGTCGAGAGCACGAGATGGCCGGTGAGCGCCGCCTCGATCGCGATCTGCGCCGTCTCCTGGTCGCGGATCTCGCCGACCATGATGATGTCCGGGTCCGCTCGCATGAGCGACCGCAGGCCGGTGCCGAACCCGAGGCCCGCCTTCGGGTTGACCTGCACCTGTGTGATGCCGGCGACCTGGTACTCGACCGGGTCCTCGATCGTGATGATGTTCTTCTCGGGCGTGTTGACCAGGCCCAGCGCGGCGTACAGCGTGGTCGACTTGCCCGAGCCGGTGGGGCCGGTGACGAGCACCGCGCCGTAGGACTGGCGCACCGCGCGCTCGAAGCGCCCGCGCTCGCGGTCGGCCATCCCCAGTCGGTCGAGCTCGAGCACGACGTTGCTCTTGTCGAGGATGCGCATCACGGCGCCCTCGCCGTGCACGCTCGGGAGCGTCACGACGCGCAGGTCGACCTTCTTGCCGTCGACGGTGAGGCTGATGCGGCCGTCCTGAGGGATCCGGCGCTCGGCGATGTCGAGCTCGCTGATGATCTTCACGCGGCTGATCACGCCGGCCTTCATGCGGTTGGGCACGGTGGCCGACTCGTGCAGGACGCCGTCGATCCGGAAGCGGACGCGCATGTCGCGCTCCTCGGCCTCGAAGTGGATGTCCGACGCGCCCAGCTCGATCGCCTGGGCCATGATCTGGTTGACGAGCTTGACGATCGGCGCGTCGTCGGCCGACTCGCGCAGGTCGACGACCTCGGCCACCGGCTCGTCGTCGTCGGTGCTCGTGGCCGTCTGCACCGCGTCCTCGAGCCGCGAGACGCGTCCGATGAGGGCCAGGATGTCCTCGCGCGACGCGACGGCCGGGCGCACGTCGTAGCCGGTCATCAGCGCGATGTCGTCGATGGCCAGGACGTTGGCCGGATCGGCCATGGCCACGCGCAGGGCGCGCTCGCCGTCGAACGCGACGGGCACCGCGGCGAAGCGCTTCGCCGCGCTCGTCGACAGCAGGTTGGCGGCCGCCACGTCGACCGAGAAGACGCCGAGGTCGAGGTGGTCGAGTCCGTGGCGCTCGGCGATCGCCCGCGCCAGCGCGTCGTGCGTCAGGTGCCCGCGATCGAGCAGCAGCGCCTCGGGCGTGGTGCCGGCGGCGCGCGCGGCCTCGATCGCCTCACCGACGACGTCGGCGCCGGCCAGCCCGAGTTCGACGATGACGTCGGTGAGGAAGCGCGGCGGGCCGTGGCGGCGCGACGGCGGCGTGACCCCGTCCCGGCGCTCGTCGGCGCGCTCGGCGCCGGCGGGCGCCGGCGCGCCGGTGGCGACCGCTCGCAGGTGCGGGTAGTCGGTCACCCGCGTGCCCCGCGGCGCATGTCGTCGACCGGCACCGGCCGGCCGATCCACGCCTGCAGCGACCGGGCGCCCTGGCGGACGAGCACCTCGAGGCCGTCGACCGTGTGGCAGCCGGACGCGCGCGCCTGCCCGAGGAGCGTGGTACCGCCCGGTCTGTAGACCATGTCGACCACCGTGGAGAACTCTTTGAGCGCATCGGCGCCGAGCGGCAGTTCCTTGAACGGCTCGGCGTCCGCGGCCAGGCCGACGCTCGTGCAGTTGACGAGCAGGTCGGCGCCGCCGACCTCCGCCGACGCGACGGCCCGCGCGCCGAGGTCGCGGGCGAGCGCGTGGGCCCGCGCCGCCGTCCGGTTCCACACCGCGACGTCCGCCGCCCCCGCCCGGCGCAGCGCCCAGACGACCGCGCGCGCGCTGCCCCCCGCCCCGAGCACGAGCGCGCGGCGGCCCGCGACCCGTCCGGCGCCGCCCACGGCGTCGAGGAACCCCGGCGCGTCGGTGTTGTCGGCGTCGATCGCGCCCTGCCGCGAGAAGGTCAGCGTGTTCGCCGCGCCGATCGCGCGCGCCGCGGCGCTCGCGCCGTCGGCCAGCGCGAGCGCCGCCTCCTTGTGCGGGATCGTGACGTTCGCCCCGCGGAACCCGGCGCCGCCCAGCGCCCGGACCGTTTCGGCGAACAGGGCGGGCGGGACGGGCAGCAGCTGGTAGCGCCACTCGTCGGCCAGGTTGAGGGCGGCCAGCGCGCGGTTGTGCATCGCCGGCGACCGGCTGTGCCCGACCGGCCAGCCGAGGACGCCGAGCCGGATCCTCAGCCGCTTACCCCCTGCAGGTCGACGGGTCCTTGCCGCCGAGCTCGTCGCGCTTGCTGTTGTAGGCGGCGACGTCGCGCAGGAACTGCGCGTTCGTCGAGCTGAAGTTGTGCGCGCCGTTCCCGCACGGCTTGACGACGTAGAAGATGTAGCCGACGCGCGCGGGGTCGGCGGCGGCGCGGATCGACGCGAGGCCGGGGTTGCCGATCGGCGTCGGCGGCAGGCCCTGGCGCTTGCGGGTGTTGTAGGGCGAGTCGCGCTCGAGCTCCGAGCGCCGCAGCGGCCGCGTCCAGTTGTGCTCGTAGTAGCGGATGGTCGCGTCGATGCCGAGCGGGATGCCCTGCCTGAGGCGGTTGTGGATGACGGCCGAGATGAGCGGCCGCTCGCGGGCGACGCGCGCCTCGCGCTCGATCATCGAGGCGATGATGAGGACGTCGTAGACGCTGAGGTGGGCCCGCCGTGCTCGCGTCAGGTCGACCTTCTTGATGTTCTGCTTGAAGGCGGCCAGCTGCCGGGCGACCAGCCGCCTGGCCGTGGCCCGCGAGCGACGCAGCTCGTAGGTGGCCGGGAAGAGGAAGCCCTCGAGGCTGGGCGTGCCGCGTGGCGCGCCGTAGGCGCGGGGATTCAGCCGCGGCGACGCCACGCTGGCGCGCAGGTAGCGGCCGCGCACGCCGGCGCGCCGGACGATCGGCGCGAGCTCCCGGCGCGACGGGCCCTCCGGGAGCGTGACGTTGAGGACCGGCGCCGCCTTGGGCGGCGTGGTCAGCACGTCGATGGCCGCCGCGTAGCTCATGTCGTGCCGCAGGCGGTAGCGGCCCGCGCGCAGATCCGTACGGTGGCCGGACAGCCGCGTGCGCAGGTCGAAGAAGAAGCCCGAGTCGACGACGCCGGCCGCCGCCAGGCGGTCGCCGATCTGCGAGGCCGTCGAGCCGGGCGGGATGACGACCCGCACGGTGCCCGTTCCGTCGCCCTTGCCGGGCTGGAACAGCAGCCACGCGAACAGCAGCGCGGCGCCGCAGGCCAGCAGCAGCAGGACCGCGAACGCGGCCAGCACGCGCCGGCCGCGCGGGCGGCGCGGCACGCTGAGATGTAGGTACCCGGGCGGCGCCGCACCCGGTTGCGGCGCGTACGGCGGGCGCCCGGCGCGCCGCGTGCCGATCGGCAGCTCGTACTGGTTCTCGTCGTCGAAGGCCGACCGCGGTAGCCGGACCGTCCGCCGGCCCGGATGCCCGCCGCGCGATTCCGGCGCGCCGTGCTCGGAGGCGGGCTCGTCGTCGATGCTGAAGGCGGCCGTCGGCTGGTCGACGGTCCCGGTGTGGTCGTCGGCGTCCTGGTCCTCCCACTCCCACTCGTCGCGATCGCCGGCCTCCTGCCCAGCGGCGCCGCCCTCGTGCAGCGCGCGGCGGCGCTCCTGCTCGGCGCTAGCGGCCTGAGGCTCATCGGGCTCGCGCGGCTGCTGGTCCTCGCCCTCGTGGTCGCCGCCGCCGCGCCCGAAGAGCCCCATCAGCCGGCGGCCCTC
>Ga0136846_1224588_pt1 | contig 13290 bp, 15 predicted proteins | sample HopSoiMetagenom2_FD_96841 | JGI IMG/M metagenome (GOLD analysis project Ga0136846, IMG submission 96841) | Grasslands soil microbial communities from Hopland, California, USA - 2 Assembly 2016 (version 4) | ecosystem: Environmental > Terrestrial > Soil > Grasslands | place: USA: Hopland... | reverse complement strand
GCGACGAGCGGCGCGTGCGCTTCCTCCGCGACCACGTCGCCGCACTGCATGACGCAATCGAGCAGGGCGTGCCGGTGATCGGGTACTGCCACTGGTCGCTGCTCGACAACTTCGAGTGGGCGCTCGGCTATGCGCAGCGTTTCGGTCTCGTGCACGTCGACTACGACACGCTCCAGCGCACGATCAAGGACAGCGGCTTCTACTACTCGCAGATCGCGCGTGCGAACGCCCTCATGGCTCCCGCGGACGTTCCCGCATGAAGCTCGCCGTCGTCGGCGCCGGCTCCACGTACACGCCCGAGCTCGTCGACGGGCTCATCCGGTTGCAGGACCTGCTCCCCGTCTCGGAGCTCGCGCTGATCGACACCGACGAGCGCCGTCTCGGGATCCTCAGCGGCATGACGCGGCGGATGGTGGACCGCGGCGGCCATGGCGCGCGCATCGCGCCGACGACGCGCCTCGAAGAGGGCGTCGACGGTGCGTCGGCCGTCCTCGTCCAGCTGCGGGTCGGCGGCCAGGCAGCGCGGATCGTCGACGAGTCGCTGCCGCTCGCGTGCGGGTGCATCGGTCAGGAGACGACCGGCTTCGGCGGCCTGGCGAAGGCGGTGCGGACGGTTCCGGTCGTGCTCGACATCGCCGAGCGCGTTCGGACGCTCGCGCCCGACGCCTGGATCGTCGACTTCACGAATCCGGTCGGCATCGTCACGAAGGCGCTCCTCGACCACGGGCACAAGGCGGTAGGCCTCTGCAGCGCGGCCATGGTGTTCCAGCGCCATTTCGCGCGGGTGCTCGACGTCGCTCCGGCGAGCGTCGAGCTCGATCACGTCGGGCTGAACCACCTGACCTGGGAGGTAGGCGTGCGCGTGGGCGGCGACGACGTCCTGCGCGCGCTCACCAACGAGCACGTCGATCGCGTTGCGCCGGCGACGGGCCTGACGCCGGAGCTCGTGCGCCGGCTCGGCGTCGTGCCGTCGTACTACCTGCACTACTTCTACGACCACGACGACCTCGTCGAGCACCACGCGACGAACCCGTCGCGCGCGCAGGAGGTGCACGCGATCGAGCAGGAGCTTCTGCACCTGTACGAGGACGAGACCGTCGACGAGAAGCCGGAGCTCCTCTCGCGGCGCGGCGGGGCGTTCTATTCCGAGGCGGCCGTCGAGCTGCTCGCGAGCCTACTCGGAACGAGCGCCGACCACCGCCACGTCGTGAATGCCCGAAACCGCGGCACGCTGCCGTTCCTGCCCGACGACGCCGTCGTCGAGGTTCCCGCCCGCATCGACAAGGACAGCGTGGTCCCACTCGCGATGCCGGCGCTCGACCCGGTGGCGCGCGGCCTCGTCGCGCACGTCTCCGCCTACGAGGAGCTCGCACTCGAGGCGGCGCTCCACGGCGGCCGCGAGCGCGTGTTCCGCGCGCTCCTCGCGCACCCGCTGATCGGGCAGCACCGTCACGCCGAGGCGCTCGCCGACCTGCTCATCGACGCCAACCGGCGGTTCCTCGCATGGGCCTGATCCTCGGCGTCGACGGCGGCAACTCGAAGACCGCGCTGCTCGTCGCGACCACCCAGGGCGAGATCGTCTCGTCCGTCCGCGGCCCGGGCACGAACTCGCACGCGGTTGGCGCGGAAGCGGTCGCGGACGTGATCGGCGGCCTCGTCGCGGAGTCCGGCGCTCCGCTGCCCGTCGACCACGCCGTCTTCTTCCTCTGCGGGGCCGACGTCCCGTCCGACATCGAGGAGCTCGAAAGGGCGATCGACGGCCGCGTCTGGGCGCGCGGGCGAACGGTCGACAACGACACGTTCGCGCTGCTGCGCACGGGCACCGACGCGGACAACGCCATAGCCGTCATCTGCGGCGCGGGGATCAACGTCGTGGGCCGGGCCGGCGGCCGCAGCATGCGCTATCCATCGCTCGGCTGGGAGACGGGGGACTGGGGCGGGGCCGAGATGCTCGGCCGCGAGGTGCTGCGGCTCGCCGCGCGCGCGGAGGACGGCCGCGGCGCCCCGACCGTGCTCGCGGCGATCGTCCGCGACCATTTCGGCGCGGCGTCCGTCGAAGCGGTGGGCGTGGAAGTGCACTACAAGCGGCTCCCGCAATCGCGGCTCGCGGAGCTGGCGCCCGCCGTGATCGCGGCGGCGGCGGACGGCGACGCAGTCGCGTCGTCGCTCGTCGAGCGCCTCGCCGACGAGGTCGCCCTGATGGTGTGGCGCACGACGCGCGATCTCGAGCTGGATGAAGCAGACGTCGTGCTCGGCGGCGGGATGCTGGAGCGCGGCGAGGGCCTGCTCTTCGAGAGCGTGGTCGCACGGCTGCCGGCCGGCGCGCGGGCGCTCGCGGCACCCGACCCGCCAGTCGTTGGCGCTGCGCTCGCAGCGCTCGATGCCGTCGGCGCGGACGGCGCCGCCAAGGCGCGGCTCAGGGAGGAGCTGCGTGCCCGCTGACGTGCGCGTGTTCCCGGGCCCCGACGCGCTCGGCGCGGTGCTCGCCGACGAAGTGCTCGCGCGCTACGACGCGACGACCGGGCCGTTCCTACTCGGCTGTCCGGGTGGCCGTAGCCTCCGCTCGACCTATCGCGCCCTGGCCGCCCGCGGGCGCACGCTCGACCGGCTCGTCGTCGTGATGATGGACGAGTATGTCGGCGCGCCGACGGATGCGCACTACAGCTGCACGCGGTTCGCGCACGAGGAGATCGCAGGGCCGCTGGGCGCGCGCGAGGTGTGGCTCCCCGATCCCGCCGATCCCGACGCCTACGACGCGCGGATCGCCGCGGCGGGCGGCGTCGACCTCTTCCTGCTCGCCTCGGGTGCGTCGGACGGGCACGTCGCGTTCGTGGCGCCGGGCGCACCGCGCGACGCGCGCACGTCGGTGATCCCGCTCGCGACGACCACGCGCCGCGACAACCTCGTGACGTTTCCGGACTTCGAGTCGCTCGACGACGTGCCGCTCCGCGGCGTCTCGATCGGGCTCGGCACGATCGGCGACGCGCACAGCCTCCGGCTCGTGCTGCACGGCGCCGGCAAGCGCGCGGCTGCGGCGCGGCTGCTCGCGCTCGACCGGTTCGATCCCGACTGGCCCGCGAGCATCGTCCACGACCATGCCGACGCGCAGATCTGGCTCGACGAGGAGGCATTGCCGTGAACATCGGGCTCGATGCGCTCGCCCGCACGAGCGGCACGTTCCTGATGGTGGCGATGGACCAGCGCGAATCCCTGCGGACGATGCTCGCCGAGCACCACGACGATGCCGACGACGAGCGGATGGTCCGCTTCAAGCTCGCTGTAGCGCGCGAGCTCGGGCCGTTTGCATCGGGCTTCCTGATCGACCGCCACTACGGCTATGACGAGCTCGTGCGCGATCGGCTCCTGCCGCCGTCGTGCGGCCTGATCCTCGCCGCCGACGAGCTCGAGCAGCCGCCCGGCGGCGTCGTCCAGGACACCGATCTCGACACGGGCGCCGACGCCGCCGCGGCGCGTGAGAACGGCGTCGTCGCACTCAAGCTGTTGATCGTCTGGCGCGACGACGAGCAGCGTCCGCGGCGCGTCGATACCGCACAGAGGTTCGTCGAGCTCGCTCGCTCGTACGGGCTGCTCTCGGTGCTCGAGCCCGTCGTCCGCGGCCCCGCCGGCTTCGACCGCGAATCGGCGATCGTCGAGGCGGCGGCCGAGCTCGGGGTCGTCGGCTGCGACCTCTACAAGTGCGAGGTCCCGACGCACGGCGGCGGCCGGCCCGAGGTGATCACCGAGTGGTGCCGCCGGATCGACGACGCCGTGCCGTGCCCGTGGGTCGTGCTCTCGCAGGGCGTCGATCCCGAGCGGTATCCCGCCGCGGTCGAGGCGGCGTGCCGTGGCGGTGCGTCCGGCATGCTCGCGGGCCGCGCGGTCTGGACGGCGACCCTCGGCGCCGACGACCCGACGCAGCTCCTGCGCGAGCGGTCGGTGCCGCGGCTGCAGCAGCTCGCGGCGATCGTCGACGCGCACGGGCGTCCCTGGCGCGAGAAGGCCGCGGCGTGATCCGTGGCGTGATCGAGGGCTTCTACGGGCCCCCGTGGACGCACGCCGAACGGCTCGACCTGATCTCCTTCTGCAGCGCCGAAGGCTTCGATACGTGGGTGCACGCGCCGAAGGACGACGCCTACCATCGGGCCCGGTGGCGCGAGCCGTAACCCGAGGTAGAGCTGGCAAAGCTCGCAGAGCTTGTCGTAGCCTGTGCAGGCAACGGCGTCGAGTTCGCCTACGCCATCGCACCGGGCCTCGATATCGACTACGCCGACGACCGCGAGCTGGAAGCGCTGAGCGCGAAGTGCGATCGGCTGCGCGCGGTCGGCGTCGAGACGTTCCAGCTCCTGTGGGACGATCTCGAGCCGACGCCGCCGGGCGAGGCGCAGGCGCTCTTCAGCAACCGCTTCCGCGCCGAGTATCTCGACGGCGCGCCGCTCGTGGTCTGCCCGACCGGGTACGCGGGCGTTGGGCGCACGCCGTACCGCGATGCGTTCGGAGGCGCGCTGGACGAGGGGACGATCGTCTACTGGACCGGCCGCGAGGTCGTCCCCGACTCGATCGAGCGCGACGAGCTCGACGCGGCCGTGGAGGCGTTCGATCACGAGCTGCTGATCTGGGACAACTACCCGGTCAACGACTTCGCGCCGCAGCGGCTGTTCCTCGGCCCGCTGCGCGGTCGCGACCCGGCGCTCTCCGACGGGCGGTGCGCCGGGCTCGTCGCGAACGCGATGTTGCAGGCGGTGCCGTCGAAGCTGCCGCTCGCCACGGTCGCGGACTACCTCCGCGACCCGCGCGGCTACGACCCCGAGGCGTCCTTCGCCCGAGCCCGCGACGCCTACGGTGCCGAGGTGGCCGAGGCGCTCCGAGCGCTGCCGGGGGTCGACTCGTCGGACTGGCTGCCGCTGCTCGAGACATGAGCGACGTCTGTGTCTACGGCGCGACCGCGGCCGGCGTCGCGGCAGCCGTCGCCGCCCGCAGCGCCGGCGCGAGCACGACGCTCGTGGATCCGGGCACGCACGTCGGCGGCATGGTCACAGGCGGGCTGAGCTGGACCGACGTCGGCGACACGCGCGCCATCCGCGGCTTCGCGCTCCGCTTCTACGAGGAGGTCGCGCGGCATTACGACGCCGCTCTCTGGCAGGTGAAGGGACCCGAGCCCCACGTCGCGGAAGGCTTGTTCACGGCGCTGCTGGACGGCGTCGACGTGCGGCTCGCGGAACGTCTTCTTCCGGACGCCGCCGTGTACGTCGACGCGAGCTACGAGGGCGACCTCCTGCCGGGTTTCGGCGTGCCGTACGCGGTCGGCCGCGAGCCGCGGGAGCTCTACGGCGAGACGTGGGCTGGGCGGCAGCCGGCGTGGCGGCCCGGCAAGCACAACTTCCCCGTCCGACTGTTCCCGTTCGACGACGGCGGCCGGCTGCTGCCGTTCATCCGCGAGCCCGAGCTCGACGAACGCGGCTGGCCGGCCGAGCGGCTCGGCGAGGGCGACGGCGGCCTGCAGGCCTACGGGTTCCGCGTCTGCCTGACAGACCGTGAGGAGAACCGTCTTCCCTTCGAACGGCCCGACGGCTACGACCCGGGCGCGTTCGAGCTGTTGCGCCGCTACCTCGCGGCGACCAAGCTCGAGGCTCACGACCTCCTCGGCCTGAACCGCGACCTCCTTCCGAACGGCAAGTGCGACGTCAACTCGATCGGGCCGTTCTCGCTCAACGTGCTCGACGGGTCGAACCGCGGCTACCCGGACGGCGACGCCGCCGCTCGCGCACGCGTGCGCGAGCACCATCTCCTGTACACGCAGTCGCTGCTCTACTTCCTCGCCAATGACGAGGACGTCCCTGCGAACGTCCGCGGCGAGCTGCAGCGGTGGGGACGGTGTGCGGACGAGTTCACTGACACGGGCGGCTGGCCGCACCAGCTCTACATCCGCGACGGCCGCCGCATGGTCGGCGCGTGTGTGCTGACCGAGCGCGATCTGCTCGACGCACGGCCGCAGCCCGACGAGGTCGCACGCGGGTCGTACAACATCGACATCCGCGAGGTCGAGCGCACGTGGCGGTACCTGCCGGAGTACGTACGCGAAGCCGCGGTCTTCAACGAGGGCTACCTCTCGGTCGCCGTGCCGCCGTACCCGATCCCGTACCGGTGTCTGACACCGCGGCGCGATGACGCGACGAACCTGCTCGTGCCGGTGTGCCTCTCGGCGTCGCACGTCGCGTTCGGGTCGCTGCGGATGGAGCCGACGCTGATGATGCTCGGGGAGGCGGCGGGGACGGCGGCGGCGGAGGCCGCCCGTCGCGGGATCGCCGTGCAGGACGTCGAGGCATCATTCGTGCCGGTCGGATGATCACGCGCGAGGAACACCGAGCGGCGCAGGAGTACGCGGCGACGCAGCTCGCGGCGGCGGGCGTGGTCCTCGGCGGCGAAGAGCGCGAGCTGATCGAGGTTGCGGACTTCGGCCTCCGCGAGCTGCGCACGACGGGGCTGATGCTGCTCGTCTACGTGAACACCGACCGCTACTGCGCGAAGGAGCTCGTGCTCTATCCGCGGCAGATCTGCCCCGAGCACCGGCACCCGCCGTTCGAGGGGACGCCGGGCAAGGAGGAGACGTTCCGCTGCCGGCGCGGCAGCGTCGAGCTGTGGGTGGGCGGCGAGCGGATCCCACTGCAACCGGGCGAGCAGTTCACGATCCCGCCGGACACGCTGCACTGGTTCCAGGCGGGTGACGATGGCGCGGTGGTCTCGGAGTTCTCCTCGACGAGCAGAGACGACCTCGACGTCTTCACCGACCCGCGCATCGTGCGCGCGCCGCGCGTCGAGACGTGACGCGCGCGGCAGCGCGAAACTCGCGAACCAGGTTCGCCTGGTCGAGTTCCGCGTTCGGGTCTGGGTACCGAACCTGGTTCGGTTTTTGAACCAGGTTCGCGAGTTTCGAGCGCGCGCTCGCCCGAGCCTCACCTCCTGAGCCGTGCTCGCCACGCGCGCGAGTGTAGGGAGGCGCCAAGCGCGAGCAGGAGCAGGAACGCGGCGTAGACGAGGATCGTCCGGCGTGGGCCCAGGGATCCTGCGAGCACGCCCGCGCAGAGCGGCGCGACCGGCGCCGCCAGCATCGCCACCTGAAGCGCGCCCGCGACCGCGCGGCCCTGCAGCCGATCTGGCGCCTCGTCGGCGATCGAGCCGAGCAGCAGCGCTCCGAGCGACGGCACGAGGAAGAACACGGTCGCGCCGATCAGGCCGATGGGGTACGGCGAGTGCACCGCGAGGAGCAGCGCCGTCGCGATGGTGAAGATCCACGAGAAGCCGACGACAAGAGTCCACGGCGCGACCGCGCGCAGCAGCCGGGGAGTCGCGAGCGCTCCGGCCACGCTTCCCGCCCCCGTGATCGCGAACAGCACCCCGAGCTCGCGCGCCGACGCGCCGGCGTCGCGGGCGAGCACGATGATCACGAGCCCGATGCCGCCGAACACGAGCGTCTCCAGGCTCATCCAGACGACGAGCGCGCGTAGGAACGGGTGCCGCCAGATCCAGCGAATCCCCTCGAAGATCCCGCCCGTCACGGCGGCGGGGCCGTCGCCTCCACGCTCGCGCAGGGGCGTGCGCACCGTGAGGATCGCGACGAGCGAAGCGAGGTACGACAGCGCATCCGCGAGGAAGGGGAGGGCCCGGCCGGCCGAGAGCAGCACGCCGCCGAGCGGCGGCCCGAACACGCTCGGCAGCTGGCCGCGGCTCGCGTTGCGCGCGACTGCCTCCCGGCGCTGGTCCGGCCCGACCACGAGGCGCACCGCGGCCGACTCGGACGGTCCGAACAGCGTCCCGAGGGATCCCTCCACGAACGCGACGAGCAGCACGTGCCAGAGATGAAAGCGGCCGAGGGCCAGCGCGAGGGCGAGGCTCGCAGACGCCGCGGCACGCCCCGCGTCGCAGGCAATCATGAGCCGGCGCCGGTCCCAGCGGTCGGTGAGAGCGCCTGCCGGCAGCCGGAGGACGAACGTCGTCGCCGTCAGCACCGATCCGACGAGGCCTGCCTGCGCCGGCGAGCCCGTCGCGCCGAGGACGACGATGGGGTACGCGAACGACGAGATGCTGATCCCGAGGTTCGAGATCGCGCCGCCGACCCAGAGGGCGACGAAGTCGCGGTTGCGGCGGAGCGGCGGGCCCACCCCGCGATGGTTGCGTGTCAGGCCGCCGGGCGGCGGAGGCCGCCGCCGAGGGCGTCGCCGAGGTGGGCGAGCGCCGGGTCCTCGGCGAGCAGCTGCGCGAGCTCGCGCGCTTCGGAGCGGCGGAGGGCGACGACGCGCGGGCTCGAGAGCGCCCAGTCGAGGACGAGCGCGAGGTCGCGCCGACGCGACGAGAGCGCGCCGGCGGCTGCTGCGGCATCGCGCAGCCGCACGGCGTCCTCTCGCCGTAACGTCACCACCTGACCGCGTACATCGAGCCTGACCATTGCCGCAGCCGAATCGTAGAGACCCCGTCGGTCGGCATTGCTGTCGGTAGCCTCGCGCCGTGAACGACGCCGACCTGCGCTTCGCGGAGTGCCTCGCCGACGCGGCGGACGCGGTGACGATGGGGCGTTTCCGGGCGCTCGACCTGCGCGTCGACACGAAGCCGGACCTCACGCCGGGGTCCGAGGCCGACCGGCGCGCGGAGGAGGTGATTCGCGAGGCGGTCCGGGCTTCCGGCCGAGGCGAGGGGGTCCTCGGCGAGGAGTTCGGCGACGACGGCGGCGACGTCAGGTGGATCGTCGACCCGATCGACGGCACCACGAGCTTCGTTCGCGGCGTCCCGGTGTGGGCGACGCTGCTCGCGCTCGAGCGCGACGGCGTGGTGGAGCTCGGCTACGTCTCCGCGCCGGCGCTCGGCCGCCGCTGGTGGGCGCTCCGCGGGCACGGCGCGTTCGCTGCAGGTGAGCCCTGCCGCGTGTCGGCGATCGCGCGCCTCGAGGACGCGGCCGTCTCAACGACGTCGGCCCGTCGCATGCCGAAGGGGTGGCGGACGATCGTCCAGCGGGCTTGGTCGAACCGCGGCCTCGGCGACTTCTGGCAGCACTGTCTCGTGGCGGAGGGCTCCGTCGACATCGCGTGCGACCCGGTGGTGCAGGTCTGGGACTACGCCGCGGTGCAGCTGCTCGTCGAGGAGGCGGGCGGCCGCTGCACGACCTTCACCGGCGGAGCACCCGCGGCGGGGGAGAGCTTCGTCACGACGAACGGCCTCCTGCACGAGGAGGCGGTTGCGCACCTCGCGGAGTGACGCGGGGCTGCAGTTCGAAACTCGCGAACCTGGTTCAACACCGAACCAGGTTCGGTACCAGAGCCGAGCGCGGGGCTCGACCAGGCGAACCTGGTTCGCGAGTTTCAACCCGATCCTGGTTCGCAGTTTGAACCAGGATCGGGAGTTACGTGCGTCAGCAGCGCACGCCCCACGACTGCGGCCTCGGCGCCTGCGGCGGCGAGCGCCCGGACGTCGGCGGGGCTGCGGATGCCGCCGGCCGCGAGCACGGGGCCGCCGGACGCGACGGCGCGCTGCACGAGCGCGAGGTCGGGGCCCGTCAGAGTGCCGTCGCGGTCGATCGCGGTCACGAGCATGCGCGTACCTGCCGCGAGCGCGAGTGCTTCGTCGAAGGCGATGCCACTGCCGGCCGTCCAGCCGGCCGTCCGTACCTCGCCGTCCCGCACGTCGAGAGCGAGCACGAGCGCATCGCCGAGCTCGAGCCACGGCGCGGGATCGGGCCACGCCGCCGTGCCGACGACGACACGCTCCGCTCCCGCGTCGAGGAGCGTCCGCGCGTCGGCGAGGCTGCGAATCCCGCCCGACGCCTGCACCGGCACGCCGAGCCCGGACACCGCGCGCACGAGCTCGGGACGGGTCCGGCCGCTCCGGGCGCCGTCGAGGTCGACGAGGTGGATGCGGCGCGCGCCTGCCTCGACCCAGCGGTGGGCCAGCGCCGCCGGGTCGCCGGCGCGCTCGACGACGGCGTCGTAGTCGCCGCGCTCGAGGCGCACGGCATCCTCTCCGAGGACGTCGACGGCCGGGATCACCTCGATCTCCTGCTCGAACCACATGGTCGCATGTTAGCTTGCTAACATGAGAACCGATGAGAGCGAGGACGCGACACCCGTGGCTGACCAAGGAGATGCGAGAGCTCTTCGACGCGATTCTCTCCCTGGAGACGCGCGAGGAGGCGGCGAGCTTCTTCCGGGACCTGTGCACGCTGTCGGAGCTCGAGGCGATGGCGCACCGCTGGGAGGTGGCGCGCCTGCTGGAGCGGGGGCTGCCGTACCTGGAGATAGCGGAACGGACCGGCGCCTCGACGACGACGGTGACGCGCGTGGCGCACTGGCTTCGGCACGGGGAGGGCGGCTACCGGGCAGTCCTCGACCGCGCCGGCTCCTGAGCGCGCGCCCCGAGGGGGCGGCGCGAAAGCTGCGGGTCGCGGTGCCGGCCAAGGGTCGGCTGCGCGAGCCGTCGTTCCACCTCTTCGAAGACGCCGGCCTCGGCCCCGAGCAGCCGGGCGACCGCGCGCTCGCGTTCCCCTGCCGCAACGCGCCGGTCGAGGTGCTGCTCGTGCGCGCGTCGGACGTGCCGGAGTACGTGCAGGACGGCGTCGTCGACTGTGGCATCACCGGCATCGACCTCGTGCGCGAGCGCGGGGCGGACGTGCACGAGGTGCTGCCGCTCGGCTTCGGCTCGTGCCGGCTCGAGGCGGCCGTTCCCGAGGAGTCGCCGGTGCGCGACCTCGCCGATCTCGCGGGCGCCGCGGTCGCGACCGTGTACCCGCGCCTGACCGCCGAGCTGCTGCCGGTCGACGTGACGCTCGTGGACGTGAGCGGCTCGGTCGAGATCACGCCCCGCCTCGGCCTTGCGGATGCGATCGTCGACCTCGTCTCGTCGGGGAACACGCTGCGCACGAACGGGCTACGCTCGATCGCCGTGCTGCTCGAGTCGGAGGCGGTGCTCGTGGCGCGCGACGAGGAGCGCGCGGCGCCGCTCGTCGGCATGCTGCGCGCGGTGGTGCAAGCGCGGCAACACCGCTACTTGATGCTGAACGCGCCCGAGGCAGCGCTGCCGGCGATCGCGGAGCTCGTGTCGCCGCGGGTGCCGAGCGTGCTCCCGCTCGCCGAGACGGGGATGGTCGCGGTGCACGCGCTCGTGCCGGCGGCCGACGTGTGGCGGCTCCTCCCGGAGCTCGAGGCCGTCGGCGGCTCGTCGATTCTCGTCGTTCCGGTCGAGCGGATGGCGGCATGAGAACGCTCGCGCCGTCGTTCCGGCCGTACCAGTGGGCGCCGCCGTCGGACGAGGTCGCGCGGCTTGCCGGGATCGACATCTCCCAGGTGCTGCGGTTCGACCAGAACACGCCGCCGCTCCCGCTCCCGTCGACGCGGCCGGCGACGGTCGCCGCCGCGCTCGCCCGCGTCAACAACTACCCGTCCGGCGGCTACCGGACGCTGCGCCGGGCGATCGCCGCGTATGCAGGCGTCGAGCCCGCGAACGTCGTGCTCGGTGCCGGCGCCGACGACCTGATCTTGCTGTGCGCACGTGCCTACGCAGGCCCGGGCGACACGGTCGCGGTTCCCGAGCCGCCGACGTATCCGCTGTTCCGGATCGCGACCGAGCTCGCGGGCGCGGAGGTCGGCGACGACGATCCGGTGCTGACCTTCGCCTGCCGGCCGAACAACCCGACCGGCACGCTCGGGCCGCTGCCGGACGCGCGACCGCTCGTCGTCGACGAGGCGTACTTCGAGTACAGCGGCGAGACCGCCGTCGGGCTGCTCGACGAGGGCGTGATCGCCCTGCGCACGTTCTCGAAGCTCTTCGCGCTCGCCGGCGCCCGCGTCGGCTACGCGCTCGCGGCGGCCGACGTCGCCGCCGAGCTGAACGCGCGGCAGGCACCGGCGCCGATCTCCGACGTCTCCTCGGCGCTCGCGGTCGCGGCGCTCGCCGCGCGCCCCGACCCGGCGCCCGTGCTGGAGGAGCGCGAGCGGGTGACGGAGGGCCTGCGCGCGCTCGGCTTCGAGCCGCTCGAGTCGCACGCCAACTTCGTCTACGTCCCCACGGCAAGCGCGGACGAGATCGTCGACTCGCTCCTGCACCAGGGAATCGTCGTTCGCGGCTCGCCCGGTGCCTTCCGGGTGTCGGTGCTCGACCGCGAGGACGACGACCGCCTGCTCGAGGCGCTCGGCGGGCCCACCGTGTCCGGCGGCCGGTCGGTCCGGAGGGTTCGGGCGACGGCCGAGACGCGGTTCGCGACGCGGCTGGCGCTCGACGGCCACCGCCGCGTGCGTGTCGCCACGGGCGCAGGCATCTACGACCACTTCCTCGAGCAGCTCGCATTCCACGCCGGGTTCGACCTCGCGCTGGAAGGCGCCGGCGACCTCGAGACGGGCGACCATCACACGGCCGAGGACGCCGCCCTCGCGCTGGGCCAGGCGCTCGACGCGGCCCTCGGCGACCGCGCGGGCATCGCGCGCTACGGCAGCGCTGACGTGCCGATGGACGACGCGCTGGCGCGCGCCGCCGTCGACCTCGGCGGGCGCGCGTTCGCGGAGCTCCGCCTCGAGCGCGATCCGGGGATGGCGGCGCACATGCTCGCGAGCCTTGCCCAGGCGGCACGCGCCGGCATCCACGTCGAGGCGACGGGCCGCGACGCCCACCACGTCGCCGAGGCCTCGTTCAAGGCGGTTGGACGTGCGCTCGCGTTGGCGGTCGGGAAGGCCGGCGAGGGCGTCCCGTCCACGAAGGGGACGCTGTGAACGTCGCGATCTGCGGCTACGGGGCCGGCAACGTCCGCTCCGTCGAGATCGCGCTGCGCCGCCTCGGCGCGTCGATCACCGACGACGTCGCAGCCGCGGACGTCGCCGTGCTGCCCGGCGTCGGCTCGGCGCGCGCCGCGATGGCCGGGCTGCGCGAGCGTGGCCACGACGAGGCGCTGCGCGAGCGGTTCGGGGCCGGGCAGCCGATCGTCGGCATCTGCCTCGGCCTGCAGCTCGCGCTCGACTGGACGGAGGAGGACGGAGGCGTCCAGGGGCTCGGGCTCGTTCCCGGCCGGGCGCTGCGCCTGGGCGGCGGGCGCGTGCCGCGCATGGGCTGGGCCGAGGTCGGCGAGCACGGCGCGTTCTACTTCGCGCACGCATACGCGGCCGAGACCGAGCACGCGACCGAATGGTCCGAAGGCGTCGTCGCCGAGGCGCGTCTGGGGTCGTTCGTGGGCTGCCAGTTCCATCCGGAGAAGAGCGGCGCGCTCGGCGCGCGGTACCTCGAGGAAGCGCTGTGCCTCTCCCGCGTCTGATCCCGTGCCTC
>Ga0136846_1234921_pt1 | contig 13291 bp, 12 predicted proteins | sample HopSoiMetagenom2_FD_96841 | JGI IMG/M metagenome (GOLD analysis project Ga0136846, IMG submission 96841) | Grasslands soil microbial communities from Hopland, California, USA - 2 Assembly 2016 (version 4) | ecosystem: Environmental > Terrestrial > Soil > Grasslands | place: USA: Hopland... | reverse complement strand
TAGGGATTGTACTGGTAGAACAGGTGGTACTCGCCCTCATAATAGACGAGGCCATTGGGATCGTTGTTCCAGTTGCGCGCCGGCGCGAAGTGGTAGCCGGGACGGGCCTCCTCGGCGCGAGCGGACGGGGCCAAGGGCGCGGCGCAGAGCGCGGCGAGCGCGACGGCGAGAAGTTGACGGCGCATCAATGGCCCCTCCGAACATCCATGTCCTCGAGCGCCACGCCGTTGGTCTCGGGCATCACCTTCCAGACCCAGAAAAACTGAAGCAGCATCATCGCGCCGAAGAAGGCGAAGACCCAGCCGCCGACATGGGCGGCGAAGACCGGGAAGGCCCAGGTGATCGCCGCGGCCATCACCCAATGGGTGGTGCTGCCCAGCGCCTGGCCCTTGCCGCGCACGGCGCTGGGAAAGACTTCCGAGATGAACACCCAGATCACCGCGCCTTGCGAAATGGCGAAGGCGGCGATGAAGCCCAGCAGGCCCAGAAGCACCAGCGCGCCGTTGGGATGGACGCTCTCCAGTTGCAGTCCCACCAGGATCAGGGCCACGGCGGTGGCGGCCGAGCCGAAATAGAGCAGCGGCTTGCGGCCGAAGCGATCGATCAGGAACAGCGCCAGGACCGTGAAGACGAGGTTGGTGCCGCCCACGGCCACCGACTGCAGCAGGGCGCTGTCGGCCCCCGCCCCGCCCAGTTCGAAGATGCGCGGCGCGTAGTAGAGCAGCGCGTTGATGCCCGAGAGCTGATTGAACATGGCGATGGCGATGGCGCAGCCCACCGGCGCGGAATAGGCCGCCTGGAAGAGGCTGGGCTTGGCCTTGCCCGCGTCGCGATCGGCCGCCACGCGCATCTGCACCACTTCACCGGCCGGATCGTGGAAGCCCAGGCGCGCCATGACGCGGCGGGCTTCCTCATCGCGGTCCTGCACCACCAGCCAACGCGGGCTGTCAGGCAGGATGAAGGTGACCACGAGGAAGAGCGTCGAGGGAACCGCCACGATGCCGAACATCCAGCGCCAGGCGACATCGGCCGGCGCGAGGCTGGCGATCGCGTAGTTGGACAGGAACGCCAGCAGGATGCCCAGGACGATGTTGAGCTGGTTGAGCGCCACCAGGCGGCCCCGCACATGGGCGGGCGAGACCTCGGCGATGTAGATCGGCGTGACGACCGACGCCGCGCCGATGGCCAGTCCGCCCAGGAAACGAAAGCCGATCAGGCCGTACCAGTCGAAGGCCAGGCCCGTGCCCAGCGACGAGACCACATAGCAGATCGCCACCGCCAACAGCATGGGTTTGCGGCCAAAGCGATCGGCCGGGGCCCCGGCGAGCAGCGAGCCGATCACCGTGCCGATCAAGGCCGAGGCCACGGTGAAGCCCAGAGCGCCTTCACTCAGGGCGAAGCGGCCTTGCAGGGCCGTGGTCGTGCCGGAGATGACGGCGGTGTCGAACCCGAAAAGCAGGCCGCCCAGGGCCGCCCCCAGAGCGGAAAGCACCATCACCAGGGAGACCCTGGATCGAAGAGGCGGCGCGAGTGCGGTGTCGGTGGTCGTCATGGTCAGGAGACCTTCGCGAGGGTGGAAGCGGCGTTCTGTTGCGCGCCAATGGCCCAGTGCATGGGCCATTGGCGGGTGATCGTGCGATAGGCGATGGCCAGGGCCCCGGTCAGGCCCGCCGAGTCGCCGGCGCTCGGCGCGGCGACATAGGTGTTCATGTCCAGGCCCGCGACGCTGGAGTCGTAGCCGGCCAGTTGGCGCTCCAGGGACGCGCGAACCCGCTCATGCATGTTGACCGGCTGCATGACGCCGCCGCCGATGATGATGCGGTCTGGGCGGACGATATAGGTCAGGCTGGCGCACAGGCCGGCGACGTAGTCGGCGATGATGCCCCAGGCCGGGTGGCCGGGCGCAAGCTGCTCGGCCGGCACGCCCCATCGCGCGCGAATGGCCGGCCCGCTGGCCAGGCCTTCCAGGCAGTCGCCATGGAACGGGCAAATACCGTCAAAGGCTTGGTCGCCCATGGCCCGCGGCAGGCGAATGTGACCCGCCTCCGGATGGTTGGCCCCGCCATATGGCGCCCCGCCGATCAGCAGGCCCACCCCGATGCCGGTGCCGATCGTCACGTAGCAGAAGGTGTCCAGGCCACGGCCGCTGCCGAACAACAGCTCGCCGACCGCGGCGCAGTTGACGTCGGTGTCCAACGCCATGGGCACATCGAGGGTTTGGCGAAAATGGCCAAGCAGATCGACCTGGCTCCAGCCGACCTTGGGGGTGGAGGTGATCGAGCCGTAGTCGGGCGCCGTGGCGCGCAGGGAAAGCGGCCCAAAGCTGCCGATCGAAAGCGCCGCCAATGGGCCATGTCGCCCTTGGGCCCGGCCGAAGAACGCGCTGGCCGCGCCCAACGTCTCCTCTGGTGTCGTCGTCGGTATGCGGATCTGATCGAGCACGCCGCCATTCTCGTCGGTCACGCCGCACAAGAACTTGGTGCCGCCCGCTTCGATGCCGCCGAACAGATTGGGTTCCGCCATGGACTGTTACTCTTGGAAAAGGTCGGATTGGCTGACACAGCGCGCCGCGCCCGACACAGGACGCGCCGGCGCGGGCGAATGCATCGTCAGCGCTGGACGCCGAGCAAGGTCAGGCCTTTGGGCGACGTCGCGCTGGAAGGCGATGGTGGGCCGGCCGCAGCGTGGTGCGGCGCACCGCGCATCGGGATGTGTCGAGAGCCATCATTTCCTCCCAGACGCCTTGGCGGCGCACTGCGTCGCATGGCGACGTTATGATACTAAATCTAGTCGTGTGATTTAGTCTGTCAACGAGGAAATCGCCGAGCTTAGTTTCCATCGCCTTTCAGCAGCGATCCAAGGTTGGGACTGTAGCTTGCATAAAGCGGCAGAAGCCCCGCCCCCACCGCCGGCGCGGCTTCGCCGAGAGCTCCGATCAGAAGTTGGGGCTTGAAGAAGTCTATCGGCGCAGTCGCGGCGATGTTGGCCCTAACCCGTTTGGCGAGCGCCTCAAGCATGCCGGCGTCAAGGGCGCCGCTGAGAATGATCGCGTCGAGGTCCAAAAGGCTGTTGGTGCTCAGAACGACGAAGGCGAGCGCCTCCGAGCAGGTCGCCAGCCAAGTCTCGCGGGCCACCTCGTCGTTTCCCGAACCCAGGGCGGCTTCCAGGCTGTAGAGCGAGGCCCGATGCAGCAGGAAGTCCTGGCCGTTTTCACCCGGGACCGGCATCGACGCCAGGGCGGCGGCGTTGCCGTGGCGTCCCTGGTGGATCTGGCCGCCGATCACCAGCCCGCCGCCGACGAAGGCGCCGATGTGGAAGTAGAGGTAGTTTTCGACCCCCAACCCTACGCCGCAGAGCAGTTCGGCGAGGGCCGCGGCATTGCCGTCGTTCTCGAAAAACACAGGGCAGCTCAGGGCCGAGCGGAAGGCGTGCTCGACGTCATCGCCGCTCCATTCGCGAGCCTGAGCCGCCGAAACGCCGATCTCTTCCCGCCAGGCGCCGATAAACCAGGGCATGGCGATGCCCACTCCCAGGAACGCGTCACGTTGTTCCGGCTTCAAGGCCGCCAACTGGCTCCGCGCGAACTCGGCCACTTCATCAATGACCACCGATCGGTCGGGAAAGGCCATGGCCTGCGATCGCGTGGCCAAAACCACGCCGTCGAAATTCAGCAGGACGCAGGTGAGCCGGTTGCGGCCGATCTCCACGCCGATCGTGTAGCCGTTTTCGCCATTGATCTTGTAGATCGTCGACGGCTGTCCCATGCCGCCCGTGCGGCGGCCGGCGACCACAAGCAGGCCATCGGCTTCCAGGTCCTCAACGATGCGCACGACCGCTTGGGGAGACAGGCCGGTTATCCTGGCGAGCTCGGCCTTGGACGCCCCGTCCAGCCGCCGGATCGTGGAGAGCACCAGACGTTCGTTATAACGGCGTACGCCATTGGAATTGCTGCCGCGCGCCATGAAAACGAATGCTCTCTACAATCTCGTGGGTGACAATGGACGGGCGATTGCGGGCGCCGGCGCACTAGGCTGGTGGAGCACCATAACGGGCTGGCCGTCGGTTTCTCCACCCTCCCGCTGGCGCGTCATAGTATTTCGGGATTCGAGCCGACCGAAAGCGCCGTCTCGTCCGCCCCAGCTCTCGTCCGCGGCTCATCGCCTCGCCTCGAGTCGCGTATACTCCTACAAAATTGCGTGCAGAATCGCCACCAGGGCGCTCCGATTTTTCCGCCGTTCGTTCGCCTGCACAGCGGTGAAAATTCGAAAAAGGCCCATGATCTTTGCGTCCGGCCTTTACACCACGGGCAGAGCCAAGGAGACTGCCGCCGAGACACGCTTGGCAGGTCACAACGTCACCGAAAATACTCAGACTATTTAGGCCTTGTCCGTCACCCAAGCGACTGAAGAGGCCGGCCGCAGAAACAGCGACGACCTGTCTCCTCTCGCGGGCCGCAGCCACGGGATCTCGCCGCCTTGAACGCCACTCGCCGGATGACATGATGTCCCTGAAGCGCCTGCTCGTCTTTCCTCTCGCGCTCGTTGCGATCGCGACGCCGATGGCCCCGGCGCGCGCCGAAAACCCGATCATCCAGACCCGCTTCACCGCCGATCCGGCGCCGCTGGTGCATGATGGCGTCGTCTATCTCTACACCGGCCATGACGAGGATGACGCCGACGGCTTCAGGATGCTCGACTGGCGGCTCTACAGCTCGACGGACATGGCCAACTGGACCGACCGAGGCGTCGTGGCCTCTCTCAAGACTTTTCCGTGGGCGGTGCAGACCAACGACGCCTGGGCGCCGCAGGTGGTGGCCCGCGACGGCAAGTTCTATCTCTACGTACCGATCACCGTCGCCGGCTCGCCCAGGAACGTGATCGCCGTCGCCGTGGCCGACAATCCCGCCGGGCCGTTTCGCGACGCCCTGGGCAAGCCGCTGATCGGGCCAAGTGACGGGAATATCGATCCGACCGTGTGGGTCGACGATGACGGCCAGGCCTTTCTCTATTGGGGCAATCCCAACCTTTGGTACGTCAAGCTCAACCGGGACATGGTTTCCTATTCAGGCCCGATCACCAAGGTGGACTCCAAGCCGTCGGATTATCAGGAAGGGCCCTGGTTCTATAAGCGCGACGGCCGCTATTACATGGCCTACGCCTCGGCGTGCTGCCCGGAAGGGATGGGCTATGCGATGAGCGACAAGCCTACCGGACCCTGGACCTACAAGGGTCCGGTCATGGAGCATGACCAGCGCTCGACCGGCAATCATCCGGGCATCATCGACTACAAGGGCGGCTCGTACGTTTTCGGCTTCCACTACGAGCTCAATTTCGCGCTCACGCCGGTCCATCACGAGCGGCGATCGGTGAGCGTGGCGAAGTTCGACTACAATGCCGACGGAACCATTCCGAACCTCGGCTGGTGGGACAAGACCAGTGCGCCGCAGATCGGCACGCTGAACCCCTACAAGCGGGTCGAGGCCGAGACGATCGCCTGGACCTCCCGCCTCAAGCGCGACCGCGACCGGCCGTACGCCTGGGCGCCCGGCGTTAGCACCGCCCAGGACGATCGCACGGGCGTGTACGTCACGCGGGTTACCGACCGCAGCTACATCAAGGTGGCCGGCGTCGAGTTCGGCCAGGCCGGCGCGAAGGCCTTTATCGCCAGGATCGCCAACGCCGCGCCCGATGCGCGCATGGAACTGCGGCTTGATGGCGTTGATGGGCCGATGATCGGCGCCTTGGCGGTCGGAGTCGCTGGCGCACAGGGATCATGGCGCGAATGGACGGTTCCCGTGTCCGGCGCGACGGGAACGCGTGATCTCTATATGGTTTTCAGGGGCGGCCAAGATCGTCCGCTTCTTGACTTTGACTCCTGGCGCTTCACCCGCTGACACACGCCGTCGGCGTAGATCGACATGCGGCGGCGGAACGAAACGCTTTGCCTGCATTGACACCCATTTGCCGACAAGCCGCGCACACTGCCGAGCGCCGAGGCGCCCGCCCGGTCGGTTGCGGCTTGGAAACAGCCGGTCGTCGTATCGACGCCCGCGACCTTGAGCCGCCTGGCCAGAGCATCTCGTGTCGGCTCGGCTCGCAGACGTCCGAGTTCCAGCAGCGCTGGAAGGCGCTCCCCGCCCTTCAGCACGAGCACTCGAATGGTCGTTGAGCCGTTCATTTACGGTCAGTCCTGGTGGGTTTTTTACCCACGCTAGATCGACCAATTCAAGTCGGGCAGATGCAATAAAAAAGTGACCAGATTCAAATAAATCTGGCCACTTATTGACGTCTACAAGATTGGTGTTGGCTAGAACGGGATCTCATCGTCCAAGTCGGCCGAGAAGCTCTCGCGGGGGCCGCTGGGCTTGCTGCGGGGGGCGCCGCCGCCGAAGCTTCCGCCGCCGCCGCCGCTGTAGCCGTTGTCATAGCCGGCGTCGCCGCCCGCCGAGGCGCCGGCGCTGTCGCCGCGGCCGCCCAGCATGGTCAGTTCGCCGCGGAACTTCTGCAGCACGATCTCGGTGGAATACTTCTCCACGCCGCTCTGGTCGGCCCATTTGCGGGTCTGGATGGCGCCCTCGATATAGACCGTCGAGCCCTTGCGCAGATAGCTTTCGGCCACCTTCACCAAGTTGTCGTTGAAGATCACCACCCGGTGCCATTCGGTCTTTTCCTTGCGCTCGCCCGAAGTGCGGTCGCGCCAGGTTTCCGAGGTGGCCAGCCGCAGGTTGGCGACGCGGTCGCCTGAGCTGAGGGTGCGGATTTCCGGGTCGGCCCCGAGGTTGCCGACCAGAATGACCTTGTTGACGCTGCCCGCCATGGGAAGATTCCTGTTCACGCCCGGCGACCCAAATGCGCCGGCATCTGGGTCGGACGTTAACGGGTTCTTAAAAGCGAAATCAAGCTTTGTTCCACAATTGTTCCTGTGGACCATCCGGGGTTATCCCCGGGTTTGCGCCGCTACTGCGCCTGGCGGATCGCCCCGGGCACCGCCAGCCGCCCGTCGCCGGTGCGGACCAGCGACATGAAGCGCGCGCCCTCGTAGGTGTCGCCCAGATAGATGCCTTCCTTCTCGACGAAGATGAACTTGCCCTGGTAGGCGCCGGTCAGTTCGCGGGTCGGGCTGCCCAGGCGCATGAAGCGGATGCGCATGCCCTCCAGCGAGGCGGCGCACAGCTCCATCGACGGCACGTTGCGCTCGACCGGATTGAACTTCAGCGTGCCGTCCGGCTGTTCGATGACATGCAGGCAGACGCCGGATTCGAAGGGGGCCCGCGTCTGCTTCTCGCACCCGGCCAGGGCGGTGGCGGCGAGGACGGAGGCGGCGAGGATCGGGAACAGGCGCATGGGTCTTACGTCTTTCTAGGCCGACGGAATGGAGCAGCTGGGCCCCTGCTCAATGATCGCATGGAAGCTGCGGTTGTCGGAGGACGATTCCACCCGGCCGGGCACCAGGCGCAGGGTCTCGTCGCCCCACCGGCCGTAGGTCGCGCCGCCGGGGCGCTCGCACTTGCCGTCGTACAGCTGCTGGGCGCAGGCGTTGCGGGTGATCTCGCCCGGCTGCTTGCGCCATTCGCCGCCGGCGTAGCGCCAGCAGACCGCCAGGGGCGCGCTGTCGACGGTCGGGGTCGTGGTCGGGGCGGCCGGGGCGGCGACCGTGACCGCGTCGGCGGGCGGCGGCAGCGGGGTCAGCACCAGGCCGGCCTGGTCGGCGGCGGCCAGGGCCCCGGTCTCGTCGACCCCGACGTCGAGGGCGCCGGTCGCCACGCCGTTCTTCTTGGCGCATTCGGCCAGGGTGGTCTCGCCGACGAACTGGCCGCTGACGAAGCAGCGCAGCGGACGGGCGGCGTCGAGCTTGGTGTCGTCGGCGCGGCCGGTCTCGACGACCAGCCCGCCATGCGAGGCGGGCGGGGCCTCGGCCGGCGGCTTGGCGCCGTGCATCAGGACGAGCGCGACGCCGAGTCCCGCGGCCAGGGCCAGGGCGGCGCCGCCGACCAGCAACACGCGTCGATCTTTGAGAAGTTCCATGCCCCCTGGCTACGACGCGTCGATGACGCTTTCAAGTCCAGTGGCCGCCGAAGGGCCGAGGGCCGCGCGGGTTGCGCCCTAACCGCCGCCGGTCAGCCGGTTGAGGGCGGCCTGATAGTTGGCGATCTGGTTGGTCAGATAGCTGGGAACCGCGCCGCCGGTCTTGCCGGAGCTGGTCGTCGTGTCGGCGACGACGCCGTTGGCGGTGTCGGCCATCTCGCGATAGGCGGTGCGCACCGCCGACAGGGCTTTGGTCATCGCCGCCACGGCGACCTTGCGGCCGGTCTCGTCGGTCAGGTCCAGGCCGGTGTTCAGCGACAGGCCGTAGATCGGCCCCTTGCCGTCGGCCGAGACGGTCTTGCCGTGGTCGGTCTTGGTGTTGCGCACCACGCCGGGGGCCAGGCCTAGGGCCTTGAGGACGTCGGTCCCGCCCTTGCCGGCCAGGATCTCGACGGTCGAGGTGGTCTGGGACGGGCTGATCCGCAGGCTGCGGGAATTGCCGGAACTGGCCAGCTCGACCTTGGCGGCGTAGCCTGAGGCCTTGCGGACCTTGTCGGCCAGGGTGTCGAGGGTGTCGTTGGCGTCGATCTTGATCGTCGTCAGGGTTCCGCGGGCGCGGGTGCGAATCTGGAAGGTGTCACCGGCCCGAGCCGAGGTGGCCGAGACGATCTTGTCGGACTGGACGAACTCCATCTTGCCGCGCGGCAGGCCGAAGAGGTCGAGGGCGCTGGAGCCCGAGGCGTCGACCGTGATCGAGGTCGGGGTGGCGTAGCCGTCCTTGCCGGTCAGGCGCTGCTGCCACGAGACCGAGCCGGCGGCGACGTCGAGCTGGGCGACATAGCCGTCCTTGTCGCCGACCGTGGCCTGGCCCGCCAGGTCCTTGCCCGCCGCCCCGACCAGCCAGACCTGGCCGTTCGACACCGCCATGCCGGTGACGGTGTCGTCGCCGGCGCCGCCATAATAGGCCAGGGCGTCCTGGGCGGTGCTGGTGAGATCGAGTGAAACGCGGGCGGCGAAGCCGTCCGAACCGCCGGACGCCGCCGCGGTCTTGTTGCCGATCGCCAGGCCGGGGTTGGTGGTGGAGCCGCCGATGTAGAGCTGGCCGTTGTCGATCGCCAGGCCGGCGATATTGCCGCCCTTCAGCGAGCCGAGGTCGCGGGTGGCGCCGGCCGTGAAGGTCGCCGACTTGGTGTAGGTCACCGGCGCGGTCACCCAGACTTCCTTGTCGTTCAGCGCGGTGCGGTCCTCGGTCACGACGCTGGTGGCGACATCGAAGCTGCGCAGCATCGCCTCGCTGCCTTCGTTGCTGGCCACCACCACCTGCGAGCCGTTGACGACGATGCCCGAGACGGTGTCGTTCTCGGCGCCGCCGAAATGGGTGGTGAACAGGGCCTTGGGCGTGCCGGTGATGTCGGTGGCGAAGCCGGTCAGATAGGCGTCATAGCCGCCCTTGGTGGCGCCGGTGGCCGAGCCCGGCAGGTCGGACTGGGTGCGGCCGCCGACATAGACCACGCCGTCGGCGCCGAACGCCACGGCGGTGGCCTGATCTTCCAGCATGCCGCCGCGGCGCACCGTCCAGGCCTCGTCGCCCTGGGCGTTGTACAACGTGACGAAGCTGTCGGTGACCGCGCCGGCGCTGTCGGAATTGATCGGCCCGTTGGTCGCCCCCGACATCAGGCCCGAGACCGAGCCGGCGATCGCCACCTGGCCGTCGGCGGAAATGGCCATGTTGTAGCCGGTGGCGGTGTCGGCCGCGCCGAGGGTGCGGGCGTAGAGCAGCTTGCCGGCCGAGTCGTATTTCAAAAGGGCGACGTCCTGGTCGCCCTTGATCGTCTGGCTGCTGGTCGTGCCGTCGACATCGGCCAGCACATAGAGCGCGCCGTCGGGGCCGGTCATGGTCTTGTGGACGGCCGAGACGGTCCCTTCCAGGGTGTCGGAGAAGACCTTGGTCCCCACCGTTCCCGCCGTGCCCGGGCCGTACTTGGTCAGGGTGTTCTCGATGACCGCGTCGTCGGTGGCGGTGTCCTTGTCCGGATCCGGATTGCCGGCCGCGGTGGTGATATAGACGGCAGGCTTGGGCGCCGGGGCCGAGAAGGTCAGGGCCTCGGTGGAGTCGCCGCGGATGCGCAGGGCGAAGTCGTCGCCGGTGGCCGGCAGCTTGACGGTCTGGCCGTTGACGGTGGTGGTGCGCTCCTGGCCGACCGTGCGCTCGACCGCAAATTCGGTGTCGAACCCCGCCGCGGCCAGCTGGTCGTTGAAGAAGCTGACCACGTTGGACATCGTCCGCGGCGTGGTCCCCATCTGCGACAGGTCCATGGTCACGTCGGTCGAGACGCCGAACTTCTTCACCGACATCGTGAAGCTGACCGCCCCCTTGAAGGCGGGAACCTCGTCGTCGACCTGGCCGCTATAGATCGTGTTGGTGACGTAGCCGTAGTTGCTCTTGGGCACGCCGACGCTGGACTTGTCGCTGTTCATCACCGCGCCGGTGGTGACCCGCATGGCGTCGGTGCTGAGGTTCTGGATATAGCTGTTGACCTCGTTCAGCCCCTTGCTGAACACGGCCTGCAGCCGCTTGATCTCGCTGTCGGAAACGTTCTTCTCGCTGGACCGATTGGCGATCGCCGACAGGGTGTTGAGCGCCTGGTAGGTGGCGAACAGCTTCTTGTAGTCGCCGCTGATCGTCGGGGCGGCGTTCTGGGCGGCGCCCTCGTCGACGAACTTGCGGCCGTTGAGCGCGGCCTTGACCAGGTCGCTCGGCTCGGTGGTCACCGCGGTCCAGGGCGCGCTGGGCACCGCCTTGCTGGTGGAGGACGGCAGGGAGGAGGACGAGCCGGTCGTCGACCCAGCCGCTCCCGCCGCCAGGCCAGCCGACTTGGCCTGGTAATAACCGAGCAGAAGACTGGAATCGAAAGTGATCACAGCAGGTCCCGACAGGACGCAATACGCCCCTTGGTTGGAGTGTCGGCGATGAACGCTGACGTTTCGTTAAGATGTGTGAATCAGGAGCGTGGCAGCCGAAAGTGTGAGCGGTTTCGGCGTCCGCCACGCTCCAATGTTTGATCTAGAGCCTTTTTAGACGCCTCACATTCCATGTGCGGCTAAAGGCTCTAGGCGGCGATCAGGTGGGCTTCGGTCAGCGAGCGCCGGACGGCGCCGCCCAGCTCGCGCCACTCCTCGGCCAGCATGCCCAGCAGCACCACGTCGCGCGGTTCGCCGTTCTTGAGCACATGGCCGCGCAGATAGCCCTCGCGACGGAAACCCGAGGCCGCCTGCGCCTTCAGGGCGGCGTCGTTGTCGGCCATTACCTCGGCGAACACCTTGTGCAGGCCCAGCTCGCCGAACGCCCGGTCCAGGCCCAGCACCTGGGCCGCCCGGCCCACGCCCCTGCCCCGCGCCTCGGCCGAGCCGAGGAACCAGTTCCAGCCGGCCCGGCGGTGGTGGCTGAGCAGGCCGGTCAGGGTCAGCAGGCCGGACGGCTCGCCCGAGCGGACGATCATCCAACCGCGCATGTCGGGATCGGTGCGCAGCGCCTGGAACCAGGCCGCGTGCGCCTCGTGGCTGGGAAAGGCCGCGTCGGACATCCAGCGGTCGACCTCGGGCTCGCCCCGCCACTTGAACAGGATCGCCTCGTCCTCGTCCCTAAGATCACGAAGGTCGATCATGCCGAGTCGTTTCCCCCAAGCCGCGTTTCGGGAAGTCTACTATCCCGCGGAGGCTAGGCCTAGCTGCCGCTACCGAACAGCGAAAGGATGATCTGCGGCGCCTGGTTGGCGATCGACAACGCCTGGGCGCCAAGCTGCTGCTTGACCTGCAGGGCCTGCAGCCGCGCGCTTTCCTTGGCCATGTCGGCGTCGACCAGATTGCCCACGCCGGTCTCCAGCACGTCGCTGAGCTTGGAGACGAAGGTGTTGTGGGCCTCGATCTGCTTGGCCTGGGAACCGATCGAGCCGACGGCCTGGTTGACCGCGCTGAGCGTCGCATCCAGGCGGGTCAGCACGCCGGCCGCCAAAGTCTGGGTGCTGATGCTGTCGGTCGCCGTCAGGGTGTTGATCGTGCCGCCCAGCGACAGGTTCTGCAGGTTCAGGGTGATAGAGGTCACCGCGTCGGCGTCGGCCAGGAAGGTGATGTTGAAGGTTTCGGTGCCGTTCAGGATGTTGGCGCCGTCGAAGGTGGCGCTGTTGATCACCTGGGTCAGGTTCTTCAGCAGGCCCTGGAAGTCGGCGTTCAGGGCCGTCCGCGACGAGGTCGACAGCGAGGTGTCCTTGGCCGCGACCACCTTCTCGCGCATCTGGGTCAGCAGGTCGGAGACCGATTCCCCCGCGGCCAGGGCGACGTCGGCGATCGAGGTGGCCCGGTCCAGGCTCATCTTCACGGCCGACAGCGCCGAGCGGTCGGACCGCTGTTCCTGGGCGATCGACCAGACGGCCGCATTGTCCTTGGCGCCGGAGATCGCCAGGCCGGTGTTGATGCGGGTCTGGACGCCCGACATCTCGTCGTTGGTCTTGTTCAGATTCTGAAGGGCGATCAGCGCGGGCTGATTGGTGTTCACGCTCAGCGTCATCACGGTCTCCGAACGGCGTTTCTTGCCAATGAGGCTCGGAACGCGATTCGGCGGCCGAGCAGGTCGACCGCGACGCTAGGGCTCGGGGAGTAAGAATATGGTTAACGCGCGTAAACCATGTTTCGCCTGCGACGTCGCGCCGCGGCGGGCCTGGCCCGAGGGCCGCCTTCAGGTCAGGCCGTCGAAGACCTCGCCGGGATCGTAGTGCTCCGCCTGCCTGAACCGCAGCACTTCCTCGCGCGGCAATTGCTGCAGGGTCTCGCCGGTGCGCCGATCGACCGTCTTGTAGACATAGGTGCCGGTCGCGTCGTCCTGCTCGATCACCAGGCGCAGGTCCCAGGGCTGGGGCCCGTCGGCCTGGGCCGGCTTGGCCTTGTCCGCAGAAACGGCGGCGCCGCCCGCGGGCGAACCCGGGACGGTCATGGAAGGCGGCGCGGGGGGCGTGGACGGCTCCGGCATCGGCGGCGTCAACGCGGCTTTTGTTTCCATCACTCCTATCGCGGCCGGTTCCCGGCGGCGCCTCTACTGGTCCCTCCCCTCGGGCGGAGGCCCGCGGAAAAGGCGGGGCGGGCCCGAAGGACCCGCCCCTTCTTCGTTCCTATCGGAACAGGCTGAGGATCGACGAGGACGCCTGGTTGGCGATGGAGAGCGCCTGGATGCCCAGCTGCTGCTTGGTTTGCAGCGACTGCAGCTTGGCGCTTTC
>Ga0136846_1221281_pt1 | contig 13291 bp, 5 predicted proteins | sample HopSoiMetagenom2_FD_96841 | JGI IMG/M metagenome (GOLD analysis project Ga0136846, IMG submission 96841) | Grasslands soil microbial communities from Hopland, California, USA - 2 Assembly 2016 (version 4) | ecosystem: Environmental > Terrestrial > Soil > Grasslands | place: USA: Hopland... | reverse complement strand
GAGGCCGCCCATCGCACCCGCGCGGCGACGACGCGCCAGGGGGCGGCACCTGAAGCTCGCTCACGGTATGTAGCTGAGCTGCCTGCTATTGCGGCGCGGCGCGGCTGGCGAGATCGGCGGCCATCGCCAAGGCCCCGGTGAGCTCGGCTCGGCCGCCCAGCGCTGCCGGAACGACCTGGGCGGCGGCGGACACGGCAGGCGCCACGAATCGGCGGATCGACGCCTCCACGCCCTCCTGCATGGCCGCTCCGGCCGTGCCGAGTTCGCCGCCGAGAATGACCGCGGTCGGGTTGAGCAGGTTGCACATCGCGGCGAGTACGCGCCCCAGGGTTCGGCCGGCTTCGTCGAGGATGCGTTGGGTCATGGGGTCGTCGAACTCCGTGAGCGACACTCCGTCGACGTCGAGTCCGGGGTGGGAGTGCGCGACCTGCTGGCGCACGCTGTCGATGGAGACGACCGCTTCCAAACATCCGCGCTGACCGCACCGGCACAGTTCGCTCTGTCCGGTCAGCTGCGTATGGCCGATTTCGCCGGCTATGCCGGTTGCGCCGTGATAGGGCTTGCCGTTGATCACCGGGCAGGCTCCTATGCCGTGGGACACCTTGACGTACAGGAAGTCGTTGAGACCGCGGCCAGCGCCGTGGCGCAGCTCCCCGTAAGCGCCGAGAAACGCGTCGTTCTCGACGTATACAGCTACGTCACCCAAACGGCGCTCGAGTTCCTGAACCGGGGCGAGCCCGACCCAACCGGAGAGGATGGTAGGCGAGCTGACCAACCCGGTGCGTATGTCCAGAGGCCCGGGGACACCTGCCACGACTGCCTCGACCGGTCCGATGCCGTTGTCGCGTTGCAGCCGGGCCAGCGTGTCGGTGGCGACGTTCAGCGCTTCGACCGCGTTGAGATCGACCGGAAGGTCGACGCGCTCCTCAGCGATAACAGTGCCGCTGCCGTCGGCGACGGCGGTGTGGATGTGGCAATGCCCGAAGTCCACACCAGCGACATAGCGCGCGGGCGTCGCCGGGCGCAGCTTGGTGCCGGGACGGCCGCTGCCGGACCCGCGCCCCTTCGTCTCCGCCTCGCACTCGATGACGCTGCCGTCGGACAGCAGCTGACCGACCGCGTGGTTGATCGTGCTGCGGGGCAGCCCGGTGAGAACCGCGAGCTCGCCGCGGGTCAGCTCATGTGCGGTGCGGATGAACTCGAGGATCTCGTCACGGGTGCGCTGCCGGGCGGGCACGGTCCGAGCGGGTGGCATTCGTCCAATGTACGACAGATCAGTCCACATTTCGCCAACCATGACTCAAAACATCCGTTGAACGAGTGATCAATCGCTCATTGACAGCTCGAAACCCGGTACGTAGTCTCCTAAATATCCCAAATGAGCTGAATTGAGGACCGCGGTGCGCGGGCACGGGCCAGGCTTCCTGACTTCGATCACTCGGCTCGACATTCGACGACAGGAAGGACTGCGCATGTCTGTCTTGCGCGCGGGCCGCGCCAGAAAATGGACGGCTCTCCCGGTGGCGCTCGCCGCCGGACTGGCCCTCGTGGGCCCCGTTACGGCGCACGCTTCGACACCCAATGCTGATCCGGGTCCACTCGAACTGGCCAACGCGGCATTGTCCAGAACGGCGGCAACGGAGGGGATGGTGCTCCTGGAGAATCAGGGCGACGCCCTGCCGATGGCGACGTCCGGCAACGTTGCGCTCTTCGGGGTCGGCGCCTACAAGACGGTCAAGGGTGGCACCGGCTCCGGGGCCGTCAACAACCGGTACACGGTGACCGTTCGGCAAGGCTTGGACAACGCCGGCTACGCGGTGACGACCAGCCCGGCCTACTGGTCGGCGATGACCAGCGCGTACGACGCGAAGTACGGCAACTCGGGCGGCAGCCTCTTCGGCCCCGCGATCGACTACTCCTCGGTCGAGCAGCAGTTGACGGCGGACACGGTCAAGCCGACAGCGCCGACAGACACCGCGATCTACGTCGTCTCCCGCAACGCCGGGGAGGGCGCCGACCGCAAGTCCGGCCCCGGCGACTATTTGCTCACCGACACCGAGAAGAACGACATCGCACTTATCGGTCAGACCTATCGGCGTGTGGTCGTCGTGCTCAACGTCGGCGGCATCGTCGACACCTCCTTCTCCAAGGAGATCAACGCGAGTGTCCAGGATCCCTCCGGCGGGCCGGCGGTCGACTCCCTGCTGCTGATGAGCCAGCCCGGGCAGGAAGCCGGCAACGCGCTGGCCGCAGTGCTCAACGGCACCGTCGACCCGTCGGGTCGCCTGACCGACACCTGGGCGTCGAAGTACTCCTACTACCCCGCGTCGGCAACGTTCGGAGCGAATGACGGCAACACCGCCACCGAGCCCTACAGCGAGGGCATCTATGTGGGGTACCGCTACTTCGATTCGTTCTACAAGACGATCAACCCGACGGACCCGGCGAGCGTGGTCAACTACCCGTTCGGGTACGGCCTCTCCTACACCACCTTCAAGATCAACGTGCAGACGGTCCAGGCCGACGCCAAGACGGTCTCCGTCCGGGCGAAGGTGACCAACACCGGCACCCGCAGCGGCAAGGAGGTCGTACAGGTCTACTACTCAGCTCCGCGGACCGGCATCGACAAGCCCTACCAAGAGCTCGCCGCTTACGGCAAGACCGACGAGTTGGCCCCCGACCAGTCGCAGACCCTCACGCTGTCCTACGACACCACGCAGATGGCGTCGTACAACCCTGGCCGGTCGGCAAACGTCCTCGACGCCGGGACGTACGCGGTCCGCGTCGGCGACTCCTCGCGCAACACCCACGTCGCTGCCCGACTCGAACTGCGCAGCCCGGTAGTCACCGAGAATATGAACTCCGAGCTGGCTGATCAGTCTCCCGGCACAGAGCTCACCAGCTCGCCGGACAACTTCTTCACCTACCCGGGTGAAGCCAAGGAGCTCGCCACCGCGCCGCGGCAGCTGCTTGACGCCGCCGCCTTCACCACCCAGGACGACCGGTCCCCATACGAGCAGGACGTTGCCGTTGCGGCCACGTCGCCGTACGCGGCCATCGACGGCAGCACCATCTCCTCGACCACTGCCTACGTCGACTCGTCGCAGCAGAACAACTGGGACGGCACGGGGGCGCCGTACGCGGCCAAGCCCGGTGAAACGGTGCAATCCGTGACCACGAAGCCCGGCGCGACACTCTTCGACGTGGCCAAGGGCACGGTGTCGATGCGCCAGTTCGTCGCCGGCCTCAGTGTCACTCAGCTCGGCAACCTCGTCGAAGGCGCCAGGACCCTGGGCTCGACACCCTCTGCGGTAGGAGCGGCTGGGTACACCACCGCGAACTACGAGAACCTCGGCATCCCCGGGATGGTTCTGTCCGACGGGCCGGCAGGCCTTCGGTTGACCCAGCAGATTGCCGGCAATCCGACCACCTACCAGTGGGCCACCGCGTGGCCGGTCGGCACCATGCTCGCCCAGAGCTGGAACCGCGACCTAGTCCGTGAGGTGGGTGACGCCATCGGTCAGGAGATGCGCGAATACGGCGTGACCATGTGGCTCGCTCCCGGCATGAACATCCACCGCGACCCGCTCAACGGCCGCAACTTCGAGTACTACTCCGAGGACCCGCTGGTCGCCGGCCTGACAGCCGCCGCTACCACGCAGGGGGTGCAGAGCAACCCGGGTGTCGGCGTCACGGTCAAGCACTTTGCCGAGAACAGCCAGGAAGCCAACCGCAATGCCGACAACGCCGTCGTCAGTGAGCGCGCGCTCCGCGAGATCGAGCTCAAGGCGTTTGAATATGTGGTCAAGTCCGCACAGCCGATGGCAGTCATGAGTTCCTACAACAAGATCGACGGCACGTGGGCGTCGATGAACTACGACCTGCTCACCGACGTCTTGCGTGGGGAGTGGGGATTCAAGGGCCTCGTCATGAGCGACTGGGGCGGATCCCACAGTGCCGTGGCCAGCATGTACTCCGGCAACGACCTCATCGAACCGGGCGGCAACCCGAACGAGGTCATCAATGCGATCAAGCAGTCAACCCCGCAGATCGACGTGAGCGGACTGCCGGCCTACAGCCAGTCGGGCACGCGCTATTCATGGTCACTGGGCAGCCTGTCGCTGTCCGCCACAGGCACCGAGACCGTGTCCACGACGGTCGACCAGACGACAGATCTGACCAAGGTGCCGCTGTCCGGAGTGACGACAACGGACGCCGGGGGCCACCAGGTGTTCACGCCGAACCCGAGGTTCACCTCCGTTGATGCGGCGTACAAGGCAGTGACAGCGCTGCTGGCCGGGTCGGCGTTCAACGCCAGCCAGAAAGCGGCCGTCAGCATCACGAACGTCGTTCATGCAACACCGGGCGATGACACGACCCCGGTGACCGCGTACACAGTCACCCTCAAGGGCACGTACCCGGCCAGCTACGACATGCGGCTGGGCGACCTGCAGCGAAGCGCGATGCGCATCCTCAACGTCGCGACGCAAAGTGAGCCGTTCCAGCAGCTCGCCGCGCAGCTGGGGGTGACCGGCATACAGACTGGCTCGTACACCGGTCAGTTCGCCGACCTCACGCAATTCGTGAGCGTCGACAAGGGCACGGTGAACGGACCGAACGACTGACCCTGCAGGCAGCGGACACGCTTGCCTGAGCCAGCAGCGGCGCCGACCGCACGGATCATCCGTGCTGTCGGCGCCGTCTGACGTCCGCGGGACTCCTTGCCGCGGTTTCCGGGCCGGCCACAGCCGGCACGCAGGCTCAGCTGGTAATGGTGATCGGGACTGTGTTCGAGGTTCCGCCTTCGGTGTGCACGTTGACGGTCGCGGTGTCGCCCGGGCTCACGTGCCATATCCCGCCCGGGCCGCTGGGGGTCGGGATGGTGAAAGTGATCTTCGTGTCGCTCCAGCTGTTGACCACGAAGCTCGCACCGTCGAACGGCGCGCCCCAGCTCGTGTCGCCGTCCACGAAGAACAGGTAGCTCGAACCCTGCGTCGCGCCGAAGTTCTGCCCGTTGATCGTAACGACGTCGCCGGCAGCGGCATGGTCCGGCTGCACCGAGTCGATGTGTGGTGCGACCAGTGGCGGCGGTCCCTGGTATGTCGTCACGACTCCGGAGCTGCCGTTGCTGACGTAGCGGACGGTGCCCTTCAGCGCCGCCGTCACCGGTCCGCTCTGCGACGCGGGCGCCGTGACCGTCCAGTGGACCGTCGCCGTGCCGCCGGCCGGCACCCGGCCCACCGCGGTGGCATCGGTCGCCGCAAACGTCCAACCAGCAGGCCCGGACAGGTCAGCTTGCACTCCGGTGATCGCACCGGGCCCCCCGTTCCGGACCGTCTCAGCCACTGTCGCCGACTGTCCCGGCGACAACGTCGTCGGCGTCGACGGGTCCAGCGCCAGCGCGACCGCCGCCGTTTCGCCGCGGGTCACCGCCTGCCCGCCGTACTGTGTCACCGTTGCGGACCGGTTGACCGAAAGGCGAGGCGTGTTGACGTGCAGCGTTGCGTTGCCGTCGTCGTACCACCAGCCGGGCGACACGCTTCCAGCCTCGACCCGTTGGACGGGACTCCCGTCGAGGGTTACTCGATGCGGTCCGGAGATGTCGACGAACTTCAGCTGGTACCCGCGACTGGCGAGGGCGCCGGGATAAGAACCAGCCCGCGGCCCGATCGTCACCGACGAGCTGGTGCCGGCCTGGTCGTAGCGGACGGGCGTGCGCGCCGACTGACCGTTCTGATACCCGAATCCCTCGCCGGCGTCCTCGTAGAGCGAAAAAGCGCCGCTGCCACCAGCGAAGACGTTCAGTGTCAGCGGGTCGACCGGCGCTGCGCCGACATGCTCCATCGCGGGCTGCTCAGGGACGATGCCGCCGGCCCGGACGAACACCGGCATCCGGTCGAGCGGCTCGGTGAGCGTCGCGCTGCCCGGGCCGGTGAACGTCGCCCCGGTGAAGTAGTCGGTCCAGCGGCCTGGCGGGAACCAGACACGCTGTTGGGCGAGAGTGCCCGGCGTCGTCACCGGTGCGACCAGAACATCCGGTCCGTAGAGGTACTCGGTGCCGTTGTCGTAGGCCGCCGATTGGTCCGGGTAGTCGAGGTAGAGCGGCCGGGCGATCGGCAGGCCCGTCTGGGTGGCCTGCTGGGCGAGTGTGTAGGTGTACGGGACGAGCGCCTCGCGCAGTCTCAGGAACCTCGTCGCGGGGTCCTGCGCGGCGCCGTAGTCCCACGGCAGCCGGTCGCCGTGGTCGGAGTGCAATCGAAGGATCGGCTGGAAGGCCGCGAACTGCACCCACCTGTCGTACAGGTCGTCGGGCAGGTGCTTGCCCTTGAAGCTGCCGATGTCGTGGCTGACGTACGGCTGCCCGACGCTCGCCTCGGCCGTGGTCATCTGCGCCTCGAACGCCAGCGTCTGCCAGGTGGCCTCGGTGTCGCCGGTGAAGTGCACGGTGCTGCGGTGCTCCCCCCACGGCCCGGCCGCCGGGGCGCCGCGGTAGTCCTCGAAGGACGACCCCAGCCGGGCCAGGACGAAGCCGCGCAGCCCGCGGGCGTCGAGATCGCGCGCGTACAGGTCGTTGATCCAGCTGTCCGGTGTCAGGCCGGGCATGTCGACGACCGAGTCGGTGCAGCACCAGTCGAGCCACCACTGCCGCACGCCCTGCTGCTCGAAGGATTGGTGCAGGTCGAACCACGCCTTCGCCTGAGCCGGGTCGCTCCAGTCGAAGCGGTAGCACTGCGGCGAGAAGCACTGGGCGGCGCGCTGCAAGCGGCCCTGCGCCGTCTGCTGCGTCGACGGGAATTTCGGATCGCTCGCGTCGATGCCCGCGTGCACGTTGAGGGTCACGTTGAGTCCCTGCTGCTTGGTCCAGTCCAGGAAGCCTTGTGGGTCAGGGAACAGGTTCGGGTTCCAGTTCCAGCCGTCCCACGTCTGCGGCGACTTCCAGTCGGTGTCGACGACCAGCGCATCGAGCGGGACGCCGTGTGACCGGAACGCCGGGATCAGCTGATTCTCGTAGTCGGACGTCGTGTACGCGTTGTAGCGGGAGAACCAGACGCCGAACGCCCACTTCGGCAGCACGTCGGCCGGGCCGGTGAGCGCGCGCAGGTCGTGCAGCGCCTGCTGGTAGTCGTGTCCGTACCCGAAGAGGTAGCCGTCCTGGTACGGGCCGTCGTGCGCGGGACGCGGCTGTGGCCAGCCGGATCCGGTGCGCAGCGCCGTGTAGGTGTCGTCCAGCAACGACCACCCGCGCCGGTTGAGGATGCCCGGGTGCAGCTGAACGTCGCCGATGTCGCCGCCGGCCTGGTTGGTATACGCGTCGAGCCCGCGTGTCCAACCGCCGAGCTGACCGTCCTCGGAGACTGGCGCGGGTGGCCCGGCGGCCGGGTAGGCGGCACCAGGCTGGGTGATCGCGACGCTGTCCAGGTTGACGTTGCAGCCGTCGCCCGCAGCGCACAGCGTGCCGACCGTGTTCGCGCCGGCTGACAGCGGAATGTCGATCGAGGCCACTGACCACGAGTCCCAGTTCCCGGTCGGCGGCAGGCTGAGCTGGCCGACCACGTTGCCGGCGACTCGCACGCTCAGCGTGCGCGTCAGGCTGCTGCCGTTCGCGTAGCGCACCTGCAGCGGATAGGTGCCGGCGCTCGGCACGCCGCTCAGCGCCCAACTGTCGGCAGCGCTGATCTGTCCGTAGTCCGCGGTGAAGCCGCGCCCGGTGAAACCGGTGTGGTCGTAGTTGACGGTTTCCCCGCCGATGAGCTGTCCTTCCTCGGCCTGGCAGGCCGCGCCCAACGCGCAGGCACCCGGCGCCGGCGGCCAGGACGGATGCCCGGTCTGCCACACGCCGGCGACGGGCACCGAGATCGACGTGTTCTGCGGCGTGAACTTGCCGGAGTCCTCCTGATACCGGACCGTCATCTGGCCGGTGTCGATCTCTCGCCAGCCGTCCACGACGTCGGTTGTGTAATGCGGCACCGGGAAGTCGCGGTTGACGACGTTGAACGTCGTCGCGTCCTCGAACCGCCCGTCCGCGGCGTACTCCAACCGGATCAGCTTCGGCGTGAGCACCTCGAACCGGGCGTGACCGTCGGTGACCACAGCGGACCCGGGAGCCGCCGAAGATTCCGACGCGACGCCCGGGGCCAGCGCCAGCACCAGGCCGAGGATCAGGAACGCTCGTCGCATGACTCAGCCCACCTATGTCGCGAAGATGTACCATTCGCACCGTATGCCCGGGTTGATTCGAGGGTCAAGAGTCACGAATTCGACTGATTCGGGCCGTTTTCGTCGTGAATTGGACTAGACCCGGCGGCTGATGCCGCCGGGCCTCGTCACTGTCATTTCACTATCGGCCGGCGAACCGGCCGCACATCAGGGCTTCGGACCCGTCGGCACCGCCACCAGATCGGCCTGCGCCGCGCCACTCGCGTCGTCGAGCGCCACGACCATCCACCCCTTGACCTTGCTGGACGACACCCCGGCCTGGCTGTACGCCAGGTCGATGCGCGCAGTGCCTCCCGGGGACAGAACCTCGAACTGCCCGCTGGTCGCCGCCGGAGCGTAGGCATCGAAAACCGCGCTCGTCGTGCCGTCAGCGGATCCGTTGAGGAGGTCGAAGCCAGCCACCGAGTAGGCGAACGACGGGTGTGCCGCCGAGACGCCGATCTCGCTGGCCAATACCGGCAACTCCATCGTCGAGGTGTTCATCGGTGCGGTCGCCACCCACGCGTCGACGACGGTGAAGTCGCTGTCCGTGATGAGCGAGACGTATCGGCCGTCGAACTCGCCGGCGGTTGCCTGGCCAAGATCGGTGCCGATGACCCAGGCGTCGGCGGTGCCGTCACCGTTCGTGTCGATCGGGATGTCAACCTCCGTCGCCGCGGCAGTCGACCACCCACGGTGCATGTTCACGGCGAACACCAGCGAGCGGTCCGAGTCCTCCCCGCCCTGAACAGCACCAGGCAGCACCTGGAGACCCGCGGCCCGCACGTCGGCGATCCCGTCGACGTCAGCGGGGTCGGAGATGCCCCACGCGTAGACGTCGGCGATGCCGCTGTGCACGCCGTCGTTGTGGACGGTCACCGAGGTCGTCCGGCCGGAACCACCGGCCGGCACCGGCCGTGGTGCGCTCGCCGAACTCGTCGTGATGTTCGACAGCCCGCGCGGGGCGACGAGGAACGGTACCCGCAGCGAGTAGACGCCGGCGCCGCTGCTGATCGGCGTCGCGACGACCGCACCTCGGATGGACACGAGCGCGCCGAAGTTCGACGTCTCCGCGGGTGGCAACGCCGCGACTTGCGCCGCAGTGAGCGACAACGTCACCTGCACCGTCTGGGACGACGCCGGCGCCACTGTCACCGTGCTCGGTGTGGCGCTGATGGTCGCCCCGAGCGGGTTTCCGTTGAACGAGCCGGCGATCGAGTACGTCAGCGGCGCGGTGCCGGTGTTCTCGATCGTCATGGGCAGCGTCTCCGAGTACGCCGTCGAAAGCTGCTCGGCGCCGTAGCTGAGCGTGCTCTGACCGTTGCCGGCGAGGATGTCAGCCTTGGTGTCGATCGCCCGCTGGATCTGGACGACGCCAGCACCCGAGATCCGCGGGTTGTAGGTGAGGTCCAAGCTCGGGTCGGCGGTGTTCATGATCGCCGCCTTGATCCGCGCCGTGCTCCAGTCCGGGTGTGCCTCGGTCATCAGCGCCGCAGAGCCGGCAGTCGCCGGGGCGGCCTGCGAGGTGCCCGAGATCGTCGCCGCCTTGAAGCCGGTACCGACACCTGCGGAGAGGACCGCGACGCCGGGCGCGGTGACGTCCGGCTTCACCGCGCTGTCCCCGTTGCGCGGGCCGCCCGAGGTGAACGACGCGAGTTTCTGGTACCCCGGGTTGTTGATCTCGGTGTGCGTCAGTGTCACCGTGCCGCCGTCGGCCGTGACTAGCGTCGTGGTCGCCGCGGCCGTGCCCGGAGCACCGAAGAACGGGATCGTCACGTGGAACGGCGCACCGGTGTCCGGGTTCTCGGTGATCTCGCCCTCCATCGGAGGGTAGGCAGCGTCAGAGTTGATCATGACGACTGCCGCCGCACCGGCCTGCTGGCCGAAGATCGCGCGAGCGACACGAGCGCAAGTGCCGCGCTTGGTGACGACCAGTGCGCCGGTGACGTTGGCGGCGGTGTACTCGGCCGGGTCACAGCCCAGTGAAAGGCTGCCGTCCGCGTCGCGCAGCACCTTGACCGGCAGCGTTTCGCCCTGGGGGAAAGATGCCTCGTTCGAGTCCTGCAGATCGACCGTGCCGCTCGTCTGGCTGAACGTGGCATGCGCGCCCGGGACGGTCGCCCGCGAAGCGTCGAGCGCCGCGACCGAGATCGCCCGGTCGGCGGAGGCCGGCGAGCCGGTGAGGTAGGCGTTCTGGCCGTTGTTGCCCGCCGAAGACACGATGACCGTGCCCGCCTGGGCCATTGCGTTCACGGCTTCGACCTCGGGGTCGTCGGCGGTGCCGAACGGCGAGCCCAGCGACATGTTGACCACGTCCACGCCGTCCTGCGCCGCGCGGTCGAGCGCGGCGAGGACGATGGAGTTGTCGACTGATCCCTCGCAGCCGAAGACCTTGTACGCGTAGATCAGCGCGTTCGGCGCGATGCCCGGGCCCACGTTGAAAGTGTGGCTCGACAGGGTCGTCGAGTCGTACGGGCCGGTGTAGGTGCTGCCGTCCGCGAGCACACCCTGACCAGCGGCGATGCCGGCCACGTGCGAGCCGTGCCCGTTGCAGTCGAGCGGATCTGGGTCGGGGTGCGGGATCCGATCGGCCGGGTCTTCAGCCTCGGCGGCGTAGTCGTCACCGACGAAGTCGTAGCCGCCGACCACCTTCGCGGTCGGGAAACTGCCCGGCTCGATGACCGTAGGGTCGTTTGCGTCGTAGGCGGCCTCGGTGCCCGGGCCGCCGAAGTCGGCGTGGGTGTAGTCGACGCCGGTGTCGATGATCGCAACCTTCACGCCCTGACCGGTCCGCCCGGTGTTCTGCCATGCCTGCGGCCCGCCGATGTACTGGTTGCCGGCGACGTCGTCGAGCGTACTGGTGTGAACTGCGTGCACGGCAACGACGCCCGGCGTGGACTCCAGTGCTGGCAGGTCCTTCATGGCCACCTGGGCGGCAATGCCGTTGTAAGCGTCCTGATAGGTCTCGTACACGACGCCGCCGACAGCGTTGACTGCGTCGGTGAGCGGCCGCTGCTGTTGCTTGAGATCGGCTCGCGCGGACGCCTTGTCGTCTGCGGTCAGCGGTCGGCCGGTTCTCTTGGCGGCGGCCGTGCGCTCTGCGACAGAGTCACCGCCCAGCTGGAAGATGACCTTCACCTGGCGCTGGCTGTCCGCCGCCGCCGGGCGGAACGTGGTCCCGATCAGGCCGGCGCCGGACAGCCTCTCGAAGCGTGGTCGGTTCCCCGGGTCGGCCTGCGCGGAGGCAGCGGTAGCCACCCCACCCAGCGCCAGGACCCCAGCGGTCACCGCGCCGATGGTGCGTTTGTTCATGTAGTTCCCTCGGTAGGGGTCGTGCGGCCGCCCTGGTCAGCGTCACCGCGCTGCACGAAAGCCTAAGAGAGGAACGAGTCGGACACAAACGGACAGAATGACGCCCGGTTGGAACGACAAGCAGCGCCGGTGCGCGCCGCCAGCCTCGTATTGATCTTGTCGGTGAACTCGGCTCTGCTGGGCCGAGGTATGGACGAGCGCTTCAGTGCGAAAGCGTGCTTGCGTGATCCGGTACCTCGTGGAACAACGTTCGCGGTGGACGCGGCACGGGCGCTCGCTCAGGGCGCGGGGGCAGCTCCACCTGGGGCCGTTGCACCTCCGAGTACGGAATGGTCGACAGCAAGTGCGCGATCATGTTGATGCGGGCCCGGCGCTTGTCGTCGCCTTCCACCATCCACCACGGCGAATCGGTCAGGTCGGTGTGCACGAACATCTCGTCCTTGGCGCGCGAGTACTCGTCCCATCGCAGGATCGACTCGACGTCCATCGGTGACAGTTTCCACCGCCGCATCGGGTCCCCCTGCCGAGCGCGGAACCGCCGCTCCTGTTCCTCGTCACTGACCGAGAACCAGTACTTGTGCAGCAAGATGCCGTCATCGATCAAGAGTCGCTCGAAGATCGGGCATTGGGCGAGGAAACGGCGGTACTCCGCGGGCGTGCAGAAGCCCATCACTCGCTCGACTCCGCCGCGGTTGTACCACGAGCGGTCCATCAGCACGATCTCACCGGCAGCCGGAAGCTGTTCGACGTAGCGCTGGAAGTACCACTGACCCCGCTGGCGTTCGGTGGGTGCCGGCAACGCCACGATGCGGGCGACGCGAGGGTTGAGGTACTCGGTCACGCGTTTGATCGCGCTGCCCTTCCCGGCAGCGTCGCGACCCTCGAAGAGCACCAGGACGCGTGCGCGTTCTTCGCGCACCCATTCCTGCATCGAGACCAGTTCGGCCTGTAACCGGAACAGCTCTCGCTCATACACCTTGCGCCCGAGCCGCGTCGGGACCTTCGCTGAATCCGCTGGTGGTGTCATCTACGTCCTCCACGCTCGGCCAAGTATGACGCACCGTGGAACACAGTCGAACCCGGAGGCTGCGCCACGACCGCGTCCTCGGACCTGTGGCGCCGTGCACTGGAGTCATGCGACAAGGGTGATGACATGGCTGTCTCGCGCGGGGAACGTCGCTGGGATGATGCTGTGGGCCCGCCGATTGCCGATAGGGGTGGTCGTCTGAGCCCGGACGCCGCTTCTGGTCGAGCCCCGACGGTAGCGTCGGTGCTCCGGCCGCCCACCCACGACGCCTGGGCACCCGGCCATGGATGTCGACGGTTTGGGTGTTCACATGGGCTGGATTGACGCTGAGCTTGCGCTGGTCGCGCTGGCTGCCATGCTGTCGCCGACCACACTCACCTTCTCCGTCCTCGTGCTCGTACTGGGTGACCGGCCACGCCGCGCCGGGCTCTTGTTCTACCTCGGTGCCCTGGCTGCAACGCTGGCCGTCGGCGTGATCGCCGCATTCGTATTGGGCGATCGAGCCGCATCCACAACGTCGTCACCGAAGACGTGGGTCGCGATTGTCGACATTGTCGCAGCCGTGCTCCTGGCACGATGGGTCCTGCAGGTCGTGCGTCGCCCGGTAGCGCCCGAGAAGATCGATCGCATGGTCGCCCAGATAAGCAGGGTGGCTTCGTCGCCCGCTCTCGTCATCCTCGGCGCCGGAGCCGCACTGGCCAACCCCGGTGGATTCATTCCTATTGCGCTCAAGGAGGTCTCGGAAACGAATCCGAG
>Ga0136846_1218838_pt1 | contig 13291 bp, 6 predicted proteins | sample HopSoiMetagenom2_FD_96841 | JGI IMG/M metagenome (GOLD analysis project Ga0136846, IMG submission 96841) | Grasslands soil microbial communities from Hopland, California, USA - 2 Assembly 2016 (version 4) | ecosystem: Environmental > Terrestrial > Soil > Grasslands | place: USA: Hopland... | reverse complement strand
TTTCGCCGCACGCTCGAGCTGGGGTATGCCGACGACATCGAGCTGATGCTTCAGGTCGGGCGCTCGCTCTTTCGCGAGGGTTCGCTGCGCGAAAAAACAGAGTTCTTCGCCGCTGCCAAAGAGTTCTTCGAGACTGCTGTTCAACAGGCGCCCGATTCGGCCGAGGCCGTTGCGTGCGTCGGCTACAGCCAGCACCGAATGGGCGACGACGAAGCCGCCATTGCTTCGCTCCGCAAGTCGCTCCAACTCGACGGCGACCACGCGGAAGCGCGAATCTATCTCGCCAACATTCTCTACGATCAGGGTGAGAATGAGGCGGCGCTGTATCACTTCGAGCGCACCGGTCCCGAAGATCACTGGGACGAGCTTGGCATCTGGCGGCTGATCGAGCTCAAGCGCTCGCTGTATCGGCTCGAGGACAACGATCCTGAGTTGAAGCCGTGGGACGACCGCCTGTCCGAGCTAGCCAGTGAGCTCGACGACGTCGACACGATGTTGATGGAATTGGAGACTGAAGGCGCGGATGGTGCACCTGGCGCGGAGACAGCTCGGGGCCAGCTCGAGCTCTTCGGTACGCTGCTCAACTCGCTCGCCGAGCAAAAGCAGCCGCCGCCGCATCAAGTGATCGTGTCCGACGGGACTCAGTTCGGCGGGTCCTGGGAGGAGATCGTGCGCCGCTTGCGAGATGAAAAAGGAAATCCGGCCGACTCCCTCGAGGAGTTCATGACCGGTGTGTCGCAGCATGGCTTCAAGCAGACCGGCATCCGGATTCCGATCCACGACGCGGAAAGCTTCATCCGCGGTAGCGCCGTAGCGGGGCTCCTCCGGATCGTTCGGTGAATACGTACGAACAGCGCACCGCACGCGCGGCGCTCGACGCCGCGCGGCCGGCGGTCGCGCGCCTCGACTCCAGTCGAGGTCCGGAAGACCTGGCCGCCGACCTGATCGAAACGTGGGGCGCGATCGAGTCTGCGTTGCGCTCGCTTGTCGGCAGTACTGTGCTCACCGGACAGCCGCTCATTCGCGAAGCGCGCCAGCGGCAAGCCATCAACTTCGACCAGGCGAACACGCTCGCTGAATTCCAGGCGGTACACGATCGCCTTCAGGATACGAGCTATCGCCCGCAAGAGGCCGACATCAGCTCCGCGCGGAGCGCGTTCCTGAAGCTCGATACGGCACTCATGGGCGACGTAGCCCCCGCCGCTCGCCCGACGCCGCGCGATGCAGTGCCAACCGTCGTCGAGACCGCGGCTCCCGTCGAGGTCAGTGCGTCGAGCGGCCGAAGCATGCCGTCGTGGGCGATTCTCGGCGCGGTCGTCGTCGCCGCCGTCATACTGATCGGTGGCGGCTATCTGATCTTTGGCCGGCGGACGGCCGACTCGCTGCAGCAAGGCATCGATGCGTATGGTCGCGGACAGCGCGAGGTGGCGGTGAGCGCGTTCGGCCGCGCGGCGCGCGAGAATCCGAAGTCGGCGCTGCCGCACGTCTACCTCGGCCGCATGGCGCGCGAGGTCGGAAACTTCACCCTTGCCAACCAAGAGCTTCAACTGGCGCTGCAGGCCGACCCGAACAACGCGACTGCATTGCGTGAGATGGGTGCGAACCTCCTCACGCAAGGAAACTTCGAGCTGGCGCGCCGCTTCTACGTTCGCGCCGTGCAGGCCGATCCCACCGACAAGAACTCGCAAGGCTATCTGGGCTGCACGCTCATGCGTCTCGGGCGCACAACGGAAGCGACGAACTTCCTCACCCGCGCCGGACCCGGTGCGTGGAGCAACTGCACACCGGCACAGACGCCCACCGGCCAAGCCGCCGCTAATCTTCCGCCGCTCTCGTAACAACCGACGTGCTTCCAACTATTGACGCCGCGTCCGTCTTGCGCACGCGGTTGCCGAACGGTCTCACCGTTCTGATCCGGCAGGACCGATCCGCGCCCGTCGTTGCCATCGTCACCTACGTCTGTGCGGGCTACTTCGACGAGAGTGACGACGTCGTCGGCATCGCGCATGTGCTCGAGCACATGTATTTCAAGGGGACGCCGTCGCGCGGGGTTGGTGAGATCGCGAAGGAGACGAAGGCGGTGGGCGGCTACCTCAATGCCGCGACGATCTACGATCACACGGTGTACTACACCGTGCTGCCATCGTCTGGATTCGCGCGGGGTCTGGACGTTCAGGCCGACGCCTACGCGAGATCGCAGATCGACGCTGGTGAATTGGCGCGCGAGCTCGAGGTCATCATCCAGGAAGCGAAGCGAAAGGCCGACAATCCTGGCGCCGTCTCGACTGAAACGTTGTACGAGTTGTTGCATGACCGGCATCGAATTCGGCGCTGGCGCATCGGGCGCGAGCCGGGGCTTCGCGCTCTCGGTCGTGATGCGCTCGTTGGGTTCTACCGCAATTTCTATCACCCCGGCAACACGATCCTCTCTATCGTCGGCGACGTCGATCCAGCAAAAGCACTCGCCGAGGTGGAGCAGAAATACGGATCGCTGCCGGCCGGCCAACCGTCGCGCAACCGTGGCCCGACCGAAGAAGGAACCGCCGGCTTTCGTTATCGCGAATGGACCGGGGACATTGGACAAACACAGCTCGCGTTCGGCTGGCGCACACCCGGCACAACGCATCCAGACACGCCCGCGCTCGACACACTGGCGACCGTTCTCGGCGGCGGACGGGCGTCGCGGCTGTACCGCGCGGTGCGTGAGCGCCGACATGCCTCGTCAGTAAGCGCGTACAACTACACGCCGACTGACATCGGCGTGTTCGTCGCCCACGCCGAGCTGCCACCGGAACACGCCGCGGATGCCGCTCGCGCGATGTGGGATCAGATTCGCACGATTCGCGAGGGGGACCTCGGCGAGTTCGAGCTGGAGCGCGCCAAGCGAATTCAGGAATCGCAGTGGTTGCGGCGTCTCGAAGACATGGAGGGGCAGGCCAACTACCTCGCTGAGTGGGAAGCCCTCGGCGATTGGCGCATGGGCGAGCGATATCTCGAGCGCATGCTGACCATGACGCGCGCCGACGTCGTCGAGGCGGCCGTTCGGCATCTGAACCCCGACAACGCGTCGGTGGTCGTGTATCGTCCAACGAACTCGTCGCAGGTCGCTGCATCTGCCGACGACCTGCGTGCATTACTCCGTCGCGAGCCGCGTCCTGAAGCGCTGACCGCTCCATTGCCGTATAAGGCGCGTGTCCTCGGCGCGGCATCCCGACCGGAATTTGTTCGCGAAGAAGCCGGCGTACGGGTGTATCGCTCCGCGCTTGGCGTGCAGATCCTCGTTCGGAGAAAGCCAGGCGCGCCGCTCGTCCACGTCGGTGCGTACGGCGCGGGTGGCTCGTGCGACGAGGATCTGAAGCTCGGTGGGGTCACCACGCTGATGGTGCGCGCCGCGATCAAGAAAACGGCGACACGAACCGCGCTGCAAATTGCCGAGGAAGGCGAGATGCTCGGCGGAAGCGTCACCGGACTTGCGGCTTCGGAGAGTTTTGGCTGGACGCTCTCGGTGCCGGCGCGGCACGCGTCCTCGGCGGTCGAGTTGTTGAGCGACGTGGTGCAGCATCCGACGTTCGATGAACATGTGCTCGAGACCGAGCGCGCCGTCGCAATCGCCGATGTCGTCGCGGCGCGCGACGACATGTATCGGTACCCGATGCGCCTCGCGATACAAGCGGCGTTTCCGAACCATCCGTATGGCATGCCGCCGAGTGGAACGGAAGAGACGCTACGCGCCATCACACGCGATCAGGTGCGCGAGTGGCATGCGTCAGAGGCATTGCAATCGGCTTCGGTGATTGCGATCGTCGGCGACGGCGAGCCCGACGAACTTGCGGCGATCGCCGCTCGTGGTTTCACGGAGCTGCGACACCGCGAGCGACGCGCGGTCGCCGCGCCCTCGTGGCCGCAAACCATCACGACGTCGATCGAATCGCGCGACCGTGCGCAATCGGCGCTGGTTGTCCTTTTCCCAAGCCCTGCGCGCAGCGATCCCGATCGTTTCGCCGCCGACATGATCGCGACGGTGGCGAGTGGCCTCGGTGGCCGCTTCTTCGATGAATTGCGCGACAAACGCTCGCTCTGCTACACGGTGGCCGCGTTTTCCAACGATCGGCGCCTGGCGGGAAGCTTCGCTTCCTACATTGCCACGTCGCCTCAGCAGGAAGAAGCCGCGCGCGATGGGTTGCTCGCCGAATTCCGTCGTCTCCGCGACGAGCCGGTCACTACTGAAGAGCTGACCCGCTCGCAGACGTACACGCTCGGCGCCCACGCAATACGGCAACAGAGCGGCGGCGCGGTGCTCGGAGAGATGGTCGATGCGTATCTCTTCGGGTCGCTGAGTGAAATCCTCGAGCACGATGACCAAGTGCGCGCCGTTACCGCGGAATCGATGCAAGGCGTGGCCAAGAGGTATTTCGACCCGAGCAGGCGCGTCGAGGGAATCGTGCGCGGGGTGGGGAAGCAGGTTTAATTGGTTGGCGACGAGAGGGGCGGTTAGCAGGCGCAGTCATCCTAGCGAAGCGAGGGATCTCCTTCAGGATGACAACGCTCCATGTCGTCCGTCGTCCGTCGCCCGTCGTCCACCGCCCGTCGTCCACCGCCCCCCCAAGATGCTCCGCCTCGACAAAATCGTCCTCCGCGAGATCTCGCTCCCGCTCAAGGAGCCGTTTCGGATCTCGTCCGGCGTCGAAACCGTTCGCCGAATTCTTCTGCTCGAGTTGTTCGATCACGACGGCGCTCATGTTTGGGCGGAGTGCGTTGCCGGCGCGCTGCCCAACTACACGTCGGAGACGATCGACACGGCGTGGCTCGCGCTCCGCGAGTGGCTGGCCCCCCGCCTCTTGGGCCAGCCGATCGAGCGGGCGGCGGAGGTGCATGCCCGGCTCGCCACCAATATCCGCGGCCACGCCATGGCCAAAGCGGCCCTCGAGATGGGCTGCTGGGCCCTGGAAGCGGTGCAACGGGGCCAACCCCTGAGCCGCCACCTGGGCGGTGCCCGCGCGGGCCAGCGCCGTGCGGTCCCCACCGGGATCTCCCTCGGGCTCCAGGCCACGCCGCAGGCGTTGGTCGAGCGCGCCCAGGCCGCGGTGGCCGCCGGGTACCAGAAGGTCAAGCTCAAGATCGAGCCGGGGCGGGACGTCGCGTTCGTCGGGGCGGTGCGCCGCGCCGTGGGGCCGGCCATCGAGCTCATGGCGGACGCCAATGCGGCCTATAGCTTGGAGGACCCGGCGCACCACGCCGCGCTCCGCGCGCTCGACGCCTTTGGCCTCCTCATGCTCGAGCAGCCCCTGGGGGCGGACGAGCTCTTGGGGCTGGCCACGCTCCAGCGCGAGCTCGCGACGCCGCTCTGTCTCGACGAGTCGATCACCGACCGGGGGCGGGCCACGGCGATGCTCGCCCTCCAGAGTGGGCGGATCATCAACATCAAGCCGGGGCGGGTGGGCGGGTTCACCGAGTCGCTGGCGATCCATGATCTCTGTGCGGCGGCGGCGCCGGTGGTGCCGGTGTGGTGCGGGGGGATGTTGGAGAGCGGGATCGGGCGGGCGTACAACGTGGCGCTGGCGAGCCTGCCGAATTTCAGTTTGCCCGGGGACCTGAGTCCGAGCGCGCGCTACTGGGCGCGGGACGTGGTCACGCCCGAGTGGACGATGAACGCCGACGGGCTCGTGCCGGTGCCGACCGCGCCCGGCCTCGGCGTCGATGTCGATACGGGTTTCATTGATTCGATCACGACGCGACTCGAAGTCGTGTCCACGCGCTCCGCTACGATGGCGGTCGCATGAGCGGTTCGCTTCGCCGCACATTGGGCTTCGGCGATCTCGTGATGCTCACGTTGGGCACCGTGATCGGGTCGGGAATTTTTCTCGTTCCCGGCGTAGTACTGAAACAGAGTGACGGACGGCTTGGACTCGCGCTGCTCGTTTGGATCATCGGTGGCGTGCTGTCGTTCCTCGGTGCGCTCACCTACGCGGAGCTCGGTGCGTCGAGGCCGGACGCGGGTGGCCTGTACACCTACATCCGCGACGCCTTCGGTCCGCTGCCCGCGTTCCTCTACGGCTGGACGAGTTTTCTCGTCATCGCGAGCGGATCTGTCGCAACGCTAGCCGTTGCATTCTCATCGTATCTCGGGCAGCTCGTCCCGCTCGGACCCGTCGCGTCGAAGCTCGTCGCCCTCGTCATGATCGTGCTGATCGCGGCGGTCAACATTCGCGGAACGCGCGCCAGCGCGTCGATGGAGAACGTCGCCACCGCGTTGAAAGTCGGCGCACTCATCGTCATGGGTGTCGCGCTCATCGCGATTGGCCGAGGATGGCGCGATGTAGGGCCAATCTGGCCGGCCACGTGGAACGGTTCGGTGTTCATCGCCGCCGGTACGGCGATGATCGGCGTGTTGTGGGCCTATGAGGGTTGGCAGTACGTCACGTTCTCCGCGGGCGAAACCCGGGATCCGCAGCGCGTGTTCCCGCGCGCCATCGCGGTCGCGACCTTCGCCCTCGTCGTGCTCTACATGCTCGCCAACGTCGGCTACATCGCCGCGCTCGGACCAGCAACCGCGGCGAAGAGCGACCACGTTGCCGCTGACGCGATGGGCGCGATCCTCGGACCCGTGTCGGGCAAGCTGCTCAGCGCTCTCGTTCTCGTCTCGATCTTCAGCGCGACGAACGGGTTGATGCTCACCGCGCCACGTCTCTACTTCGCGATGGCCCGCGACGGCGTGTTCTTCGAGCGGCTGGCGCGCATCAGCCCCAGTCGCGGAACTCCAGTCGCCGCGATTGTCTCGCTCGCCGTCTGGTCCGCGGTGCTCGCCCTGAGCGGCACGTTCGAGCAGTTGCTCACGTATGTGGTCTTCGCCGGTTGGATCTTCTATGGACTGGGGGCGCTGGCGGTCTTTCCGCTTCGCCGCCGAGAGCCAAATGCCAACCGGCCATTTCGTACGCCGGGCTATCCGGTCACGCCATTGTTGTTCGCGGCCTCGGCCGCGATGCTCGTGCTGAACACGATGCGAGAGCGGCCCACGCAGGCGATGGCCGGCCTCGGCGTCGTGTTGCTCGGAACCCCCGTGTTTTATCTGTGGCGCGCGCGGACGGGTGCCCGCGCGCCGGCATTGGCACTCGTTGATAACCCCAACATTACAGAATGATCATGACCTCCGCTCGATTAGGACTGGCGCTCGGTTTCGTCGCAATCACGGCGACGAGCGCGGCCGCGCAAGAGCCGTATCCCGGACTCGACGCCTACATCACCAAGGCCGTTCAGGCTTCAAAGATCCCTGGCATCAGCGTGGCGATCGTCCGCAATGACTCGGTGATCTACGCCAAAGGCTTCGGAGTCCTCGCTGTCGGAACCAAGACGCCCGTCGACGCGAAGACTCTATTCGAGATCGGCTCGAGCTCGAAGGCGTTCACGGCGACGCTCGTCGCCATGATGGTGACCGACGGAAAGATGCGCTTTGATGAGCGGCTCACGGCGTACCTGCCCGATTTCCGCATGTACGATCCGGTCGCGAACGAGGCGGTGACGCTACGCGACGCGCTGACGCATCGCAGTGGCATCGCCCGCGGTGAGCTGGTCTGGCTCAGTGCCCCGATCTCTCGCGACGAGGTCCTCCACCGCGTCCGTTTTCTCAAGCCGGAAGCGCCGTTCCGATCGCACTATTCGTATCAGAACATGATGTTCCTTGCCGCCGGCCAAGCGGCGGGCAAGGCCGGCGGGAGCACGTGGGACGATCTGGTTCGCCAGCGCATTTTCGCGCCGCTCGGGATGACGGCGAGCCTGACCTCCTCCAAAGGGTTGAAGACCCCGAACACGGCATCGCCGCATGGCATGGAACACGACACGGCGTACGCCAAGCCGCCGTTCAACGGCGACAACATCGGCCCCGCCGGCGCGATCCTCTCGAACGCCGAAGACATGGCGCAGTGGCTTCGCTTCCAGCTCAACGACGGCGTGGTGAACGGCAAGCGCCTGGTCAGCAACATCGCGCTCCGCGAGACGCATTCGCCGCAGATCCTGACGACGTCGGGTGCAGGCGGTGGGCGCGGCGGGCAAGCCGACTCGGTGCCGCTCACGCATTTCAGCGCCTACGGTATGGGCTGGTTCATCGAAGACTACCGCTCGCAGCTCGTCTGGCAGCACGGCGGCAACACGCCGGGAATGACGGCCGCCGTCGGCATGATGCCCGAGAAGAAGTTCGGCGTCGTCGTGCTGAGCAACATGCAGAGCGCGCAGCTCCCCGATCTGCTCCGTCGCTACATCTTCGATCGCCAGCTCGGCGCTCCGATGCGCGACTTGGCGGGTGAAGCCGTCGCGCGCGGACTGACGCAGCGCCGGATGTCTGACTCCGCGGAGAAGGCACAGGCGGCACAGCATCCTGCTAACGCGCTGCCTCCGCTTCCGCTCACGGCGTACGCCGGCACCTACACCGACAGTCTGTACGGCGACGTGCTGGTCAGCGTGAAGGACGGATACCTCGAGTTGGAACGCGGCGACTGGCGCGCTCCGCTCCAGTACTGGAACGCGACGAACTTCCGTTGGTCGGTGCTCGGCTCTCCAGCCGGCCCAATGAACATCAAGTTCGAGGTTTCGCCCGACAACACCGTGACCGGGCTGTACTTCGGCCTCGCCGGCGACGCCACGCTTCTCTCCAAGAGAGGCGCCGGTCGCGGCGGTCGCGGTGGCCGCGGTGGAAATCCGTAAGACGCCTCATGTCCCCCGTCGCCCGTCCTCCATCGCCCTCGCTGGGAAACGCCATATCATTTCGCAAATGAGAGTTCGCTTATGACCGAACGTCACTGGAGCTTGTTGGCTGCCACTGTTGTGCTGACTGCCGGCACCGCCGATGCGCAGGGAACGCGGCTGTTGCGAAGTCCCACGGTGAGTGCCGACCAAGTGGCGTTCACCTATGCCAGCGATCTCTGGGTCGTTCCGCGCGCCGGCGGAGTGGCGCGTCGGCTCACGAGCACGGTGAGCGTCGAAGCCGAACCGCGGTTTTCGCCCGACGGATCGATGATCGCGTACAGCGCGACCGTCGGCGGCAACATGGACGCCTACGTAGTTCCGACCGCCGGCGGTGAGCCGCGCAGGCTGACGTACCATCCAGGCACCGATGCCGTGCGCGGGTGGACGCCCGACGGCAAGCGCGTGATCTTCGCGTCGGGTCGCACGAGCGCGCCCACGGCGTATTTCCGACTGTGGACCGTCGCGCTCGACGGCGGCATTCCCGAGGCGCTCCCGATGCCCCGCGCGTTCAGCGGCGTCGAGTCGCCCGACGGTCGGCGCGTGGCGTACGAGGAGTTCTCGATGGCGCTCAGCCCCGGCTGGGCGGTCGATCGCAGCAGCCAGTGGCGACACTATCGCGGCGGGCGAACACATCCCATCACGGTGATGAATCTCGCCGACTACTCCACGACGAAGCTCCCCTGGACGAACAGCAACGACACCGACGCGATGTGGGTTGGGAACACCGTCTATTTTCTCTCCGATCGCAACGGCACGGTCAACCTCTTCTCGTGGCGAACCGACGCCAAGACCGTTACCCAGCTCACGCGTCATGAGGATTTCGACATCATGAACGCGTCGGCCGGTTCCGACGCGATCGTGTACGAGCAGGGCGGTTACATCCACCTGTTCGACGTCAAGGACGGCAAATCGCGGAAGCTCGACATCGAGGTAAAAGGCGATTTCCCGTGGACGCGTGCGTCGCTGAAGACCGCTCCGGTTCGCGCCGCCGCCATCTCGGGCAACGGGGGCCGAGTCGCCTTCGAGACGCGCGGCGAGATCTTCACGATGTCCGCCGACAAGCCCGACCAGCGCAACATTACGCAGAGCCCCGGCGTTCATGATCGCGCCCCCGCCTGGTCGCCCGACGGCGCTCATCTCGCCTGGTTCTCCGACGCGAGCGGCGAGTATCAGCTCATGATCGGCGAGCCGACGACCTTCGCCAAGCCGCGCGTCGTCGCGCTGCCCTCCACGGCCTACTTCACCAATCCCGAGTGGTCGCCGGACGGCAAGCAACTCTTGATGCAAGACAACCAGCTGAACCTCTGGGTCGCCGACGTCGGCACCGGAAAGTTCACGAAAGTTGGAACGGATTCGTACGACGACTCCGGACGCAACTTCGACGCGGTTTGGTCGCCGGACTCTCGTTGGGTGGCTTACTCGAAGAGCCTCAATAGCCGTCTCCGCGCGATCTTCGTGCATTCGCTCGCCACTGGCAAATCGATTCAGGTCACCGACGGTCTTGCTGACGCGGTGAACCCTTCGTTCGATGCCGGCGGCAAGTATCTGTACTTCCTCGCCAGCACCAATTTCGGCCCGAGCACCAGCACGCTCGACATGAGCTCCATCGATCGCCCGTCGAACCGCGCGATCTACCTCGCGGTGCTCGCGGCGAACGAGCCGTCGCCCTTCCTCATCGACATGTCGGACGACGCGGGCGCTGCAGCGCCGGGCGGAGGACGGGGACGTCGTGATACGGCCGCCGCCGTGGTACGCATCGATCCCGAGAAGATCGGCCAGCGCATTCTGGCGCTCAACATCCCGGCCGGCGAATACCGAAATCTCCAAGCGGGGCCCGCGGGCTCCTTCTTCTATGTCGCACCGGCGGCCGGCGCAGCGGGCGGTCGTGGCGGTGGTGGCGGCGGTGGAACGCGAGTCATGCGTTACCAGGTGCGTGATCGTTCCGCGCAGCCCTTCCTCGAAGGAGTCGGCTCTTACACCGTCTCCGCCGACAAGCGGCGCGTGCTCTATTCTGAAACCGGCGGTGGCGCCGGCGGCGCCGGCGGCGCCGGCCGGGGCGGAGCAGGGGGCGGTGCGCGCTGGGCGATCGCGCCAACGGATCGTCCGATGCGGCCGGGTGAAGGCGCGCTCGACGTGTCACGCCTCGAGACATGGGTCGACCCCAAGCTCGATTGGGCCGACATCTTCCGCGAGACGTGGCGCATTCAGCGCGAGTATTTCTACGACGCCGAGATGCACGGTGCGGACTGGAATGCCGTGTATCAGAAGTATCAACCGATGGTCCAGTACGTCGGCCACCGCGCCGATCTCGGATATCTCGTGGCCATGGTCGGCGGAGAATTGGATGTTGGCCACTCGTATTTGTCCGGCGGCGGCGACATGCCGACCGAAGATCCGATCAATGTCGGGCTGCTTGGCGCCGACTTCGCCGTCGAGAACGGGCATTATCGCATCAAGCGCATCTACGGTGGCGAGAACTGGAATCCGGAGCTGCAGGCGCCGCTGAGCGCTCCAGGGATTCAGGTCGCCGAAGGCGACTACCTGCTCGAGGTGAACGGACGCCCCATCGCTCCGCCGACCAATCTGTACGCGGCGTTCCAGGGCACGGCCGGCCGGCAAACGGTGATTCGCGTCGGCAGTGCACCGTCCGGTGGAGAAGGGTCTCGCCTCATCACGGTCATGCCGATCGCCAACGAGAGCGGGCTTCGCGCGCGCGCATGGATCGAAGACAATCGTCGCGCCGTTGATTCGCTATCGGGCGGGCGCTTGGCCTACGTAGGGCTGCCGAACACCGCGGCGGCCGGCTACCAGTATTTCAATCGGTATTACTTCGCGCAGCAGGACAAACAGGGCGCGGTGATCGACGAGCGGTATAACGGCGGCGGTCAGATCGCCGACTACATCGTCAACGAGTTGGGTCGCAAGCCGGACGGATATTTCGCCCGTCGAACGGGGCAAACCTATACGTCACCCGGCACCGGCATTTACGGTCCGAAGGTCATGCTCATCAACGAGTCGGCCGGTTCGGGTGGCGACGCGTTGCCGTACATGTTCCACCTGCGGAAGCTTGGCCCGTTAGTGGGGACGAAGACGTGGGGTGGCCTCGTCGGCACACTCGGCATCCCGACCACTATCGACGGCGGTGGCATCACCGCGCCCAGTTTGGCCTTCTACGACCTGCAAGGCCGATGGGCAGTGGAGAACGAAGGCGTCGCTCCGGATGTCGAAGTGGAGTACACGCCGTCCGAAGTACTTCGCGGGCACGACCCGCAACTGGAGCGGGCAGTGAAAGTAGCGTTGTCGCTGCTCGACAAAGAAGCCGTGAAACACACGCCTCGCCCCGCGCCATCGAACAAGCTGAAAAAACCTTAAACCTTGGTCCACCGTTGCGGTATACAACAACCACCTCTACGTTAGCCGCCCGCCCCTTGCAACCTTCCACGCGACAGGAGTCAGGTATGGGAACGACGCTCGCTCGAGCGCTTTTGCGCCGCTCGCTGCGAATCGCCGGCAGTATGTCCGGCGCGCTCATCGCCTTCGGAGCGGCCAGACTCGGCGCCCAAGGCACAGTAGTCGGCCGTGTCGTCGAGGCTCGATCGAGCCTCCCCGTCGCCGGCGCGACGATCGAAGTTGCCGGCACGCGACTCGGCGCTCTGACCGACGCCCAAGGCCGCTACCGCATCGCCGCCATTCCGGCCGGCGCTCGAAGGCTTGCCGCACGACGCATCGGTTTTACGCAGGTCGATTCGTCCGTCACCGTCTCGACCAATGGGGAGACGACCGTCAACTTCGCGCTGCAGCAAGCCGCGGTGTCGCTCGACCAAGTGGTCGTCACCGGCACGGCTGGCGCCGAGCGGCTTCGCGAGGTCGGCAATTCGGTCGCGACAATCGACGTCACCTCGACGCTCGAGAAGGCGCAGGTTCCGAATCTCTCTAGCCTCCTCACCGCCCGCGTGGCCGGCGTGCAGATCAACGGCGTCACCGGCCGACTTGGTGCCGGTCCGTCCATCTCGATCCGCGGCGTATCCAGCCTCGGTCAGGGCAATTCGCCGCTCATCTACCTCGACGGCGTTCGCGTCAACAACTCGACCGGGCTTGGCGCCGTCAACGGCTCGTTCGCCGCTCAGGGCTCTGCGGTCGCGGGTCGCCTCAACGACATCAATCCGAACGACATCGAGAGCATCGAGATCATCAAGGGCCCCGCTGCCTCGACGATCTATGGTACCGAAGCATCGAACGGTGTCATTCAGATCATCACCAGGAAGGGATCCGTCGGCGCCGCGCCGCGCTTCTCGATGCAGGCGCAGGAAGGCACGATCTTCTTCCGTGATGCCGAGCACCGAATACCGACCAACTATCTGAAAGACTCGACCGGGAAGATCGTCGCCTGGAACGGTGTCACGGCTGAGGAAGATCGCGGTACGCCGATCTACCGGACGGGCCGTGCTGTCTCGTACACGGGATCGATCGCCGGCGGCCGCGACCAGGTTCGCTATTACGCGTCCGGCTCTTTCGACAATGAGCGCGGTATCGAGCCAAACAACTTCACTCGGCA
>Ga0136846_1214011_pt1 | contig 13291 bp, 12 predicted proteins | sample HopSoiMetagenom2_FD_96841 | JGI IMG/M metagenome (GOLD analysis project Ga0136846, IMG submission 96841) | Grasslands soil microbial communities from Hopland, California, USA - 2 Assembly 2016 (version 4) | ecosystem: Environmental > Terrestrial > Soil > Grasslands | place: USA: Hopland... | reverse complement strand
TCGTCGCCGCCCAGCCGCGCCACGACGTCGGCCTTGCGGGCGACCTCGCGCAGGCGGCGCGCCGTCTCCACCAGCAGCGCGTCGCCGGCGTCGTGGCCCAGCGTGTCGTTGACCTGCTTGAAGTGGTCCAGGTCGATCAGCAGGAGGGCGAAGCCCGAGTCCTGGCGTTCGGCCGCGGCGATCATCTGGCGGCAGTAGTCGCCGAACATGCGGCGGTTCGGCAGCGAGGTGAGCGCGTCGCTGTAGGCCAGCTCCTCGAGCTGGTGCTGCAGCTTGGTGAGTTCCTGGGTGCGCTGTTCCACCAGTCGCGCCAGCTCCTTGCTGCGCTGCTGCACGTAGCGCACGCGCACAGCCGCCACCCCGGCGATCACCAGCAGCACGGCGAGGACCTTGAGCAGGTCGAACCACCAGGTCTGGTACCAGGCCGGCAGGATGTCGACGTCGACCTCCAGCGGACGCTCCGTCCACGCGCCGTCGCGGCTGGCCGCCTTCATGTGCAGCACGTAGTGGCCGGGCGACAGGTTGGTGTAGCCGGCGGAGCGGTGCGTCGTGTCGACCTCGCGCCAGCTCTTGTCGTAGCCCTCGAGCCAGTACGCGTAGCGGTTGCGCTCGGGCGCCGTGAAATCCAGCAGCGAGAACTCCACCGAGAAGCCGCCCGCCTCCGGCGGCACGGTGAGCCGCTTGCGGCCGCTCGCGTCGGCGAGCGCGGCCGGCTTGCCGCCCATCTCGACGTCGGTGACCACCAGGGGCGCCGAGTACACGTGGTGCGTCAGGCGCTCGGGCCGGATCACGGTCAGGCCGCCCAGGCCTCCGAAGAACAGCTCGCCGGTGGGGCCGACGGCGCCGGAGTTGACCCAGTAGGTGGAGATGGCCGCGCCGTCGGCCGGATGCAGCACGCGCAGCGCGTAGGTGGACGGATCGACCACCGCGACGCCGTCGTCGGTGCTGATCCAGACGCGTCCGGTCGCGTCCATCAGCATCGTGTCGATGTTCTCGCTGGTCAGGCCGTCGTCCTTGCCGATGTGGTGGAACACCGCGTGGCCGTCGGCGTCGGTCCTCTCCAGGATCTGCACGCCCGCGTTGTTGCCCACCCAGAGCCGGCCCTGGCGGTCGGTCAGCAGCGTGTTGATGACGGCCGGCGACAAGCCGGTCGGGTCGTTGGCCGCCGGCATGATGCGCTGCACCGGCTGGCCCGGGCGCAGCAGGTTCAGGCCGTTGTTCGTGGCGATCCACATCGCGCCGCCGGGGCCGCGCGCGATGGCGGTGACCTCGGGGTCGCTGAGCGCGCTCGCGGGCACCGGCTGGCGCATCGCCAACGTGGGCGAGCGCAGGTCCAACTGCCAGATGCCGTCGCCCTTGCCGCCCACCCACAGCGTCGTGCCGTCGACCTCCAGCGCGGTGACGGCCTTGACGGCGCCGCGCTCGGGCATGGCGATGGCCTCGATGCGGCGCGCGCCGGCCGTGAGCCGGAACAGGCCGTCGCGCGAGGCCATCCAGCGCGTGCCGTCGGGCGTGTGCACGACCGCGGCGACGTTGCTGATCGCCGGAGGATGCGCCGGGTCGTCCTCGGCGCCGCCCAGCAGCGCGGCCATCCTGTGCTCGATCGGGTCGATCACTTCGATGCCGTTCTTCTGGCCCAGCGTGACGACGCCGCGCGCGTCCACGTCCACCGAGAACAGGTACGGATCGGTCCACGCCGAACCGTCGGACGAGAACAGCGACAGGATCGCCTCCTGCTGCGGGCGCGTGTGGCTCAGGCCGGTCGTGGAAGCCACCCACATCTCGCCGCCGCGGTCGCGGTGCAGGCCCCAGATCCAGTTCGCCTGCAGGTTGCTCGGCACGCTGCGGTCGCGGATCACGCGGCGGGCCTGCAGTGAATCGGCGTCCGCGATCAGGAGGCCGCGCGTCGACGTGCCGATCCAGATCTCGCCGTTGCCGTTGTCCTCGAACGAGGAGGCACTGTCGGTCAAGAGGCCCGGGTCGGCGGCGCCCGCGGGCTGCAGCCGCGAGACGCGGCCGCTGCGCGGGTCGAGCACCATCACGCCCTGCAGGTTGGTGCCGATCCAGATCTGGCCGTGGGCGTCCTCGTGGAGCGAATCGACCGGCACGCCGCCGCCGTCGGCGTTGCCGGGCAGCTCGATGCGCTTGCCGGGGCGGCCGTCGGGAAAGCGTTCGACCAGCCCGGAGGCGGTGCCGACCCAGACGGCGCCGCCGCGATCCTGCAGGACGGCCGTGATGGACGCCTCCGGCAGCGGATCGGCCTTGCCGCCGTGCGGCCAGGCGTCCTCGACCTTGCCGGACGCCCTCACGTGCACCAGGCCCGTGGTGCTGGCGGCCCACATGCCGCCTTCGGCGTCGGGCGCGAGCTGCACCACCGTCGAGCCGCCGAAGCGGATGAATCCGTTGAGCGCCGCGTCGAAGCGCGCCAGGCCGCCGCCGTCCATGCCGACCCAGATGCGGCCCCGGCTGTCGCTGGCGATGGTGCGCACGTAGCTGACCGGCAGGCCATGCGGATCGTCCGGCCGGGCCGGATAGACCTTGAAGCGGTAGCCGTCCCAGCGGGCGACACCGTCCTGGGTGCTGGCCCAGAGGTAGCCCTGGGCGTCCTCGGTGACGCCGGTGGCGATGGCATGCGGCAGGCCGTCGTGCTGGCCCAGGTGCTCGAACACGGTGTTGGCCATGCGGCCCCAGCCGATGCTCGCGGCCGCGGCGGAGGCGGCGGCGGACGCGGCCGCCGCGGCGTTCGGCGCCGGGTCCGCGGCCACGCCCAGCGCGCAGGCCGCCAGGAGGCCGGCGAGCGCGCCCCGGGCACCGGCGCGCACGCGCGCCAGCACGCCCGCCTGACCGGCTTCGACCTGGACGCTCGTCCTGCGACTCACTTCTTCCGCGCTCCTGGTGCCCTGGTGAGGCACGCTGTCCAACGACGCCCGACCGCCCCGCAGGGCCGGCACCCCGGCCGTGCCCGCCGCGGATGAGCCACGGGCGCCGTCAGGCTCATCCAGCATTGTCGGCACGCCCGCGCGACTACGAAGGACTTTGATCACGATCGCGGGAATTCCCGAGCGCCCGGGCGGGCCCGGCGTGACGTATGAACGGTCGTCGCGTGGCGGCCGGAGCGGCAAGCGGCAATCCCTGGCCCCCCGGCCGGCGCCGCCCGACCGCTAAAATCGGCCGCATGACCCGCCCCGTCCGCTCGCAATACGAAGACTTCATGCGCCTGGTGCGCGACCAGGGCCGCTTCAAGGGTGACCGCACGGGCACCGGCACCACCAGCCTGTTCGGCCACCAGATGCGCTTCGACCTGTCCGAGGGCTTCCCGCTGGTGACCACCAAGAAGGTGCACCTGAAGTCCATCATCCTCGAGCTGCTCTGGTTCCTGCGCGGCGACTCGAACGTGAAGTGGCTGCAGGAGCGCGGCTGCACCATCTGGGACGAATGGGCGCGCGAGGACGGCGACCTCGGCCCGGTCTACGGCGTGCAATGGCGCTCGTGGCCGACACCCGATGGCGGCCATGTCGACCAGATCGCCGAGGTCGTCCGGCAGCTGAAGACCAACCCGGACTCGCGCCGCATCATCGTCAGCGCCTGGAACGTGGCCGACCTGCCCAAGATGGCGCTGATGCCCTGCCACGCGTTCTTCCAGTTCTACGTCGCCCCGGCCGGGACCGAGGGCGGCCGCGGCAAGCTGTCGTGCCAGCTCTACCAGCGCAGCGCCGACATCTTCCTGGGCGTGCCTTTCAACATCGCCAGCTACGCCCTGCTCACGCACATGCTGGCGCAGCAGTGCGACCTCGACGTCGGCGACTTCGTCTGGACGGGCGGCGACTGCCACCTGTACGCCAACCACGCGCAACAGGTCGACATCCAGCTCGCGCGCACGCCCTTGCCCTACCCGACGCTGCACATCAAGCGCCGCCCGGCCTCCATCCTGGACTACGAGTTCGAGGACTTCGAGGTGCTCGACTACCAGCACCACCCGGCGATCAAGGCGCCGGTGGCCGTATGAAGGTCGCCCTGATCGCCGCCGTGGCGCGCAACGGCGTCATCGGCAACGACAACGCGCTGCTGTGGAAGCTGCCGGAGGACATGGCGTTCTTCAAGCGCAGCACGATGGGCAACCCCGTGATCATGGGCCGCAGGACCTGGGAGTCCATCCCGCCCCGGTTCCGGCCGCTGGCCGGGCGCGCCAACATCGTGCTCACGCGCCGGAAGGACTGGCAGGCGGATGGCGCCGTCGTCGTGCACGACTTCGAGCAGGCGCTCGAGAGGGCGCTCGAATCCGTGGCCTCGAACCCGCACGGCCTGCGCGCCTTCGTGATCGGCGGTGCCGAGCTCTACGCGCTGGCGCTGCCGCACGCCGACGAACTCTTGCTGACCGAGATCGACAAGGACTTCGAGGGCGACGCGCGCTTCCCCGCGTGGCCGCGCAACCACTTCGTCGAGACGGGCCGCGAGCGCCACCAGGCCGCCGCGCCCAACGACTTCGACTTCGCGTTCGTGAGCTACCGGCGCACGCACGCCGCGCGCTGATGCCGATGGACCGTCGCGTCGTCGTGTTCGATCTGGATGGCACGCTCAGCAACCCGCTCGACGGCTTTGCGCGCTCGATCAACCATGCGCTGAAGCTTCAGGGCCTGCCCGAGCGTGAACCGCAGGCGCTGGCGCGCTACATCGGGCCGCCGCTGTACGAGTCGGCCGTCGAACTCACGGCCAGCGACGACCCGACCGTGCACGCGCGACTGATCGCCGACTACCGCCGGCGCTACGGCGAGTCCGGCTTCGCGGAGAACACGCTCTACGACGGCATCCCCGAGACGCTGCAGGCGCTGCGCGAGGCCGGCGCCACGCTCGGCGTGTGCACCTCCAAGCGCGCGGACTTCGCCGAGGCCATCCTGCGCAACTTCGGCCTGCGCGAGCTGTTCGCCTTCGTCAGCGGCGGCGACATCGGCGTGCACAAGTGGCAGCAGCTCCAGGCGCTGCGCGAGGCGGGCGCCGTCGATGCGCAGTCCGTGATGGTGGGCGACCGCGACGTCGACATCACCTCCGCGCATCGCAACGGCCTGCACGCGTGCGGCGTGCTGTGGGGCTTCGGCTCGCGCGAGGAGCTGCAGGCGGCGGCGCCGCGCCATCTCGCCGAGGCGCCGGCGGACCTGCGCCGGCTGCTTGCCGCCGCCCGCTCGTAGCGGCAGGCGCCGTCCTCGAGCAGGCCGGCGCCGCGTGCGACGAGGACAGGAAAGCGCCGGAGCGGCGGCCGCCCCCCGCAGACCGGGCCTGGTCGATCCGACAAGGAATCCCGACACGTAGCGAGCGTCGCGTCGCGCCCGCCTTCGACGATGATGGCCGCTCCATGGCCGACGACCTTCCCCTGCCGCCGCACGACAGCGCAGCTCAGCCCCTGCGCATCGAGCCCTGCGTGAAGGACTGGACCTGCGCACGCTGCGGGCGGCGCCTGCTCCTGCGCATCCGGTTGCGGCGGCCGGGCGGCTGCGGGTATTGCGGCTCGCTGCACCTCGAGCCCTCGGCCCGCCACCAGCGCTGACCGGCCGCCGTGCGCGCCGGGACGTTCAGCGCGCCGCCAGCTGCAGGCGCCGCCGCGACAGCTCCGACGCGCATTTGCGCAGCGCGGTGATCTCCGCGGCCGTCCAGCGGCGCGGGCTGTCGTGGACGCAGGAGATCAGGCCCCACACCTGTTCATCGACGTGGAACGACGCCACGATCATCGTCACGCCCTGCGTCGGCTGCAGGTGCGTGCGGAAGATGTCGCGCAGCAGCGGGTCGCCGGCGCTGTCGGGACAGACGTGGAAGCCGGTCTCGCGCAGCTTGTTGAAGAATTCGCCGGTGGTCTCCCGCAGTTCCAGCGGCTCGGCCAGCGCGCGGTCGGCGCGGCCGTCGCAGCCGGCGACGCGGCGCATCACGCGCCGGCCCAGCGGGCCCGAGACGTTCCAGAAGGTCACGCGCGCACAGGCGAGCGACTGCTGCATGGCGCGCGCCACGGCCGCTGCGGCCTCGGTCTCCGTCATGCGGCCGAGCTCGACCGCCAGCGAATGATCCCGCATCAGGTGGTGGAAGTTGAGCGGACGCTGCACGCGGGCCGGGGCGAATCGCCCACATTCTTGGCTCGACCGTGGCGCCGGCCAAGGCGGCGAACCCAGGGGTGTTGCGCAAATAGCCGGGTTCAAATCGAATCGGCCGGGACGAAGGCAAATGCAATCGCCCGGGCGCCCAAGTTTCTGCCGGGGCGGTCGAAATCCCGTACGACACCGGAGTTTGAAATGGTCTTGCGTCTCGATTCCCTGAAACTGGCCCGCCGCCTCGCGCTGGGCTTCGTCGCCCTGCTCGCGCTCGTGACCTGCATCGCGACCGTCGGCGTGCGCGCGCTGTCCGACGCCCAGGCCGACAGCGCCCGGACGAACGCGGCGATGCGCCAGGCCGCCGACGCCGACCGCTGGCGCGGCATGACGCAGCTGAACATCAGCCGCACGCTGGCACTCGCCAAGTCCGGCAACGCCGCGGCGCTCAAGACGTGGTCCGCCCCGTTGATGAAGGAAACCTCGGCCGAGATCTCCGTGGTGCAGAAGGGGCTGGAGGCGGCGGCCGCGTCGCCCGAGGCGAAGGCGGCGTTCGCCGACATCGCCGCCAGGCGCAAGCGCTACGTCGACACGCGCGACCAGGTGTTCAAGCTGCTGGACGCCTCGGACGCGACGGCCAACGACGTCGTCGAGACGCAGCTGCTGCCGCAGGCCGGCGACTACATGAGCGCGGTCACCGCGTTCGGCAAGCAGCAACGCGAGGTCTCGGAGGCCGTCGCCGCCGAGAGCAACGCGCAGGCCGATCGCGCCAGAGCCACCGTCATCGCGCTGGCCGGCGTCTCGATGCTGCTGGGCGCGCTGTGCGCCTGGTTCATCACCCGCTCGGTCACGACGCCGCTGAAGCAGGCCGTGTCGGCGGTCGAGGCTGTCGCGGCCGGCGACCTGAGCCGCGCCATCGCCGTCGAGGGCCGCGACGAGGTCGCCGCCTTGCTCGACGGCCTGAACCGCATGCAGGCGTCGCTGCGCCAGCTGGTGGGCGACGTGCGCGAGACGACCAGCTCGATCCAGGTGGCGAGCTCGGAGGTGGCGACGGGCAGCCAGGACCTGTCGGTGCGCACCGAGCGCTCGGCCGCGGGGCTGCAGGAGACCGCTTCGTCGATGGAACAGATTTCCGGCAGCGTGCGCCAGACCGCCGCGGCGGCCCAGGTCGCCGACGACCTGGCCGCCGCCACCGCCCGCCAGGCGGCGGCCGGCGGCGAGGTCGTCTCGCGCATGACGTCGACGATGGACCGCATCACGTCCCACTCCAACAAGATCGGCGACATCATCGGCGTCATCGACGGCATTGCGTTCCAGACCAACATCCTCGCGCTCAACGCCGCCGTCGAGGCCGCGCGGGCGGGCGAGCAGGGCCGCGGCTTCGCGGTCGTGGCCAGCGAAGTGCGCAGCCTGGCGCAGCGCTCGTCGGCCGCCGCCGCGGAGATCAAGACGATCATCGGCGAGTCGGGCCAGGCCGTGGCGGCCGGCGCGGCGCTGGTGCACGACGCCCGCAGCTCGATGGCGGAGATCAACAGCTCGGTCGCGAAGGTGTCCGCGGCGATCGGCGAGATCCGCAACGCGTCGTCCGAGCAGGCCGACGGCGTCGGCCAGGTCAACCTGGCCGTCTCCGAGCTCGACCAGGCCACGCAGCAGAACGCCGCGCTGGTCGAGGAGACCGCCGCCGCGGCCGACAGCCTCAAGGAACAGGCCATCCGCCTGTCGGACGCGATGGCGCAGTTCAAGCTCGCGGCCTGACAGCCGTCAGCGGCGCGCCATCAGCGCCTGCACGGCGCGGTAGTCCAGCGGGGCGGTGTCGCCGCCGCCGAGCGCGCCGGTGGCCAGGAACTGCTTCATCATTCCCAGCACGAGGCCCTGTGCCGCCTCCGAGATGGCCGAGCCCGCGCTGAGGCGGCGCACGCCCAGCGCGCGCAGGCGGCCGGCCTCGGGCAGGCCCGTCCAGGCCAGCACGTTCAGCGGCAGGCCGCAGTCGCCCACGATGGCGGCGATCTCGCCGGCGTCGGTGATGCCCGGCACGAACAGGCCGCTCGCGCCGGCGGCGCGGTAGCGCGCAGCGCGCGTCAGCGTCTCCGACACGCGGCGCGCGGGCTCCGCGAGGCCGCGCAGCCAGACGTCGGTGCGCGCGTTGACGAACAGGTCGACGCCCTGTGCCGCGGCGGCCTGGCGGGCGGCCGCGATCTTGGCGGCCAGCAGCGCGGGATCGCCGCTGCCGTCCTCGATGTTGATGCCGACGGCGCCCGCGCCGACCACCCGGGCGACGAGCTCGCCGACGCGCGCCGGGTCGTCCGAGTAGCCGCCTTCGATGTCCACCGTCACCGGCAGGTCGACGGCCGCGGCAACCGCACGCGTCGTCTGCAGCACGAGCTCGATGGGCAGCGCGTCGCCGTCGGGCCAGCCGTGGGCCCAGGCGACGGCGGCGCTGCTGGTGGCGACGGCCGGTGCGCCGGCGGCCTGCGCGAGACGCGCGGTGCCGGCGTCCCAGGCGTTGGGCAGCAGCAGCAGGCCGTCGGCGTGCAGTTGGTGGAATCGGGTGGCGAGTTCGGGCTTCATGGCGGTCCTGGAATGATCGGTCGCCGATGTTGGCACGCCGGCCCGCGGCGGACGCGCCGCTTGCGGACATGTCCATCCGATGACCGCGTGTTCCCGCGGCCGGCCCGACGCCGGGTGTCCAGCGTTCTTCGCTACCATCGCCGGCTGGGCGACGGAGATCGCCGTCACCACCTCACTCGAAAGCCCCCCATGACCTCAGGATTCCACGTGCACGGCCCCCACGACCACGAGGTCGAGCACGCCATCGAGCACGGCGCCAAGGGCATGACCGGCCAGCTGGCCGTCATCACCGCGCTGCTGGCCACCGTCGGCGCCCTTTTCTCGTACATGGGAGGCGCCACGCAAGCCGATGCCGCGCTCGCCAAGAACGACGCCGCCATCCGCAAGACCGAGGCGTCGGACCAGTGGAACTTCTACCAGGCCAAGAATGCGCGCCAGGCGATCTCGGAGGTCGCGCTGGACCTGGTGCCGGCCGAGCGCCGCGACGTGTACGCGAAGAACATCGAGAAGTACAAGGCCGACAAGGAGCCCATCATGGCCAAGGCCAAGGCGCTCGAGGAGGAGGCGAAGAACTTCGATGAGAAGAGCGAGCACCTGATGCACGAGCACCATCGCTGGGCCGAGGCGACCACGGCCATCCAGGTGGCGATCGCGCTGGCCGCCATCGCGCTGCTGACGCGCCGCCGCTGGCTCGAGTGGTGCACGCTGGGCGTGGCCGGCGTGGGCATCGCGGTCGGCATCGCGGCATTCCTCAAGGTCTGAGAGGTCCCACGATGAAAGTCTGCATCTATGGCGCCGGCGCCATCGGCCTGCTGGTGGGGGCGCGGTTGGCCGCGACCGGCCAGCACGAGGTGAGCGCGGTCGCGCGAGGCGCCACGCTGGCGGCGCTGGGCGAACACGGGCTGCGCGTGGACGGCTTCGCCGGCCCGATCACGGGACCGGTCAAGGCCAGCGCCGACCCCGGCGCGCTCGGCGTGCAGGACGTCGTCGTCATCGCCGTCAAGGCGCCGGCGCTGGCCGACGTCGGCCGCCGCATCGCCCCGTTGCTGGGCCCGCGCACGCTGATCGTGCCCGCGATGAACGGCGTTCCCTGGTGGTTCTGCCACGGGCTGTCCGGGCCCGCGGCCGGGCTGGCGCTGAAGAGCGTCGACCCGGACGGCAGCATCGCGCGCCACCTGCCGCTGGAACAGGTGGTCGGCTGCGTCGTGCATGCCGCGGCGTCGGTCGTCGAACCCGGCAAGGCGCACAACCAGATGGGCCGCGGCCTGGTCATCGGCGAGCCGCGCGGCGGCGTCTCCGAGCGCGTCCTGGCGCTGAAGGCCGCGCTCGACGCGGCTGGCTTCGAGTGCACCGCCAGCGAGATGATCCAGCGCGACATCTGGTACAAGCTGTGGGGCAACATGACCACCAACCCGATCAGCGCCATCACCGGCGCCACGACGGACCGGATCATCGGCGACGAACTCCTGCGCAAGCTCACCAGCGGCGCGATGCTGGAATCGGGGCGCATCGGCGAGCGCCTGGGCTTCGCGATCACGCAGACGCCCGAGGAGCGCCACGCCATCACCCGCAAGCTGGGGGCGTTCAAGACGTCGATGCTGCAGGATGTCGAGGCGGGCCGCGCGATCGAGCTCGACAGCCTGGTCGGGGCAGTGCGAGAGCTGGGGGCGCAGGTCGGCGTCGAGACGCCCTTGATCGACGCGATCTTCGGGCTGGCGCGGGTGTTCGGGCAGGCGCATGGCTTGTATCCGGAGACGCCGAAGGGAGGGTCATGAACCGGCGTCCGTCGTCATCGGGGCCTGCCGGCGCGTTGGGGGCCCCCCTTTTCGGGGCCATCGCCGCGCGTCGAAACACGGACGGCGCGACGCCGCTGGTGTAAGGTCCGGCATCGCCGCCCGACCAACGGCCATGACCTCCCCGCCCGCCATGACCACCGCCAGGATGCCCTCAGGCATGTTCCGACACCGCACGCGCCGGCCTGGCCTCGAGCTGGTGCCGCGCCACTCCGCGCTGGTACGCGTGACCCACTGGATCAACGTCCTGTGCTTCTCGCTGCTGCTGATGTCGGGCGCGCAGATCTTCAACGCCCATCCGCGGCTGTATTGGGGCGACTATGGCGCGGACTATGACCACGCGTGGCTGTCCATGGACTCGCAGCGCAGCAACGGCCACTGGCGCGGCGTGCTGCACCTCGGGTCGCTGAGCGTCGAGACCACCGGGGTGCTGGGCGCGTCGAAGGACGGCGCCGGCAACCTGCAACCGCGCGGCTTCCCCTCGTGGCTGACGATCCCCTCGTACCAGGACCTGGCCGACGGCCGGCACTGGCACTTCTTCTTTGCCTGGCTGTTCGCGATCAACGGCGCCGTCTACCTCGCGGGCGGGCTGCTGTCGCGGCATTTCCGGCGCGACCTGCTGCCGACGAAGGCCGAACTCGCGCCGTCGCATCTGGCGCATGAAGTCGTCGACCACGCGAAACTGAACTTCCCCAAGGGCGAGGCGGCGCGTCGCTACAACGTGCTGCAGAAACTGAGCTACCTGGCCGTCGCTTTCGTGCTGCTCCCGGGCATGGTGCTGACGGGGCTGACGATGTCGCCCGGCCTGGACTCGGCCTTCCCGTTCCTGCTCGACCTGTTCGGCGGTCGGCCGTCGGCGCGCTCGCTGCACTTCATCTTCGCGTCGGCGCTGGTCGCCTTCATCGTGGTGCACCTCGTGATGGTGCTGGTGTCGGGCGTCTGGAACAACCTGCGCTCGATGATCACCGGGCGCTACGCGATCGAGACCGAAGGAGACGCACGATGAACCCGGACGTCCCCTTCCGCAAGGGCCGCATGACGCCGTTCCAGGCGCGCCGGCGCTGGCTCACCACGCTGGCGGCAGGCGCCGGCACGCTCGCGCTGGGCGGCTGCGACCGCGCCGTCGAGGACCGGCGCATCGCCGACACGCTCGCGAAGACGGAGAAGCTGACGCTGGCCAGCCAGCGCCTGCTGCTCGATCACCAGCCGCTGGCGCGCGAATACGGCGAGCGCGACCTGTCGCCGGTGTTCCGCGCCAACGGGTCGTCGATGCCGGCCAGCCCGGACTACGCACGCCTGCTGCAGGGCCGCTTCGTCGACTGGCGGCTGCAGGTGGACGGGCTGGTGCAGCGACCGCAGTCGCTGTCGCTGGCCGAGCTGAAGGCGATGAAGTCGCGCAGCCAGATCACGCGCCACGACTGCGTCGAGGGCTGGAGCGCGATCGGCAAGTGGCAGGGCGTGCCGCTGTCGCAGGTGCTCGACCTGGCGGGCCTGAAGCCGGGCGCGCGCTACGTCATCTTCCACTGCGCCGACAACCTCGGCGAGACGAAGGACGACTCGGGCCTGTACTACGAGAGCATCGACCTGCTGGACGCCTACCACCCGCAGACCATCCTGGCCTATGGCATGAACGGCAACGACCTGCCGGTGGCCCACGGCGCGCCGCTGCGCCTGCGCGTCGAGCGCCAGCTCGGCTACAAGCAGGCCAAGTACGTGATGCGCGTGGAAGTGGCCGACGCCTATGCGCACCTGAACGGCGGCAAGGGCGGGTTCTGGGAGGATCGCGGCTACGAGTGGTACGGCGGGATCTGAGCGCCTGCTCGAACGGGTCACCACGACGTCGCGGACGAGACGGACGCATCTCGGCACATGCCCGCAGCGACACCCTGAAATCGTCGGATACTCCGCCCTTCGGACGACATCAGGGAGACTGCGAATGAGCGACGCCGATCAACCCATTCTTGCCGCGCTGGCCGCCTACCGGGCCGCCGTGCTGGCCAAGGACGTGGACGCCTTCGTCTCGATCTATGCCGAGGACGCGCAGATCTTCGAGCTGTGGGGCACCTGGGTGCACGACATCGCATCCTGGCGCGAGATGGCCACGGGCTGGTTCGCCTTCCTCGGCGACCAGCGCTCGGTCGTCGAGGCGCATGGCGTGCGCACGCAGGTGTCCGGCGACATGGCGATGCTGACCGCCAGCCTCACCTACAGTGCCGTCGACGCGGCCGGCCAGGCGCTGCGCTCGCTCGACAACCGCCTGACCTGGGTGCTGCGCCAGCGCGGCGGCCGCTGGTGGGTGGTGCACGAGCACACGTCGGTGCCGCTCGCGCACGAGGACGGCAAGGGCATCTTCACGCGCCCGGCGACGGCCACGCCGTGAGTCCGCGCGCGTAGACCTCGGTGAAGTCCGGCGGCATGCGCCGCACCTTGCCGCTGGCGATGTCGACGCAGACGAAATGCGTCGCACCTCGAAACAGCGTGGCGCCGTCGGACTCGCGCACGAACTGGTAGCGCCGGTGCAGCGACAGGCGGTCGAGGCCGACGATCCACGTCGCCAGCAGCACGCGGTCGCCCAGCAGCGCCGGCGCGACGTAGTCCAGCTCGTGCCGCCGCACCACCATGCCCTGGCCGAGGCGGGTGTAGTCCTCCGGCCGCATGCCGAGCGACACGGAGTGGTCCCAGGCCACGTTCTCCAGCCACTGCAGGTAGTGCACGTTGTTGACGTGCTGCATCAGGTCGATGTGGCCGTCGGTGACGACCACCGGCAGCACGTGCGGACGCGGCGCGTCCCATGCAGGGATATTCGGGGCTTCGCTCATCGACCCGGATTATCGGCGCGGCGCCCGCCCTGGCGTTGCCGCC